>JACCDV010112660.1_pt1 | contig 48203 bp, 46 predicted proteins | sample 7446131 | NCBI WGS metagenome assembly JACCDV01 (sample SAMN15323448, study PRJNA562643) | freshwater metagenome | isolation source: river surface water | place: USA:Blue River Watershed | collected 2017-08-17
AATGAAATCAAACCAGATATTATACATATAGATGAAATGTCAGAAAGGCTAGACTTAGATTTAATCAAAGCCATTTACGATCCAAACAGGCAATACCGAATTGTAGAAACTTGCCATGACATAGCATTTAAACCTGAAGAAGAAAAAATATATCACCCAGACCTATACGCATTTTGCACTCCATACCATGAAGATACATTTGCAAATATGGGATCAAAATATGTTACGATTGAATACCCGATAGAAAACAAGAGGCCAAATGATCAAGAAAGACAAGGGGCTAGAGCAACTTTAGGATTCGAGGGCATAAACGTATTGAATGTTGGATTATGGACATCTGGCAAAAATCAAGGAGAAGGTATTGAAATAGCTAAGAAATACCCTAATATGACCTTTCACTTTGTAGGAAACCAAGCGGTGAATTTTAAGGGTTATTGGGAGCCATTGATGAAAGATTTACCAAGCAATGTGAAAATCTGGGGCGAAAGAAATGATGTAGCTACATTTTTACAAGCTGCTGATATTTTTATGTTTAATTCTACTTGGGAATGCAATCCATTAGCTATTCGAGAAGCCATATCATACAATTTGCCTATTATAGCTAGGGATCTGCCTCAATATAAGGATATGTTTACAAAATACATAAATCCGATAGATACCGACTTAAATACAATAAAAGCTCATTATGAAATAAGGATAGATAGCACTAAGAAATTTGCTATGGATCATTATAATGCTTATGAAATGATTCTAAAATCTAAGCCACAAAGCCAGTCTGTTAATATTATACAACATTTTGTAGGCAACCCTTTTTTGGAAATAAAAGGAGAAAGCAAAAGCGATTTTAAAGTTAAATTTTTTGACGAGGAAGGATGTCAATACGATAATACAATAAAATCTAATCATTGGGTAAAGTTAAATAGAGAATGGTTTACTAAGTGGGGAACCTATGTGTTTGAAAATGATGAACTTATATACGAAAATAAATTTGATCTAACAGATAAAAATGTTTACATATCAATTGATAGCAAATCTTTAGGAGATACCTTAGCTTGGGTTCCGTATTGCAGATTATTTAAAGAAAAGCACAAATGCAATGTAATTGTAAGCACCTTTTGGAATCATTTATTTGACTACCCAGATCTTATGTTTGTATCACCAGGGACTACTGTTAATTGCTATGCTATGTATAAATTAGGGTGGTTTTATAATAAAGATAAAGAACCTGAATTATGCAATACAATACCATTACAAAAAGCAGCTACAAATATACTAGGGCTTGAATTTCAAGAAATTAGACCTATATTAAAATATGAGCAGTACCACAAGTGGGGTAAAAAGAATGTAACAATTGCTACCAATAGCACGTCCGGATGTAAATTTTGGACAAAAGAAGGTTGGCAAGAGCTTATTAATTATTTATCAGACAAAGGATATGAGGTTTATAACGTATCTAAAGAAAGAAACCCATTTGACAATTGCGTTCAAATAGAAGATACTTCTATTGAAAACACTATAAAAATGATAAACAACAGCGAATTTTTTATTGGACTTAGTTCAGGATTGAGTTGGCTAGCTTGGTCGTTAGGTAAGAAGGTTGTAATGATTAGCAATTTTACAGAAGCGGATCATGAATTTACAGATAACTGCGTAAGAATTACCAATACTAAAGTTTGCCATGGATGTTGGAATGAAGAAGGAATAACATTCGACAAAGGCGATTGGTTATGGTGTAAACACAAAAATACCGAAAGGCATTTTGAATGTCATACATCAATAAGTGGACAGATGGTTATAGAAAAAATAAAGGCAGCGATTTAAGCTGCCCTTATTTTATTTATTTAATTGTTCACTTATTTCGACTAGAAACTTAGAAACAACTAAGAATTTCATATTCTTATACAATTCTTTTAATTTAGCAAACTCGCTATCTTCTAATTCTAAAATTGCAGTTTTTTGTAATAATTCTTCTGGTGGCGCAGTAGCTTCAAAAATATCCTTAAACTTGTCTAATTTTTCAAGAAGTCTTAACCTAACAAGCATTTCCTCTACATTAATTCCGCCTTCTAATGGATTATTAATAACTGCTCTTAAAATTGCGTATGTACTTACATACTGATCTTGTCCTTCTGGACTTTCTTTTACAATTTTTAATTCTATTGATTTCATGTTTTTATATTTTAAACACAAAATTAAGTTAATTTATTTAATTGAAAAAATATTTTACCCTATGGAGTGTTTAATAATGCTTTTCTATATATTTGATTCCAAGCACGAGCTGTTGTTGCAGCAGGTATAAAAGTTGTTCCTCCTACATTGCTATAGTTAAACTGACCTACATTCTTTAACATCATTGCAATATAGTTATTTGTAATACCTGTAGTGGTGACTGCTGTACCGCCAGCTATTTCTACAGCATTAGTATATCCATCACTTTGTGCAAAAGTGCTACCTGAATTAAATGATGCTATAACTAAAGGCGAAAACGATGAATTGTCAAAAAATGGTGTAATTGTAAGCTCGTTTGTAGATCCCACCATAACTTGACCATTGTCTGATATAGTGGCAGAAACAAATCCCATACGTCTTGAACCAGAGAAAAGACCACTAGTATTTGAATATCTTTCAGTCCAGTTAACACCAAAATCATTTGAAACATATGCTCTTATACCTTCAGAACCCCCAATACCTTGTCTTAAAAAATCAGTTGTTAAAAACTGATTTTGACCTGTACCATCTAATGCAATATCAAAAAATCTTGAAAACTCACTACCTCCACTTCTTGTCCAAGATGCTCCAAAGTTAGTTGAAAAAATTCTAAATGACCATGGTCTTGGAACATTGATTCCTCCAGGGTCCACTTCATAAGAATAAACAGCAGTCATATATTGACCATTACCTGATACAGATATTTTAAATGGATAATTTTCATACATGTTAACATTCATAGAATCTGTATATATAGTACCAAATGAACTACCATAATCTGATGATGCTACAAGCATAGCTTGTTTGAGACCTCCTACATTTAATGTGTTTGTTAGACCTGCTATGCCTATATATTGTCCATTATTAGACATAGCCACACCTGTTGGATAAAAGTTGCCACCAAAAACCCCACTTATTAACTTTTGTGTGAATGTTGAACCACCATCACTAGATAGATAAACTACAAGATTTAATGAATTAGTAACAACTGCAATATATGTTCCTGTACTATCTCCTGCTATCCCCATCCAGTTGTAAGCTGATGTAAGACCTGATAAAGCTGTAAATGTATTACCCCCATCTATAGATTTATAAGCAGCCGTTCCTGCCACACCATACATTGTGTATGGAGAAGCACTAGTAATTCCTGATAAATCTTCTTTAGTTACTAATTGATTTGATGCTTTGGCTGCATATGATGGAAGTGATGTATTTATATTTACATAAGTGTTAGCTTCAGTTTTTGTTACCTGTTTAGTACTAACTGGTATAGCAGTCTTAGCTGTAAATACACCTTGATTAACACCACTTTGTAAGTTATTAAAACTAATGGTCTGATTTTGTTGCAAATCACTATATGCCATGTTATTTTAGTTTAGCTTCTAGTTCAGCAATACGTTTTTCTAAAGCCGCTATCTTGAGGGTGTGAATATCTGAATAGTTTACTACCAATTTATCTTCTCCTGCAACTGCATCTGGCAATATTGATTGCACTTGTTGAGCTGAATATCCATATCTTATTTGATCGCTTTCATTATCTGTACGAGTAAATTTAATTACATCTATTCCTGTTAAATCTATTTGAGGATTGGTTTCAATTACATTTTTAAATCTAATATCTGAACCTTCGAAAAATGCAGCAGCTGTAAGATTACCTCCAGAGTCTAATGACATATTTACAACACTAGCTGCGCTGTTATACCATCTATAATTTAGAGATTGCATAGCCATACCAACCGATGCCATGTCGATTATTTCAGGAGTCCCATTACCAGATAATAAGCCATTCCCGTTAAATCTATATTTATTTACACGCAAGCTATTGCTATTAATATATACAGCCTCTGAATTTGCAGCTACAAGAACTAATTCTCCTGTTGCATAATTACCCATAAAAGCACCAAAACCGCCTGTTGGATAAATTCTAAGACCTGCTGCATTTGTATTTCCTGTTGCATGAATATTAACATACGGCTGAACTCCATAAACTCTTAAAGGATCATTTCCTCCAGATATATGAACCTCGGAACCATCTGAAGTAATATTACTATTACCAATAGTAGATGCTGATGTAAATTTAGTTATATAATTTGTAGTACCTGAAACAGTTACAGAAGTACCTGATGTTCCTGAATTACCTGAAGTACCCGAAGTTCCATTTGCACCAGAGGTACCAGAAGTGCCATTACCTCCATTAACACCAGATGTGCCTGAAGTACCAGAAGTGCCATTACCTCCATTAACACCAGATGTGCCTGAAGTTCCAGTTGTTCCAGAAGTGCCTGAAGTGCCTGAAGTACCTCTTGTACCTGACGTACCTGAAGTTCCAGATGAACCAGATGAACCAGATGAACCAGAAGTACCCGTAGTTCCCGAAGTTCCAGTTGTACCTGACGTACCTGAAGTCCCAGAACTACCTGAAACTCCAGAAGTCCCTGCGTTGCCGCTGGTTCCACTAGTCCCACTAGAACCCGAAGTTCCAGTTGTACCCGAAGTTCCAGTTGTACCCGAAGTTCCAGTTGTGCCTGAAGTTCCAGTAAACCCCGAAGTACCGGAAGTACCGGAACTACCATCCCCACCACTAGCGCCAGCTAGATTTACAATCCAAGCTGTGTATGTCCCAGATCCAACAGTATTAACGGGCGAGGCAAAAGAAAGAGATCCTGTACTAGAATTATAATTAGTTATTAATGATTCTTGATAATTACTAACATTATATACTATAATAATAGTTTGGCCAATAGTATATGCTAAGCCTGCTGCAACAGTAATTGTTCCACTATTGCCTAGTGTGAATGACGAGCTTGATGAGGTATAATACTTATCACCAGAATAGCCCGAAGTGCCAGAACTACCACTAGTTCCTGTTGTACCACTAGTAGCAGAAGATCCGCTAGTTCCACTACTACCACTAGTTCCTGAAGATCCAGTTTGACCAGAACTACCACTAGTACCAGAAGATGAGCCGTATTCTGGAATATTTAAAACATTATTACTAAATGTAGACGGCCCGGCATTGCCATTTGTCGTAAGACTTATGGGCAATTGATAGTCAACATTAGGAAGCGCGGTGCTAAAACTAGCATCTTCATTCCCTTTAATTATACCATCAACATTAGGTAATTCACTTAAAACTGTATTTTTGCTCATCTTTTTAAAATTATTCTGTTGGTGTTGGCATGGTTGGCACTGGTGGCATTGGAGGTACATATTCTCCAGTTATTGTTAAATTCAAACTGTTTGCTACCCAATCCCATGCAAAGGAGTCTTGATCCCAATCTTGATAGTCTTGACCAGACATACTTATGTTGCCATAATTTACTTGTACTAATGAATCATTTTCATTTACTAAAAATAAATAATAACTAAAATTAGCAGAAACATTTAATCTCAAATCTGTTACATAAGCATTTAAAACTGTTGCATTTACTTCTTGGCCATTATGCCAAACTTGTACCGGTTCAATTGTTTTCATATTGTGTAATTTATAAAATTTCTATATTTTCTTGTCCATATAAAGTAATTAAATGTTCTTCTAATTTTTCATAACCTATTTCAAAAATAGTTTTAGTTTCAAATAAAGACAAGTCTAATGTTTTAATATTTAATTTTTTAAAAAGCATATCATCCACATCTTTATCTCTACTCAAATCTCTTTCTATATATTTGTAAGAATTATTAAAATCTAATGAAAAACCGATTTCTCTACATATTATAGAGTTTGGATTTATTATAGGAATCAATTTAGATTCAGTATTTACTTTATTTGCACTATCTTTTGATGCAAATACTTCAATTCCAAAAGTTATTCTTTCATTTTTTCCTATTGTATAACTACCCAATCTTACATAAGCGTTTGTTAAAACGCCCTTGTCTGTTGCTATCGGCTTTTTTATTATGTATCCCATTTTTATATGTTTAGTATATTTTTTAATTTATTTATTGATTCTTCCAATAATAATATTTTAGCTTCTTGGGCATCAATAATAGTACTTTGTTCTTTTATAGCTTGAGCCAAAAGAGCCGTCAAACCAGTGTAGCTCATAGCGTATTGATCATTTTCTTCTATATATTCAACAGACTCTGGCACTATTGGTTGTACTTCTTGAGCGATAAATCCTAATTCTGTTCTTCTATTAAATCCATTGTTTTTAATATACTCAAAAGATACACCTCTTAACAAATTTACTTTTTCTAAAGCATTTTCAATAGGTTTTATATTCTTTTTTGCACGAGCATCTGAATATTGAAATACAGAAGAAGTATAAATTCCAAATTGCACATATAATTGCCAACCAGCAATTGCTCCTCCATTTCCAACTGATGCAGTTTGCGTTGACCAATTATAATAAAAACTCCATTCACCTCTTGCTGAGTTGTAAATTCCATGATTACCACCATTAGACATGAAATAACTCTTAATCCCCGCGTTATCTACTATACCATACCCAGCCCAACCGTTTAAACCGCCACCATATGACATTACATTACCATAATCACCATATCCATCTGAAGGTGAAAGTCCTCTACCATATGACTCAAAATATAAACCTCCACTACCTACTGTTCTAAACCAACCTTGTGTATAACTTTGACCAATTGCATATATATTAGCTGTTGATGTTATTGTTCCATTAGAGTATAATCTAGCCCAATCTTCTGTAGTAGACCCTGCAACTCCCAAACTATTGTTTCCAACAGCCCAATAAATATACCATTTACCATTTTGTTCTCTATATATACCACCATTACCAGCGGCATCATACATCATACCATTTACAGCACTATAAGAACAATATATTCCGTCATATCCATTTTTTTGACCGTTAATTCTAAATTGAGTATAACTTGAAGCATCATTTGGATAAAAATGCGCACCATAATTATTAGGCCAATAAAGACCATAATTACCATTAAATTGAATCCATGTATTTGCTTGATAATAAGACGTACCCGCTTTGTTTGGAGCATCAATATAAGATGTAAAATTGCTACTATTTAAATAGAAAACCCAGCCTCCAAAGCTATTTGCAGTTATATTTCTAGTTGCAAGTCTATTAGCATTATCTTCCCATCCCCATGCTATTTGTGTACCCCAGAAATTACCACCATTTGAATGTCTATAATTTTCATAAAACCACCATGAGCCACCCGGCCCCCCAGCCAACCCAGCATCATCACCATTATATCTTTTAGTGCCAGCTGGAGTGTTTTGGAAATCTGTATTTGCATTTCCAGATGAACCTGTTCTTTGAATATAATTACTACTATTTAAAAATGTTGCAGAAGTTGCTGAACCAGCCGATCCTGTAACATTTCCTGTAAGATTGCCTATAAAATTACCCGAATCCATAGTAAGACCAGATGCGTTCATGGTCATAATATTTGTCCATGTTCCACCACCAGTACCACCTGTATTTCTCCAAAATTTAAATTCACCAGCTGTTGCATCTATTGCTCCATATGGTATATTATTACCATTGCCATCAATTCCTCCCCACCATACAGAAACATTGTTTGTATTGCCTCTAAAGTATGTACTTCTACTTGAGGTGCCTTGTCCAAGAGCATTACCAAAATCAACTGAATTTCCTCCAGCTGAAAATAATACTGTATTTGATGCTACTCCAGCGGTTCTTAAAAATCCAGATACTTGAACTAAAGCTCTTGGGAAAGTTACTTGACCTGTATTAGTAGCAGTCATGAATAATTGCGGGCCTGTTGCGTATGAATCTGTTGTAGCAAAACCCATAGCTGTACCTGTACTGCTATTATTAGACACATAAATACCTGCTTGAGCCTCGTTTGCGCTACCCCCTTGAAATGTTAAAGCTGCTTGAAAATTATTACCATTACTACCTGAGCCGTTTTGTATATGTAAATTACCAATGATTGTTTTGGCAACATTAAAACCATTATTAGCTATACCACTAGCAGTATTGTAAGTAGAATAAAGAATACCACTTAATGTTCCACCAGTTAAAGGCAAATACCCAGATAATGATGGAGTAGTACCGCTTGTGCCAGATGTACCCGAAACCCCTGATGTACCATTTACACCAGAAGTGCCATTAGCTCCAGATGTGCCAGATGTACCAGAAGCTCCTGTTGCGCCAGACGTACCGCTTGTACCCGAAGTCCCTGACGCTCCTGTTGCGCCAGATGTTCCGCTTGTACCATTGGTTCCATTAGCTCCAGATGTTCCAGATGTTCCAGATGTGCCGGCAGAGCCGTTTACACCTGAACTGCCAGAAGTTCCCGAACTGCCTGAAGTTCCAGTTGTACCAGAAGTTCCTGAAGTTCCATTTTCTCCACTTGTGCCGCTTGTACCTGAAGTTCCAGAAGTACCGCTTGTGCCTGATGTTCCTGATGTAGCAGAAGTACCGCTTGTACCTGAAGTACCATCCGTAGCGGAAGTACCTGAAGTTCCTGAAGTGCCACTAGTTCCATCAGTTGCTGATGTACCAGAAGTGCCACTTGTTGCTGAGCTACCAGATGATCCAGAAGTACCTGAAGTGCCATTTATACCACTTGTTCCAGACGTGCCATTTACCGCTCCCGTTGTTGTTACAACAAATGAATAATATTGATTACCTTCTGTATACCAAACAACTGTATGAGATGTACTATCATAATTAGATATATAAATCCTAACAATCATTCTGTTAGTCGGATCTATTGTAGTAGTTGGTAATGTTAAATCACAAACAACCTCGACAGGAGTAGAAGCATCCACCCATCCTATTGCGCTATTTCCTGAATTTACTGCCGGAGCAATAGTTGTGCCAGATGAATTTGCTAATTGTATTTGTGCATAAACTTCTATGTTATCATTACTAGCTGGCTTTAAAAAATGGAAATGGAACCTTTGTATACCTCCTGGAATTGCATTGAAACCTAATTCAGGTGTTATAAAATCACTAACTAATACATCTCGTTGTTGAGATGTTAAATTAGTAGAAACTGTTTGTTGACCTGAAGTAGAAGGATCTGTTGCTAAAACTTTATACCCGCTAACATCACTGTTTTGAGATTCATTAAAGTAATATGTTTGTCCACCACTAATACCATTTTGACCAGAAGTGCCAGATGTACCGCTAGTGCCAGTTGTGCCTGATGTTCCAGAACTACTTGAAGAACCTGAAGAACCAGATGTACCCGAAGTGCCATCTGTTGCAGATGTACCACTAGTGCCACTAGTACCGCTTGTACCATCAATTGCGGAAGTCCCAGACGTACCTGAAGATCCGCTAGTACCTGAAGTAGCTGAAGTTCCAGATGTCCCAGATGTACCGCTTGTTCCATCTGTCGCAGATGTACCAGATGTACCGGTTGTACCAGATGTTCCGCTTGAACCAGATGTTCCAGCAGTGCCGCTTGTAGCACTTGATCCAGAGCTGCCTGAAGTACCAGAGGTACCTGCTGTTGCGGATGTACCTGAAGTACCGCTTGATCCAGACGTGCCGGTAGTGCCTGATGTTCCTGATGTACCAGAAGTCGCAGAAGTTCCAGAAGTTCCAGAAGAACCATCACCACCTGTTGCACCATCTAGGTTTACTGACCAGTTTGCATAAGTACCAGAACCAACTGTTCTATTAGGTTCCGAAAACTGAAGTTCACCAGTTGTTGAATTATATGAAAAAACTTCACACTCTTGGAAGTTTGTGTTATCGTAAGCAATAACTATTGATTGCGCTGGAGTAAATGATAAATTAATCCCAACTATTAAAGTACCAGAATTACCTAAAGTAAAAGTAGTACTTGATGTAGTAAAATATTTATCTCCACTTAAACCAGATGTACCCGAAGTTGCAGAAGTTCCTGACGTACCTGAAGATCCAGAAGTACCTGTTGTTCCAGAAGTGCCAGACGTACCTGAAGTGCCTGTTGTTCCAGAAGTTCCAGAAGTACCACTTGTCGCAGAAGAACCAGAAGAACCAGAAGTTCCAGAACTTCCTGATGTAGAAACATATTCAGAAACATATACCACCGCTTCCACTATATCACCTAAATCAACCGGATTATTTAAAATAAAAGTAGATCCATTATTTGCTACAAAATCAAATTCATTAGTCAACTTTACACCATTCACAAATACATCAATCATGTTAGGTATGTAACCACTAGTTACAGTAAATGTATCTTGATTTGCTGTTGCAACATAAGTTTGTTCTATTCTTGCACTCGTTCCTGAAAAACCAGAAGTACCAGACGTACCAGTGGTTCCAGAAGTACCTGATGTGCCGGCAGTACCTGATGTCAATCCAGATGTTGAAGTAACTATTCCATCTGTGGCTATTAGCACACCATTAAGATCCCTTATCTTAATATCACCCGTTATTAAAGATTGTATAGCCATTTATATTTTTTTTAATACACTAGTATTCTAACAAATTCCCCGGTCTTAAATGGAACTGCACTTGCAATATAAACAGTTCCAGTTGTTGTATCCCATCTAATTTCACTACCAGTTGGTGTGCCTTCGTAAATAATTTCATTGAAGCCTTGCGCACCTCTTGATCCGTAAAGAATTGATTTATTAATTGCTTCACTAAATGTAATTGATGTAGCACCGGTGTTTGCGTATTTACCTAACGCTAATGGAGCAAATGCACCACCGCTTGCAGGATTAATAACTATACCACCTGTACCAATTAAACCTTCTGCTTCATAAGCATATCCACCGCACATTCCATATACATAATCAGTAAAAGCATCGATGTCGATGCCTGTATAATTATTTGAATAAGCCCATTGTAGTAAATAAACTTCTGTTGAAATTTTTTTAGGAAGTTGCAAATCATTTTCTTGATTATTCTCAATAGCTTTTACAACTAATGATACTGAAATTTTTGCAATTTCTATTACATCTGCTGTATTTGGCATTAGAATACAAGTTTAGGATTGTCAATAATAAATTTAGCTTTGTTTAAAGATAATTGCGCTATTGTAATACCTGCACCTAATGATATTGCATCATCTGCTGCTCTGATATAAGTAGTCAATGCAAATTTTGTTGACAACCAATTATCTCTATCTAATAAATTTGGACTTGACACTTGCGCTTTTGATAATTTTGTATCATATACTTTTGAGTAAGTTGAAAAACAATAATCAACAGTCTTACTATATAAAACTGTATTAACTGTATTCAACCATTCGATTGTAATTGTAAGTGCATAATCTTTATCAAGAACATCATAACTAATTGTAGTATTTGCTAAAGGCCACAACATATAATCAGTTGTTGTACCTGTTGTAACAAGAAATGTTCCATCGGATTTTCTCATATACGCTCTCCTACTTGCAACAGTTGCATCAGTCCCTGAACTAGTGTCAGTAAATACTATAAGTTCAGGAGAAGATACATATTGAGTAGCTGTAAAATTTGGTACTAAAGGCATAAAAAAACGTTTATCAAAACTACCAAAAAATAACAATACAAATGCAAAAAGCCCCATTATTTTTTTAATGGAGCTTTTTGCTAAAAAATTAAATTAAATTATTTTAACTGACTCTTGATATTTTCCAAGACTTCTTTTCCGTTTTTAGCGGACAAAATGAATTGTGTTAAAGCATCAGTTACATTACCTCTATCTTGTTTTGCAATAGTTGTAATTTCTTGGCTACCCAAGTTAACTTTGCCGGTTGCCATGTCAAAATTTAAAGTATTAGTATCTAAAGCCTTTCTAATAGCTGCCTTTGTTTCTAAATTTGGATCTTTATAAACCTTCAAAAATTCTTCTGGGTTTGATCTTGCCAAGTTTGCCGCTTCAGCCAAAATAGCATCATCATCAGTAAATTCATTCCAGTTTAAAGATGCACCAATTTTTCTTGCTTCTGCTGCTGTCATTGTAGAAATAATGCTTACTGCTTCTTTCAATGTAGCAAATCCTGTCAAAGTTTTTTGGCTTGCTGCCTTTGTATTCACCAACTTAAATAAAGGCGTTTTGCTAGCATCTCTGCCTTCACCTAAGATTGAATCTTGATTAAAATTTGTAATCATTAAGTATTCATATAACTCCTCATCTCTTTGATTACCACCTACTAATGAGAACTTGCCTCCAAATTGGAAGTTAGTAACTCCATCACTTAATCCGGGTACAAAAAGTCTTTCAATAGGTCTGTCCTTATCCCAATAATCAGCTACAACAATATCAATCCACGCATCTTTGCCTTGCTTGGCTAAGTATGGATCTTTGATTCTATCTCTTGTAGGGATATTTGCTTTTGGGTAAAGCACTGGGTTCCTTTGTCTTTCTTTTTCATCTGGATCATTGTTTTTAACCCCTGTAAGCATTTCAAACGTAACCGCTTGACCTACCTCTAGTTGTGGGATTGATTTCATCAGCTCCTCAGAAATTGTGTTAAATTTTCCGACTGTTTGCATTTTTTGTTGTTTTAGTTATGAAAAGAAAGGGTGGCCGAAACCACCCTCTCATAATTGTTGCAAATTTTATGCCAAAACTTGTTGACGTAAGAAGTGCTGAACACCTAAACACTCTAAACCTTGTGCAGTTGTCCAAGAACATGTCCAGTTCATTGCATCTCCGTTAGGGTTAACTGGAGATAATGCACCTGTATGGATTTCTCCGATCATGTCATTACCGTACTTAGTTTGAGTTGGTACATAACGCACTCTCATTGCAGAATCAAAACCACCGCCTTGTACTTTCACTCTATTGTTGTAAGGAATGTAGTAAACAGACTTGTTGATATTTGTTTGGCTAAACAATACTGGTTGGTCTTGAATTGGCATTGCCATGTAATGTAATTGGAATCCGCCGTAAGATACTTTATCTACTGTCAAATCTAATTCTTTACCGTCTACAACGATACGAACTGATTGAACACCAGAAGAACCTAAAGCCTTCCAATATGTATCATGCGCACGCTTAGCTGCACTTGATCCAAACACTAAATAATCTTTAGGAGAACGGTTAGCAATTAACACGTCTAAAGCGTTATCAATGTTTGTTTGTTGTACTGTACCTAAAGTACCATTAACTAATGTAGAACCAAACATTTCAATGTATTTGTTCAAACCACGAGTTGTTTGTACCGGTCCACCACCATTTGAACCTTCTGTGTTAGCATCAGTTAAGATAGGGTTAGTATCGCTGAATGTTGTAACAGACATATCACCAGCAATGAATGCTGCGTTGATTTGACCTTTCAAACGGATTGCTTTCTCTAAGTGATCCTTAACGATGAATTTGTTTTGACCGTTAAATTCTACTTCGATTGTTGCTGCGTTTTGAACGTCAGTGATTTTAGAGATTTCTCTAAAGATTTGATACTTATTAGTATACTTAGTTAAACCGAAACGTAAGTTACTTTGAGAAACTGAGTTCTCACCTACTGCTACTGAGAACAAACTTAATTTGTCGCCAGCAGTTAAAGTAGCGTTAGCACCAGATACAGTCTTAACATAAACTGTGTCTACGCCTGAAGTTGTTATTACGTTAGTTACGATTGCAGAAATAGCGCCAGTTGGGATCAACACTAAATCATCTTTACGAGCTTGACCTGAAGTCGCTGCTGTACAAGTGAAGTTTAATGAAGTTGTACCAGAACCATTTACAGTACCGCCTGTTGTATCTAATAATTTGAATAAACTTTCATTTACGAAAGTGTAGTAGATAGGTTGACCAGTTGCGATTGGTTTTTTTCTATCACCTAACCATAAGATGTCTGTAAGAGCATCTTCGTTTTGAATGTCAGTTACTAATTTATTGATCTCTCTCGTATCCAATACTGGATCAATAGCGCTGACGTAGGATTTACTAATTGAGCCTATACTTGCCATTGTTTTAATTTTTTATTGTGGTAAAATAATTTTTACCTGCCTAATATACCCACCTTAGCCCTGTTTTTAATAGCTTCGGCGAATGATTCATTAGGTTGGGCAGGTGTGCCACCGACAGGTCTGCGAGCATTTTGCCCCTCCTCTACGATGGTTTTCAATCCTAATGATTTGCCATAGTTCACCAAGTCTTTTTCATAGTTAGGATTCAAAGCTACTAATGCAATTTTTTGCAATTTAGCGACATCTGGAATCAATTTGCTTGGATCTGCCTCTTGCGGATTTACAGCTATTGCCCTTTGCCATTTTTCTGAATCTAAAGCTACTGCCATCAAATTTTCAGGCTTATCAACAGTGAAGTTGAATTTACCATTATCGCCTAAATCAATAGCAACTCTCTTGCTTTCCATTAGATTTTTAGTGGCTTCATGTTCCTTGAAAAATTGAAGTGCTTGTTGAACTTGTTGGGCTTGCATTTCTTGCTGTTCTGCCATCCTGTTCTGTGCATCAATCGCCTCTTGCGATCTAGACACTTCTGGAATCTGAAAAGCCTTCTGTTCTGCAATTCTTTTTTGTCTTATTAATTCAGCATCAGCTTCTAATTGGATTAACCCAACCTCTTTATCTTCTTCAGATGCATATTCTGATAACTTATACTTTGCTTGGTATAATTTCTCAATCTTATCATCTGCCAAATGAGGGTATTGTAACTTTAACTCATCAAGAACTAAATCTTGGTGATTCACTGTTTCCCAATCAAATGCCTTTGCTTCTAAATATTTGTAAGCATCACCTCCATTCTTTCTAAATTCTGCAAATTCAGCTACAAAATCATCATAGCCTAATTCTTTTAAAATATCTTTTGGGTTTGCCTTTTTTAATTCTTCTTTCCAATCTACAATTGTTGCCGCAGCTTCACCTTCTTCACTTTCACTTCCTTCACCATCAAATGATGGCATAGAAAAAGATGCTTGATTTTCTTCTAAAGGTGCTGCTTCACCTTGAGATTGATCGTTGTTTTGTTCCACTTGTCCTTCAACCGGATCTGCCTCTACGGGTGCAGGGGCTAAAGACTGTGCTTCATATTCTTCCGGTGTTGGGATGCCAGAACTAACCTTATAGGTTGGTCTAGCTGGTTCTTGTTGTTGCTCTTGTCCGTTTTGTTCTTCTGTCATATAGTTGATTTTCGTTTACGAAATTATGTAAAATTAATTAAAAAAATAAATTTAATTAATTAATATGCTGATCGAATTCTATAAGCTCTTTAGTGTATTCAGCAACTTTGTATTTAGCTAATAAATCTCCGTAATGACCTACCGCTTTTACTTGTATCATAACAAATTGCTGTAAGAAAATAGCAACTGCACAATCTTCTTCTTCAGCTTGCTTTTTAAGTTCCTTGTACATATTTAATACATCTAGCTCTGTTTCGTATCCAATTTCCAAAGCATCGCCAATTGATTCAACTTTATCCTTCATGGCTTCTATTTCAGGCAAGCTAGCGCAGTCGCCCATATCATTCATAAAATCAACGATAATTTGGTAATGCGTTAATTCTTCTGCACTTTCATCTAAAAAATATTTCTGAGTACCAAAGTAACCTAATTTTTGCAATTGGTTAGCCAAATGCTTCCAAAGGTTAGATTGATATAATTCCATTTGAAGTGCCTCTTGCAAACCTTTTCTCATGTTTGCTGACAATAAAGACTTTACCATTTTATTTTTCTGTTTTTGGTGTTTGTATTTGTTTCTTTTCGCTTATTACTATTTTAGCGTCTGCTTGTATTCTTTGAGCAATAACTTTTGCTTCTTTTTGAATTTCAGCTTCTTGGATATCTTTATCCTTCTTACCCATTTGAATAATGTAATCCCATTGCTTTTCAGCATTAATACGAGCAATATCCAATTCTAATTGAGTTTGCAATGTTACACGCTTTTCTTGTTCTGCTACTTGAACCGCCATAGCATTACCTTGAGATGCTTCCTGAATTTTTTGCAATTCAAATTCTTGCATTTTCTCTCTGCGCTTTTTAATTCTATAAGCTAAAATCATAGAAGCCATTTTTAAATTCTTGGTACTCATTACCAATATCTTATCTTCTGGCTCTATCAATCCTTGGCTATCTCTTATGTTTAATTCCTGAATTAATTGTTGTCTTTCAAAATCAGTAGGCACATCTTCAATAAAAATACCAAATTCATGAATAGATAAATCAGGATTAATCTTAAAGAATTTAACTGTTTCTTCTCCCAACGCTCTAGCATAACCTTCTACTTTTCCTAGTTTAACTGCAATTTGCACTTTGCTTACAATAGCATCTGCTAAATCTTGTATCAATTGTTTATCTGCAAAACTTAATAGATACAAAGCATTGTTTGTGCTTTCCATTGCTGCGTTTGCAACTGGAACCAATGTTTTAGCATTTGGAGTAGATCCATCTGTTAATTCATTCAATCCAGATATTTGACGCATCATATCCAAAGTGTTTTGCAACTCTTGATATAATTGACCAAATACAGCTAATTGACCTGACGCCTCAATAGATACAGGCTTATAGTTAGGGTTTTGACTTAACAAATCTGTTGATCTGTAAGGAACAACAAAGTTTGAGAAAATAAAATCCATAACTTTTGTAGGATTCATTTTTTCTCCACCACCTCCAAAATCAACTCCTTCAAGCGCGTTTAAATCTATGTTAATCAAATAAGGTATTAACTTATTCGACATATTTTGTAATTTAAACCAAGTAAGACTAGCTCTATCTTCAAGTGGTATTAATCTTTCGGTAATACCAGCAAAGCGCATTTTGTAAAAATTCCAAGAATAAAGTTGGATATTCAATCTAGTATCCCACCAAGATGATGGTTTTCTAATTTGATTTTCTGACATACCCCAATCATACATGTAGTCGGTTTGAATAAGCCACTTACACTTGTAAACTACTTTACGAGTAACAGGCATAAAAATAGGTTCTGCTTGACCTTTCATGCTAGAATCTATCATGTTAGGTATAGAACCCATTTTATCAATAACACCTTCTTTCGTTACAGATAATTTAGTTGCGTCTTGATATTTTGTCTTACCAAATCTTACATTTCCTCTGTTGTCTACTTCTTCTTTGTATGTATAGTCGTTCCAAGATAAAAATTCAAAATCTAAAACAAGTACCTTAAATCTATTCCAATATTTAGAATAGTCAGTACCATACATAAAGTTTGATGGATTACCAAAACGGCCTGCTACGCTTTGCACGATTTGATTCATTTGCTCTACCGTAAACCATGGCGCAAGATCTCCTACATACACCTCTCTAACCTCACCCCAATGCACTAAATCTGAAAAATCGTTTTTAGCACAATAAGATAACACCATGTTTTCAGGGTTAATCTCTCTTAATTTTACTTGACCATTTTCATCAATGTATTCTGTATAACCACCCAATCCAAAATCATAAAGATTTTCTATTGTGCGCTTTCTTTTTTCTTCAAATTTATTTTGATACATAGTTAAAGCAGCCGCCATCTCTGCCTCCATAGACATAACATGCTTGTATCCAAATTGCTCCTCCATTTTTAATTGCTCTAAATCTTGAGCTTCGCCCGGCTGAAACGCTAACACTGGACTATTAAGTAATTCTTGATTACCTGCCTTTTGTGCTGCTTCTCTCATTAAAATCTTTACCTTCATTTCGGTAAAGTAATTATCTTCTTCACTTTTAGCAATTGGATCTACTGCAAATGCATTAATATCATATCTTCTTTGAACTAACTTTGATATTGCTATCTCTCTAAACTTTGTTAAAAAAGATGGTGGAGTCCAATCGATGTTCAACCAAGTTTTATCTTGTTGCTCATCTACGTTTAAAAGTCTTTTATATTTAGTTGTACTTTGTCTACCTAATGCATATTCTCTAATTTCGTTCATTTTGGATTGACCAAAATTTAACATATTATTAGGAACATACCCTCTTGAATCACCCCACGCAGCTTTGCAGTATTGTAGTATCCAATCGTATCCTTTTTCTCTAGGATCTATCTGCTGGTTAGGGTATGTGTTGGTGGCCTGTTGCATTATACTAATGAAGATTTAATTAACCAAAATTAATTAAAAGTAAATAAAAAAAACAAATTAAATTATATTAATTAATTTAATATAATTTTCTGCCTTCCAATAAGCTATCATAATTCATTTCCATTTTTGTGTTATATGAAAATCCATTGTATTGGATAGCGATAAAAGGATCGGAAACTACATACTTCCCTAAACCTCCTAGCGCACGATCTATATGTTCATCTAGAGGCGTACTTAGGTATTTATCGTAAAACTTACTATTAACTATGTAGCAATGAAAACCGGTGAAATTATCTACTGTTTGGTCTTGGCGAATCTCTCCAATGTATATACCACTTAAATATATATCAAAATCTAATGGCTTATTTCTTAAAAAGTATGAAAAACTATCCGGATTGGTAAAATGAACATCGTCCTCCATTATACATATTTCAGGCAAACCCGTGTCTTTGGCATACTGAACGCACTGCTTGTGGGCTAGATTAATTGCCCTTTTAACCGAATGAGAATCATATACAGCAGGGAAAAAAGAAAAATCTTTAATACCCTGCTCTTTAAATTCATTCATTAACCTATCAAATCTATCGCTAGCGTCAAAATTATGAATTACCGCTATCTTCATTTAGCTTCTGTATTATGTTGTTTAAAGCCCCTTGGTAAGTATAATATTTATTGTATATTTCTTTAATTTTTAGTTGCTTTTCAACTATATCTATACTTGGGATACTGTTTAAAATTGGGACTATTTTATGCGCATCTTCTGCTTTTATAATCACTCCATAATCTTCAAAATTTGCATCAAAACAATTAATAAACTCATCGCTAATATAGACAGGAATAGTTTCGTATTGAAGGCACTCGGCTATTCTAAAGCTGTTTAAACCATACCCCCTAGGACATAATCCGAAGATAGATTGACTGACAATGTCGCAAAACCTATTAACATCGTGTTGTTCTTGAGATATGTAATAATCTGGATTTTGAATACTAAATACATAATTTCTTATTGGGTGAGTATTAGTACCAATAAAAGAAGCAAAAATTGTTTTTTCACCATTCCATTTAAAGCTATGTGGCATACAAAGCAAGGGTATTTCTACACCTTCTTTCTTGCTCATATTGAATACCAAAATATCTAAATCTTTAAAATCAACTAAAACCCCATCATCATATTGGCAAATTGTCCAGTATCGTTGATTTCTAGGCAAAGCATCCACATATTCTTGCAGCTTTTTTCTAGATACCGGATCATTTCCGTAATTATTATTTACATGATACGATGTCCAATGGATTCTTAAATACGCCCTACCACTAAAGTCTGGTATGAATCTACTTGAAACCCATTCTTCAAAAATGGTATAATTTTCAAAAGGATAAACCGTGTTTATGGTAGGCATAAACTCCTTTGGTACGTCTATCATATATTAAATTTTCTTACATAAAGTGCATCAGTCCATGTATCCGAAACCCAACTACCCGTTTCAACTCTTTCAAATCCTCTTTGCATCATAAAATAATCTAAATCATCAATTAGCATACAACCCTTGTAAGTTTCTTTCATATTAACTTCTAGCAATGCGTAATCTATATTTTTAATCAAATCACCCATGCCTTCAATAGCCAAATGCTCTGCGCCTTGAAGATCTACGTTAAGAAAGTTTATATTTTTAAAACTATAACCCTTAAACAGAGTATCAACTCTTTTAGTTTTCATTGCTATCTGTTCTACATAATGTACTTCTGGATGGATTAAAAGGTGAGTACCAAGCTCAAGCATTGATGAACTTTGGCTTTCATTGTTTGACACATTAAAAACCACTTCATCATTATCTACATTACTTAGACAAGCGTTAAAAGCTCTTTGGTTTTCATAAGGCTCTATGTTTTTTACCAATTCTAAATAAACAGATGGTATTGCTTCAACCCATAAAACATCCCCCTTGCAATAATTATCATACTCTTTTCTTTCTTGCCCGGTTGATGCGCCTAAATGAAGAACGCCTTTTATGTCTAACTTATGCTTGTTGACTAAGTAGTCAAATGATATCATCATATACTTTTGCTTTTATGTTTATTAACCTCTAATTCAATCCAATTATATAATTTAACCATGCCTTCCTCAAGCGGTTTTGTTGGACGCCACCCTGTTACTTTTTCTACCAATTCATTGTTTGAATTTCTGCCTCTAACACCTAGCGCATTTGATTCAACATTTTTAATTGTTAAAGTTTTGCCTGAAATTTTAATAACCATTTTAGCTAAGTCATTTATTGATATCATCTCATCTGATCCAATATTAACAGGATAAACATAATCTGATTCCATCAATGCTCTTACCCCATCCAAACATTCATCAATGAATAAAAAACTACGCTGTTGTAATCCATCACCAAATATTTCAATTTCTCCGCCATCTGCCGCTTCTGCAACCTTTCTACATACTGCTGCTGGAGCTTTTTCTCTACCGCCTTTATAAGTACATTCAGGAGAAAATATATTGTGAAAACGACCAATTCTTACATCTAAATCTTTGTTTCTTCTAAAAGAATCATAAATCTGCTCCGATATTAGCTTTTCAATTCCGTATACACTATCTGGTTTGCCATCCCAAGCTGAATCTTCTTTTAATGATGCGCTATCTAATGACTCTTGTAGTCTTTCGCTGTAAGCACAAGCACTTGATGAAAAAAATAATTTTTTTACCCCATGCTCTGATGCAACCTTTGCTACATGCAAATTAATCATTGTAGAATCATATATAATATCTGCATCGTTAACACCTGTAAACACATACAAGGCACCTCCCATATCAGCAGCTAGTTGGTATACTTCATCAAAAGCATTTACCTTGTCATGCCATGTTGTTTGCTGCGGGTTCCATAAAGCCTTTGATACATTTAATGGATTACGCAAATCTAAAATAAATGCCTCATCTGCTTCAGACTTTGAAAAATCAGGTTGCTTAACATCTACCGATCTTACCCAATACCCTTCGCTTTTTAATCTTTTTACTAATTGCATTCCGATCATTCCATGACCGCCTAATACACAAGCTGTTTTCATATTAATTATTTAGTTTTAAATACCATTGTTTTTTAAACCACCATAAACCCCAATTATTTAAAGTATCTTCAGATTGCAAAACGTTTTCTGGGATAAACGATTGACCATTTATATCATCTCTTACAAATACTTTAGGCACAACTTCATCTACTGCATTTTTAACTTCATCTGCGTTATAATCATGCCCTGCTAAAATGCATTCGTCTTTAACCTTTGGATACCATGCTTTTATTTCTAATTTAGTTTGCTCATAAGTATGGCTACTATCAATATAACAAAAATCCAAATACCCATCATTGAATAAAGATGATGCATCAAGACTAGCAAATGGCACAACTTCTATAAACTCACCAAGACCGCTTTTAATAATGTTTTCATATATTGTTTTCATTTGGTAATAACCGCCATAATCCATATTGTCAACCATATACAATTTAAACTTCTTGCCAAGCCTATTTAACTCTTGAGCTAAATACAAAGCACTATCTCCATTGGCAACGCCAACTTCGCATACCTTGCAATCGTCTGGTAATTCTTTTGCAATTCTTTGATAAAAATGCTGAAAATCAAACATAATTAAATCACTCATAATTTTATCCATTCAGGTTTTACAATATCACTAGTATCTAATCCGCACCACCCCTCACTAAACCAAAATTGCGGAAAGATTACTTTTTTATTTTCATTTTTATTTAAATAAGCACCCCACCAAGAGAACGTAGATGGCGAACATATTTGATGCTCGCACCAGCTCATTTCTACAAGATCGGATTGCTCGTCTGTATTTCCAGAATATTCGCAATCGTTTCTATGCGCAAATGCTTCCATACACCAACTAATGTCATCAGAAAAAAATTTAAACTTATAATCAGGAAACATAGCCATTGCCTTTTCATACCATTCTATTGTTACCTCCGGATGCTTATCTCTTAATGTAACATAATCGCCACGTCTTACATGGATAGAAACGTAACCGTCTAATTTTTTATATGGAAAATTTAACAGGTAAAGTATTTCGTTACGATAGTCATCAAAGTATTTAGCCGTCTGCCTATATCCTTCAATAATTATATTCTTGTCTTTCCAAGATGGATCGTATGGTAGTTCTTCGTAAGAATGCTTTGCTTCCCATAGTTGAATTTTCTCAAGTCCGGGATTAAACCTGTCATTAATCAAATGCGGGCAATAGATGGGATTCCATTTTGGATTGCTAGTTTCGTTTGGAACGGTAAAATCCAAATCATGCTTTAATGCATATGCCATAGCCGTAGCACACTCAAAAAGCCAGTTGCCCATTCTTCCCGCGTTGTTGAAAGTTACCATAGGGATAAAGTTAATTAATTTAATTTAATTCCCTAATTTTTTCTATTAATTTTTCTCTAAAATCGCCTGTTCTTTGCACATTGTTTATGTAATGCGATTGATCGTGGACTAAGTGATTATATCTTAACCCGTCAACTATATGCATCTTTCTGCCTGACATTAGCCAATTGTAATTTTGAAACAAGCTATCGCTGGTAACCGGATCTATTTCTGCATTCCATACTTCGCAATAAGAATGTTTATTTACGAAATAATTCATGCAGTTTAAGCAAGTTTCAAACATTGGCTTGTCTATATATTCCGATAAGTTATCCTTAGTTACAATTAGGTTAGAGTATTCTGTGTAGTTAAACATTGGCATTGCCCAATCTGGTGCCAATACGGTATCCTTGTCCCATTCTTGTTCATATATTTTGTCCAAATAGTCTGTGTCTATTTCGTTGTCAGAATCAAGTATGATACAATAGTCCGTTGTTGATAGGCTTATAGATACATACTTATTTGCGTAACAATCTCTGTTGCTTAGGTTTCTAAATAGCTTAACCTTTTTTAGCTTATCACACTCTTGTTTTAATTGTTTATATATAGGCAAATCGCTCATATCATCCACTATAACAATGTTTTTAACACGAGGATCGTCATATACCTTACTAAAACTTTTCAATGTCATTTCTACCCTATTCCAAGTTGGAATACAAATACATATTTCTCTCATAAATTTCCTAGTTTTTGATAATATCTTTGTTCTATAAATGGCTGCCAGTCAATAAAGGTATTGCCAATATCTGATACGCCCGGCCTTTGAGTGCATAAAAGTGGGTAAGTAATGTAAGTTGTCCCATGGCATTGTATTTTGTTGACAATACAATTATCTATTGGAGCTTCTAAAACTGCCATTAATATCTCCTTCATGCCATGCAATGATATTGCCCAAGCGTGCGTGGCATATGCGTTTTCTACTAATAAAAGGTTAGGTGAGGCTCTTAATTTAAAACCCGTAGTGCATTGCGCCCCAAGATATAATATATCCCATGTAAGAGGCAATTGCTTTACAACTTCATTCATTGTATCGTTAGGGTTACCACAAGAATCAACAAACATAGCGTCATCTTCAAATATCAATACTGACTCCCATTCGTTCTTTATGGCTTCTCTAAATATCTTTTCAACTGTTATACGCAAACCTTCTGCGCCATTTTCATGCTTTGTGGCATTGACTAATTCGTATGGGATATTCCATTTGTAAAGCTGCTCTGCAATTTCTATCAATCTATCTGTTCTTTCGGGCAAGTTTATGACGAATATTTTAGTAAAAAAGTTAGTCCAAGACATTACGCTATTTTAGTTTGTGGGAAAAAGTCAGTCAGTTTGAATTTAGCTTCAGGTTTTTTAAAGTTTGCTCTTTTGTAATAATCTGCAAATAAAGTCCATCCGCCTCCCATCACTAAGTCAGATACCTCTGTTTCGTTCACATTGAACTTAATCAATCCATCATATTTGTCATCTATTAATTCTGGGTATATAATCTTTCCTTCCTTGCCATGCGTTAAAATGTATTGCTCCCAAAGGTTTACCATTAGGGCTTTATTGTCAGCATTAGGATCTACCCCGTAATTTGATTTGTCTGGCAATCTTATTAGAAACGCTTCGCAATAATTGTCAACAAAAAACTTTCGCAACCCGCCATCCATCTTTGCCTCTATTAGCATTTGTCCTCCATAAGCAAAGCATTGCAGTATCATATCCATATGGAATAGCTCTACCATCTTAGGTCTTGCGTGATATTTAGAAACAAACATCATATTATAAACAGGATCATTTATGCCAATATCATATCTATTCAAAACCAAGCTAGTTGCCTTTGAGCCTTCTCCATGTTCAACTACTGAGTTTTGGAATGGATCGCATCCCATTATAAACTGCACTGAATTTTTAGGTAAAAATAAATTACCCCTTCTTGTGTATGTTTCGCCTTTTGTTATCTTAAAATTCTTAGCCCTAGTCCATCTTGCTGCTTCTTTGCTAGTTGTTTCCCATACCGCTTCTGTAAATGGCACTCCGTCTTTCCAAGTCCAATTACCATATTCAAGCACTTCTTTCTCATTAATTTTAGCTATTTCATAAAGGTCGTTAAGCAATACCGCATCAAAATGACAATTGGTATTTCTAAGCATGAACATTTCCCTTTCATCAAAAGGATTCATTCTTATCTCCTCCTCTAACTGCACGCCTTCTAATTGCTTACGCTTGGTTAATAAGTATTCTTTAGCTCCCAACCTCACATCTTCTTCATTCAAATCGCCTGCGCCAACATAATTCTCAACTAAATATTTGTATTGTTCTTCTGTTGGTGGCCCGATTACACTCATGCCATATCGATCAATAAAGCCTAAATAACCATCATACGCGGGCGAGAAATATTTAACCAAACGATTTGGCGTCTTTGCGTATTTAAAATGGTCGGCAGAGTCCCATACTATCTTGAACTCCTCACCACCGCTAGTCATACTATTCGAGGTTGATGGACATTCAATAAAACCTACTCTCTTGGCACCTTTTACCAATGTTTTACTTACAATGGATAGGAATGTCGAGAATGGCGTTTCTTTTGCCCATTTTCCGCCTTCATCAAACAAACCACGACTAAGACGACCAGAGTCATAAGAGTTCAAGGAAGGCGCACGATAATCAATTCTAGACCTATGCCCGGTATCATTATCTATTGCATTTCCTTTTGTGCCTTTAATATCCACTGACTTATGGGCAAACACAAGTTCGCTTACGCTGTCTTTATTGTTTAATTGTTTTGGCTTTAGGAATACCGGCAGTTGCCTATAACCAAAAGAAATCATGTTGGTAAAAGCTGCCTTAGCATCTATCTGCGTTTTACTTGTCAAACCACAAAAGCTATTCTTATAAAAAATGCACTCGTAAACTATGTTTGATGTTGCTTGGGATGTCGCACCCTCACGGCGTTTCTTGCCTCTGACAACGCCTAAACACCACGGCGTCTTTTCCCAATGGTCTAGAAACAAAAAGTATCTTCTATCCGCATCCCTGAAATCACCATAGATATCATCCTCTAGTTTCCACCATTGAAGGTAAAAATAATGTTTACCTGTAATGTATGTAGGTATGCCATTGTTGTAAAACCAAAATCCTTTCTTACATCTATCTACTTCTCTTGTGGCAAAAGCTGCCTGTTGTGCATCAAGCAAAGCATTACCCTCCTTATCGTATTCTACCGATTGAAAAATATTAGGCAGTTCTTTTCTTCTCCAATACTGTTCGGCAGCATCAGATTCACCCCAATCTTCTATTTCAGTATCACATTCAGGTAGGGTAATATTAGTTCCGTATATGCTTATTACTTCAGCCATTATCTTCTAGATTCAGCTATACTTTCTACGAATGGCTTTTTGACTACATCTTTTTGTTCATCTCCAGTAACACCGGCAGATATGCCTAAGTCTTTAATTGCTGTTGACAAAGCAGAGCTATCATTCCAAATAGCTTTTAACCTTTCAAAAGTCTTGTCTTTTGGATCTTCTAAAAGCAAATGGGACAAGTTGGTTTTGTTAAGCAAATCAGCCATTTCGTTTGCTTTTCTATTTAAAGCGTAAAACAACTTGGCAGCCCCGTTTTGTTCATATAGGGCTACCTTTTGTCTTAATTCTTCTAATGTTTCCATTATAAGTTAGTTTTAGTTGTAACAAAGATATTATTCTTCATCTTCATTATCAAATTCTAATTCACTTTTGGCTTCTTTTGTTGCTTTACGCTTTATTAAAAGTATAGCTTTTGCAATTTCTTCGTCAGTCAATTCTTTTACAGGAGTATCATTATAACCTTCTTCATATAATTCTTTCATTTTTTCCTCAATCAAAGAATCTCTAAGTTTTACAAATTGCTTAAATTCATCTTTGGTAATATTCTTTTTAACTGATTCAGGGTTCATTTCGTCAGAGTTTTTAGCTCTCATTATTATTTCATCCATAGGTTTTAAAGCCCTTTCTCTGTAATAACTAGAATAACCCAATCCAACTATATTTGGCAACAACACAGTAAGTAAAGAAATAAAACCATCTTCTTTTGCCGCCTCATATGCATCATCTGCATACATTGGGTATATTTTAACTATTTCCATTGGATCAAAATCTTCGCCAAGAGAATTCTTGCCTACAATAGCGTTTACAACATATGAATTATTTGGAGCTAATTTGTTTCTAAAAAATCTCAATGTGCTATTCCAAGCAAATGATGCAGATTCGCTTGCCTCAAATTTACTTTTTGCTGCCCTTGCATATCCTGCTTCTACCAATCTTAAAAAAGTTCTAATATATGCAGCTTGACCAGATGTAATATCATATACTTTTTTACCAAACCTAAGCTGTAAAAAATCAGGCTCATCCGGATCAAATGATATCTTAGCTCCTGCTGCTGCTGCTGCTAACCCCAATGCAAGTATTGTAGATGTATTTGCTGCTAAATCTCGAAATGCCATTTTTTGCACCTCTTTTGGCATTTTTAAAAAATAAACAGGGTTTAGCATGTTTATATTTGAAGCCATTAATCTAGCACCATAAAAAACAGACGAAGCTGCTTTTTCTCCATATTTTGTTTCCAAAACTTTTAACATATTACCACTACCAGTCATATTCATAACCAGCTTTGCCATTTCTTTATATTCATTTGGATCTGACTCTCTAGTAATCCCCTTGCTTAATAAATTTTTAGTAAATTTCGTATAAAGCTCATATCTGGCTATGTTCAGCGAAGCATCCGCTAATCTTTGAGATACAAGCAATGGTTCTTTCAAAATAGGTATTTCAAAAATAAAACTTTTTGGTAAAAGTTCATTTACATTTTCTTTGTTTATATCGTTATATCTAATACCATCTTCAACAGAATCCTTATATTCAGGAGCCTGATTAAGATTATACATTAATCTGTCATAATTTTTTTGACTAAATGCAGATTTGCCACTAGCATTTAAAAATTTTAAAGCAACGTCCCAATGAAGTGGGTTAAAAGTAATTTTAGACAATTGTCTTAACCAAATAGAAGCATCAATTGATGTTTGAATTATTCTTCTGATACCCAAAACACTTTGCGCTTTATCCCATGCTTTTTCCCATTTACTTAACTTTGATTGTCTATCTTTATATCTTTCTAAAGTAATTTTCTTTTCAAGATCAATTAATTTATCATATAATTCTTTAGTTTTTTTAGACTCTTTGTACTTTGGTTTTTCTACTACTTCTTTTTCAAAGTTTTTATTTTTTAAATCATCTTCAAGTTTGGCAATTTTTTTTCTAATAAAATTCTGCCTTTTTTCATTGTAAGTTTTATCAGAATCATCTTTACCAATGCTCGGAGAGTTTTCGGACACGCCTTCTTCTGCAACTTCTTTTGATCTGTTTAATTCTCTTACTTCTTTAATTTTTCTTTCAAGTTCAACTATTCTTCTACTCTTTGTAGCTAATTCTTTTTCTGTTTTAGCTTCTTCTTCGCCTTTCCTTGCAAGTTCTAATTGACCTAATAAATCCGCTTCCCTTTTTAACAATCTTAAACCAGCATTAATTGTATTTTCTGTTCTTTTTTGAGTATTATACTTTCCTGCGATAACATCAATGACATCTCTTTTAGTAATGCCATCTACTACACTTGAAAACTCTTTTTGAATTTCTGTTACAATATCATCTAATTTAGAAACACCTTCAGAAAATAAACTTCTTGCATATTTATTAATATGTGGTGCTGCTGCATATAATTGAGGAACACCAAAAGTAGGCACTGCAAACAATCCGTATTCTCCTCTATTAACCTTTTTTATAGCTTCTCTTGCTGCTGCTAATGCCTCTTTTCTTTCTTTTGCGTATTCTTCCTTAGTTTTTTTAGGCTCTTTTTTAGCTTCGTCTGAAAGTTGTTTCTCAATATCTTGCTCTATTGAAATTTCAAGATCTTCCTTTGCTTTTTGAACTTTTTCAAATTTAGATGTTTCTTCAGATATCATTTTATCTGTTAATGTGAAACCTTTATCTTCTTGCCTTGAAAGTAAGAAATTAGACAAAGTATTAGCTTCGTTTATTTTTTTTACTATTTGAAAACTTTGCAATGATTTACCTGATAATGATCCTGCTGTTTGAGAATTGTCAGCAAATTCTCTTACTTTTTCAAGCAATTCTTTTGAAGGATTATTCTTTAATTCCAAATCTAAAGCAGCTCTATATTCAGCCATGAATGCTACTTCATAGTTTTTAAGAGGCTGACCATTTCTAATTTTTTTATAGAGATTTTCTATGCTTGCCTTCTTTTTGATCATCTTAGCAGCAATTTCTCTTAACATTTCATGTGTTTCAACCTCTGTTCCAGTATATTCTGGCAAGCCTAAAGATTCTCTTAATTGATTCAATTCTTTCTTTGTAATACCAAGATAATCTACATCCTGATTATCTAAACCTACATTTTCAATTTCTTCGGGGATTTCCTCAAAATCTTCGGCTTGTGTTGCTTCACCTTCTCCGGTAACTGCTTGCCCTTCGACTCTTGGTTCCACTCGTCTACGTTCACCCCTTCTTTCTCCAATTTTGCGCGGTTGGCTTGGAAGTACCTCCTCTGCGCTTCGCTTTTGTACGGCATCTTTTATATTTTTAAGTGTTTGTAAATCATAATCTGCTTTGATTAACTTAACCATGTCATCTATCTCAAAATCATCTATTGCTCTTTTATTAGCTTCTCCCCTTATCTTGCCTTTTACAAATTCTTTCTTTTTCTTTATTGATCTTGCAGCTTGGAACTGGTCTAAGTCATTCTCTACCCCTAAAATCTCCTTAACAGCCATTTTAGAAAATTCTTCAAATGTAAGGTCTTGAAACTCTTGATCTGTCAAATCTTTAAATCCTGTTAAACTTTTTATTTTAGTCCATAATGTTTTTAACCAATCCTTAAACGACTCTTTCTTAGACTCTACAACGAATTGCGCACCTTTATCTCCAATAGCCATAGCCAATGCCTCGTTCTTAAAATATTCCGCCTTTTCAGCATCATTCATATTTTCTGTTTGCTGCTGATAGAACTTGCTTTCTTTTGCTTTTGCTAAATATGGAGAACCTTCAACCAATTGCATACCTTTTGCATAAATTTTTGGATCGTTTGTTTTTGTCCACTCAACCCATATATGCCCTGCTTCGTGTATTGGAGTATTTGGATTTAATTTTTCTCCATTTAAAAACATTTTGTTTTTGTAAGTAAATCCAAGTATATCCGCATCAGGCGTAGCCATAAACTTTGTAAACTTATCTACGTCTTTATTTTCAATTTTTGCCTTTTTGCTTTTATTATAGATATCTCTAAATTCAGGATCACTTAATGGTTTTTGACCTTTAAATTTATCTAGCATTTGCAATCCACCAAATGAACCTCCATCTAAATGCAATGGCTGCCCGTCTTTTAATCCCCAATTTCTCTTAGCCTTAAAATCATTCCACAATAAATCGTAATTGAATATATCTGACATCTCGTATTCTTCAATTACTTCTTGCAATTCTGGAACATGGTTATCAAAATCCTTTTGAGAAAACTTTTGAATTCTATTTAAAAGATCGTTTAATTTGTCAGAGCCTTTAGTTGCTTTCAATGGTGGCTCTATCTTTTCAACTACAACATAGTTTAATCCTCTTTCAAATACCTCTGGTATAATAGATCCTGACAAATAATAATCACCTTCGTAAATATTTTGCTCTAATCCTCTAGGCGTTTTTGCCACTTTTAATACTTTACCATCACCAAGATCAAATACCACCCTGTCGCTTCCTGCTCCTATTTGTTTTAAGTTAGGTATATCAAATCTTTCTCTAGCCACCTGATCTGTATCGTATCTGTATGCAACTGGCATATCGTTTGTTCCTCTAAATCCTGCTTCAATCTGAAACCTTACATCTTCTCTTATATCATTTAGCTTTGCCTCCAATGCTTTTGAATCTTTTGCTATAAATGGTTTTTGAGCTTCCTTTCCAAACATCTTTTTCAATGCATTTCCAATTCTGCCAATAACACCACTTGTTATTTCTGCCGGAGCTGCTTCTTTCGTTGCAGTATATTTATTATATGCGTCATCTATTGTCTGTCTTAACTTTCTAGTATTGTATCCAAGTTCTTTTGCAATGGCTTTTTTGATATCCGGCAATGATGTAATCCCTTCATTGATATAATCTTTTACTATATCTTGCATTTGATTAACTTCTTCGCTAGTAACTTCCTCAATTGCAAATGGAGTTTCTTCTACTTGAATTGGATTTCTATACATTGTTTCTTTTGTAGTAAAATCTTTGTTTTTACCTTTATTTTCTACAAAACCAAAACCTTTATAAAATTCTTTTAATCTATCTACGGAAGTTCCTCCAAAATCAGTAGACGGTGTCAATAAAATTCTTTTATTATTTATATCTGCATAATTAATAATTTCTTCCATTGCAGATGTGCCAATACCCTTTCCTCTTGTTTCTTTTGGAACTACTATTTTAGAAAGACTTATATCTTTATCTGTTTCAAATAAATCTAATTTTACATTATATTTATCTTCAATATTTTTTGACAAACTCTTTGCGTCAATATCCTCTTCCATCGGGACAAATCCACTTTTAATATCAACAGGTTCAATATCTTGTTCTTCAAACGTCTGTGTTCTTTCTTCAAATTCTGCTTGTTTTTGCTCATTTGATTTTTCGCTAGTCAAGTTCACTAATGATTTAGCAGCATCTTTTTTAGAAACATTTTCTCTTATAGCATCATATAATTTATCCTTTACTTCACTTTCTTTTACATTAGGATTTCTTTTAGATACATCTTGCCATATGCTATGTATAACATCATTTAATTTTTCACCACTATTTCTATCTTTTGCAGCATAATCTCTTAATCTTACTTCTTCAGTTCCAAAATCTCTACCAACATTTAATGAAGCACTTTCTGTTCTACCAACCGCATCGTTAATTGATTCCCAACTTAATTCATTATCTCCTGATAACCATGATAAAACACCAGATTCGGCATCCATTGGCACAACCTTAGCAGCTTCTTGATTTATTTTTCTTGTTTCAGCAGCTTTAACGCCCTTTAATGAAACTTCTTTAGGCTGTGGAGCAAACTTAGTTTTAAACGCTTCTAATTTAGATTTAACCTCTGGCTTGGCTTCGGTTGCTTTAACTTCTTCAGTAACTACCGTTTCTGTAACTTCAGGAGCTACATTAGCTTCTGGCATAATAACAGAAGGAGCTTTGCCTTGTTGTTCTGGTCTTACTACTGTTGTCTCAGAAGGCACGTTCTCCTCTGGCATTATAACAGCTGGTCTTGTTGGCTCTATAATTTCAGGAGCAACATTTTCTTCCGGCATAATTACAGAAGGTGCTGACAATTCTGTTTCAAGTTGTTTTGCTTGAATTGCCTTATCAATTTTATTCTTATTGGCTTCATAAAACTCTATATCATCTAGTGGAATTAATTCACCTTTTTCAATTTTATCTACTATATTATTAACCTTTATTTTTTCATCTTGTTCTTTCTTATTATCTTCTTCTATTTTAGATTCAAATTGTTGTATTTGATCTTGAATTTGTTTTGCTTCATTGGTCTTGCCATCTCTTTTAAGCAATCTCGCCTTGGCTCCCATAGCATTTAATAAAAATCCAACCCCAAACCCAATGCCACCAGAAGATGTTAAATCTTCAAAAATATTTTGATTAATATTATAAACGTCTTTAGCTGTTTTGTTAGAATATAATTGTTGTAAAACCTCTGTTGTCATTTCCTCCAATCCACCCGTTATACCTGCTACACCCTTTGTTTTTATATAATTAGCAATGCCACCAGATGTAGCCTGATTAAATCTTTTCAAAAATTGCATAGTTGGTATTTTTTCTAATACAGAACCAACTGCTGCGTTTTTATAAAACACCTCAAATGCCTCATCATCTGACGCCCCAAATTGTTTTGCTTTTTCAAATTCAGCTTGCCCCATTGAAAGTCCGGCACTTACAGATGTTGGACTAGTAAGCTCTGCCGCCAATCCTCTTGCTGTTGCTGCACCTCCTACTGCTTTTGGAGCAATTTGAGACGCTCCAGATGCAGCCCTTAAACCTCCTGTTGCGCCTGCTGTTAAAACTAAAGATCCCACTTGACCAAATGCTTGTGCAAATTGATCTGTTAGACTATTTTTAAATTCCTCATCTTGAGGAGCTAATTCATCAATTGTTTTATTAAAATAATCCCCAAGATCTATTAATGCTTCGCTTACAAATCCCTTGCCTGTGCCTCCTAAAGCTTTTGCCGTTGCCCCTTGCAATGCAATGCCTAAACCCTTTACAGGATTCCCCACTAAATTTTTATAAAACCCTCTATCTAACGCAGAAACGGTATTTAATAAATATCCTTGCTCTTTCTTTTGTTTTTGAATTTCAGGAGATGGCATTTTAAAACCTTCTTGAGCAAATTTTAACCCCTGACTAAATTTGTCTTGAGGCTTTGGAGCTAATTGAAATTTATCTTGAGATGGTAATGGTGTAACCGAAGATCCTAAAGGTGTAGATTCTTTTTTTTTTAAATCATCACCAAAAACTTCACTAGGAGTAGGCACTTTTTTAGATCCAAAAACTTCGTCAGGAGTAGGAACTTTTCTTGGTTGATTTTCATCAAATTGCTCTAAAGCCATGTTAATTATTGTTTTATCAAATATACAATATTATTGATTATTTAGCCTTTTTATCTGATCATCAGACCATCCGCTGTTTTTTAATTCTTGGTAAGTATAAGTTTCGCCTTTTATTTTATATTTTGTTTCGGACTTAGGTGAAACTTGAGAGCCTTTTAAAACTTCTGTTTTGCCTTTTGCCGTAGGTTGTGCTTCTACATTTATATCTTGCTCGCTTAATGGAGCTATCATATCACCCAATAAGCCCTTTTTTCTATTATACTTGTATACAGCTATTTCTCCTTGTGGATTTTTCTTTAAAACTATATTATTTTGATTTATCTCATCTTTACCTTTCCCGCTTGCATCTCTTGCAAATTCTAATACTATGCCTTGAGTCCTTGCTGGAAGTTCATTAAAAGGAGTAGCAAATCCTTCTTTTTTAGATTCTACTAAATTTTTAATACCAGACCATAAATCAACTGTTGGCGTGCCTTCTTTTGGCAAGTTTATATTAGTGATAGGAGCGCGCGTGCTTGCAGTTGCATAAAAATCACTTTTATCCAAACCTTCCAATTTATCGTATAATACTTTTCTTTTTGCATATTGTTTTTCAACTTGATTAAAAGTATCATATGCAGGATATACTTGTCTTGTCGCTTGAATTAATTCAACATTTGTAGCTGGATTTTGAGCAAAAACATTAAATACATCCTCATCAACAACTCTAAATGGAGCATTTTCTGAACCTTTAATAGATTCTGGAGGCAATACAGATGATTTAATTTCTAATTTAGGAGTAGCACCTTTTGGCAAAAACCCGCCCGGCGCTTGTTCTGAAGTAAAAGATGATTTTTTCCAAAACGGTATTTGAGCTTCAAATCTTACATTTTCCATTGGAGTCCCAGCAAAAACTGCTGATTTTTCCATCCCTTTTGGAGCCTGTATGGCTTCAGTAAGAGCCTTCCCACCACTAACATATTGGCTGATAAATTCAGGATCATCGCCTTTTAATAAAATGTCAGATGGCTTTACCTCTAAAGGATTTACAAAATCTGTCCCACCCTTTATTCTTCTTGCAACTGAATCCTTTCTTGCGTCTAGTAAAAATTTAGAAATATCAAATCCTGGTATTAATTCTTGTTTTTGTTTTGCTAATTGCTCAAAAGCAAGTTGCTCTGTTTTTAAGGCTGACATCCCCTGCGTAATTGCGGAAAAATCTCTGTCCATTTCAGACAAATCTAAATTGCCGCTTTTTATTTGATCAAAATATTTCTTTTTTACATCTGCAACTTTTGCAGCCCCGACAGCGTTTGCAAAATCACTAGCAGTCTGGAATTTAGACAAGTCGCCATAGTCAGCAACCATCTTCATATCTCTATACATCTTAGCTTCTTCCCTTTCAGCCTTTCTTTCAGCCATTTCCTGCTGACGCAATTGCTTTTGAGCAAGATTTTCACCTTGTCTTTGCAATTGTTCAGTTGCGGACTGCAAAGCCTGTCCGGGAGCTTGAAACACACTTGGAAGCGTTACCGCAAAACTACCTAAATTTCCGTTTGCCATTTTTTATTATTTTATTAACCCGGCTAATAATTTATTATAATCTTGGGCATTTTTAAAATTGCCATATTGCATTAGTCCTCCTGCAATATCGCTTGCCCCACCGAATATATTACTAATACCGGATTGACGTAATGCATTTTGAGCATTTGCATCAAATCCGAATCTAGCCATTCTGTTTTGTTGTACTTTATCTCCTTCTGCAATGGACATAGCGTATGCTCTACTTAAATTATCAAACATACCCATTTTTTGCTGAGCTTCTTGAGCTGCAAGATTTGATAATGCTGCATTAGTTGCACCTTGTGTTCCTGCTCCTAACGCCAACAATGTTGCAGAATCAGTTGCACCTCTTTGACCTGCTGCTAGTTGATTTGCTTGAGCTGCTTGAATATTAGCTTGCGCCTGACTCATGCCCGGCATTCTTCCATAAAACAATTGTTGAGCTGCACCTAAATTTTGTTTAGCTAAAGGATTTTCTTTATACTCTGGGAATTGAGGATTTAATTGGTTAGCCTTGTTCATTTGACTCATACCAAATATACCTTTACCTAGCGCTCCCACGCCGCTTGCTATAAGTCCTATTGTCATTGGGTCCATATACTAATATTTATTTAAAATTAACACTTTTATTGATTACCTAAAATAAAATTTTGACCTCTTGATAGGTTAAATCCTACATCTACAAAATTAACGTAAATTATTGAATCATAAGATTGCCATTCAGCCATAATTTGAGGAATTTGAGAAAGAATGACATCTCCGTTTAACATCTTCTGATCTGGCGTACCTGTTGCATTAGGCGATAGTCTATCTCTCAAAAACCTTCCGTAATATATTCCCTCTTGGCTTACAAACTCCGTTTCTGTTAAATCTGTAATTTGCGTGTTTGGTAGCGTAGTGTACAAAACCGTGTAGTCTGGAGCTTGGTTACCCTCAACCACCAATTCTGCCATATCTTTTAACCCGCTTAAAGGCTGATTAACCACCCAGCAAATCCTAACAGGGTATTGAGTACCAAACCAAGTGTTCCACGTAGAAGTATTGGTGTTAAATTCATATAAAGCCCCGTTTTTAAAGCCAAACATTCTGTTTTCAAAATATTCATATTGTTCAGCTATAAATTGATAGTCGCTTTTCCATTGATTATCTTGCAAATGGAATACCACTGTCTTTGGCAGGTTATCAGATATATCGAATCTGTTTATTATAGAACTTGCGTATGCTGGTACGGTTGGGTAACTAGGCAATGTATCTGCATAGTTCTCATAAATCAACCCCGGCAATGATATTCCAAATTCCTTATGGAATGGATCAATGTAAGTTGGGATATGATGGAATCCGTTTATATTATCTAGGTTATTAGAATTAGCTGCTAAATAACTTTTTGCATAGTTTTTAAATAGCCTTTCCATTTTGAAAGAACTAATTGGGAATACTCCGTTTGAGCTATATTGAGCCACTTGCCCATTATTAAGGTCATACCAGAAAATAACTCCGAGATACTCAACCACGGTTTCTGGCTGTGTTGTGCCAAGCATACCCTTCAATATGTTAATTGTACCTATCACAGCCACATCTTGAGCTAAGAAAGCATTTTGCGATGCCCCTACCACCTGAACCTCGCCAAGATAACAAGATGCTGTTTGGAATGAACCAATGGCTAACATAATAACACCCTGTTCTGTTGTTTTAGATGCGAGTTGTAATTTTTGTATGTTGCCCATCCCAAGCGGCACTGTTTTAAAATTTAAAACCTCAAACGTGCTTAATCCATTATTTGATGTCCCAGTAGTAAAAACATTAGAATATCTAATTTCATATTCATTTCTAGCCTGCCCTAAATTAGTTATAAAATTAGGCCATCCAGAATTTGTATTCCAATATTGCCATGATCTGTCAAATGGCGACATATTTTCAGTAAAATAATTTGTACTAGCCGCGTCAATTCTTTGTAAAATATAAACATCGCCTATTAATTGCCCACTTGTAGTACTATATTCTCTATTTGAAGCGGCAGGATTGTCTATTGCATAAACTTGGCTTGCCTCATAATAAGGCTCTTGAGTAGAGCTTTTTTTAGGAGTATATAATTCTATTATTTTATAATCGCTAGTAGAAACAGTACCAAAATCAAATGCTTCTACCAATACATATTCACCATCTTGGCCTAAAACTTGTACATTGTAACTTGCGCTTGTGGTTGTTATTCTGCACATATCTCCCTCTTTGTAATTATACCCTAAGCCGACAGATGTTAAACTTGAAATATTTAAACCAATTGCATAAACACCTATTGAATATGTATCACCATAAGTATAACCACCTCCAGAAGAAATATCTTGTTTTGTTGCGTATTGAATACCATTTGTAGCTATTTGTACAAAATCAGATTGTATTAAATTTTTAGTTTGAACTATTTGATAAAAATATGCCCAATCTGGTATTTCATTTTCAGCGTTTGCATTGCTCAATGTCCAATTTAAATACTGAACAAAAGAATTTTGATCTTCTGTTAAATTAGCCAATGTATAATTAATTGGTTTATTAACTACGCCAGATCTTCTTCTGAATCTATCATAAAAAACAATAGATATGTTATATGTAGCACTGCTTTTAAACACAGTTTGCGCACTAAAAGAAGTTACATTATTTTCAATAGTAACAAAATAAGACGGAGTTGATCCAGAAGTAAATGTAAATGTAGGATTACCAAAAAAAGGATAATACCAATCATAATTTGTATTTGCAGGGCTATAATTTGCAGCATACCACATTAAAAAATTACCCTCATTTGCAAATTCCCCATCCGCGTCAGATAAATCTAATGTTGCGGGAAATGAATTATAATAACTATTTTTATAGGCATTATAATAGTAAACAGTGTTTACCTCTCCAGCAGCGTAAAGATACCCTACAACCTCTGATCTTACATCTCCTGTATCATATTTATTTCTAATAGCAATACTATATGTTTTAACAACCGATACAAAACTATTACTCGATGGAGTAGTTGATGTTGTAGATGCTATGTTTAGACTTGTAGTTAATGGAGTATCATATCCTGCTAAATTATTTGCTAAAAATAACCTAGCTGTTGCGGCTTCTAAAGTTGTACTTTTTAATGGTACTAAATCATAAGGAATAGAAATTTCGCTTGAACTTAAAGGAACCCCAACTACATCATTATAAAAATCAAATTCAAGTTGATTTGTTCCTTCGTTATGTTCAAATATAGCTAAAGCATCATCAGGATTATTTCTGTCAAATGTCTTTACAATATAAATAACATTAGTAACAACATCCTTAGCGCATATATTTATTTTTTCAATTTCGCTTTCTATATATTCAGATAAAGGAACTCTACATACTATATAATTGTTTGTTTCACCCGGCGTATTGAAATTCATTAAATTACTAAAAGCGGATAGTCTTGATCTTTCATTATCTACAAAATCATAGAAATAACACATTTGAAATGCAGAATTTTCAATGAAATTATTATCAAAATCTACATCTTCAGCTTTATTTACATTTAATGCATAGTAAGGAGGACGTCTAATTATTGTAAAAGTAGTATATGGGATGCCGCCAGATGGAATTTCATACGCAGTTTCGTTTGTAACATATCCAGCTTGGTTGGTCTTAATCCCTTTATCAATATTGATTTTCTTGGGTTCGTTGTAATTGTCTGACCAATACAACACCCCATTTATTACCTTACAATTGCGATCTATCCTATAATCTTTATTAAAATTTAAACCGCCTTCTATTTGACTATCATATATTACTGCATAAACCTGATTTGCTACCATGTCAAAACAGTAAATACCATGATCCCCCATAGTATTATAAACAAACCATGCCATTCGCTCATTCTCTATATCTATACAGCTACCAATTGTAATATTTGATCCATATGGAGGATATTTTGATTGAGGTATTGAAGTTGTACCCGGCACGCCCTCAACACGACTATTTCTACCGTATTGAGTTACACCGACTCTGCCGTTCATTACTCTTAAATATTGAGCATCTTCGATTAAGTGTAAACTATCGTCTTGATTTGCTCCTCCTGTAAAAATCTTTTTGTTTCTAATCATTTCAATTATGCTTTTGGTGCGCCCATAGTATTTTTCTGAACTATTCTCTTAATCTTCTCTACACTCCAATCTGATTTTCTAGCTCTTAATAATTTTCTTTCTTTAATATAATAATTTTCAGCTAATTGTCTTTCTCCCATATTGTAAGTTCTGTTATGAGCTTTCATTTGGTATTCAATATAAGCCTGAATTGTTCTAATAGCATATGGATCTACTTGAGATGCAGCATCTGCTGATTGACCATCAGAAACATATTGTAAAACAATATTTTCTACATAAAATTTTTGATCTAATTGGATTTGGTTTCTTTCTTTAAACACCTGAAATGTATCTTCTTGATACCCTGCTCCTAATCCAAAAAATCTACCAATGTTTTCGCCATAATCGTTAAATCTTACAGTGAACCATTGAGCATATGGTAAAGCCCCATAGTAAAGTTGATTTTCATTAGATCCGGGTGGCACGACATTATCAGTCCACTCTTGCTCTGAATAGTTTTGCTCTATATCTAAACTAATTAATGGATTTAATGTACTTGTAGGGACTAAAGGTCTTATTCTTTGTCCAATCATAACTCCAACAGTTACATAATCTTGATAATCTTCTGGTAGCTCTGCTGCGTTAATTTTTTGATTAACTGGCAATATTTTTGTGTTAATTACTCTTAGATCATCAAAAGTAATTTCACGCAAGCAATCTGCCGCGTACACCATGAACTGCATATACCAATGAAGTGGATATCCTTTTTTAAGTAAATAGTTTTTTACTATAAAATCTAAACTAGCTGTTGTCATCTTTAATTAGTTTTGCTTTGTAATTCACTATAACTGTTTACAATTCCTGTTTCTGGAACTATTGGAGCAAATTTAGCGAATACTTTTTCTATAATTTCTTCTTCCATATTAGCTGGTATTGGTAATGGATCTGTGTTTGAATATAATGATATATCCATAACAACTAAATACATATTTACCTCTGATACGTCAAGAAGTGTAATATCTTTTGAAAATATAACCTCATTCTTTCTTACCTCATAATAAACGCTTCCTAAAAGGTCATTTAACAATTTATCTGCTTTTAACAATGCCCCTTGTCCTAATGGAACAGGGATATAATCAATGTCGTTTGTATTTACTACTCTATAAACGCCCATATTTCTTGGTAAAGAAATTGGCACTATTGGCAACTCTGCTTTTGCTCTATCACCATATGAAGTAACAGGAATATTTTCATAAAACGCCACCATTAAATTATCTGGTATTGTTTCACCCGTTGGTAATACCGCGCTGTAATATTGCGTTTGAAACATGGTATTAATAACCTGCTCAATTGCCTTTACCACATCTTCCATTTGAACAGATTGAGCTACATCTCTGTAACCCCCTGCTAATCTTAGCAAGATCTGCTCGGCCATTAAAAATTTAGTACTATTAGCCATTTTTATTTAGTTTCTTGTGTTTGTAATTGAGCAAATTGTTGAATATCTTGTTCAGCCATATTAATACCCCAAAATTTCAATGCACGCGCTATAATGTTATTAATGTAAACATCTGTAAATTCTAACTGAGTGCTAGTATCTGGATTATAAGTTATTGTTCTACCTGTTTGAGTATATCCTAAAACCGGAGTATTTGGTCTGCGTAAATAATTATAAAAACCCGTTTGTGCTACTTGTGGATATAATTGAAAACCTGTTGATCTATCTTTTGCAATTGGCTTGCTTGTAGAAACTGTTCTTAATTGACTAGTTAATGCATATGGTAATTCGTCCTCATTTACAAATCTAACAGCGTTAATCGTGCTTCCGGTTACAGTATATGGATTACCAATCATGTGTAAATAATCTGAAACGAAATCAACAGATCCATCCGAATTAGAAGTAAACTGAACTTGCGATCTTAATTTTCTAATTGCATCATGAATTATTTGAGTAACACCATATTGAGAAAACCAATCTTCGGTTGCCTCAAGCTGTGCGTTATCAATAGTCTGCATCGCTTCGGGTATTGTTATAAATACACCTCTTTCTTTTCTAACGATAAAGACTAAAAAATTATATACATCGTTAATGTTGTATGCCATTGTTTGTGTCCTCCCAAATTCCTAAAGCTCGATAGGATTTTATTAAATAATATTGTTTATTGTTATATTCATATTTCTCAAGAAATTGTGGCTCAAAACCAACAACATCTCCTTTTTTTAATTTCATTCCATCAGGTGCGGATAAAACCTTAGCCCTATCTCCTAGTCTTACTTTTGCATTAATTGTATCTACTATACCCATTTCTTTAATTACATCCTTTGGTAAGTCAATATCAATTGGTTCAAGAATAATTCTATTACCAACTGTTGTTAATTCATCATTTTCTATTTTAGCAAATATATCTCTATAATCCGCTTTCCATACGTCTTTTGATCCTGTATCAACAAGATTTTTAAAGAAAAAAGATTGAGTATTACCAAAATTAAATTGAGCTTTCCATCTACTAATGTTATGTTCTGCTCCTTGACATCCATCGATAAAATTTCCTCTTTTATCATGATAAGTTCCCACCCAAATGTGAGAAATTTTGCCCGGCATTGCGACAATTAATAATGATTCTCCTTTACCATTTGTAAACTTTTGGTAATAAGGACTGTCTTTTGTAATTTCAGTAAAATAATCTCCATCAGATTCAAATTTTCTTTCAGCTACAACAGAATAATCAAATAGCACTTTGTCCCCTTCTTTTAATTTAGAAACAACTTTGCCATCTGCACCTTTTGGATTTTTTGGTAAGGAATATACTTCCCCGACAACAGTTGCGTTCCATTCTGGTCGATACGATCCGTCAAGATATAATTCTAAATCTCCCAATTTTATAGTATCCTGAATTGGTTTTTCTAGATTAAGAAATATGTGATTTATTGGTTTTGCTTTCATAGTTAGCATAAAATTAGGTTTTTTATAGTATTTAAATTAAAAATGCCCTCATATTTTTGAAGGCATTTTAAAATTTAAACGATTGCGTCAATATACCCTTCGTCTGGTATTAGCCTGTAAGGACTGCCATCGACCTCGATATCTACCCCAACCGTGTGGGCAAACATGATTTTATTATCAACTTTTACTAATTCAGCTTCATCACCAACCGCAACCACAATACCTGTTGCAAAATCCTTTTGAACTGATTCAGGCAAAAAGATCCCGCCATCGGTTTGTTTTTTCTCTTTATCTACTTTTACTAATACTCTTTTGTTAAGTGGCTTAAAATTCATTTAATTTAATTTTTGTGTTTTTTAATGTAATCTTTAATTTTTTTAATTGCTTCTTTGTTTTTTGGATCTTTCAAATTTAACTTATATCGGTAATAAATCCCAACGTGATTATATCTTGACCTAAAAAATACTTCTTGCCTTTGTACCACTGCACCAAACTTTCTTTCTACTCCTCTGCCTATTTCTCTAGGTAAATTAGTACATCCAAAGTTCTCAAAACCATTCATAATTGATAATGTTTCACCTTTTAACAAGGCTTCGCATATTGATGCTAGCTGTGTCATAAAATTAATCTTTTATTTGAAATGATAATATACAATATCCTGATTTTAAACCACTTGAGGACTTGTCAACAGATTTGATTGTTAATATTGTTTCATTTTGTCCATCTTGAACAACTAAAGTATCTCCTTGATCATAAGGTCTTTCGTACTTTGTTAAAATAAAACTCTTTGATCCATTGTTTACATCTCCTAAAAACTGAGAAGATACCATCATTAAATGTGTCATGTGTTATGTTTTTGGTTTTTTAAAATAGTTGTGGTCGATATTCCCCCCATCCATTTTATTGGGTAGGACGAGGATGTCTGTGTCGTAAAAATTTCTGACCATGCCACTGTCGTGTAGTACGACTTTCCAAACAGTGTTGATTTCTGTTCCGTAATCAATCCAAGCGATTGCTTTTCCATTTCCTAGTGGTGTTTTTACAAAAATTATATTTCTTAATTCGTGGATATGCATTAGAATGGAATTTCATCAGTTGTTTCAAAGCCATTTGGCTGATTTAAAAATTCTTGAGTAGGCTCTTGAGCTGTTGCTGCCGGCTTATTGCTTGATAATAAACTTAGTGAAGTTACTCTAAGACTTAATTGTGGCAAAGTTTCATTGTTTTTATTAGTATATGTCCTTGCATCAGGGACGCCTTCTAAATAAACTTGCGTACCTTTTTTTAGATACATGGCAACATTAATTCTATCAGTCCAATAAGCAGAGCTTACCCATATTGATTTGTTTACTTCTACCCCGTCTTTGTTTTTGTACTTTTCAGAATGAGCAACAGAAAAATTAATTACACTTTTGCCGTTTACATTGTTTACTGTGGCATCTTGTCCTAAATGCCCGATTACTTGCATTTTAATCATTGTTTATTGTTTTATATTAGAAAATTATTTCTTCTCCATTTTCGTTTTCAAAAGGTACCCACCCTTGCGATGCTTCTTGTCCGGATTCGGTTTTAAATGTCATATTTTTTTCATTTAAAAGTTTTTGCATAGGATCTAAACCATTAAAAAAGAATCTTCTAGTTTTAAATAGCATTTCAAATACAAAAAATCCTTTTTTACCAACTATTTTTTGTCTACGAATTTTTTTACTATGAAATTCGCAAGTTGGATTTTGTGGATCTGTTTGTCCAAATGGTCTATGATAAACTAAAATATTATCAAGTTTATTATTCCATAATGCACCATCGGCAATATCAAAAACATCTGGACAAGGGTAGTTCCCATCTGCTGCTTTTTGCATTTTAACCGGGTGTGCAATTATCCAAAAATAAACATTATTTGTTTGCGAAAATCTAGAAAATAAAGATAAAACCCATTCAAGATATTTATCCCTTCCGCCAAAATTTTGGTAATTATTTGCCAATTGATTAAACGGATCAATGTCAACACCATCAACATTTTCTTTAACAATTAATTGTAAAAAAACTTCCATAATGTACTGAGGGGTTGGCGTTACATTTTTAGGATAAACATAGAAAATGTGCTTACAAACAAAGTCGTATGTGTATTCGTAAATTTGTCTTGAAGGTCTATTTGGATTTGCAGGAGTGCAATCGCACCCAAGCAAAATCTCTACAAAATCATGATAGTATTCTTCTGGTGGATTATCTTCCGGAGAGAAAGTGGCAAACTTTTCGCCATATAACAAAATTCTCATTGCTTGATACCATTTTTTCCAAGAAGATTTACCATAGTTTCCTATACCGGTTAACACAGTTATCTCTCCCTTTTTTGGCTTAAAAGCAAAGTCCATTTCTTTGACGTTTATTCCATTTACTGCGGCGTAACCTTGCTCATACAATCCTAGTGCTTGCTCTTTAACATCAATCCCGTAAATAACATCATTCAATCTGCCATCTTCGTCAATAACAGCGTTTTCTACCTTAATTTCTAACTTAGAAGTTTTATCAATTAAAATTTCCTTATCAAAAGATGCACTACCAAATCTACCCCTATTAGTTCTGTAAGCGGATGAAATAGCATTATCTGATTCTCTTTTTGTAAACTCTGAATTACTTAAAAATTCATTGTTAATCATTGAATTAGCCGTCAATTCATCAATACCATAACGACAACAAGCTGATGCTAATTTGAAAATAAAATTATTTCTTTCTCCGGTAACAAATGCCTCGTTTTTGTTAGATAACCATGTTAAAAGTTTCTTAAAAATTTTTTCGTCATCATCGGTTTTTTCATAAACAACGATCTTCTCGGTCTTTTTTATAGTTTTAAAAACCTCTGCCTTCTCGTTTATGTAAATATCAGGATCGTAGCTTTCGTAACAAACTCTGCTTGGATTAATCCCGCTTTTGTCAATATCTGAAAATATATCCTGTAATGCTTGAAAATGTTCTCTATGCTTACTGCCATCTGCAATTTTAATCAATGCTTTTAACCCATTACCCGAAGGGCTAACCCAACAAGCGTAAACGAATTTATTGCTTATAATCTCAGATTGACGATCTCTTAACTCAAAAATGTTGTCAAAATCCAAAACTATGTATCCGCTATGCTGAATTAAATCAGAATCTTTTCTTTCGGCTCCAAATTTTCCAGAAAAACAAACAGAGGGTAAATTCTTCTTTAAATTGGCAGATTTTTCTTTGTCGATAGTATTCCTTATCTCAGCCACAGATAATCGACTCTTGCCCTCTCTAATTCGATTTAATGCATATTCTAGAGTTACATAGTTAGGCTCTTTTGAATAAATGTTTTTAAATATCGTTATCATGCTGCTCTATGGGTTTAAATGACTTTCTTTTGTTTTCTAAATCTTGTTCGTACCAACTTTTTTGCCTTCCAATCTGCATAGGCGTTTCATTTTTCAATGCAAATAGGCCTTTCCAACCTTTAGCCATAGACTGTTGAATTATTTTTAATGCAGTTCCTAAATCCTTCCCGGACAACTCGACAAGTTCATCAAATGCGGCTTGCTCGCTTTTTAAAGTTTTGTATTTGAATTTATACTGAACTTGCTTGTACTCCTTCCAAGATTCCCATGCGCTTTCTATTTCTTCCCCACAAAAAAGCATTTTAATTTTTTCATTTTTGCCTTCTTTATCCTTAACCATATCCTTAACCATAACCATATCCATATCCTTACGCCCTTGAGAGGGGCTTACAAGGGGCTTATTTTTTGATTTTGTTAAATTGTATTTTTCAAGCAAATGGATTATGCTACTATGCGCTCTATTGTCTGGATTAAGACCAGATGGGTACTGAAATTCAATAAAAGATGGAATAAACCACTTATTGCCATCATCAAACATCACAATTTTATCACCAAAAGATTTTAAAGCCTCTATTCTATTAATTTTTTCTCCTATTCTTATTTCTGCGACCTCCAAATCAACCTGCCATATGCCTGCATGATCGCAATCATCGCATATATACAACCAAAGGAGCTTGTAAGGCCCTTGTAAGCCCCTTATAAAAGGCTTCTTCCATTTTTCCGTATCAGTAAATCGCTTAGCCATTTTAGTTAAATTAGTTATTTTTAAAATCAGTTCCGAGTACGTTGTTTATCTTGTCTAGATTCTTGTCAGACAAAGAAAAATGCTTCTGTTTAAATACAGAATAAAGAGTTGGGTAAGGTATTTGTGTTTTTTCCGAAAGCCATGACAAATTTCTTTCGATTTCTTCAAGATGCAATAAAATCACATCTCTTGTGTCAAGATTTGTTTCTTTTTCCATAAATTTTAGTTGTTTACAAGGACAAAGTAAAAGTATTTATTTTATATTCCAAAAATTTTTTTTGTTAATTTATTAAATTAATTATATTTGCTTATGGAAAACAAAGAATTGATCTATGAATTGGCTAAAAGATTAGATATGGTAATTGAGGTGCATAAAAAAGGAGAATACCAAGGAAGGTATAGATTTATAAACAATAAGCTACATAAACTAAAAGAAAAACCAGAAAATGTCCCACAAAGAGAAAGCGGTAGAGATTTACACTAAGTTTTTTTTAAAACTAAAAAACACACCTTTTGAAGAAAGGATAGGTAAAGCAAAAGTAGAGGCAAATAAATATATTGAAGATAAAATTAGTAAAAATCAATATCTACCAGACGCAGAAAATTTTTTATACTGGGAATTAATTAAAAATTATATAAAAAAAATAGATTTAACATACAGTAACCAATATGCGAAACTCAACGATAATTGTCAAGAAGAAAAGATGCCTTAATTGTGGTAAAATTGATTATCATTTTTCAAAAAAGATGTGTAAGCAATGCGCTACAATCCATAGTACACAAAGAAGAATGGATGCGCATGAAGATGAAGATTTTGAAAGTTTTAAAAACTTAACAGAAGATCTTGATCATGTTTTTAGCCAATACATCAGGTGTAAATATGCAGATAAAGAAGGAATGGTTGAATGTTTCACTTCGGGTAAAAAATATCATTGGACTAAAATACAAAATGGGCATTTTATACCTAGAGCTAATTTAGGCACTAGATGGCTAGAGCAAAACTGCCGACCACAATCTGAAAATGATAATGTGTTTTTATCCGGTAATTTGGATGTATATGCTAAAAAATTAGACCAAGAAAGATCTGGGACAGTCGAATACCTCCAAGAGCTTGCTAGACAGGTGGCAAAACCCACGAAAGATGAACTAAAAAGCCTAATTATTGAATATAGGGCTAAATTAGATCTAGTAAAAAAGAAATTTTATTAAACTAAACAATATGAAAACAGCAATGCAGGAATTAATCGAATGGGTTGAGGAAAGATTTAGTAATCCACATCAAACAGAGGTATTTAAAAAAGCTAATGAATTACTTGAAAAAGAAAAAGAGCAGATAATGAAGGCTTATTGTGATGGATTTGATGAACTTTTGCCATTTCACGAAAATGATTACTACAACCAAACCTATAACCAATCGTAGACAAATTGTCTACAGTTAAAATCAAATAACCTATGAATATATTAAAACCATATGGAAGTTTATTAATGACAATGATATGTTTTTTTGTACTTGGTGGATATGCTTCATCAGAATTTAGATACAATGAACATATTGATTTATATAGATGGGTTATAACTTGTTTATTTACAATATTTTTTTTAAGCAACTTTTTAATTAAAAATAACCAAAACAAATAACCTATGGACAAAGAAGAATTAAAATTTATTATAAGGATGATATTAACTGAAGTTATATTTCCTATAATATTTTTATCAGCAATAGTATTTTTAACTTTTATGTACGTTAAAAACAAATAACCAAAACAAATAACCTAAAATAATTACAAAAATCAAAAAATATTGCAAAAAACAATTAATTTTACATTGTTCCGCGTTTTTTTGGTTAGATTTTAGTTGAAGCCCCTGTTATTTTTAACGGGGGTTTTTTATAAATTATCAATTTTCCATTGAATTTGATCCACAATACTTAAACCCTTTGGCATTTCTTTTGCGTTTTTAGCCTTTTCTACGGTAGCTATCGTGTTTTTGGTATTACTTATCGTTTTTTCTACTTTAATTGATTTAATGACCGGTTCTGCGACAATGATAGCCTTTTTTCTTTCTCGATTAAAATATAACCTACACTTTGCAGAGCAATACTTTTTTTTTGCAGTTATGCTTTCCATTTTTTCACCACAATAAATGCAGTTTTCTATTTTTTTGATCATATTGATACGATTTGATACGATTTGATACGCTAAGATACGATTTGATACGATAATAACCAATTGTTCTTTCCCTTTCCTTTTCTTAATCATTACCAATTACATACCCTAACCACATAGATACAACTGCCTGACCTGACCACATTGCAACCACTGAACTGCCCTACAACCCATATACATCAAGCAATTGCCCGTACC
>JACCDV010012379.1_pt1 | contig 48194 bp, 48 predicted proteins | sample 7446131 | NCBI WGS metagenome assembly JACCDV01 (sample SAMN15323448, study PRJNA562643) | freshwater metagenome | isolation source: river surface water | place: USA:Blue River Watershed | collected 2017-08-17
CGAATGGAAAAAAGGCGCTCTGGACTGGGAATGAGTTATGGCGATTGAAGGCGTGCTCAACGAAGGCTTCGTCACCACGACGGCCGACAAGCTGATCAACTGGACCCGCACCGGATCGATGTGGCCAATGACCTTTGGCCTCGCCTGCTGTGCGGTGGAAATGATGCATGCCGGTGCATCGCGCTACGACCTTGATCGCTTCGGCGTCGTGTTCCGTCCGTCGCCGCGCCAGTCCGACGTGATGATCGTCGCCGGCACGCTGTGCAACAAGATGGCGCCGGCGCTGCGCAAGGTGTACGACCAGATGGCTGAACCGCGCTGGGTGATCTCGATGGGCTCGTGCGCGAATGGCGGCGGCTACTACCACTACTCGTATTCGGTGGTGCGCGGCTGCGACCGCATCGTGCCGGTCGATATCTATGTGCCGGGCTGCCCGCCAACGGCGGAGGCACTGCTGTACGGGATCATGCAGTTGCAGAACAAGATCCGCCGCACCAACACGATTGCCCGTTGAGCGGGGCTTGCGCGATGACGACCAAACTTGAAAACCTGACGTCGGCCGTGCAGCGATGTGTCGGCGACCGGCTGCAATCCCTGAAAACCGAGCACGGCGAGCTGACCATCGAGGTTCGCGCTGCCGATTACTACGCAGTGATGCAGGCGCTGCGCGACAGCGATGTGACGCATTTCGAACAGCTGATTGACCTGTGCGGCGTCGATTACTCGACCTGGGGCGATGGCGCGTGGGAGGGCCCTCGCTTTGCCGTGGTCGCGCACCTGACATCGGTGAAGCACAATTGGCGGCTGCGCGTGCGCAGCTTCACGCCGGACGATGACCTGCCCGTCATTGCGTCAGTGTCGTCGCTGTGGTCGTCCGCAAACTGGTATGAGCGCGAAGCCTTTGACCTGTACGGCATGCTGTTCGATGGTCATGACGATCTGCGCCGCATCCTGACCGACTACGGCTTCATCGGGCATCCGTTCCGCAAGGACTTCCCGATCAGTGGCTATGTCGAAATGCGCTACGACCCGGAACAGAAGCGCGTGATTTACCAGCCCGTGACCATCGAACCGCGCGAGAACGTGCCGCGCGTGATTCGCGAAGAGAACTACGGGGTGCGATAAGCCATGGCTGAGATCAAGAATTACACCCTAAAATTTGGCTACGGCCGCGCGCTATGCGCGCTTAACTTTGCTGGCGCAAAGTTAGCCTGCGCCGAAATTGAGCGATGCGTTGCACTCCGTAAGCAAGGCCGTCAGGTAGAGGTGTGTCGTGGCTGAGATCAAGAATTACACGCTCAATTTTGGCCCCCAACACCCTGCCGCACATGGTGTTCTTCGTCTCGTGCTCGAACTCGACGGCGAGGTGATCCAGCGCGCCGACCCGCATATCGGCCTGCTGCATCGCGCGACCGAGAAGCTGGCCGAGACGCGTACTTTCCTGCAGTCGGTGCCGTACATGGACCGTCTCGACTATGTGTCGATGATGTGCAACGAGCATGCGTATGTGATGGCGATCGAGAAGCTGCTCGGTGTCGAGGTGCCGCTGCGTGCGCAATACATCCGTGTGATGTTCGATGAGATCACGCGCCTGCTGAACCATCTGCTGTGGCTGGGTGCGCATGCGCTGGACGTGGGTGCGATGGGCGTGTTCCTGTACGCATTCCGCGAGCGCGAAGACCTGATGGACTGCTATGAAGCGGTGTCGGGCGCGCGCCTGCATGCGGCTTACTATCGTCCGGGCGGTGTGTATCGCGACCTGCCGGACGCGATGCCGCAATACAAGGCATCGCTGCTGCGCAATGACAAGGCGATGGCGCGCCTGAACGAGAACCGTCAGGGTTCGCTGCTGGACTTCATCGAAGATTTCACGAACCGATTCCCGACCTATGTCGATGAGTACGAAACGCTGCTGACGGATAACCGCATCTGGAAGCAGCGACTGGTCGGCATTGGCGTGGTGTCGCCGGAGCGCGCGCTGGCGATGGGCTTTACCGGCCCGATGCTGCGTGGCTCTGGTATCGCCTGGGATTTGCGCAAGAAGCAGCCGTATGAAGTCTATGACTTGCTGGATTTCGACATTCCGGTCGGCGTGAACGGCGATTGCTATGACCGCTATCTGGTGCGCATCGAAGAAATGCGCCAGTCGAACCGCATCATCAAGCAATGCGTCGAATGGCTGCGCAATAACCCGGGCCCGGTGATGACCGACAACCACAAGGTGGCCCCGCCGTCGCGTGTCGACATGAAGACCAACATGGAAGAGCTGATCCACCATTTCAAGCTCTTCACCGAAGGTTTCCATGTGCCGGTCGGCGAGACCTATGCGGCGATCGAGCATCCTAAGGGCGAATTCGGCATCTACCTGATGTCGGACGGCGCGAACAAGCCTTACCGTCTGAAGATACGTGCGCCGGGTTTTGCGCACCTCGAAGGACTGAACGAGATGGCGAAAGGGCACATGATTGCCGACGCCGTCACCATCATTGGTACGCAAGATATCGTGTTCGGCGAGATCGACCGTTAAGCGTCGCGCCGGACCAGGACCAACACGAGCAGGAAGCCAGCAATGCTGTTAACGCCCGAGGCCTACCAGAAAATCGATCGTGAACTCGCGAAGTTCCCGGCAGACCAGCGCCAGTCGGCGGTGATGTCCGCGCTCGCGATCGCGCAGGATGAGAAGGGCTGGCTGTCGACCGAGGTGATGCAGGATATCGCGGACTACATCGGCATGCCCGCGATCGCGGTGCAGGAGGTTGCGACCTTCTACACGATGTACAACACCAAACCGGTCGGCAAGTACAAGCTGACCATCTGCACCAACTTGCCCTGCCAGCTGACCCACGGTGACCGTGCCGCGAATTACCTGAAGCAAAAGCTCGGCATCGGCTTCAACGAGACCACCGCCGACGGGCTGTTCACGCTGAAAGAAGGCGAGTGCATGGGTGCCTGCGGTGATTCGCCGGTCATGCTGGTCAATAACAAGCGCATGTGCAGCTTCATGTCGAATGAAAAGATCGATGCGCTGATCGAGGAGCTCAAGTCATGACCTGCCTCCACGACCGCCATATCAAGCCACTGATCCTGGCCGGCCTCGACGGCAATAACTGGCGTCTGGCTGATTACGAAAAGCGCGGCGGCTACCAGGCGCTGCGCCGCATCCTGTCCGAAAACATCCCGGCTGACCAGGTGATCGCCGAGCTGAAGACCTCTGCACTGCGCGGCCGCGGCGGCGCTGGTTTCCCGACCGGCCTGAAGTGGAGCTTCATGCCGCGCACTTTCCCGGGGCAGAAGTACCTGGTGTGCAATTCGGACGAGGGTGAGCCAGGCACCTTCAAGGACCGCGACATCCTGCGCTACAACCCGCATGCAGTGATCGAAGGCATGGCGATCGGCGCGTATGCAATGGGCATCACGACCGGCTACAACTACATTCACGGCGAAATCTGGGAAGTTTACGAGCGCTTCGAGCAGGCGCTGGAAGAGGCCCGTGCAGCGGGCCTGCTGGGTGACAAGATCCTCGGCACGAATTTCTCGTTCCAGCTGCATGCGTTCCATGGCTATGGCGCGTACATCTGCGGCGAGGAGACCGCGCTGCTGGAGTCGATCGAAGGCAAGAAGGGCCAGCCGCGCTTCAAGCCGCCGTTCCCGGCCAGCTTTGGCCTGTATGGCAAGCCGACCACGATCAACAATACCGAGACCTTCGCATCGGTGCCCTTCATCATGGGCCTCGGTGGCGAGGCCTACCACGCGCTCGGCAAGCCCAACAATGGCGGCACCAAGATCTTTTCGGTGTCCGGCGATGTGGCCAGACCCGGCAATTACGAAGTGCCGCTCGGCACACCGTTCGCGACGCTGCTGGAGCTGGCCGGTGGCATGCGCGATGGCAAGAAGATCAAGGGCGTGATCCCTGGTGGTTCATCGATGCCGGTCATCAAGGGCGACCTGATGATGCAGACCGACATGGACTATGACGCGATCGCGAAGGCCGGCTCGATGCTGGGCTCGGGCGCGGTGATCGTGATGAATGAAGACCGCTGCATGGTGAAGTCGCTGCTGCGCCTGTCGTATTTCTATTACGAAGAATCCTGCGGCCAGTGCACTCCCTGCCGTGAAGGCACCGGCTGGCTGTACCGGATGGTGCATCGCATCGAGCACGGCGAAGGCCGGCCGGAAGACATGGATACGCTGCTGTCGGTATGCGACGGTATCCAGGGCCGCACGATCTGCGCGCTGGGCGATGCCGCAGCGATGCCGGTGCGCGCGATGATCAAGAACTTTACCGATGAATTCGCGTACCACATCGAACACAAGCGATGCATGGTGCCCGCATACATCTGAGCTGCATCGGATATCTGACGAACCCTGAGCGCAACGAGCGTTTGACCACAAGATTAGCGACAAGCGCGAGCCACGGACCGGAACAAACATGGTTGAGATCGAGATAGACGGGAAGAAAGTCGAGGCGCAGGAAGGCAGCATGGTGATGGATGCTGCGAATCGCGTGGGTACCTACATCCCGCATTTCTGCTACCACAAGAAGCTGTCGATCGCGGCCAACTGCCGCATGTGCCTGGTCGAAGTCGAGAAGGCGCCGAAGCCGGTGCCTGCGTGCGCGACGCCGGTGGTGCAGGGCATGATCGTGCGTACCCACAGCGACAAGGCGGTGAAGGCGCAGAAAGACGTGATGCAATTCCTGCTGATTAATCATCCGCTCGATTGCCCGATCTGTGATCAGGGCGGCGAATGCCAGCTGCAGGATCTGGCGGTCGGCTATGGTGCATCGTCATCGCGCTATCACGAAGAAAAGCGTGTCGTGCATCCGAAGGAAGTGGGCCCGCTGATCTCGATGAAGGAGATGAGCCGCTGCATCCATTGCACCCGCTGCGTGCGGTTTGGCCAGGAAATCGCCGGCGTGATGGAATTCGGCATGATCGGCCGCGGCGAGCATTCAGAAATCTCGACCTTCGTGAACCAGAGTGTCGAATCCGAACTGTCGGGCAACATGATCGACCTGTGCCCGGTCGGTGCGCTGACCTCGAAACCTTTCCGTTACAGCGCCCGCACCTGGGAACTGTCGCGCCGCAAGTCCGTGAGCCCGCATGACAGCCTGGGTTCCAACCTGATCGTGCAAGTGAAGAATGGCACCGTGATGCGCGTGCTGCCATTGGAGAACGACGCCGTCAATGAATGCTGGCTGTCGGACCGCGATCGTTTTGCTTATGAAGGCCTGAACAGCGACGAGCGCCTGAAGGAGCCGATGATCAAGCAGGGCGGCGAGTGGAAAGCCGTCGATTGGCAGACCGCGCTCGAATATGTCGCGCACGGCTTGCGCACGATACGCCATGAACATGGTGCGGATGCGATTGCTGCGCTGGCAGCGCCGATGGCAACGCTGGAAGAGATGACGCTGCTGGCGAAGCTCGTACGCGGCCTCGGTTCCGAGAACGTCGATTTCCGGCTGCGCCAGACCGACGCGGTGAAGGATGCGCGCTTCACGCCGTGGCTCGGCATGCCGGTGGCCGATGTCGGTAAGCTCAAGCGCGTATTCGTGATTGGATCCTTCCTGCGCCGTGACCATCCGCTGCTGGCTGCCAAACTGCGAGGCGCAGTGCAGCGCGGCGCCAAGCTGTCGCTGCTGCATGCGACAGATGATGAACAGCTGATGGCCGTCGCGAACAAGCTGATCGCCGCGCCGTCGGACTGGCTGGCGCAACTGGGCGAAGTCGCCGTCGCGATCGCGCACGCAAAGAATGTGGCCGTGCCGGCCGAGTTTGCGCAGCTGCAGCCCTCGGCCACTGCAAAGCAGATTGCCACCAGCCTGCTGTCGGGTGAGCCACGTGCAGTTTTCCTGGGCAATGCCGCAGTTCAGCATCCGCAGGCGGCGCAGCTGCATGCAGTCGCGCAGTGGATCGCGCAGCAGACCGATGCCAGCTTCGGTTATCTGACCGAAGGTGCGAACACGGTAGGCGGCTACCTCGCCAATGCGCTGCCGGCGCATGGCGCCGTTGCGCAGGATCTCCTTGCGCAGCCGCGCAAGGCCTACCTGCTGCTGCACGCGGAACCGCCATTCGATTGCACGAATCCGGCCGAAGCGAAAGCGGCACTGGACAAGGCCGAGATGGTCGTGGTCATGTCGCCGTTCAAGCATGGGATGGACTACGCCGATGTGCTGCTGCCGATCTCGCCATTCAGCGAGACTTCGGGCACCTTCGTGAATGCGGAAGGCCGTGCACAGGGATTCAATGGCAGCGTGAAGCCGCTGGGCGACACGCGCCCCGGCTGGAAAGTGCTGCGCGTGCTGGGCAACCTGCTGGGTCTGGCGGGTTTCGATCAGGACAGCTCGGAGCAGGTGCGCAAGGAAGTACTGGGCACCGAACAGCTCGATGGCCTTGACCTGAGCGCGCGGCTGAACAATCTCGTGCAGCAGCCGCTGCCGGCGGTTCCGCAGAAGAGCGAAGCGCTGCAGCGCGTGGCCGACGTGCCGACCTATTTCACCGATGCGATCGTGCGCCGTGCAGCGTCGCTGCAGCAAACCCGGTCGGCGCAGGAACCGCGAGCAGTATTGCCGCCCGCGGTCGCCGCGCAGCTCGGCGTGCTCGAAGGCGCAACCGTGCGCGTGAAGCAGGGCGCGGCGTCGGCGGTGATGGCTTGCGTGATCGACACCAACTTGCCGGCGAATGTGGTGCGGGTCGCCGCCGGTCATCCGGCCACGGCTACGCTCGGCGCGATGTTCGGAACCATCTCGGTGGAGAAAGCCTGATGGACTTGCTGAATCAGTTCACCACCTTCGGCGAGGGCATGCTGGGCCCGATGTGGCCCATCGCATGGAACCTGATGAAGATCGTCGCGGTCGTGCTGCCGCTGATGGGCTGCGTCGCGTACCTCACGCTGTGGGAGCGCAAGATGATCGGCTGGATGCACATCCGCCTCGGTCCCAACCGTGTCGGTCCAGCCGGCTTGCTGCAGCCGATTGCGGATGCACTGAAGCTGCTGCTAAAAGAAATCGTGGTGCCCGCCAAGGCATCCAAGGGCTTGTTCGTGCTGGCGCCGGTGATGACCATCATGCCGGCACTGGCCGCATGGGCGGTGGTGCCATTCGGTCCGGAGATGGCACTCGCGAACGTGAACGCCGGCCTGCTGTTCCTGATGGCGATCACGTCGCTCGAAGTGTATGGCGTGATCGTCGCCGGCTGGGCATCGAATTCGAAGTATGCGTTTCTCGGCGCAATGCGCGCTTCTGCGCAGATGGTGTCGTATGAAATCGCGATGGGCTTCGTGCTGGTCATCGTGCTGATGGTGTCGGGCAGCCTGAACCTGTCGGCCATCGTCGCCGGCCAGACCCGTGGCATCGGCGCTGACATGGGGCTGAATTTCCTGTCCTGGAACTGGCTGCCACTGCTGCCGATGTTCGGCGTCTACATCATCTCCGGCATCGCCGAGACCGCACGCCATCCGTTCGATGTGGTCGAGGGCGAGTCCGAGATCGTCGCCGGCCACATGGTCGAGTACTCGGGCATGTCGTTCGCGATGTTCTTCCTCGCCGAATACGCGAACATGATCCTGATCTCGATGCTGGCCACGCTGATGTTCCTCGGCGGCTGGAGCGCGCCGCTGGCGGTACTCGACTTCATCCCGGGCTGGATCTGGCTCGGCATCAAGACCTTCTGCGTGGTCTCGATCTTCATCTGGGTGCGCGCGTCTTTCCCGCGCTATCGCTATGACCAGATCATGCGCCTGGGCTGGAAAGTCTTCATTCCGCTGACCGTCGTGTATCTGGTCGTGGTTGCGGTGTGGATGCAGACCTCGTGGAATATCTGGAAGTAAGGAACAGGATTCAAGGACGCGAACATCATGGAAGCGATCAAGGACTTTTTCAGCAGCCTGATGCTGCGCGAGCTCTTCAAGGGACTCGCGCTGACGGGCCGCTACATGTTCGCGCGCAAGATCACCGTGCAATTCCCGGAGGAGAAGACGCCACAGTCACCGCGTTTCCGCGGCCTGCATGCGCTGCGCCGTTATCCGAATGGCGAAGAGCGCTGCATCGCGTGCAAGCTGTGCGAAGCGGTATGCCCGGCGATGGCGATCAGCATCGAGTCCGAGCAGCGCGATGACGGCACCCGCCGCACCACGCGCTATGACATCGACCTGACCAAGTGCATCTTCTGCGGCTTCTGCGAAGAGTCGTGCCCGGTCGATTCCATCGTCGAGACCCATGTGCTTGAGTACCATGGCGAAAAGCGCGGCGACCTGTACTACACGAAAGAGATGCTACTGGCGGTCGGCGACCGTTACGAGCCCGAGATCGCCGCTGCCCGTGCCGCCGATGCACGCTACCGCTGATCAGGACACCAGACGCCCACGAGCAGCCCACCGGACACATCATGGACTTCACCACTTTTCTTTTTTACGCGTTCTCGCTGCTGCTAATCGGCGCAGCGCTGAAGGTGATCACCGACCGTAATCCGGTGCATGCTGCGCTGTACCTGATCCTGTCGTTCTGCTCGGCCGCAGCGATCTGGATGCTGCTGAAGGCCGAGTTCCTCGCGATCGTGCTGGTGCTGGTCTATGTCGGCGCGGTGATGGTGCTGTTCCTGTTCGTGGTGATGATGCTCGATATCGACATGTCGAAGCTGCGTGCCGGCTTCTGGGGCCATTTGCCGCTGGCGGCCACCGTCGGCGTGCTGGTCGCGATCGAGATTGCCGCCGTGATGATGAACGCCTTCATGGTGGCCGAGGCGCAGCCGGCCGGCGCGTCGATCGGCGATACCCGCGAGCTGGGCAAGCTGATTTATACCGAGTATCTGTATGCCTTCGAGATCGCCGCCGTGATCCTGCTGGCGGCGATGGTGGCGGCGGTGGCGCTGACGCTGCGGCGTCGCAAGGACACCAAGTACTTCGATCCCGGCCTCGCGGTCAAGGTGCAGCGCGACGAGCGCGTGCGCATCGTCAGCATGCCGGCCGAATCGGCGCGTTCCAACGGTAATGACGCTGGCCAGCCTGCCGGCGAGCAGGCTTGAGCAGGAGAGCGCATTGAACCTGACACTCGCACATTTCCTGACGCTGGGCGCAATCCTGTTTGCGACCTCGGTGATCGGCATCTTCCTTAATCGCAAGAACATCATCGTGCTGCTGATGGCGCTCGAACTAATGCTGCTGTCGGTGAACATGAACTTCGTCGCGTTCTCGCATTACCTCGGTGACGCGGCCGGCCAGATCTTCGTATTCTTCATCCTGACCGTGGCAGCGGCGGAATCCGCGATCGGCCTGGCCATCATCGTGGTGCTGTTCCGTAACCTGAACACGATCGATGTCGAGGAACTCGACAGGCTGAAGGGCTGATGAGCGTGTGCCGCACAGCGCGGAAGGGCAGGGGTGCAAATGCGCCCGCCGACAAGACAACGATTTGACCGAACAATAAAGACACAAGGCATCCCATGGCAGGGCAACTGAATCCTCAACTGCTGTTGGTCGTACCGCTGGCTCCGCTGGTCGGCTCGATGATTGCCGGCCTGTTCGGCACGCGCTTTTTTGGCAATCTGATCGGCCGCACCGCGTCGCACAGCGCCACCATCCTCGGCGTGCTGATCGCGTTCCTGATCTCCGCGCAGACCCTGCTGCAGGTGATGGATGGCGCAACATACAGCGGCACCGTGTACACCTGGATGACGCTGGGCGAGGTCAAGCTCGAGATCGGCTTCCTGGTCGACAGCCTGACCGCGATGATGATGTGCGTGGTGACCTTCGTGTCGCTGATGGTGCATATCTACACCATTGGCTACATGCAGGATGACGAGGGCTACAACCGCTTCTTCGCGTACATCTCGCTGTTCACCTTCGCGATGCTGATGCTCGTGATGAGCAACAACTTCCTGCAACTGTTCTTTGGCTGGGAAGCGGTGGGCCTGGTGTCTTACCTGCTGATCGGCTTCTGGTTCAAGCGCCCGACCGCGATCTTCGCGAACATGAAAGCCTTCCTGGTCAACCGCGTCGGCGACTTTGGCTTCATCCTCGGTATCGGCCTGCTGCTGGCCTACGCCGGCTCGATGAACTATGCGGAAGTGTTCGCCAAGCGCGATGAACTGGCGACGCTGACGCTGCCGGGCAGCGACTGGATGCTGCTGACCGTGGCCTGCATCTGCCTGTTCATCGGTGCGATGGGCAAGTCGGCGCAGTTCCCGTTACATGTGTGGCTGCCGGATTCGATGGAAGGCCCGACCCCGATCTCGGCGCTGATACATGCGGCGACCATGGTCACGGCCGGCATTTTCATGGTGGCGCGCATGTCCCCGCTGTTCGAGCTGTCGGATACCGCCTTGTCTTTCGTGCTCGTGATCGGCTCGATCACGGCGCTGTTCATGGGCTTCCTCGGCATCATCCAGAATGACATCAAGCGCGTGGTCGCGTACTCGACGCTGTCGCAGCTCGGTTACATGACGGTCGCGCTGGGCGCATCGGCCTATTCGGTTGCGGTGTTCCACCTGATGACGCATGCGTTCTTCAAGGCGCTGCTGTTCCTTGGCGCCGGCGCGGTCATCATCGGCATGCATCACGACCAGGACATCCGCAACATGGGTGGACTGCGCAAGTACATGCCGATCACATGGATCACCAGCCTGCTCGGATCGCTGGCGCTAATCGGCACACCGTTCTTCTCCGGCTTCTATTCCAAGGACAGCATCATCGAAGCGGTGCATGCGACGCATCTGCCGGGCGCAGGCTTTGCGAACTTTGCCGTGCTGACCGGCGTGTTCGTCACGGCGTTCTATTCGTTCCGCATGTACTTCCTGGTCTTCCACGGTGAAGAGCGTTTCGGCAACGCGCACGATGACCATGGCCACGACGACCATCACGCCGACGACCACCATCATGGACTGGCCCCGGGCGAGAAGCCGCACGAGGCGCCGTGGGTGGTGACCCTGCCGCTGGTACTGCTCGCGATCCCGTCGGTGGCGATCGGCTATCTCGCGATCGACAGCATGCTGTTCGGCGATTTCTTCAAGGGCGTCATTGTCGTGTCCGATACGCACCCGGCGATGGCCGAGCTCGCGCAGGCATTCCATGGTGCGGCAGCGATGGGCATGCATGCGTTTAGCACCATGCCGTTCTGGCTGGCGCTGGCCGGCGTGGTCAGCGCGTGGTACTGCTACCTGGTCAACCCGAAAGTGCCGGCCTGGTTCTACGAGAAATTCCGTGCACTGCACACGCTGCTGGACAACAAGTACTACATGGACAAGATCAACGATGCCGTGTTCGCCGCCGGTGCGCGCGTGCTTGGTCGCGGACTGTCAACCGTCGGTGACCGTGCATTGATCGATGGCCTGGTGGTCAATGGCAGTGCACGCGCGGTCGGCTGGTTCGCGACCGTCACCCGCAGCCTGCAGACCGGTTACATCTATCACTATGCGTTCACGATGATCGTGGCGGTCGCACTTTACCTCGGCTACCGCCTGATCAGGACCTGATCCACGGAAGCCAGCATTCAGCGAACCCGCAAGCCACGACGCCCAGACGCCAATTCAAATAAACGCCAGCAAAAACAACGAACATGCAGTCAACCACTCCTCTCCTGAGCCTTGCGATCTGGTTGCCGATCGCCTTCGGCGCGCTGGTGCTGGCGACCGGTGACGACCGCCGTGCGGCGCGCGTGCGCACGCTGTCGCTGGTCGGTTCGATCCTCAGCTTCCTGGTAACGCTGCCACTCGTCTCCGGCTTCGACCCGGCTGCGCATGGCATGCAGTTCGTCGAGAAGGCGCTGTGGATAGAACGTTTCAATGTCCATTACTACCTCGGCATCGACGGCCTGTCGCTGTGGTTCGTGCCGCTGACGGCCTTCATCACCGTTTTGGTCGTGATCGCCGGCTGGGAAGTGATCGAGAAGCGCGTCGCGCAATACATGGGCGCTTTCCTGATCCTGTCGGGCGTGATGATCGGCGTGTTCTGCGCGCTGGATGCGCTGCTGTTCTACGTGTTCTTCGAAGCGACGCTGATCCCGATGTTCATCATCATCGGCGTATGGGGTGGCCCGCGCCGGGTATATGCGGCGATCAAGTTCTTCCTGTACACCTTCCTCGGCTCGCTGCTGATGCTGGTCGCGCTGATCTGGCTGTACTTCCAGTCGGGCAGCTTCGACATCCTCGCGTGGCATCAGCTACCGATCGCGCTTGGCGCACAGAAGCTGATCTTCCTTGCATTCCTGATCGCGTTTGCGGTCAAGGTCCCGATGTGGCCGGTGCATACCTGGTTGCCGGACGCGCACGTCGAAGCGCCGACCGGCGGTTCGGTGGTGCTGGCAGCGATCATGCTGAAACTGGGTGGTTACGGCTTCCTGCGGTTCTCGCTGCCGATTGCGCCGGACGCCAGCCACAGCCTGGCCGGCCTGATGATTGCGCTGTCGCTGATCGCGGTGATCTACATCGGTCTGGTCGCGCTGGTGCAGGCGGATATGAAAAAGCTAGTCGCCTATTCGTCGATTGCGCACATGGGCTTCGTCACGCTGGGTTTCTTTGTCTTCGGCGAGATGGCCGTGCAGGGTGGCCTGATGCAAATGATTTCGCACGGCTTCGTGTCCGGCGCGATGTTCCTGTGCATCGGCGTGCTGTATGACCGCGTGCATTCGCGCGAGATCGCCGACTACGGCGGTGTGATCAACACGATGCCGCGCTTCGCGGCGCTGTTCGTGCTGTTCTCGCTCGCGAATGCCGGCTTGCCGGGCACCTCGGGCTTCATTGGCGAGTTCATGGTGATCCTCGGTGCGGTGAAGTACAACTTCTGGATCGGCGTACTGGCCGCCACTGCGCTGATCCTCGGCGCCGCGTATTCGCTGTGGCTGGTCAAGCGCGTGGTGTTCGGTGAGGTCGGCAATGCGCACGTCGCGCAGCTGGCAGACCTGAACCGCCGCGAATTCCTGATGCTGGGAATACTCGCGATCGCCACGATCTGGATGGGCGTGTATCCGGCGCCGTTCACGGACCTGACCCAGACCTCGGTCACTGACCTGCTGACGCATGTGGCTGTCAGCAAGATACCCCAATGAGTGAGTGGCACAGATGACTGACCTGAACCTGATCCCGGCCTCGGCCGAAATCTTCCTCGCCATCGCGATTATGGTGGTGCTGGTGGCTGGCCTGTTCGTGCGCGAAGAACAGACGCCGCTCAGTCACTGGTTGTCATTGGCGACGATTGCCGCCACCGGCCTGATCGCAATCGCCGGCTTCCAGGCCCCGGGTAGTGAGTACGCGTTCGGCAACATGTATGTGAGCGATGCGATGGCCAGGCTGCTCAAGCTGTTCGCCTGTATCGCGACGCTGATGACGCTGGTGTATTCGCGCCAGTACGCGATCGAGCGCAATCTGGTCGGCGGGATGCTGTCCGGTGAGTTCTATGTACTGGCGCTGATGACGCTGCTGGGACAGATGATCATGATCTCCGGGAACAGCTTCCTGGTGATCTACCTCGGCCTCGAACTGATGTCGCTGTCGCTGTACGCGCTGGTGGCGCTGCGCCGCGACCATGCGGTGTCCACCGAGGCGGCGATGAAGTATTTCGTGCTGGGTGCGCTGGCTTCCGGCTTCATGTTGTACGGCATGTCGATGATGTATGGCGCGACCGGCTCGCTCGACCTGTCCGAGATCGCGCAGGCGCTGGTCAAAGGGCACACGAACGAGCTGGTGCTGGTACTGGGCCTGGTGTTCATCGTCGCAGGCCTCGCATTCAAGCTCGGTGCCGCACCCTTCCATATGTGGGCGCCGGACGTATACCAGGGCTCACCGACGGCGGTCACGCTGCTGCTGGGCGCTGCGCCGAAGCTGGCAGCCTTCGCGATCTGCATTCGCCTGCTGGTCGAAGGCCTGGGAGCGCTGGCGGTGCACTGGCAACAGATGCTGATTGCGATGGCGGTGGTGTCGATGGCGGTTGGCAATATCACCGCGATTGCGCAAACCAACATCAAGCGCATGCTCGCGTACTCGACCATCTCGCAGACCGGCTTCATGCTGCTCGGCCTGCTGTCGGGCGTGTTCGAAGGCAGCACGCCCGCGGCGGCGACCAACGCCTACAGTGCGGCGATGTTCTACACCGTCACCTATGTGCTGACCACGCTCGGCACGTTTGCGACCATTCTGCTGCTGGCACGCCGTGGTTTCGAGGCCGAGCATCTCGATGACTTCAAGGGGCTCAACCAGCGCAGCCCGTGGTTCGCGGCCGTGATGATGGTGCTGCTGCTGTCGCTGGCCGGCGTGCCGCCGATGGTCGGCTTCTATGCGAAGCTGTCGGTGCTGCAGGCAGCCCTGGCAGCGGGCCATATGTGGCTGGTGATCGTCGCCGTGTTGTTCTCGCTGGTCGGTGCGTACTACTACCTGCGTGTGGTCAAACTGATGTACTTCGACGAGCCGACTGATACCACGCCCATCGAAGCGTCTGGCAGCGTACGCTTCACGCTGTCGCTGAATGGCGTGGCAGTCGTACTGCTCGGCGTGCTGCCGGGTCCTTTGATGGTCGCTTGCGCACATTCGATCGCGCAAGCGCTGGCTTCCTGATCCCGGATTTGATGTGAATACAACTGCTGCAAGCTGGATCGTGATCGTACTGATGGCGATCACGGCCAATCTCCCTTTCTTCACCGAGCGCGTGTTCGGCATCAAGGCGCTGAAGCAGGGTGTCAAGCCGGCCTGGTTGCGCATCGTGGAATTGCTGGTGCTGTATCTGCTGGTGCTCGGTTTCGCACGCGTGGTCGAATCGTCGATGGGCAATGCCTTCCCGCAGGGATGGCAGTTCTACGCAGTGACGGTGTGCCTGTTCCTCGTGCTCGGCTTCCCCGGCTTCGTACATCGCTACCTGCGCCGGCATCATCACGAGCAGGACTGAGTCCTTGCACCTGCCGTGGACAAGCACCTGACCGAGCACTTCATTGCCGGCGAGCTGGTGTATGACGGCAAGCTGCTGAAGGTACACAAGGATACGGTGCGGCTGCCGAATGGTGGCGAGGCGACGCGCGAATACTTCCGCCACCCGGGGGCCGTGGTCATCATCCCCTTGCTGGACGATGGCACCGTGGTGCTGGAGCGCCAGTACCGCTACCCGAATGACCGGGTCTTCATCGAACTACCCGCTGGCAAGCTTGACGTCGGCGAAGATCCCTTGCTGTGCGCGCAGCGCGAGCTGAGGGAAGAGACCGGTTACACCGCCCGCGACTGGCAGTTCGTCTGCACCATCCACAATGCGATCGCGTATTGCGATGAGCATCTCGAGATTTTTCTCGCCCGGGGCCTGACCGCGGGTACACGACAGCTGGACGAGGAAGAATTCCTCGATGTGTTCAGCGTGTCGGTTGAGCAGCTGATGGCTTGGGTGAGGGAAGGGCAGATCACCGACGTGAAGACCATGATCGGCGCGTTCTGGCTCGACAAGATCCTGAGTGGGCACTGGACGCCAGTCCGGGACGCACCCAACGCCCCGACCGGCCTTTAAGGCCGAATTTTCTATTTGCTATTATTCAGGGTCATGGAAACCTTCCCTGAACTGACCACGCTGGCACAGGTGACCGCAGAGCTGCGCTGGACGCTGGGCATCTTCGCCGGCTGGCTGGCCGGGGAGGTGCTGGCGCGCTGGATCTCGCTGCCACGCATCAGCGCCTATGCGATGGCAGGCTTCCTGCTCGGCCCGGCGCAACTCGGGCTGCTGCCCGAGATCGGCGGGGGGCAGGTGCTGCTGCTGGCCAATATCGCGTTCGGCCTGATTTTGTTCGAGGCCGGCCACCGGCTGAACCTGCGCTGGTTGCAGCGAAATCGCTGGCTGGCCGCGGTCAGCGCGCTGGAATCGACGATGACCTTCCTGCTCGTCTATCTGGTTGCGCGCTGGTTCGACGTTTCGGTCACGACCGCGCTGCTGCTGGCCGCGCTGGCGATGGCGACCTCGCCGGCCACCGTGCTGCGGGTCATCAACGAACAGCAGAGCTCGGGCCAGGTGACCGAGCGTGCGCTGCACCTGTCGGTGCTGAACAGCATGCTGGCGGTCATGGCCTTCAAGCTGATCGTCGGCTATTCGGTGTTCGAGTCCTCCGGCAACCTCATGCAGGCAGGCTATGCGAGCCTGCTGGTGCTGGCCACGTCGGTGCTGCTGGGCGTGGCGTTCGGCGTTGCGCTGCCGGCGCTGCTGCGCGCGCTCGGGCGCGCGCCGCAGGATGCGACGATGGTGTTCGCCATCTCGGTGATCCTGCTGGTGGCTCTGACGCATGTGCTCAAGCAATCGCCGGTACTGGCGACGCTGGCCTTCGGCATCATCGCGCGCCATCGCCGCATCGTGCTGGGCCGGGCCGAGCGTGGCTTCGGCACGCTGGGCGAATTGCTGTCGGTGCTGCTGTTCGTATCGGTCGCGTCCGCCATCCATTGGCAACTGGTGCTGGGCGGCCTGGTGCTCGGCCTGGCCATCCTGTGCGCGCGCTGGATCGCCAAGATCGGCGTGCTGTCGCTGCTGGCCCGTCCGAGCGGACTGTCGTGGCGCAAGGGCGCGCTGACCGGCGTTGCGATGACGCCGTTCTCCGTGTTCGTGATCCTGGTGCTGGAACAGACGCGCCATCTCGGCATCAACCTGGTCGACCAGTTGTCGGCGCTGGCCGCCGCTGCATTGCTGGTCGAAGTGGTCGGGCCGGTGCTGGTGAGGCTCGCCTTGCGGCTCGCGCATGAGCTGCCCGACCAGCGGAGGGAATAGATGCCGCTGCCTGACTTCAAACCCTCGGCATCCCTGTCGATGGGTGTCGAGCTTGAACTGCAACTGGTGAATGTCAGCGACTTTGATCTCGCCGCCGCCAGCGCCGACCTGATGGACGTCCTGGGCCGCCAGCCTTTCCCCGGCACGGTCACGCCGGAGATCACGCAGGGCATGATCGAGGTCGCGACCGATGTGCATCACCGCCATGAAGCGCTGCTGGCGCAGCTGCAGCAGATGCGCACGGCGCTGGTGCAGGCGGGGGACCGGCTCAATATCGGCATTGGCGGCGGCGGCACGCATCCGTTCCAGACCTGGCCCGACCAGCGCATCACGCGCAAGCCCCGTTTCCACCAGCTGTCGTCACTGTATGGCTACCTGGCCAAGCAATTCACCATCTTTGGCCAGCATGTGCATATCGGCTGCCGCGATGGCGACGAGGCGCTCTACCTGCTGCACGCGCTGAGCCGCTACATCCCGCATTTCATCGCCTTGTCGGCTTCGTCCCCGTTCAGCCACGGGCATGACACGCAGTTCCAGTCATCGCGGCTGAACGCGGTCTACGCGTTCCCGCTGAGTGGCCGCGCGCCGTTCATGACGTCCTGGGCCGCGTTCGCCGGGACCTTCTTTACAAACATGGAACGCACAGGCGTGGTGGCCGGGATGAAGGATTTTTACTGGGACATCCGGCCCAAGCCGGAGTACGGCACGATCGAATTGCGCGTGTGCGACACGCCGCTGGCGGTCGAGCGAGCCGCCGCACTCGCTGGTTACCTGCAGGTGCTCTGCCATCACCTGCTGCATGAAGTCAGGGTGGCGCTCGACGAGGATGCCTACCTGGTCTACAACTACAACCGCTTCCAGGCTTGCCGCTTCGGGCTCGAAGGTGTACTGGTCGATCCGGCCAGCTATGAGACGATCTCGGTGCGTGAAGACGTGTTGTCGACCTTGCGTCGGATCGAGGCCAGCGCGGCTTCGCTCGATGCCGACATGGCGCTGGCGCACATCGAGCAGATCGCGCATGGCGAAGATGATGCGAGCTTGCTGCGCAAGGTCTTCGCCAGCCACGGCTCGCTCGAGGGCGTGGTCGAGCAAGCGCTGACGATCTTCCGGACAGGCAGCCCCGACTGAAGCGGGTGTTTCTTTCTTGACAATATGTTTGCCTAAACATTTTCTGTCAGTTATCATGCGGCGCGCCCGTGTTGCGGGCAATTGACGATGCGATGCCGATCGCACGTGCCCGCTGCCGATCTCGCCGGAGGCCTCATCAGCCACCGATTTCCCGAGGTATTGCCATGACGGCAGCAGTGGGCCTGCCGGTATCCGGGAAGGACCCCGAATGTATCCTGCTTTCATTGCGCGCCTGCGCCCGCTCGCATGTGCTGTATTGTTGTTTTGCGTGCCGCTGCTGTCCGCTGCCGAAGATCCGGCCCCGGCCAGGTTGCCCTCGGCTGGCAAGCACAAAACGGCGCGAACCGGCCACGGCGCTTCTTCCAAACCTGTGTCACTGCACGCCTATGCGGCGCTGGTCGTCGATCGCGAATCCGGTGAGGTGCTGTACGCGAAGCACAGCAACGTCGTGTTGTCGATCGCATCGATCACCAAGCTGATGGTGGCCGTGGTCGCACTGGAATCCGGCGTCAGCCTGAGCGAGCCGATTTCGCTGACCGAGCAGGACGCGCTGGCATCGCGCGGACGCAAGCGCTCGCGCCTGCGCGCGAGCGCGCCGCTGTCGCGAGACGAATTGATGCGCCTGATGCTGATGAGTTCGGAGAACAAGGCCGCGCATGCGATCGCGCGCAGCCATCCGGGCGGCATCGATGAATTCATCGGGCTGATGAACCGCAAGGCCCAGTCCCTGGGCATGTTCGACACCCGGTTCGCCGACGCGACCGGCCTGTCGGATCGCAACGTCTCCACGCCGCAAGACCTGGTGCTGCTGGTCGAGGAAGCTGACCGGTTTCCCCTGATCCGTGAGTACACGACCATCGAGCGGCACCGCGTTGCCAATGGACGCCGAAAGCTGACGTATGCCAATTCGAACCGGTTGATCCATGATCCGCGTTGGGAGATTACCCTGCAAAAGACAGGCACCACCACCCGTGCCGGCAAGTGTGTCGCGATGCAGGCCACGATCGCCGGCCGGCAGGTGATCATGGTGCTGCTCAACGGTCGTGGCACGCTGCCTCGCGTCAAGGATGCCACGGCGCTGCGCCGCTGGATGGAGTCCGAGGTTTTTCTGAATGCGTCAGTGGATCGTCCTGACGTTCACGAGCTGATGGATGCGCAACGCTGATCGACCGGGTGCCGCACTGCCCGGCTGACCTGTGCGCCGCTTCGGTGGCCCCTCGACCCTCGCGATCCTGATGATTGCGCCACATCGACTCCGTGCGCCGCACTACCGCCGCCGATCAAGATCGAAGCGCTGACAACCATCGATCGGAGTGTAGCCATGCACCAGAGCGCTTATGCGGAATGCATACAGGCATGCGAGCAATGCGCAAATGCCTGTGATCACTGTGCGACTGCTTGTTTGTCTGAAGCCGATGTCGGTGCGATGGCACGGTGCATTTCGCTCGACATGGATTGCGCGGCGCTGTGTCGGCTGGCGGCAGGCTACATGGCACGCGGCAGTGAAATGGCGTACGCGCTGTGCCAGTGCTGTGCGGACGTCTGCGACGCCTGCGGTGATGAATGCGGCAAGCACGCGCATGAGCACTGCCAGGCCTGTGCACGCGCGTGCAAGCAGTGTGCCGATGCCTGTCGACGTATGCCCCGCCAGGCTTGACCGACGCGTCGTCTGGCGACGACGGTTTGCGATGCATGCAACGCGGATGTAAAAAGGCCCGCCGTCGCGGGCGGGCCTGGTCGGGAACTGAACGCAGGTTGTGCGCTCAGTGATCAGCGTTGCGTCTCGACCTGAACCAGCGGCTCGTCCGATACCTGCGCGACGGGCTTGCGTTCGCGCGGCACGCGTACTGCCGGCACGATCTGTGCCGCGGCATCCTGCACCGCGCGCAGCTTGGTCGGATCGGTGCTGGCCATTTGCAGGCCGGCAGCGGCGAGCATCGCGTCGAGGTCAGCAGCGCTGGCAGCAGGTGCGGATGCGACCACAGGTGCCGGCGCAGCGGCAGCAGCTGCCACCGGAGCGATAACAGGCTCTGCCGCCGGCGCGGGTGCCGGAGCTGGTGCGGGCGCGACGACCGGTTCAGGGTGGACTACCGGTGTTGCCTCGCCGGCAGGCGCCGGTTCCGTAGTATCGACTACCGCAGCGATCACGGGTTCGGCCACCGGTACAGCGATTGCTTCAGCGCGCGGCGCTGCAGCTTCAGCAACCGGGGCTGCGTTGATTTCGACTGCGGCAACCTCGACCAGCGCTGTAGCCTGACCTTCAGCGTCGGCGTGATCTGCGCCGTCATCAGCCTCGCTGCCTTCATCCGCGCCCTCGACATTACCTGCCTGGTCGCGGTCACGGCGGTTGCGATTGCGGCCGCCACGACGGCGACGACGGCGCGGTTGTTCCTCGCCACCTTCGGCAGTCGTACCCTCAGCGCCCTCGACTTGCGCTTCGGCCTGTTCGCCATGCTCGGCATGCGCCGCGTGCGCTGCAGCAGCGCCAGCCACGCCTTCGGCAGCGATCAGCGACAGCTGGTTTTCCTCGGCGGCCGGCTTGCGCTCTTCACGCGGTGCACGCGGCGGACGCTCGCGGCGATTCTGGCCTTCACGCCCCTCGGCTTGCTGCGGGTCGCGGTTGTCGGCTTTCGGCTCACGCTGTTCACGCGGTTCGCGCGGCTCGCGGTTCTCGCGTGGCTCACGGCCCTCGCGGCCTTCGCGCTGTTTCTGCTGGCGACCGCCGTCTTTTGCGACCGCGGCTTCCTTCGCGACTTCCTTGTTGTCTTTCGCGCGCGCTTCGTTGCCGTTGCCGCGCTCGTCCTTGTCACGGCCACGGCCGCCACGGCGGCGCGAACGGCCGCCACGCTCTCCGCGATCGCCGCGTTCGCCATTGCGCTCGCGTGCGGCCGGCTTCGCGGCAGCAGGCTCGGCCGCAGCCGGCTTCTTGCGGAACAGGCCGAACAGGCGAGACAGGAAGCCTTCGGCAGCGGCTTCATCAGCCGCCGCTGGTGCCGGCTGCTCGGGCTTGCGCTCGACGATCGGGGCCGGCTGGTCCGGGGTGATGCTCTTGACCACGGCTTCCTGGCGCGGACGTGCTTCTTCCGCCTTGCGCTTGCTGTAGCCGACGTCGGTATCGACTTCCTCGGCCATCTTGTAGCTGGCCTGCAGGTCGTCGAGGCGCGGATCGTCGTGCTTGATGCGCTCCATCTTGTAATGCGGGGTTTCGAGATGCTTGTTCGGGATCATGATCACCGATACCCGATGGCGGGTCTCGATCTTCAGGATCTCGCCGCGCTTTTCGTTCAGCAGGAACGCGGCGACATCGACCGGCGCCTGCACGTGGATCGCGGCCGAGTTTTCCTTCATCGCTTCTTCCTGGATGATGCGCAGCACCTGCAGCGCGGAAGATTCGGTGTCGCGGATATGGCCGGTGCCGTTGCAGCGCGGGCAAGTGACATGGCTGCCTTCGGACAGCGACGGACGCAGGCGCTGACGCGACAGTTCCATCAGGCCGAAGCGCGAGATCTTGCCCATCTGGACGCGCGCACGGTCGTAGTGCAGCGCATCTTTCAGGCGGCCCTCGACTTCGCGCTGGTTCTTCGCGTTTTCCATGTCGATGAAGTCGATCACGATCAGGCCGCCAAGGTCGCGCAGGCGCAACTGGCGGGCCACTTCATCGGCCGCTTCCAGGTTGGTATTGAACGCGGTGGTTTCGATGTCGCTGCCGCGCGTCGCGCGCGCGGAGTTGACGTCAATCGACACCAGCGCTTCGGTGTGGTCGATCACGATTGCGCCGCCGGAAGGCAGCGGCACGGTGCGCGAGTACGCAGTCTCGATCTGGTGCTCGATCTGGAAGCGCGAGAACAGCGGCACATCGTCGCGGTAGCGCTTCACGCGGTGCACCATGTCCGGCATCACGTGGCTCATGAACTGCTGCGCCTGTTCGTAGATGTCGTCGGTGTCGATCAGGATCTCGCCGATGTCGGGCTGGAAGTAATCGCGGATTGCGCGGATCACCAGCGACGATTCCTGATAGATCAGGAACGCGCCCGGGGCGGCCTTGCTGGCGCCGTCGATCGCATTCCACAGCTGCATCAGGTAGTTCAGGTCCCACTGCAGCTCTTCCACCGTGCGGCCGATGCCGGCAGTGCGCGCGATGACGGACATGCCCTGCGGCAGGTCCAGCTTGTCCATGGTCTCGCGCAGTTCCTGGCGGTCTTCGCCTTCGACCCGGCGCGACACGCCGCCACCGCGCGGGTTGTTGGGCATCAGCACCAGGTAGCGGCCGGCCAGCGAGATGAACGAGGTCAGCGCCGCGCCCTTGTTGCCGCGTTCTTCCTTCTCCACCTGCACCATGATTTCCTGGCCTTCGCGCAGCGCATCACGGATGCTGGCGTTGCGCACGTCCACGCCCTCACGGAAGTAGCTGCGGGCGACTTCCTTGAACGGCAGGAAGCCGTGGCGCTCTTCGCCGTAATTGACGAAGCAGGCTTCGAGCGAGGGCTCGATGCGGGTGATGACACCCTTGTAGATGTTGGATTTGCGTTGCTCGCGACCAGCGGTCTCGATATCGATGTCGATCAGCTTCTGGCCGTCGACGATGGCCACGCGCAGCTCTTCCTGCTGCGTGGCGTTGAACAACATGCGTTTCATGTAATACTCCGCGGCCCCTCGGGGCCTTCATGCCGCGCGACGAAGCGCGGCAAACTCAGGGATGCATGCGAGGACGGAGGCTGGAGAGGAGGAGGGTTGCCATGACGTGCGGCGACGCGCGTGAACGCGGGCCGCACAGGGCGCGGATGAACTGCTCAGCTTGCCGCTGCAAAGCCCGCGACCGATCCATGCACTGTCAACGTCGCTGGTGGCGACTGCAGGCAGGAGAGAACGGTGGCGGACTTGAACATATCGATGTGATAGTCGGGATGCGTAATCGGCAATGACGAGACAGCTACATCTGCCAGCGAGCTTTGCCATCGAAGGCGAGCTCACCAGACTTTATCCTTGAATTCCAGGTACTCGGATCCAGCACCCGCGGCGCACGGTCCGATCGCAACTTCGGAGCGACCCTGACAGCGCAGCGGTGCTGCATGCACAGCTTTGTGCCTGCTCGATAACCTGTTGCGGTTGCCGAACCGGCCTTACATGCCACCGTATTTGCCGAAGCCGGCGAGGCCGATGGCGGCGCCCCCTGTGTAGAATAGTCTTTTTCTTCTGACACAAGCAATGATAGAACCCGTCCCATTGGGCCGCTGGCGGCGTTGCACCTCCTTGCCGTACAAGCTGTACTGTCTGCGTCGGCGCGCCTTGCCATCGACCCAATGGGACGGGTTCTAAACTCTGCCTCGCGATTATATATTCAAAATGAAGGACTTAGCGAGATATTCCAATCCTGGATCTGATTCTCGCAGCGCCGCCGCCGAAGCCGCCGGCCGGCCCGAGGTCCGAATGCTGACGATCGGGCCCGAAGACGCCGGCCAGCGCATCGATAACTTTTTGCTACGTATCTGCAAGGGCGTCCCGAAAAGCCACGTCTATCAGGTGCTGCGCTCGGGCCAGGTGCGGGTCAACAAGGGGCGCATTGCGCAGACTTACCGGCTGGTCGAAGGTGACCTGGTGCGGGTGCCGCCGATGCGGATGGCGGCTGGCGCCGACACCGGCGCTCGCGGGGCCGCAGGTTCAGCATCGGCAGGCGGTGAAGGCCGGATTCCGGCCGCAGAATTCCCGGTCCTGCTGGAAGATGACGCAATCCTGATCATCGACAAGCCGGCCGGCGTCGCGGTGCACGGCGGCTCAGGGGTGTCGTTCGGCGTGATCGAGCAATTGCGGGCGGCGCGCCCGCACGCGAAATTCCTTGAACTGGTGCACCGGCTGGACCGCGAAACCTCGGGCGTGCTGGTGCTGGCCAAGAAGCGCAGCGCGCTGGTCAACCTGCATGAGCAGATCCGCGATGGCGGCGGCATGGACAAGCGCTACCTGGCGCTGGTGCACGGCGACTGGCAGAACAAGCGCCAGCATGTGAAGCTGCCGCTGTTCAAGTACACCGCCGCCGATGGCGAGCGCCGGGTCAGGGTGCAGGCCGACGGGCTGGCGTCGCACACCATCTTCAATTTATTGCGAAAATACGGCGACTACGCATTGCTGGAAGCAGAGCTCAAGACCGGTCGCACGCACCAGATCCGCGTGCACCTGGCGTCGTCGGGCTTTCCTATCGTTGGCGATGACAAGTACGGCGATTTTGCGCTGAACAAGCAATTGCAGAAGGCGGGCAACGGGCATGCAGCATTGAAGCGCATGTTCCTGCATGCATTCCGGCTGGCGTTTGCGCATCCGCTGACGGGCGATCCTGTCAGCGTCGAGGCGCCGCTGCCAGCGGAGTGCCGCCGCTTTCTCGACAGCTTGTTGCCGGCATAACGAATTTCAATATCCAATATCAAAGCCGCGAGGCCGCAAGGCCGCGTGGGCTGGAAGGCGCGCAGATGCCCCGCAAACAATTCGACATGATCGTCTTCGACTGGGACGGCACGCTGATGGACAGCACATCGGCCATCATTGCCGCGATGCAGGCGGCGGCGCGTGACCTTGGCTTGCCGGAGCCGGACAAGAAGTCGGCCTCCTATGTGATCGGCCTTGGCTTGCAGGATGCACTGCAGGCGGTGCTGCCCGACCTCGACCCCGTGCATTACCCGCGGATGGTCGAGCGCTATCGTTACCACTATCTGTCGCGCGACCAGGAGCTGACGCTGTTTGACGGTGTGCGTGCGATGCTGGAAGGCCTGGCGGCGCAAGGGTATTTTCTTGCGGTTGCGACCGGCAAGAGCCGGGTCGGCCTGAACCGCGCGTTGGCCACGTCCGGACTGACCTCGCTGTTCGATGCGACCCGCTGCGCCGACGAAACCTTCTCCAAGCCGCATCCGGCCATGTTGCTTGAACTCACGCGCGAGCTGGGACAGGACATGAAGCGTACCGTGATGATCGGTGACACCACGCATGATTTGCTGATGGCCAGCAATGCCGGAGCCGCCGCGATCAGCGTCAATTACGGCGCGCATCCGGCGCATGAACTGGCGGCGATGTCGCCGCTGTATGGTGCATCATCGATCACGGATTTGCATGCGTGGTTGAACGAACATGCATGAGCACGAATGAGCAGGCCACAGCGTCGTACCGTCACTCTGGAATCAATGTGAGCGAAGCAATCTACATTTGCGAAGGGCCGGATCTGGTCGATGGCGGTAAGGGCATACGCTTTCCGGTGACGGCCGGTGGCGAGGACTGGACCGCATTCGTGGTCCGCTATGGCGACAAGCCGTATGCATACCTGAACCGTTGCGCGCATGTGCCGATGGAACTGGACTGGAATGTTGGCGAGTTCTTCGAGTCGAGCGGCCTGTACCTGATGTGCGCAACCCATGGCGCGCTGTACGAGCCGGACACCGGCAAGTGCGCGGGCGGCCCCTGCCGCGGCGGCAGGTTGCGACCAGTGACCGTGATTGAAAAGGACAACAAGCTGTACTGGCAGCCGGATGATTACCTCGGCCCGGCACGTGCGTGAGCCGCGTGCTGAACGCCTGTCTTTACGCACAGATCGGCTATTCTTATTCGCATTCCCCGCAAGACAACGACCATGACCGACCCGACCCCCGAATCCGGCGCCAGCCCCGCACAGGGCGCTGACGCCGACAAGCCCGCAAAATCCGGCCTGCCGTATGAAGCGCTGGAAAAGCTCGCGCAGGGCTTGCTCGATGAGCAGCGCGCGAACCGGCGCTGGCGCAATATTTTTCGCTTCGGCGTACTGGTCGTCGCAGCGTTCGCGATTTATACGGCCTTCGACCTGAAGAGCTCTTCCAAGCAGGCCAGCATGCGCCACACCGCAATGGTCGAGATCACCGGCGAGATCGATGCCGACAGCGGCTCCGCGTCGGTGGATTCCATTCTGCCGGCATTGCAGGAAGCGTTTGGCGACGAGGGCTCGGTCGGTGTCGTGCTGCGCATGAACAGCCCCGGGGGCAGCCCGGTGCAATCGGCGATCGTGAACGACGAGATCACGCGGCTGCGCAAGCTGCATCCGAAGAAGCCGGTGTACGTGGTGGTGGAAGACATGTGCGCGTCCGGTTGCTACTACATCGCCGCCGCCGCCGACCGCATCTATGTGAGCCGTGCCAGCGTGGTCGGTTCGATCGGCGTGCTGATGAGCAGCTTCGGCTTCACTGGCTTGATGAACAAGCTCGGTGTCGAACGCCGGCTGCTGACAGCCGGCGAGAACAAGGCGATGATGGATCCGTTTTCCGAGCAGAACCCGCGCCAGCGCGAATTCACGCTCGCAATGCTGAAAGACATTCATCAGCAGTTCATCAGCGCGGTAAAGGCCGGTCGCGGCAAGCGCCTGAAGGACAACCCGGAAATCTTCTCCGGCCTGTTCTGGACCGGCAGCCGCGCGATTGCGCTGGGTCTCGCGGATGATCTCGGCACTGTCGACAGCGTCGCACGCGATGTGCTGAAGGCCGAGAACGTGATCGACTACACGGTGCGCGAAGGCTTGTCGGATCGCGTGCTGAAGAAGTTCGGCGCCGCGGTCGGCGAGTCGATGGCGAAGGCGATGGTGACCGAAACCCTGCGTCCGCGCTGAGCGCGCTCAGGCAAGGAACAGGAACACGGTCGGTTTCTTGCGGAAGGCCGGCATCTTGCCGCCGGCGATCGCCTGCTTCCAGGCAGCGGCGCTTTTCGTGACAACGGCCTCGGACTCCAGCGTAAGATCCGTCGCCACGCATACCAGCGTCGGGCCCGCACAATGCGTGGCCAGCGCTTCCAGCAAGGCTTCATTGCGATAGGGCGTTTCGATCACGATCTGCGTCTGCTTTTCCTGCCGTGAGCGTTGTTCCAGTTGCCTGATGCGCGCAGCGCGTTCCTGCGCATCCGTCGGCAGATAGCCATGGAATGCAAAGCTCTGGCCGTTCAGGCCACTTGCCATCAGTGCCAGCAACAGCGACGACGGACCAACCAGTGGTTTGACCGCGATGCCCTTCTGGTGAGCGAGACGGACCAGATCCGCCCCCGGGTCTGCGACAGCGGGTACGCCGGCCTCGGACAGCAGCCCGACATCTTTTCCTTCGACCAGCGGCGCCAGCAGCGCCGCGATGTCGGCGGCCGGCGTGTTCACGTTCAGCTCGCTGATGCGGATCTCTTGCATTACCGTCTTCAGCGGATGCGTGTGCGCGACCTGCTTCAGGAACGCGCGCGCCGTCTTGGCGTTTTCTGCGATGAAGCAGTCGAGGCTGGCGGTACGTTCACGCACCGGTGCCGGAATCACGGCGTCCAGTGTGTCGCTGCCCAGCGAATTCGGTATCAGGTACAGGGTGCCGGTCGTCATGCGCGTGCCATCCCTTCCGTGTCCAGGCCGCAGAACGCGACGCCCGCCTTGCGCAGCATGGTCGTCAATGCGATCAACGGGAGGCCGGTGAGGGCAGTCGGGTCATCGCTGTGCAGGCGCTCGATCAGCACGATGCCGAGGCCTTCGTTCTTTGCACTGCCGGCGCAGTCATAGGGCTGCTCGATGCGCAGGTAGGCGTCGAGTTCCTCATCCGGCAGCGCGCGCAGCCGCACCGTGGTTTGCACATTCTCGAGTTGCACCACCGGCGCTGCGCCACGGTTGTCCAGCAGGCACAGCGCGGTGTGGAAAAGGGTGTCGCGGCCACGCATCTGCTTCAGTTGCGCCAGCGCGTTTTCATGATTGCCGGGCTTGCCGATGTGCTGATCCCCCAGCGTGGCCACCTGGTCCGAGCCGATCACCAGCGCCGGGCCGACCCGCCTGGCGATCTCGGTGGCCTTCGCTTGCGCAAGTCGCAGCGCGGTCGCGGGCGGGGTTTCGCCGGGCAGCGGGGTTTCATCGATGTCTGGCGCGATGGCCTCGAACGGCAATTGCAAACGCGATAACAATTCGCGCCGATAGGCAGAGCTGGAGGCGAGGATCAGGCGGGGCATGGTGGGATCAGGCAGCGCGGCGGGGGCAGGAAAGCATGGCCCGCAAAGGCGAAACCCTGCTATCATAGCTGGTTTTCTAGCGTTCCCGTCGGCGGCCGGCATCATGGCCAGCCCGCGGCTCGGGCGCGGAAGCCGTCCGGAGCACCACGATGAGCGATACCACGGTCGACAGTCTTGAATTTTGCCGCACCGGCGAGTCCCGTTCCGGGGTGACGCCGGTGGCCAGCCTGGGCCGTCTGGCCGCTGAACTGGCGGAGTCGTCGGGCGAGCTGCGTTGGTCGATTACCGGCGGCCGTCATCCGAAGGGCATGCCGCAGCTGACGATGCAGGTGCAGGGTGAGGTGAAGCTGGTCTGCCAGCGCTGCCTGACGCCGTTCGCGCATGCGATCGCGACCGACACCGTGCTGGTACTGGCACGCGACGAAGCTGATGCTGATGCGACCGAGGAAAGCCTGGACGATGACAGCATTGACGTGATCGTCGGCGATCCGCAGCAAAACCTGCTGCAGCTGGTCGAGGATGATGCGTTGCTGGCGCTGCCACTGTCGCCGCGTCACGACGTGTGCCCCGGCGACGTGCCCGCGCTCCCGCAAGACCAGCGCGAGTCGCCGTTCGCGGCGCTGAAAGGCCTGAAGAATTAAGGACTTGCATGACAGATGGGCGGCATGGCTGGCCTTCTGTTATGGAATTGGTAAGTAAATTGCAAGGATCAGGGACTGGGGGAAAACCCCTTCCCTTGTGTTAAAATTTTGGATTCACCGAATTAGGAGTACGCCATGGCAGTTCAACAGAACAAAAAGACCCCGTCGAAGCGCGGTATGCATCGTTCGCACGACTTCCTGACCGCACCGGCAACGGCGATCGAGCCGACCACCGGCGAGACGCATCTGCGCCACCACATCAGCCCGAACGGCTTCTACCGTGGTCGCAAGGTCCTGAAGACGAAAAACGACGAATAATTCGTCCCACTGTTTCCCCACAATGCGGCGTAAAGGCAATCCCTGAGCGCCGTTTTTGTATGCGCACACAGTGTCACCACGTCTTGGTCGCGCGCCCGGACAGCATCCCGCTGTCGCCGGTGACCCGTCAGCGATCATGAGCGTCAAGATCTCCATCGACTGCATGGGCGGCGATCACGGCCCCTCAGTCACGGTACCTGCCTCCGTAGCCTTCGCGAATCGCGAGCCCGACGCCCATCTGGTGCTGGTCGGCCGCGAGGACGCGGTGCGCGCCGAACTTCGCAAGCTCGGCGCCGAACAGCATCCGCGCATCAGCATCGTCCATGCGACCGAGGTGGTCGAGATGGATGATCCGCTTGAAGTCGCACTGCGCCGCAAGAAGGATTCGTCGATGCGTGTCGCGATCAGCCTGGTGAAGGCCGGTGATGCGCAGGCTTGCGTGTCGGCCGGCAATACCGGCGCACTGATGGCGGTGTCGCGTTATCTGCTCAAGACCCTGGCCGGCGTCGACCGCCCGGCAATCTGCACCATCCTGCCCAACCAGAAAGACGGCCCGACCTATGTGCTCGACCTTGGCGCCAATGTCGATTGCGAGCCGCTGCACCTGCACCAGTTTGCGTTGATGGGTTCGGCGCTGGTGTCGGCGGTCGAGGGCTATGCGCGCCCGACCGTGGGCTTGCTGAACGTCGGCGAGGAAGACATCAAGGGCAACGAGCTGGTGAAGCAGACCGCCGAGCTGCTGCGCGCCGACCATGCGAAGGGCCTGATCAATTTCTACGGCAATGTCGAAGGCAATGACATCTTCGAAGGCACCACCGACATCGTCGTCTGCGACGGTTTCGTCGGCAACGTGACGCTGAAAGCGGCCGAAGGCCTCGGCCGCCTGATCAAGGGCGTGCTGACCAGCGAGCTGAAAAAGGGCTGGATCAACATGCTGGGCGCGCTGATTGCGCAGCGCGCATTGAAGAACATTTCGCAGCGCCTCAACCCGTCCCGCTACAATGGCGCGAGCCTGCTCGGCCTGCGCGGGCTGGTGTTCAAGAGCCACGGTGGCGAGAGCGCCTATGGCTTCGAGTGGGCGATCCGTCGTGCATTCGAAGCGGCGCGGCACGATGTGTTGTCGCGCATAGAAACCTCGATCGCGGAGCTGATGCCGCAGTCGGCCACGGCGGAAGCGCCGGCCGATGCTGCGTCCTCTGCATCGCAGGCAACCCAACCGGTCACTGAGACAAGAACCGCATGAGCACATACGCCCGCATCGTCGGCACCGGCAGCTGCCTGCCGCCGCACCGCGTGACCAATGCCGAGCTGGCCGCCAGGCTGGCCGAACAAGGCCTGGAGACTTCCGACGAATGGATCGTGTCGCGCAGCGGCATCTCCGCACGTCACTTCGCCGATACCGGCGTGATGTCATCCGACCTCGCCGTCACCGCTGCGCAGCAGGCGCTGCAGATGGCGGGCCTGCAGCCGAACGATATCGACCTGATCATCCTCGCGACCTCGACGCCGGATTACCTCGGCGGCTTCCCGAGCACGGCGTGCGTAGTGCAGCAGAAGCTGGGCATCACCAATGACGGCGCTGCGCTGGACGTGCAAGCGGTGTGCAGCGGTTTTGTCTATGCGCTGTCGGTGGCGGACAGCTTCATCAAGTCCGGCATGCACAAGCGCGCGCTGGTGATCGGCGCGGAAGTGTTTTCGCGCATCCTCGATTTCAACGACCGTACGACCTGCGTGCTGTTCGGCGATGGCGCCGGCGCCGTGGTGCTGGCCGCTTCCGACGAACCGGGCATTCTCGCGTCGCGCCTGCATGCCGATGGCCGTCACACCGACATCCTGTGCGTACCGGGCAATGTGGCGGGCGGGGCGGTGGCCGGTAGTGCCTTCCTGACGATGGATGGACAGGCCGTGTTCAAGCTGGCGGTATCGGTACTGGAAAAAGTCGCCCACGAAACGCTGGAGGCCGCAGGCATGCAGTCCTCGCAGATCGACTGGCTGATTCCGCATCAGGCGAATATCCGCATCATGCAGGGCACCGCGAAAAAGCTGGGCCTGCCGCCCGAGAAAATGGTGGTCACTGTTGACCAGCACGGCAATACCTCGGCTGCGTCGATTCCACTGGCGCTGGATGTCGCGATGCGCGACGGCCGCATCAAGCCGGGCCAGCACCTGATGATGGAAGGCGTCGGCGGTGGCTTCACCTGGGGCGCCGTGCTAGCGCGTGTCTGATCAACTTCCCGCACTACTGACAAGAACATGAGCTCACTCGCATTCGTCTTTCCCGGCCAGGGTTCGCAAGCCATCGGCATGCTCAACGGCTTTGCCGGCAATGCCGTTGTCGCCGACACCATCGCCGAAGCTTCCGATGCATTGAAAGTCGATCTCGGCAAAATGATTGCCGATGGTCCGAAAGAAGACCTCGACTTGACCACCAACACGCAGCCGGTGATGCTTGCATGCGCGGTCGCGTTTTACCGCGCATGGATCGCCGCCGGCGGTGCGACCCCGGCTGTCGTCGCCGGGCACAGCCTCGGTGAGTACTCGGCGCTGGTCGCGGCCGGCGTGATTGATTTCCGCGATGCGGTGCCGCTAGTGCGCTTCCGTGCGCAGGCGATGCAGGAAGCGGTGCCGGTCGGGCAGGGCGGCATGGCGGCGATCCTCGGTCTGTCGGACGATGAGGTGCGCGCTGCGTGCGCCGACGCAGCGCAGGGCGATGTGGTGGAACCCGTCAACTTCAACGCGCCGGCGCAGGTCGTGATCGCCGGTCACAAGGCCGCGGTCGAGCGCGCATGCGAGGCCGCAAAAGCGAAAGGCGCCAAGCGCGCGCTGCCGCTGCCGGTCTCGGCGCCTTTTCATTCTTCGCTGCTGAAGCCGGCATCGGATCGCCTGCGTGACTATCTGGCGAACGTGCCTTTCCAAGCGCCGAAGATCGCGTTGATCAACAACGTCGATGTCGCAATCGTCACCGATACGGCAGCGATCAAGGATGCGCTGGTGCGCCAGGCCGCGAGCCCGGTGCGCTGGGTCGAATCGGTGAACACCATGGCGGCAATGGGCGTGACCCGCGTCGTCGAATGCGGGCCGGGCAAGGTGCTGACCGGCCTGGTGAAACGTATCAACGGCGAACTGACGGGCGAGGCCATCGTGGACCAGGCATCGCTGGACGCCGCACTGGAGGCAGGCAAGTGATGAATCGTGGATCTTCTCTCGAGAATCAGGTCGCACTGGTGACCGGTGCTTCGCGCGGCATTGGCCGTGCGATTGCGGTCGAACTCGCAAAGCGTGGCGCGACCGTGATCGGTACCGCCACCACCGACGCCGGAGCCGCTGCGATCACCGAGTACCTGCAGGCGGTGCGTGCTGATGCCGGCCGTGGCGCGGTACTGAACGTGACCGATGCGGAGCAGTCAAATGCGCTGATCGACGACATCGCGAAGCAGCATGGTGGCATCAGCATCCTGGTCAACAATGCGGGCATCACGCAAGACCAGCTTGCGATGCGCATGAAGGATGAAGAGTGGGATGCGGTGATCGCCACCAACCTGACCGCTGTCGGGCGCCTGTCGCGTGCGGTATTGCGCGGCATGATGAAGGCCAAGCATGGCCGCATCATCAGCATCACGTCGGTGGTTGGTTCGGCCGGCAACCCGGGCCAGATGAACTATGCAGCGGCCAAGGCCGGTGTCGCCGGCATGAGCCGCGCATTGGCGCGCGAGATCGGCAGCCGCAACATCACGGTCAACTGTGTCGCGCCCGGCTTCATCGATACCGACATGACAAAAGCGTTGAACGAACAACAGGTCGCGGCCTTGCTGCAACAGATCCCGGCCGGCCGCTTCGGCATGCCGGAAGACATTGCTGCGGCGGTGGCCTTCCTTGCGTCCGACGATGCGGCTTATATCACTGGCACCACGCTGCACGTGAACGGCGGCATGTACATGTCAGGCGGTTAATCGCCGGTCCTGACAGGCCGCTGGCCGCGTTGCGCCGCCTGCCCGGTCCGACAGGGACTGTCTGCGGCGGCGCGCCTTGCCGGCAAGCCGCCGAAACAGGCTCGGATAGCAGTTGTTCGAGATGTTTCCCGACCGAATTCGGATGGCTCTGCGCTGTTAGTAAAAGCAAAAGCCGAAACTTAAGTTTCACCGCGCAAACCTGATAAAATGCGCGCACTTTACGTATAACCACCCACTGGAGGACCCTGATGTCTGACATCGAATCCCGCGTCAAGAAAATCGTTGCCGAACAACTCGGTGTCGCTGAAGCAGACATCAAGAACGAGTCGTCGTTTGTCGATGACCTCGGCGCTGACTCCCTCGACACGGTTGAACTGGTGATGGCCCTCGAAGACGAATTCGAAATGGAAATCCCGGACGAGCAGGCCGAGAAGATCACCACCGTCCAGCAAGCCATCGATTACGCCAAGGCACACGTCAAGGCCTAAGATCGTTTTCAGGAGCACCGTTTGACCCGTCCCAATCGTCGCCGCGTCGTTGTCACCGGACTCGGATGTGTTTCCCCCGTTGGCAATACGATTGCCGACGCATGGCAGTCGCTGCTGGCCGGCCAGTCCGGCATAGCGACCATTACCAAGTTTGACGCCAGCGCGTTTTCCACGACTTTCGCCGGTGAGGTGAAGGGCTTCAATGTCGAGGACTACATGCCCGGCAAGGAAGCGCGCCATATGGATACCTTCATCCATTACGGCATGGCGGCGGGCATCCAGGCGATGCAGGACAGCGGCCTTGAAGTGACCGATGCCAATGCGGAGCGCATCGGCGTGATGGTCGGCTCGGGCATCGGTGGCCTGCCGATGATCGAAGAAACCCACGCAGAACTGACCAAGCGCGGTCCGCGCCGCATCAGCCCCTTCTTCGTGCCGGCATCGATCATCAACATGATCTCCGGTCATCTGTCGATCAAGTACGGCCTGAAGGGCCCGAACCTTGCGATCGTGACCGCCTGCACCACCGGTTTGCACTGCATCGGTGAAGCGGGCCGACTGATCGAATATGGCGATGCCGATGTGATGATCGCCGGTGGCGCCGAATCGACGGTATCGCCGCTGGGCGTGGGCGGTTTTGCTGCCGCACGCGCACTGTCGGCGCGCAATGATGATCCGGCCACCGCCTCCCGTCCATGGGACAAGGACCGCGACGGCTTCGTGCTCGGCGAAGGTGCCGGCGTGATGGTGCTTGAAGAGTACGAACACGCGAAAGCGCGCGGCGCAAAAATCTACGCGGAACTGCTCGGCTTTGGCATGAGTGCCGATGCGCACCACATGACCGCACCGCTGGAAGATGGCGACGGCGCACGCCGCTGCATGATCTCCGCGATGCGCAATGCCGGCATCAATGCCGATCAGGTTGATTACGTGAATGCGCACGGCACCTCGACCCCGTTGGGCGATGTGGCCGAGACCGTCGCGATCAAGCGCGCGCTGGGCGACCATGCAAAGCAAGTCGTCGTCAATTCGACCAAGTCGATGACGGGCCACCTGCTGGGTGGCGCCGGTGGCCTGGAATCGGTGTTCACGGTACTCGCCGTGCATCACCAGAAATCGCCGCCGACGATCAACATATTCAACCAGGATCCGAACTGCGATCTCGATTACTGCGCGAACACCGCGCGTGACATGAAGATCGATGTGGCCGTGAAGAATTCCTTCGGTTTCGGCGGCACCAACGGTACGCTGGTATTCGGCAAGGCCTGATCCCTCGCGTCGCACGATGCTGCTGCAACGTGCGACGCCTTCTTTGATTTCTTCCGACTGACATGTCCATCGCCGTCTCGGCGAGGATCGTGCGTTCGCGCGCGCTAGCCGCACTCTGCCTGAGCATGGCTGGCGTGTTGCTGTTGGCAGCCCATGGGTTACTGAGCGGCGCGCTGCCGGCACTCGCCGCGGTTTGCGCGATTGCCGCCATTGGTCTGGCTTTGTTCCCGCTCTCGACTGCAAAAGCCTGTCGTGTTGATGTAACCGACATCGGGCAAATCCTGTTGACTGACACTGCTAGCGAGGTAGTTGCTGATCGCACCGGCATCGCGACGACAACGACCGAGGTGGTTCAATTGCTGGGGGACTCGACGCTCTGGTCATCGCTGATGGTGCTACGCCTGCAGTCGGCATCCGGCCGCAGACACAGCCTGGTGCTGCTACCTGACAGCATGGACCGCGAGGCTTTCCGCGCCTTGTCGGTCGCGTGCCGATGGATCGCATCACGCGGCGCCGGCACCGTTCGCTGACGCCGACCTTTCCCGTCCGGCTGATTGAACTTTTTAAATTTCACTCAGTCAACGTGTAGGGAAGCGCTGATTCCAATCCCGAGAAATTCCGAAATTGCTTTCCGTTCGTCGGACAGTGCCATCGTCTGTCGTGCCGCCCTCCGGCACAACCGCAGCCCATGGCCCATGAAGAACACCGACCGACGCTGAGCACTGCCCGCGCCAATAACATCCATCAGCCTTGACTTGCCGCGCCTGCGGCAGGCGTCTTCCCGCGCTTTGCACGAGCACGAGGAATCGGGGATTGACGACAGAACGCGACATCGATCAACTGCTGGTTGATCGCGTCCAGCATGGAGACAAGAAGGCGTTCGAGCTGCTGGTATCCAAATATCAACGCAAGCTGATGCGGCTGGTGTCGCGGCTGGTGCGCGACCAGGCCGAGGCCGAAGACGTGGTGCAGGAAGCCTTCATCAAGGCGTACCGCGCGCTGCCGCAATTCCGCGGCGAATCCGCCTTCTACACCTGGCTGTACCGGATCGGCATCAACACTGCAAAAAACTACCTTGTCACTCAGGGACGGCGCGCGCCGACCTCGACCGAGGCTGATGCTGAAGAGGCGGAAACTTTTGACGATGGGGAACATCTAAGAGATATCAACACCCCCGAATCCATGTTGGCCACCAAGCAGATAGCAGAGACGGTCAATGTGGCGATGGAAGCCTTGCCGGAGGAATTGCGGATGGCCATCACCTTGCGCGAGATCGAGGGCCTCAGTTACGACGAAATCGCCGAAGCGATGGGTTGTCCCATCGGTACCGTGCGCAGCCGGATCTTCCGCGCGCGCGAGGCGATCGCCGAAAAGCTGCGGCCCTTGCTCGACACGGCAATCGACAAGCGCTGGTAGTGGCGTGATATCGGTTGCAACAGGCAAGAGGTGAATCCGTATCAAAGGCAGGTCCCATGGCAGCACACAACATCACGAAACAACCGGCAGGGAGCAGCATGGAGCGCAGCGAAACAATCCGGGAGCAAGTCTCCGCACTGGTCGATGGCGATATCGAGCCCGACGGCTTGCGCGCATCGATGTCGCAACTGAGGGAAGGCGAGGGTCGTCACGCATGGGACCTGTATCACCAGATCGGTGATGCGATCCGCAGCGCCGAACCGGCACCTGCGATGCGCCGCGACTTTGCTGCGCGCTTTGCGGAACGCTTCGCGACCGAACCTTTGCTGCTGCAACCGCGTCGCAGTCTGCTCTCACGCTTGCAGCACTGGCCGACCACGATGGCCGCAGTGGCCGCGGCATTGTTCGGCTTCGTGGTCGCGCCATCGCTGATGCGCGACAGCCTGCCGTCCGGCCAGCCATTCGCATCCACCGCGCAGGTCACCGCGGCGGTGAAAGCGACACCGACCACGGCCGGCGCCACCGCGGGCAGTACGGCTGCGGCCGCCAGCGCTGATGACAAACTGGATTACATCGCGCTGCATCACAGCGCGCATCCGTCGCTCTACGGTGCGACGCCGGCGATTCGTCCGGCCGTGCTGGATACGGCATCCCGTCCCTGACCATGCGCACAGCGCTGGCCCGAGGCGCGCTCTCTGCAGTGTCTGCAGTCTCGGCATGGTCTGCGCTGCTGATCCTGGCTTCGCTGTCGCCGCTGTGGTCGGTGTTGTCGCTGTCGGCGCATGCAGCCACGCTCGGCTCCAAACTTGCGGCCACACCAGCCGCCACACCAGCCGCCACCGGCCGCAGCGAGGCCGGTCCGAGTGAAGCGGAGGGCTGGCGCATGCTGGCGCGCGCGCATCAGGCGGCACAGTCACTGTCCTACAGTGGCACCTATGTGCACCAGCGCGGCCCGGAGGTGCGCACGCTGCGCACTGCGCATCAGCGTTCCGGTGGCAAGACGCTGGAAAAGCACGAGAACCTCGACGGCCCGCGTAGCGAAACCGTGCGCCGGGGTGAACATGTGATGACGTACCTGCCGCAGCAGCGCCGCATCCTGATTCACGATCGTGATCCCGGCCCCACGTTTCCCGGCGTGCGCGCCGTCGATGCGCGACAGCTGAGCATGCATTACCGGCTGCGCTGGCTGGGCGAGGAACGCGTTGCCGGGCGTGCGGCATCGGCGTGGGCGCTGGAGCCGCGCGATGCGCTGCGCTACGGTTACCGTTTCTGGGCCGACAACGCGAGCGGTTTGTTACTACGTGCGCAAACCCTCAGTGAGCGGGCCGATGTGGTCGAACAGGCAGCGTTCAGCCAGTTGCGGATCGGCGCCTTGCCCGCAGCCCGGCTTGCAGCGAGCGTGCGCGATACGCAGGGCTGGCGCACCGAGGATGCGAGCGCGCGCCCGGCGCCGCCCGCCGCCGTCGCTGCGTGGCGCGCAGGCTGGTTGCCACCGGGTTTCGTCTCGGCCGGCAGCCAGCTGCGGCGCTTTGCATCGACGTCATCCGTAGGCGAGCGCGAGGTATTGCAGCTGCTGTACTCCGATGGCCTGGCCGGTTTGTCCGTGTTTATCGAGCCCTGGTCGGCTGAACGCAGCGCGCAGCCGCTGCAATTGGGCGCGGTAAATATGGTCGGCAAGCGGCACGGGAAATTTTGGCTTACCATTGTTGGCGAAGTACCAATGCTGGCAGTCAGGCAGGTCGCGGACGCCATTGAACTTTCGGAAAAAGCCCACAAATAAGGGCGCATTGATCCCCCACGGACAAGAACTCATGAAAACACTCGCGCTGTTTCAACGTCGTTTGTCTGCGGCGGCTTTCGCTGCTGCCGCCGCCCTGTTCGTGCCGGCAGGGCTGACACTGGTCACGCCGCAGGCCGAGGCTGCTGCCGTCTTGCCTGACTTTACCGACCTGGTCGACAAGGTCGGGCCGGCGGTCGTGAATATCCGCACCACCGAACGCGTCAAGCAGATGCAGCAGGGTGGTGCAGGCTCCGAAGAGGAAGAAATGCAGGAATTCTTCCGCCGCTTCTTTGGTCAGCCGGTGCCGCCGCGCCAGCAACCGGGCCCGCGCGGTCGCCGCGCGCCGCAGCAGCAGGACGAGCAGCAACAAGTGCCGCGCGGTGTGGGCTCGGGTTTCATCATTTCGTCCGATGGTTATGTGCTGACCAATGCGCACGTGGTCGAAGGTGCGGATGAAGTGTTTGTCACGCTGACCGACAAGCGTGAATTCAAGGCCAAGATCATCGGTTCGGATCGTCGCACCGATGTCGCGCTGGTGAAGATCGAGGGCAGCAACCTGCCGCGCCTGACCATGGGCGATTCGAGCAAGCTGCGCGTCGGCGAATGGGTGATTGCGATCGGTTCGCCGTTCGGCCTCGAGAACACCGTCACGGCCGGCATCATTTCGGCCAACTCGCGTGACACGGGTGACTACCTGCCGCTGATTCAGACTGACGTCGCGGTCAACCCCGGCAACTCCGGTGGCCCGCTGATCAACATGCGCGGCGAGGTGGTCGGCATCAACTCGCAGATCTACAGCCGTTCCGGCGGTTACATGGGCATCTCGTTCGCGGTGCCGATCGATGAGGCGATGCGCGTGTCCGAGCAACTGAAGACCATCGGTCGCGTGGTGCGCGGACGCATCGGCGTTCAGATCGGTGAAGTGACCAAGGATGTCGCCGAGTCGCTGGGCCTGCCGCGTGCGCAGGGCGCGCTGGTGGCGCGTGTCGAGCCGGGCAGCCCGGCTGAAAAGGCCGGCGTCGAAGCGGGCGACATCATCACCTCGTTCAATGGTGCGACGATTGAAAAATCCGGCGACCTGCCGCGTCTGGTCGGCAATACCAAGCCGGGCTCGAAGTCCACGCTGACGGTGCTGCGCAAGGGCTCCAAGCGCGACCTGCAGGTGGTGGTGGCCGAGATGGAATCCGAGCAGACCGCGAAGAAAGAAGAGAAGAAGCCCAAGCAGGAGCAGGTCGCGAATGCGCTGGGACTGGTGGTGTCGGACCTGACCGATGCGCAGAAGCGCGATCTCAAGCTCGACGGTGGCGTGGTGGTGGACCTGGCCGATGGTCCGGCTGCGCGCGTCGGCCTGCAGCCGGGTGATGTGATCGTCCGCCTGAACAACACCGATATCAAGGACGCGAAGCAGTTCAATGCGCTGGTCGCGAAACTGGATCCGAAGAAGAACGCGCTGCTGCTGGTGCGCCGTGGTGACTCTTCGCAGTTCGTGCCGGTGCGACCGTCTGCTCCATAATCGCGGGCCGCATTGCATTACAGGGCTGCTGCGGCAGCCCTGTTTTTTTGTCTGCATCCCGGCCACTGACCCTGATTGAATGCGATTTGTCCTGATTGACCATGATCCGATTCACGCTCTATTCCCGCAGTTACTGCCATCTGTGCGAGGACATGCTGGCGGCCTTGCGCGAACTGGCCGGTGACGCGGTGACGGTCGATGTCGTCGATGTCGATGCCGACCCGGATCTGGTCGAGCGCTATGACGAACTGGTGCCGGTGCTGGTCGGCCATCGGGAAGGCGAGCCGCCCGAACAGCTTTGCCATTATTTCTTGAATGAAAACACGGTGAGCGCTTTCCTCGCGCGTCGCTGACGATTCGCGGCCAGCGCGCATCCATTCAGGCGCGGTGCCGCTGCCTCGGGGGCCGGCGCTGCGGGCTGGCCGGGATTTTGCCCCCCAAATCCGGTAAAATGCCGGCTTGAAAAGCATTTGCATCAGGCGCTCGTCCGGGCGCTTTTTTTGTATCCAGATTGTTAATGGACCACATCCGAAATTTCTCCATCATCGCCCACATCGACCATGGCAAATCGACGCTGGCCGACCGCATCATCCAGATCTGCGGCGGCCTGTCCGATCGCGAAATGGAAGCCCAGGTGCTCGACTCCATGGACCTCGAGCGTGAGCGCGGCATCACCATCAAGGCCCAGACGGCGGCGCTGAACTACAAGGCCAGGGACGGCAAGGTTTACAACCTGAACCTGATCGACACCCCGGGCCACGTCGACTTCAGCTATGAAGTCAGCCGCTCGCTGTCGGCCTGCGAAGGCGCGCTGCTGGTGGTCGATGCATCGCAGGGCGTCGAAGCGCAGACCGTGGCCAACTGCTACACCGCGCTCGACCTCGGCGTTGAAGTCGTGCCAGTGCTGAACAAGATCGACCTGCCGTCGGCCGACCCGGACAATGCGATCGGTGAAATCGAGGACGTGATCGGCATCGAAGCGTCCGATGCCGTGCATTGCTCGGCCAAGACCGGACTCGGTGTCGAAGACGTGCTGGAATCGCTGATCGCGAAAGTGCCGCCGCCGCAGGGCGATCCGGATGCGCCGCTGCAGGCGCTGATCGTCGACTCCTGGTTCGACAATTACGTCGGCGTCGTGATGCTGGTGCGCGTGAAGAATGGCACGCTGCGCCCGAAGGACAAGATCCTGTTGATGGCGACCGGTGCGCAGCATCTGGTCGAGAGCGTCGGCGTGTTCACGCCGAAATCGGTATCGAAGGAAACGCTGTCGGCCGGGCAGGTGGGTTTCATCATCGCCGGCATCAAGGAACTGAAGGCTGCGAAAGTCGGCGACACCATCACGCTGGCCGCGAAGCCGGCGCCCGAGCCGCTGCCGGGCTTCAAGGAAGTGCAGCCGCAGGTGTTCGCCGGCCTGTTTCCGGTCGAGGCGAACCAGTACGATGCATTGCGTGATTCGCTCGAGAAGCTCAAGCTCAATGACGCCGCGCTGATGTACGAGCCGGAAGTGTCGCAGGCGCTGGGCTTTGGCTTCCGTTGCGGCTTCCTCGGTCTGCTGCACATGGAGATCGTGCAGGAACGTCTCGAACGCGAGTTCGGCATGGACCTGATCACCACCGCACCGACCGTGATCTATGAAGTGCAGATGCGTGACGGCACCACCATCATGGTCGACAACCCGTCGAAGATGCCGGAGCCGTCGAAGATCGACGACATCCGCGAACCGATCGTGACGGTCAACCTGTACATGCCGCAGGAGTATGTGGGCTCGGTGATCACGCTCTGTACGCAGAAGCGCGGCATCCAGGTCAACATGAGTTACCACGGCAAGCAGGTGCAGCTGACCTATGAAATTCCGATGGGCGAAGTGGTGCTGGATTTCTTCGACCGGCTGAAATCGATCTCGCGCGGCTATGCGTCGATGGACTACGAGTTCAAGGAGTATCGTTCGTCCGACGTGGTGAAGGTCGACATGCTGATCAACGGCGACAAGGTCGATGCGCTCGCGATCATCGTGCATCGCTCGAACGCACCATTCCGTGGTCGCGCGGTGGCCGCAAAAATGCGCGAACTGATCCCGCGCCAGATGTTCGATGTCGCCATTCAGGCCGCGATCGGCTCCAACATCATCTCGCGCGAGAACGTGAAGGCGCTGCGCAAGAACGTGCTGGCCAAGTGCTACGGCGGCGATATCTCGCGCAAGCGCAAGCTGCTCGAGAAGCAGAAGGCGGGCAAGAAGCGCATGAAGCAGGTCGGCTCGGTCGAGATCCCGCAGGAAGCCTTCCTCGCGATCCTGCAAGTCGAAGAAAAGTAAATCCCGGAACGCCTGACAGACCGATCCCGCTACTGACGACAACACCATGACCCTGCAATCCATCCTGGGCAATTTCGCGCTGATCCTGTTCCTGCTGACGATCGCCACCGGCATCGTGTGGGCGATCGATCGCTTTCATCTCGCACCGGCACGGCGCAAGGTCGCTGAAGACGCACTGGCCGAGTTCGATGCGCGTGCAGCGCGACTGGCTGCCGATGGCGTGCAGCCCGACCCGATCGCGCGTGCGGAACTGGCGGCGCGCATCGATCGCCAGCCAGCCTGGGTCGCGTATACCGGCAGCTTCTTCCCGGTAATTGCGGCCGTGTTCCTGTTCCGCTCGTTCGTGATCGAGCCGTTCAAGATTCCGTCCAGCTCGATGGTGCCGACGCTGCAGATCGGCGACCTGATCCTCGTGAACAAGTACACCTATGGGATCCGGCTGCCGATCGTGAACAAGAAGATCATCGAGCTCAACCATCCGGCGCGCGGCGACGTGATGGTGTTCAAGTTCCCGAAAGACCCGTCGCTGGACTACATCAAGCGCGTGGTCGGCGTACCGGGTGACACGGTCGCGTACAAGAACAAGAAGTTGACCATCAATGGTCAGCCGCTGGCCTATGAGCGCCTGCCTGAGTACCTCGACGAGGAGCGCCTCAGCTATTTCAGCCATTACCGCGAAAACCTGAGCGGCACCCCGCACGAAATCCTGAACGACAACAAGGTACCGGGCTATGTGCCCAGCCCGGATGCGTTCCCGCAGCATGAGCTGTGCCGCTACGACCTCGAAGGCTTCGAGTGCACGGTGCCGGCTGGACATTACTTCATGATGGGTGATAATCGGGACAACAGTCTGGACTCCCGCTACTGGGGTTTTGTTCCGGATAGAAATATTGTCGGAAAGGCATTTTTTGTCTGGATGAACCTGGGCAACCTGAAACGCATCGGCGGCTTCCAGTGAAGAGCGGGGACCGGAGCGATGGCCTGAGCTGTGGCCAGAGCCATGACCGGAGCGATTTCCGCCCGTTGTTGTCTGAACAGCGCGCGCAAGGTTTCTCGCTGATCGGCTTCTTGTGCACCTTGATCGTGGTCGGTGTTGCCGGTTTGCTGGCGCTGCGTGCGGGTCCGGGCGTGTTCGAATACTGGGCTGTGGAAAAGGCGCTGAAGGCCGCGATCGCCGTGTCCAGCACGCCGGATGAATTGCGCAGCACGTTTGACAAGATGGCCGCCGCCGGCTTCATCGACGCGATCGAAGGCAAGGACCTGCAGATCAGTGGCCGCGGCGACAGCATGCAGGCCAGTTTTGCGTACCAGAAGAAGGTCCCGTTGTACGGCCCGGCAAGCCTGGTCATCGAGTACAAGGGGTCGACCGCCGACGCGGGCAAGCAGCCGGAGGACGCCGCCAGATAGCGGCAGGAGCCAATGGATATCGATCAATTGCAACAACGGCTGGGCCACACGTTCGGGAATGCTGCATTGCTGCAGCAAGCCCTGACGCATCGCAGCCATAGCAGCCTGCACAACGAGCGCCTCGAATTCCTCGGCGACTCGGTGCTGAACTGCGTCGTTGCGTCGCTGCTGTTCGAGAAGTACAACAAGATCGATGAAGGCGACCTGTCGCGACTGCGCGCCAACCTCGTCAAGCAGCAATCGCTGTACGAGATCGCACAGCGCCTCGAATTGTCGCAATGCCTGCGCCTCGGGGAAGGGGAGCTGAAGTCGGGCGGCTTCCGCCGTCCGTCGATTCTGGCCGATACGCTTGAAGCGCTGTTTGGCGCGATCTTCCTCGACGCCGGTTTCGATGCCGCGCGCGATGTGATCCGCGCGATGTACGTGCCCATCCTGCAGAGCGTGGACCCGAAGACGCTGGGCAAGGATGCGAAGACCCTGTTGCAGGAATACCTGCAGGGCAAGAAGATCCCGCTGCCGCAATACAACGTCGTCGCCACCCATGGTGCGGCCCACAACCAGGAATTCGAGGTCGAGTGCCTGGTGCCCAAGCTTGATATCCAGGTGTTCGGTACCGGCGGCAGTCGCCGTGCCGGTGAGCAGGCCGCGGCCAAGCTCGCGCTCGACGCCGTGCAGGCGGCCCTGGTGAAGACGCCGGCCGCACCGAAGAAGACGCGCCAGCGCACCACGCAACTGAAGCTCGCCGGTATCGCGACCATCCAGCCCGATGCACCGGTCGAACCTTCTGCCAGCGACACCTCGGGCAAGGCTGCCGACAAGGGCGACAGGGGCGATAAGGGCGACAAGGGCGACAAGGGCGACAAGGCCAGGAAGCCGCATACGCGGCCGGCCCGCATGTCGGCCACACGCGACGCTGACGATCAAGCGGCGGCGCAGGACCTGCCCGTCACCGAGGAACACCAGGACGAATTGCTGCTCGAGCCCGACACCGGGACGGGCGCTGCCGTCAATCACAGCAAATCCGCATGAGTGCTTCTGCTGCCAGCACCGATTTCCGGTGCGGCTATATCGCCATCGTTGGCCGTCCGAACGTTGGCAAATCCACGCTGATGAACAAGTTGATCGGCGCCAAGGTCAGCATCACCTCGCGCAAGGCACAGACCACGCGCCATCGCATCACCGGCATCCAGACCCGCGACGATGCGCAGTATGTGTATGTCGATACCCCGGGCTTCCAGACCCGCCACAGCAACGCACTGAACAAGACGCTGAACCGCACCGTCACCACCACGCTGACCGCCGCCGATGTGGTGCTGTACGTGGTCGAGGCCGGCGTGTTCGGCGATGCCGATGCAAAGGTGCTGGAGCTGCTGCCGGCCAAGGTGCCGGTCATCCTCGTCATCAACAAGGCAGACCGGCTGAAGGACAAGGCGCCGCTGATGGCGTTTGCGCAGGAAGTCGCCGCCCGGCGTGATTTCGCGGCCATCGTGCCGGTGTCGGCCAAGCAGGGCTTCCAGCTCGACCGGCTCGAAGGCGAGATCCGCCATTACCTGCCGGTCGGCGAAGCGATCTTCGATGAAGACGACATCACTGATCGCAGCGAAAAATTCCTCGCCGCCGAGATCGTGCGCGAAAAAGTATTCCGCTTCGTGGGTGACGAGCTGCCTTATACCAGCACCGTCGTGATCGAAAAGTTCGAGCAAGAGGGTGCGCTGCGCCGTATCTTTGCGGCGATCCTGGTTGGCCGCGATGCCCACAAGGCGATGCTGATCGGGCAGAAGGGTGCGCGCCTGAAGGAGATTTCGACGCAGTCGCGGCTGGACATGGAAAAGCTGTTCGGCGGCCCGGTCTATCTGGAGATCTGGGTCAAGGTCAAGTCAGGCTGGGCCGACAATGAGGCCGGCCTGCGCGCATACGGTTACGAATAAATCCACGCCCATGGACGCGCCGGCCCGCAAGCCCACCGAGCGTGAGCATCGTGTCGCCAATCAGCCGGGTTTCGTGCTGCACAGCTATCCGTACAAGGAAACCAGCCTGATTGTTGACGTGTTCACGCGCGACCATGGTCGGGTGCCACTGATCGCGAAGGGCGCGAAGCGTCCGCACTCGAAGCTGCGCGGCGTGCTGCAAACCTTTCAGCCGCTGCAACTGGCGTGGAGCGGGAAATCGGAAGTGCGCACGCTGGTGTCGGCCGAGTGGGTAGGGGGGCTGATGCCGCTCGAGCGTTCGGCATTGCTGTGCGGTTTCTACCTGAATGAATTGCTGGTCAAATTGCTCGCGCGTGATGACCCCCATCCGCAATTGTTCGATCAGTATGTGTCTGCATTGAACCAGCTCGCGCATGACGAACCGCCGGCCATCGTGCTGCGCAAATTCGAAATCGCGCTGCTGAAAGAGACGGGCGTCGCCGGCAGCCTGGTCCGGCTGTCCGGCGGCCAGCTGGTCGAGCCTGACCAGATGTACGTGTTCGATCCGGAGCACGGTCCGCGCGCCGCGTATGCGAGCGATACCGCACCTGTCGTGTCCGGCAAGACGCTGATCGACATGGAAGCCGGCGACTATGCGGATGCCGCCACGCAGCAGCAGAGCAAGCTGCTGATGCGGCACCTGCTCGGACACCATCTGGGCGGCATGCCGCTCAATACCCGGCAGATCCTGATCGATCTGCTGCAGCTGTAGCCGGCCGTCGTAAAATCCTGCCGACTAACCATAACAAGCACGACCTGCTACCGCCGACCATGAGTTATCTGAACCCGAACGGCGCCGTGATCGACCTCGGCGTGAATATCGACCATGTGGCCACACTGCGCAATGCACGCGGCACGGTGTATCCGGACCCGCTGCAGGCGGCCTTGCTGGCCGAGCAGGCCGGCGCGGACGTGATCACGTTGCACCTGCGTGAAGACCGCCGTCACATCCGCGACGCTGATGTCGAAAAAATCCGGCCGCAACTGACCACGCGCATGAACCTCGAGTCCGCGATCACCGACGAGATGCTGGAGATCGCGTGCCGCCTGCGCCCGCAGGATGTCTGCCTCGTACCGGAGCGGCGCGAAGAAGTCACGACCGAGGGCGGGCTGGACGTGGTGCGCTATTTCGACGATGTGCGCCGCGCATGCGAGCGCCTGGCCGCGCATGACATTCGCGTATCCCTGTTCATCGATGCCGATGCCGAGCAGATCCGCGCATCGGCAGAGGCCGGTGCGCCCGTGATCGAGCTGCATACCGGTCGCTATGCCGATACCGAAGGGGACGAACAGCAGGCCGAACTGGCGCGCATCACGCAGGGCGTTGCGACCGGCGTGCAAGTGGGGCTGAAGGTCAATGCCGGCCATGGGCTGCACTACACCAACGTGCAGGCGATTGCTGCTATCACCGATATCGCCGAGCTCAACATCGGTCATGCGATCGTCGCGCATGCAGTGTTCGTGGGCTGGGAAAACGCCGTGCGCGAGATGAAGGCCATCATGACCAAGGCGCGGCTCGATGCGCTGAAAGCACGATGATCTTTGGCATAGGCACCGACATCATCCGTATCGACCGCATTGCGGCCGCGGTCGCACGCCATGGCGACCGCTTCGCGCACAAGATCCTCGGCCCGCAGGAGATGGAAAAATACCTGCGCCGCAAGGCCAAAGTCGAGGCGCGCGGCATTCGTTTCCTCGCCACGCGCTTCGCAGCGAAGGAAGCATTTTCCAAAGCCATTGGCCTCGGCATGCGCATGCCGATGACCTGGCGCGCGGTGCAGTTCGTCAACGCCCCCAGTGGCAAGCCGGTGGTCGTCACCAGTGGCACGCTGACCGCTTTCATGCAAGAACATGGCATCGCAGCGCAGGTATCGCTGACGGATGAGGCAGAATACGCAGTTGCATTCGTGATCGTGGAGAAGATATGAACAATGGCAAACCCGGCAATGACGCATCCCGCCTCGGGCCGGTGATGCTGGATGTGGTGGGCACCCGTTTGTCGGACGATGACCTGCGCCGCATCCGTCACCCGTTGACCGGCGGCGTGATCCTGTTCGCGCGCAACTATGCTGATCGTGCGCAACTGACTGCGCTGTGCGATGCGATCCACGCTGCTCGCCCGGGTGTGCTGATCGCCGTCGATCATGAAGGCGGTCGCGTGCAGCGTTTTCGTACTGATGGCTTCACGCGCCTGCCGGCAATGAAGAAGCTCGGCGAACTATGGGACCGCGATGTGCTCGAAGCCTGCAAGGTGGCGACCGCGCTGGGCTTCGTGCTGGCCGCTGAGCTGCGTGCCTGCGGCGTCGATCTGTCATTCACGCCGGTACTCGACCTGGACTATGGCCAGTCCGAAGTGATCGGCGACCGTGCGTTCCACCGTGACCCGCGTACCGTGACCTTGCTGGCGAAGAGCGTCAACCACGGACTGCAGCTGGCCGGCATGGCCAATTGCGGCAAACATTTCCCCGGCCATGGATTTGTCGCGGCGGATTCGCACATCGCGATTCCCGTCGATGAGCGCGATCCGGACGACATCCTGAAAGACGATGCCGCCCCCTATGGTTGGCTCGGCATGAGCCTGTCGGCGGTGATGCCGGCGCATGTGATATATCCGAAGTTCGACAAGCATCCGGCCGGTTTTTCGAAGAAGTGGTTGTCGCTGCTGCGCAAGGATATTGGTTTCGATGGCGTGATCTTCAGCGACGATCTGTCAATGGAAGGCGCGAGTGTCGCCGGTACCGTGGTGCAGGGTGCGCATGCGGCACTGTCGGCCGGTTGCGACATGGTGCTGGTCTGTAATGCACCGGCCAAGGCCGATGAATTGCTGGCCGGGCTCGATCCGTCAGTGGCCATCGATGCGCGGCGCTCGGCCGAGCGCATTGCGGCGCTGGTGCCAACGTCGGCGGCGAAGGACTGGGACACCCTGCAGTCTGACGCGCCCTACCTCGCCGCGCGCCAGCTGCTGAAGCAGCTCGCCTGAGCACAGCCACAGGATTCCCAGAGGTCAGTGCATGACCGGCAGCGACGACAAGGATCACGAGCAGCACAAGCCGGTGAAGCCGGTGAAGCCGGTGCGCAAGCGCACTGAGGCGCAGCAAGCGGTGCCGGCGGTGGATGCTGCCATGCCTGCCGACATCGCAGACGCTGCAAAGCCGGACGACGCCGCACGTGTCGCGTTGCTCGACGAAGTCGCACGCCTGCCGCACCTGCCTGGCGTTTACCGCTATTTCGATGCGCAGGACAAGTTGCTGTATGTCGGCAAGGCGCGCGACCTGAAGAAGCGCGTGTCGAGCTACTTCCAGAAAACACTGTCCAGCCCGCGCACCGCGATGATGGTCG
>JACCDV010141587.1_pt1 | contig 48175 bp, 45 predicted proteins | sample 7446131 | NCBI WGS metagenome assembly JACCDV01 (sample SAMN15323448, study PRJNA562643) | freshwater metagenome | isolation source: river surface water | place: USA:Blue River Watershed | collected 2017-08-17
AATCTTGTCATAACAATGGCCACGCTCCTTGTAGTAATGATCTCTTTACAAAACAAAAATTACACTGACTACCCTTGTCTGTCAAATTTTATGCAATATCCTTTTCCGAAAGTTGCACATCGCGTTAAACAGGACTTTCGTACTTCGTGCGGAACTCCTGTTAAACTTCTAAAATCTCAATGACATCGTCGATATCTTGTAAAACTTCTGATAATAATTGTTTAACATTTTGTTTTAACACCGGATCTTTGCGTTCCATTTTAACCGTTTCAGTCAATTGGCTACGCGCACCATTGATAGTAAAACCTTCTTCATATAATAAACGACGGATTTTACGCACAATTTCTACATCTTTTTGTTGATAATAACGACGATTCCCCGTGCGTTTAGCTGGACGCAATTGCGAAAACTCTTGCTCCCAATAACGCAACACATGCGGTTTGACTTTACATAAACGACTGGTTTCACCAATCGTGAAATAACGTTTATCAGGGATCGGTGGTAAATCATGATCGATGGGATGCGGGGGCGTCGACAATTCAGCATCATCAAATAATGGTTGCTCTGCAGTGGCGACTGGTGCTTTTAATAGCATTTCATCAATTTGGAATTCTGACATCACTGTCCCCTTTTCGCTCAATTAATCGGTTTTACTCGTTATCGCTATTTTTGTCGGTCGAAATATCATCGCTTATATTTTTATGGCTTTTCTCTTTAGCTTTATTGCGCACAATCGAGGCTTCGATATGCTCACGTAATTTTTGCCCTGCTTTAAAAGTGACTACTCGACGCGCGGTAATTAAAGCATCTTCACCCGTGCGAGGATTACGACCCGGGCGTGGCGGTTTATCGCGTAAAATAAAATTACCGAACCCCGATAATTTAACATCGCGGCCTTTTGCCAACGTTTGACGAATTTCATCAAAGAAACAATCAACCATATCGCGTGATTCACGCTTATTTAGACCTAGTTGTTCAACTAAAATATCAGCCATATCGGCTTTTGTGAGTGCCGTCATTTCAATCCCTTAACCTTGCATTTATTGATTGTTTTAATGCTATTAATACCTGTTCAATAAGGTGATTGACTTCCTCGTCAATTAACGTGTGATCATCAGCTTGGAAGATTAAACCTAAAGCCATACTCTTTTCACCAGTAATTACACCTTGGCCTTGATAGATGTCAAATATTATCAATTTATTCAACATGTTACCAGCGATTTCTCGAATTATTTTGGTTATTTGTTCAGCGCTAATGGCACTGTTCACTAAAATAGCTAAATCGCGTCGTACTGCTGGATATTTGGACACCGATTGATAATGAGTTAAAGTCGCTTGATTGAGTAAAGCCATGTCTAATTCAAATAGCATCACGCGCCCCAGATCCCAAGCTTGTTGTAAGCGCGGATGTAATTCCCCTAACCAACCGATTAATTGTGCATCGCGATAAATAGCCGCACTTCGACCCGGATGTAATGCTGGATGATTGGCGGTTTGCCAACTATAGGGTTTACCCGTTAACGCTAATAATTTTTCTACATCGGCCTTCATCGCATAAAAATCGACAGCTTGTTTCGTTTCATCCCATTGCTCAGCCACTCGATCCCCGATCGCCACACCAGCGATAGTCGCTAATTGCTGCAATTGTCCTTTTTGCTCAACAAAGCGCGTGCCAATTTCAAATAAGCGCACCCGTTCTTGCTGGTGTTGTAAATTGTTTTGCAAGGCGGGTAATAAACCAGACCATAACGTGGTACGCATCACCGATAATTCCGATGAAATAGGATTAGCCAAACACAATCCTTCGGAATTTAATATTAAGGCTTCTTGCCATTTAGGATTGATAAAACTATAAGTGATCGCTTCTTGATAACCCAAATCTTTTAATAAATGGGCAAAACGACGCACCGGTACTTGTTCGCTAGCGATAGGTAACATTTGGATCGTTTGGCGAGGTAATTGCGCCGGAATATGATCATAACCATAAATCCGCGCCACTTCTTCGATCAAATCGACTTCCAGATTAATATCAAACCGATAACTCGGCGGCATCACTGACCATGATTCTTTGCCGACTTTCACTTGCATACCTAAGCCTTGCAAAATGTTAGTGATTTCTCGTTTGGGAATTTTACAGCCTAATAATTTTGCTAGCCGGGGTTCACGCAATTTGATCGCTTTGCGTTTGGGTAAATATTCTTTAGCCACTTGTTTTTGAATAGGCCCCGCTTGGCCACCAACTAATTGGGTGATTAAAGTAGTGGCACGTTCTAAAGCAATTTCTTGAATGGTATAATCTACGCCGCGTTCAAAACGATGCGAACCTTCCGTATGTAAACCATAACGACGCGCGCGACCTTGGATCGTTAACGGAGCAAAGTACGCACTTTCTAAGACGATATCCACTGTTTCAGTTGTCACCGCTGAATCTAAGCCACCCATCACCCCAGCCAAAGCCAAAGCATGCTTTTTATCAGCGATCACTAATACATCTTTACTTAATTCTATTTCATTACCATCCAGCAAAGTTAATTTTTCTTGCGGCTTAGCAAATCTCACCATCAATCCCGAATGAATTTTTGCCAAATCAAAAGCATGCATGGGTTGGCCTAGTTCCAACATGACATAATTAGTGACATCCACCACAGGGTGAATGCTACGAATACCCGAACGACGTAATGTTTCACGCATCTCAATGGGAGTAACGGTATTCACATTAATATTTTTAATCACTCGAGTAAAATAATGCGGACACGCTTCTAGGGCTTTCACTTCCGTCGTTATCGAGGTATCGATAGTGACTTTATTCACGCTTAACTTCGAAGGCTTGATTTTTAAATGATTAGCCACCGCCACTTCACGCGCAATGCCTGTCAACGATAAACAATCACCGCGATTAGGCGTTAATTCAATATCGATGATTGTATCATCAAGCTCTAAATATTTTCTGACCTCTGCACCGATAGGTGCATCAAACGGGAATGTCACTAAGCCGGCACTGGCTTCACCCATGCCTAACGTTTCATACCCACAAAACATGCCTTGCGACGTAACACCGCGTAATTTGGTCGTTTTAATTTCTAGATTAGGTAACTGCGCCCCTTCGAGTGCACAGGCTACTTTCATTCCCACTGTAACGTCAGCGACATTCGTCACAATGGTGACAGCTTGTTTCTGATTGACCTTAACTTGGCAAACGCGTAAGCGTTCTGCATCTGGATGCGGTTGAACATCGATAATTTCGGCGATGACTACTTTAGAAAAATCCACCGACACCGATGTAGTGCTATCGACTTCTAATCCTGCCGCGGTTAATTGCTCGACTAACTGAGTCGTATTAATTTTCGGATTTACTAATTTGCGTAGCCAATTCTCACTAAACTTCATTAGAATTGCCCCAAGAATCGTATATCATTTTCAAACATTAAACGTAAATCATCAATGCCGTAACGCAACATCGCTAAGCGATCAAGACCGATACCAAAAGCAAAGCCCGTATATTTTTCGCTATCAATACCGACATTTTCTAATACTTGCGGATGCACCATACCGCACCCTAAAATCTCTAACCAATTATTATCGCCCCAACGCATATCGACTTCCGCCGAAGGTTCAGTAAAGGGAAAATACGAAGGACGCATGCGCATCTCAATATCCATTTCAAAGAAATGTAATAAAAATTGTTGCAATAACCCTTTCAAATCTGCAAAACTAATATTTTCATCGATGATCAACCCTTCTATTTGATTAAACATCGGTGTATGAGTAGCATCCGAATCGCAACGATAAACGCGGCCAGGGGCAATGATGCGTAAAGGCGGTTGCTGAGTTTGCATGGTACGAATTTGTACCGGTGAAGTGTGGGTTCGCAATAAGCGGCCATCGGCAAAATAAAACGTATCAAATGCGGCACGAGCAGGATGCTGCTCGGGAATATTCAGTGCCGTAAAGTTATGAAAGTCATCTTCCACTTCTGGGCCTTCTACTACACTAAACCCCATGCTGGTAAATAAAGCTTCGACTCGTTCGCGTACTAAACTCACTGGATGTAGGCTGCCGAGACTTTGACCGCGTCCAGGTAAAGTTACATCGAGTGTTTCATTGTGAAGTTTTTGATTTAATTCAGCTAATTTAAGACTATCAGTTTTGGCGTTAAGCCACTGTTGAATTTGTTCTTTAGCAGCATTCACCGCTTGGCCTATCTGAGGGCGATCAGCTGGCGCAATATCACTTAATGATTTCATGAAATCTGTGATACTACCTTTCTTCCCTAAATAACCAGCACGCACTTGCTGTAATATAACCAAGTCGTCAATGGCAGCAATATCCGCCTGTGCTTGTTGGACCAATTGCTCAAGCTGTTGCATATAAAACAAGGCGTGAAATTGACTTCTTGCATAAATAATAATTATGCGAGAAGTCTACTCTTATTCCACGCCTACTGTCCTTTTTAGTTGATTTTTGCTTTTACTTGCTCAACGATAGCATTGAATGTTGTTTTATCATTCATCGCTAAATCAGCTAATATTTTACGATCAATTTCAATACCGGTGGCTTGTAAACCATGGATAAAACGATTGTAAGTTAACCCATGCTCACGCACTGCAGCGTTAATACGAGTAATCCATAATGCACGGAATTGACGCTTACGTTGCTTACGATCGCGGTAGGCATATTGTGCCGCTTTAATAACGGCTTGTTTCGCAACACGAAATACTCGGCTCCGGGCGCCATAGTACCCTTTTGCTTTCTTTAAAATCTTTTTGTGACGTTTGCGTGCGGTGACGCCGCGTTTTACTCTTGCCATTTCTTATCCCCCTAACACGCCAATAAACGGTCAATTGATTTTTCATCACACTTCGCGACTAACGTATTAGCGCGTAGTTGACGTTTCAATTTCGTTGCTTTTTTAGTTAGGATGTGATTACGAAATGCTCGACGACATTTGTAGCCACCCGCTGTTTTTTTGAAACGCTTTGCCGCGCCTCGATTTGACTTCATTTTAGGCATATTTACTCCGCGATTTAGACTTCACCAGAAGTCTATTCCAAGCTTATTAAAGCTGGTGTTTTATTTCTTTTTAGGAGCCAACATCATAATCATTTGGCGCCCTTCCATTTTGGGAAATTGTTCAACCGTACCCTGCTCTACCAAATCATCTTTTACGCGATTCAGTAATTCCATACCTATTTCGCGGTGGGTCATTTCACGACCCCGGTAACGCACAGTGACTTTTGCTTTATTCCCTTCTTCAAGAAAGCGTATCAGGTTGCGTAGTTTTACCTGATAATCACCTTCTTCAGTCCCAGGACGAAATTTAATTTCTTTCACCTGGATCTGCTTCTGCTTTTTCTTAGCAGCAGCAGCTTTTTTCTCTACTTGATATAAAAATTTGCCGTAATCCATAATACGACAAACAGGAACTTCCGCATTAGGCGAAATTTCCACCAAATCTAACTCTGCTTCTTTCGCTTGTCTTAGCGCCTCAAGAAAAGGGACTACCCCTACTTGTTCGCCTTCAGCATCAATCAACCGCACTTCGCGGGCACGTATTTGCTCATTCATTCGAGCACGTGGTTTCTTTTTTTCTTTAATAATCTTAAATTGTCCTCTAATAATTCTATCAACTTTTCAACTTAGCAATAAAGCTATCAAGGCTCATGCTACCCAAGTCTTCCCCCGTTTGCGTCCGGAGTGCAATTTCTTGCTGTTCGACTTCCCGGTCGCCAATCACAATCAAATACGGAATGCGGGCAATTGAATGTTCGCGAATTTTATAACCAATCTTCTCATTTCTCAAGTCTAAATTGACTCTAAAGCCAAGATTTTGCAAGTTTTTTGCTATTTCAGCACAATAAGCTGCCTGTTTATCCGTTATATTCATAATAACAGCCTGAATCGGCGCTAACCAAACGGGCAAAGCCTCAGCGTAATGCTCCAACAGTATCCCAATAAATCGCTCAAATGAACCTAAAACAGCACGATGCAACATGACTGGCGTACGTTTTTCACCACTTTCTTCAATATAAGTGGCTCCTAAACGCCCAGGAATCACATAGTCCACTTGTAAAGTACCACATTGCCAGATGCGACCTAAACAATCCCGTAAGGAAAACTCAATTTTTGGACCATAAAATGCACCTTCGCCTGGATTTTCTTGCCACGCAATATCTTTCGCATCCAAGGCATTTTTCAACGCCGTCTCCGCTTTTGTCCATACCTCAGCATCACCTAAAAAATTAGCAGGTCTAGTCGACAAGCGCACGATGATATCGTCAAAGCCAAAATCTCGATAAATTTGATATAAGAAATCAATAAACGCCGCCGCTTCCGTTTGAATCTGTTCGTCGGTACAAAAAATATGGGCATCATCTTGCACAAAACCTCGGACTCGCATTAAACCATGGAGCGCACCCGACGGTTCATTACGATGACAAGCACCAAATTCCGCTAAACGTAAAGGTAAATCACGATAGCTTTTTAAACCTTGTTTAAATACTTGCACGTGACAGGGGCAATTCATCGGTTTTAATGCATAGCGACGATTTTCTGATTCTGTGGTAAACATATCAGCGGCAAATTTTTCGGCATGCCCCGATTGTTCCCACAAACTATAATCAGCCATCATGGGCGTACGAATTTCTTGATAGTCGGCTTGGCGTTGAGCATTGCGCATATAATCCTGAATAACTTGATAAATCGTCCAACCATTAGGGTGCCAAAATACCATGCCCGGCGCTTCTTCTTGCAAATGAAATAAATCCATTTTTTTCGCAATTTTACGGTGATCGCGTTTTTCTGCCTCTTCTAAACGATGCAAATAAGTATTCAAGGCTTTTTTATCTGTCCACGCCGTACCGTAAATACGCTGTAACATTTCATTATTAGAATCCCCGCGCCAATAAGCCCCAGCAACTTTCATTAATTTTACTGCCGTGATTTTACTGGTATTCGGCACATGCGGTCCTCGACATAAATCGATAAAATCTCCCTGGCGATAAAGTGATAATTCTTCATTAGAGGGAATCGATTCAATAATTTTAGCTTTATATTCTTCACCCATTGCGCGAAAAAATTGAATAGCCGCATCACGAGTCATGACACTACGTTCTACCGGTAAACTTTGCTGGGTTAACTCCAGCATGCGTTGTTCAATGGCTGCTAAATCTTCAAGAGTAAATGGACGCGCATATGCAAAGTCATAATAAAAGCCATCTTCAATCACCGGACCAATCGTGACTTGCGCTTCGGGAAATAATTGTTTGACCGCTTGTGCTAATAAATGCGCGCTCGAATGACGGATCACCTCTAAACCTTCAGCATCTTTATCGGTAATGATCGCTAATTCGGCATCTTGCTCAATCACATAGCTCGTATCGACTAATTTGCCATTTACTTTACCGGCTAAGGCTGCTTTAGCTAGTCCTGCACCAATATCGGCCGCGATGTCATAAACGCTCAGCGCTTGATTGAATTTACGTTGGCTATGATCGGGAAGTGTAATGATTGGCATTCTATTCTCCTCAGTGGTGGCCCCTACCAAAGGTCACGTGAATTACTGGAAACTGATATTAAAAGTAACCCAGGGGCTATTATAAAGGAAATAATTGATTTTACTAGGGCGTGTTTACAATTTGTAATTAACTCCGCAGAAACAATCATAGTTTAGCAGCAGGTTTTAAAAAAGCTAAAATCAACTTGACTAATATCAAGGAATGAAGGATTTAGTTTATCTACTATTCTTTATATTCTCTTTAAATTTTAGCCAAGGAGTATATGATGAATAACACTGAAAGAAATACTCAAGAAAGATTAGATCCCTATTCACCTCCGCCTCAAAGCCAAGATCACCAACCCGGCAAGCAATATAAAATGTTACCTCAACCTATCTCCATTCACGATCATTATAACCCTGCAGACAAATTACAAAATAAAGTAGCGATTATTACGGGTGGCGATAGCGGTATCGGCCGCGCTATTGTTTACCATTTTGCGCAAGAAGGCGCTAAAATTGTTTACGTTTATTTAGATGAATATACCGATGCACAAGAAGTCAATCAATACCTCGATAACCATGGCTTTGAGTATTTAGCCTTAGCGGGTGATTTAACTAAACCCGAGTTTTCTAAAGAAATTGTCAAAAAAACCTTAGCTAGATTTGGAAAAATTAATTGTATCGTCAATAATGCTGCTAAGCAATTTTCAGTTGACGAGGTCACTGATATTTCCCCCGAACAATTACAACTCACTTTTGCCACCAATATATTTAGTTATTTTTATTTAACTCAAGCCGCTTTACCCTATTTGTCAAAAGGCGATACGATTATTAATACCACCTCGGTTACCGCTTATCATGGCAATAAACATTTAATTGATTATTCTTCTACGAAAGGTGCGATCGTGGCTTTTACTCGTGCCTTATCGCTTTCACTGGAAGATAAAGAAATTCGCGTCAATGGCGTGGCACCCGGTCCTGTCTGGACGCCGCTGATCCCTGCTAGTTTCGATGCCGAAGCAGTGGGTAAATTCGGTAAAGATTATCCGATGGGTAAACCCGCGCAACCAGCAGATATCGCACCCTGTTATGTATTTTTAGCCTCCAGCGATAGCACGTTCATGTCGGGCCAAGTATTGCACCCCAATTGTGGCGAAATCATTAATGGTTAGGGGCGTCGCGTATCTAGTTGGGTAAGCGAAAAAGTCAGGCAAAGTTAAATTGTTTAGTGAGCAATAAATTCAGCGCAATAATTAGCATAATAACGCCACTGACACTTTCCAATAGGCGCCACGCTAGGGCATTTTTTAAATAACGCTGACCTAAGTAATAAGTCAGTGTGACTAAGAAATAAAACCAAATTAAACTAGATGTCATCACACCCATGATATAAAACCATTGTTCCATGCCTACATAAGTGGACCCCAAGCCTCCTACAATAATAAACGTTTCCATAATGGCTTGGGGGTTGAGTAGACTAAACGATAATGCTAAAAGCATAATAGTCCGCTTGGTTGAACGTTGATTAAAATGCTGGACTTCCATCGTCATTTTATAGTGGGGATTGATCGCACGTTTTAATGCTAAGATAGCATAACACATTAAAAAAGCGATTGTCAGGTAATGAAGGAAAAACAATAATTTCCCATAATGAGTAATTAACTGGCCTATTCCTAACACACCAATAATAATTAAAGCGCTATCACAAATAAAACAAATCGCGGCACTTAAATAAGCATAATGCTGCCTGGCACCCTGCTTAATTAAAAAAATATTTTGCATCCCTAAAGAAATGATGATACTGATGCCCAAAGTAAAACCGACAATAAAGGCTGACATGTATAGCTTCCTTTGGGAAAATGGTAGGCACGATTGGAGTCGAACCAACGACCTCCACCATGTCAAAACCATATTTAAAAAATAATTGTAAAAATCTGTATTTTGGCCAGCTATTATGATCTAGTAGATACTGGCTTAATACTGAACAATTATCCTACATAAGGAAATTAAAAAATGCAATATTAATCATGCTAGGTTGCAAAAAAAGTTAAGGATGCTTACAATTCTTTTCATATATTTAAAGGGTAAAGATTAAAATGGATTGGATACCAGAGTTTTTAAAGCAACTTAAAGATAATAGCATAGTAATATTTATTCTTGGCTTTTCATGGGCCGCGCTTTTTTTTATTAAACAATATACAGCTATTTCGTGGTGCGCTATCATCGGATGTATGGCTGTTTTATTATATAGATGCAGTCCTTTCTGTATAAAAAAAATTTTTACATGGTTAAAAATAAACAGGGAAAATAAACAACTTAATAAATTAATGAAAATTGGTAACCAAACAATGACGTATGGCCAGATTTTCATAAAATTATGTGAAAAGCAATTTGGTGATCGAAATTCAGCATTAGAAGATAGTCTATTTAATGATGCTGGTATAAAAAATAAACCTGAACTTAAATTCCTATTGCGAAATAAATTTGAAAGTTTAGGCTATATATATACAACATCTGTGGAGCGCGGCTATGTTTGGTGTCTTACTTCAAAAGCTGAAGCTTACTTGCTTATGATACAAGAAAAAAATTAGTTATCCTGCTATCAATAGCATATTCTTAAATAAGTTGTTAAATTATTTAAAGCTTATGAAAGTTGAAAATCTACTGCATTTTATTTAAAACCTGGGAGAAAGAAACATGACGACTAAAGCCAAAAAAGCTAGTAAGCTCGATGCATATGAACAAGAACTAGAAGATGCTTTTGATCACAGTGAGTCATTAGAACCCGCGAAAAAAGCCCGCACAGTTAAAATGTTGCAAAAAGCAGCTAGCAATTACTTAAAGAAAGATACACGTATCACCCACCATACGAATGTATAGTCGTGATTTAGAACGTATAAAAAAACTAGCCTTCGAAGAAGGGTTACCGGCTATTACTTATACCCATAACACAGAATGCTTACAGGGAACTAGTGAATCAGCGGGTCATAGCGATGCTAAAATCATTAAGCGTACCTACGTGCAAGGTGCAATTAAACGAAGGCCAACAAAATAATTTCTAGAACGGTATCTCGTCTGCTAGTTGTACTGGCTGACTCTGTTTGTAAAATATACTTTTATAGTGTTGAATATTAGATTTTGCAAAAATCGATTTATTAGCCAAAGCCCAATCTTTAGCTTTATTTGTTAATCGATAGCTATTCACATTGTCACCATAGTAATCAACCTCAAAAGATTCAATGAGGTTTTTATTCAGCAATTCATTTATTGCAAACCACGATGCGATTTCTTCTATACTAAATTCTTCTAATTTATGTTTAATTCCATATGCAGTACAAGCATAATTATTATCCTCCATGATAAATTTTAGAACTAATATTTCTATAAAATCTAATCCATCAATGTGCTCTCTAAATGATTCTTTTTGTTCAGGTGATGAATCGATATCTTTCATTTTCGCTTTTATGCTATCAGTAATTTCTTGCTTTAATTTGATATAACTGCTTAGGGAATTAGTTTCATACGTAATGATTCGGTAATGTTGAATATCAAATGGGTATTTTTCTTTTTTTTCTGAGACATAAATAATTTTTTTACCTAGTGCTCTAGCATATCCAACTTCATGCCAAACATTTGGATTATTTTCTGTAATTTCAGCAAAGCATAATGCTGATTCTCTTATCATTTGTTCTATAGTATCGATGGGGATAATGACAGCTTTATCTCTGTCTACTCTATACGGAAAAAAACCAGCATTTTCAATTGCAGATCTATAAACCTGTTCAAACCGCTGATCATATTTATCACCATCAAATGGTTGTATTACAAAACAATGCGGCTGATTTAACATAGATATTCCTTTTTTTATGCCCGACTTTAAAAATACCTCCTAATTATTATTTTAAATATATTTTTAAAATTGTTAACTTATTGATACAAATAAATTCTTTGGTAGGCACGATTGGAGTCGAACCAACGACCTCCACCATGTCAAGGTGGCGCTCTAACCAACTGAGCTACGTGCCTAAACGGGGCTCAGTATAAGATAAAACCAATCCTATTTCAACTAGCTTGGTCTATCTATAAGACTGTTGCGTGAAGATAATCCTGGTTTACCTTGTTATAGGCCGTGACGGATAACTTTATCCGTTTTGTTAGCTTGTTGTTTAGGCATCACGAATATTAACAATAAACCCGCCAAAATTAACAAAATCCCTATTGGCCAAAACATACTATGCAATCCCACTGTAAATGCTGATTTAATTAAATCAACCACCGATTGATTCGCTTGCATCACATCGGCGACTAAACGCGTACCCATCTCGGGAGGCAAAGTGGGTGCCACTTGGGTTTTAATATGCTCGATATATTGCACGAGAGCGCTCAATTCATTAGGATGTAATAAATAATTTTGTAACTTTGCCATTTGCTCCGTATTATTCGCTATATGATTGACTGTAGCTGTATTCACTAAATATTGCATAGAGCGACTATGGTAAAGCGCCATTCCGATTGCTAATAACACCGTAGCACCAATATTATAAAAACTAAATAAGGCACCGATACCTACCGAAAATTGTTGTACTGTTAAACCTTGACTCAAGGCTACCGCCGGCACGGTATTACAAATCCCCCAAGCACAGCCAAAAATAATAAAGGCAACCGTTATTAACGGATAGCTTAAATAAATAGGAAATAACAGATGTAATAAAGCAGCCACTAAATATAGCCCGGCTCCCAACAATAGAAAGGCTTTGGTACCAAAACGATTAAGTTGCTGCCCTACAATGAGTGAAGTCATCACTACCAATATCGAGATAATGAATAAAAATAATCCGGTTGCGATGTGTGACTGTTGCAAGATAGTCGTTAAATATAAAGGATCAATGAATAAGATGATACCCATCGCTCCCCCACCAACAAACATAAATAGAGTGGAAGCGATGAAAATTTTATGTCGAAATAACTCACCGCTCATAATCGGATGAGCTACTTTACTTTCGATAATAATAAAGGCGATTAACGATAAGGTAGCAATGATAAAAACGCCCATAATAAATACCGACGTCCATCCGTAAGCGGCACCTTCAATTAAGGCAAATACAAAACTCGCGATCGTGAGCGCTAAAAAAACCATACCGCCTTTATCCAAGGTCATACTTCGATCATCACTGCGGGATTCTTTCACATACAGGGAACATAAAAGAAATCCCAATACAATAAAAGGAATATTGATAAAAAATACCGATGGCCAACCAAAATGGGCAACCAATAAACCACCCACTATTGGACCTAAGGCTAATCCTGCACCGGTGATACCAGAGAAAATACCCATCGCTTTACCGATTTCATGGGAATCAAAAATAACATTCAGTAAGCCAATGCCAACAGGAATCGTGATAGCAGTCGTCACGCCTTGCAGGACTCGACAGATAATCAATAAAGTCATGTTCGTGGCTAACCCCGCACCGATAGAAGCAAGACCAAAAACCACTACTCCTATATATAACACTAAACGACGACCATAAATATCAGCTACCCGCCCCATACTAATCATAAAGGCACTGATCCCAATAAAAAAAGCATTCATGATCCATTGCAATTGACTGACAGTCATTTGCAAACTATGTTGAATAGCAGGTAAAGCAGTACTGACGATCGTTGCATCAAGGTAGCCAGTAAAACTAAATAAGCTAATACCTATCAAACTTAACATTTTACTTAATCGACTCATTGCGTCTCCCACTATTGAAAGAATCCATCATTAGCGGTCAATTATAAGAAGCTTTGTTTAGACAAGCAACCACTATTGAGCAGAGACACGCTTATAGGTAATCCTGGACAAATTTGATTCAAAATTGCATAATGCCGCCCAAGGAGGACTTGGCCATGTCATCTGCTATCATTCAGCTTGAAAATATTTCTAAAATTTATGAACATGAAACCGTATTGCATAATATCAATCTTAGTATCGAGAATGGCAAATTCACGACTATTGTAGGTCCCTCTGGCTGCGGTAAAACAACTCTATTACGCATTATTTCTGGCTTAGAACAAGCTGACCAAGGTAATGTACTGATCAATAAAAAAAATGTCACCCACCTTAGCCCGCAACAGCGTCATGTCAATACTGTCTTTCAACGCTATGCCCTCTTCCCGCATATGAATGTCTATGACAATGTGGCATTCGGTTTACGTTGTGAGAATATTGCCGAAGCTGAAATTGAAGTACGCGTGATGGAAGCGTTACAAATGGTTAAATTAGAAAAACTGCGTAACCGCAAACCCGACCAACTAAGCGGTGGTCAACAACAACGCGTCGCTATCGCCCGCGCGGTAGTAAAAAAACCATTAGTTTTATTATTAGATGAACCGTTAAGTGCGTTAGATTATCGCTTACGTAAAAATATGCAACGGGAATTAAAAAGTTTGCAACTCGATCTCGGCATCACGTTCGTCTTTGTTACCCACGATCAAGAAGAAGCCTTATCGATGTCCGATCATATCGTCGTGATGGATGGTGGCGAAATCCAGCAAACTGGGACACCGCGAGCTATCTATGAAAATCCCATCAATTTAACCGTTGCAAAGTTTATTGGTGAAACGAATATATTACCCACCAGGATCTTGGCAGCTGATCCCAAAACTTTACAAGTCCAAATAGAAAATTTAACCTTAACGTTACGCAACCCAGAAAATTTCACTATCAATGATCGGATTGTCACATTAGTCAGACCAGAAGATTTACGTGTATGGGATAAATCGGAAGTCGATAACTTTGACAATATGATGCCAGGTAAAGTCACACAAGTGATTTATAAAGGTAGCACGGTAGACTTGATTGTGGAATTAGAATCAGGCACTAAATTATTTGCTACCGAATTCTTTGATGAAGATGATGAAAATCTCGATTACCATTTACATGAACGAGTTTGGGTGCAATGGTTTCCCGGTTGGGAGGTTGTGTTAGCTGATGAAAATTAATTTCCGTCGTTTTTCTATTACTATCTCTTGGATATGGTTAGGTATTTTTGTCTTAATCCCCGGGTCTTTATTGCTATTGACGAGCTTACTACAAAAAGGTGATGTAGAATTAATTCGTTTAAATTTTACCTTAAGTAATTACACTCAAGCATTATTTAGCGCCATGTATTTCAATATTTTTTTACGCTCTTTATGGTTAGGTGGAATAACCACTATCATTTGTTTAATCATCGGTTTTCCTTTGGCTTATTTTATAGCGCAAACTCCGCCTTTACTGCGTAAAATATTATTGCTATTAATGATTATTCCTTTTTGGACTAACTCGTTAATCACCACTTATGCGATCATGATCATCATAAAAGCCCGAGGTTTATTAAATAATTTCTTATTACATGCAGGCATTATTCACCAACCTTTATTATTACTGTATACTCAATTTGCCGTGATATTAGGCTTGGTTTATAATCTATTACCTTTTATGGTATTACCCCTCTATGCCAATTTAGAACGTTTCGATCGAAGCTTGATTGAAGCCGCTAAAGATTTAGGTGCTGGACGTTGGAGAGTATTTTCTCGCATCACGATTCCTCTCCATACGCCCGGTATTTTTGCAGGTTGTTTATTCGTATTGTTACCTGCCATGACCATGTTTTATATCCCTGGTTTATTAGGTGGCGCAAAATCATTATTACTCGGCAATTTAATTGAAGATCAATTTATTTCTCTGCGCAATTGGCCATTAGGCGCTAGCATCAGCGTATTATTTACCTTATTTATGGGAATTTTAATTGCTATTTATTGGCGCATTTCCGGTAATACTCGTCGTACGGAGTTGATTTAATGCGCTGGCCTAAAAATCTTTATATCAGTTTAATTTTATTATTTTTTTATATCCCCATTATCGTATTAATCGTTTTTTCTTTTAATGATTCTAAATATGCCATGACATGGCATGGATTTACTTGGCATTGGTATCAAGTATTATTCGCCGATAAGGATTTATTGCGCACCGCGTGGCATTCCATCTTATTAGCCGGTTGCGCTTCTAGCCTCAGCGTGATCTTGGGCACGATCATCGCCACCGCTTTATTCCGTTATCGTTTCAAAAGCCGGCTGTGGCTACATAATCTTATTTTAATTTTAATTATTACTCCGGATTTAGTGGTGGGAATTGTATTATTAATTTTATTTACTACGACGAATTTATCTTTGGGTTTTTGGTCATTATTGTTAGCACATACCACCTTATGTTTACCGTTTGTCATTTTAACGGTCTATAGCCGAGCCAGAGATCTAGACCCCGCTATTTGTGAATCAGCACAAGATTTAGGCGCCTCAGATTCGATGATTTTCTTTAAAATCATCATCCCCTTATTGCGCCCTGCTATCATCGCGGGTTGGTTATTAAGTTTTTCTTTATCCTTAGATGATGTGATTGTGAGTTTCTTTGTCAGCGGTCCCGAATTTGCTATTTTACCGTTACGCATTTATTCGATGACTCGAGTCGGCGTCACCCCCGAAATCAACGCCTTAAGCGGTATCTTATTAATTTTAACGTTTACTTTAGTTTTCACTGCTCAATTTGTGCAAGGAAAAGACTCATGAAATGGTTAGCCGGGTTATTATTATTCATCACCCTTCCTGTCTGTGCAAAAAATGTAGTGAATGTTTTTTGTTGGACCAACTATATTCCTAATGAAGTTATTCAACAATTTGAGAAAGAAACCGGTATCACCGTTAACTTTACGCAATTTTCTAGCAATGAAGAAATGTACACCAAATTAAAAATTAACCCCGATATTGGTTATGATGTCGTCGTCCCTTCTTCTTACTATGTCGCCCGCATGGCAAAAGAACATATGTTAGCTGCCTTAGATAAAAATAACTTGAGTAATCTTCAATATATTGAGCCTCGTTTTTTAAATGCCCCTTACGATCCCCATAATCAAGTTAGCGTCCCTTTCTTTTGGGGTGCGACGATTATTGGCGTGAATAAAAAATTTATCGATCCCCATTCGATTCAGAGTTGGTCAGATTTATGGCAGCCGCGCTTTCGCGATCAATTACTTTTGTTAGCTGATATGCGCGATAGTTTTTCTATTCCTTTATTGATAAATAAAGCTTCGATCAATACACGCGATCCCAAAACGATTCAACAAGCTTACCTGACCTTAAAGCAATTATGGCCTAATGTAAAATTGATCAATAGCGATGCCATCGCCACTTTTTTTATTGATGAAGATATTATTGTAGGTAGCGCTTGGAATGGGGATATTTATCAAGCCCAACAAGAGAACCCTAATATCGTTGCTATTTATCCAAAAGAAGGTTTTCCTATCTGGGTAGATAATTTAGTGGTCATCAAAAACGCGCCTCACTTACGCAATGCTTATCGCCTCATAAACTTCTTACTTAACCCGAAGATAAATGCTGAAATCGCTGATTTTACTGGTTATTCTACTCCAAATAGCGCTGCTTATAAGCTCTTACCGAAATCCGAGAGAGAAAGCTCTTTATACCCATCAGATGAAGTTTTAAAGCGCGCGCAACTCGAAGATTATCTGGGTGACGCTGAGGATACTTATAAATATTATTGGGAACGCTTTCGCGCGGGGGCATAGTTTTTATCTCGCAGGTCTGGCGCCAATCGCAGCTAAACAAGAAGATAGCGCTCTTTCCAAACCTTGAGTAAGGAGACAAGGTTTGGAAAGAGCGCTAATAAAAAAGGGATGGTTTCTTACGCCACCCCGGGTTAGAGAGGAACACGACAATAAGTTAATGATCTTATCTATTCCTTTATTACGCCCACAATCTTCCTTGATTGTGTTTCTCATCCTTGAGAATTCGCATCATCCTTGATGCTTTTCATCCTTGAAATTTTTCGCCATCCTTGGCTAAAATCACTAACGCATCCATTTGTCGTACTGCTAATTCTAGCGAAATCAAATGGTTATGCAAGCCTATTAAAGCATTACCCACTCGTTAAGCTTACTCACCCGCAGAAAACGCAACCTCTTGAAAATCAAAGTGTTACGGTGCTTTTGCGCTAATTTCGCTCAGTCGCTTAAGGGTAAACCGATCATTGTCACGCATATCTTTACGCTTTGGCTTACACAAGCTAGTGGCAAATTCTCACTTTTTGGGATCTTAAATTGTTTATAAATTGGGTGGTTGCCAGTCATTTTGATCTGCAAATTACTATTTTATAATCAATATGTTAAATGATTAATTTGATCTTATATCATAGAGTTGAAGGACAGGGGCCCATCCTTGCGCTAGGCAACCAACCCTCTCTATTGTTATTTATTAGGGTTCCTTTCAAGCGAAATTGCCGCACAAAAGCAATTGACTAAAACGATTCAGCACTGTATTATTCTCAACCTTTCGGGGCATAGCGCAGCCTGGTAGCGCGCCTGCTTTGGGAGCAGGATGTCGAGAGTTCAAATCCCTCTGCCCCGACCAATAATGTTAGACTTTGAGTTTAATAAAAATGCCGTTCGAGGTTTACCGAACACCGGCAGGAAAATAAACTGCGCCAGTAGCTCATTTGGATAGAGCATCAGCCTTCTAAGCTGAGGGTAGCAGGTTCGAATCCTGCCTGGCGCGCCAATTATGGTGACCGTAGCTCAGCTGGTAGAGCCCCGGACTGTGACTCCGGTTGTCGTGGGTTCAAAACCCATCGGTCACCCCACTTCTCTCCCATTAATAGACATTTAGCAGCGACTCTATTTTACGAAGATCGATAAATCACCTATAATGTCTCTCTTTCACATCAATTCAATAAAAGGTTTATTTAACATGACGGCACAATACCTTGACGGCAAAAAAGTTTCCGCAATCTTGCGCCAAGACCTTCAGCAACAAATAGAAAAATTACAGCAACAAGGTAACCGTATTCCTGCCCTCGCCGTTATCCTGGTGGGTCACGATCTAGCTTCCCAACTGTATGTGAGCAATAAATATAAAGCCTGTAAAGAAGTCGGAATTAAAGAAGTGGCTTATCATTTACCGGTTGAGACTTCTGAAACTGAATTATTACAATTGATCGATGACTTAAATCACCGTCCTGAGGTCGATGGTATTTTGGTGCAATTACCCTTACCAACTCATATCAACAAAGATCTCGTGTTAGAGCAGATCGCCCCAGCTAAAGATGTTGATGGCTTTCATCCTTATAATTTAGGTCGTTTAGCGGCCCGCAAACCAGCGCTTCGCCCCTGTACACCGTATGGCATTATTCATTTATTAAAATATTATCAAATTCCTCTTGAAGGCCAACATGCAGTGGTCGTCGGAGCTTCCAATATCGTTGGCCGTCCGATGAGTTTAGAATTGTTGTTAGCGGGTGCTACCGTTACTATTTGTCATCGCTTCACCAAAGAATTGGCTTATTTTGTTAAGCAAGCGGATATCGTCGTCAGCGCCACCGGCCATGTCGATTTAATTCAAGCTGACTGGGTTAAAGCCGGGGCTTGCGTAGTAGATGTCGGTATTTCTCGATTAGACAATGGCCATATCGTCGGGGATGTAGCTAGCGCAGCCAAAGACTATGCTGCTTGGCTCACCCCCGTTCCCGGCGGCGTAGGACCGATGACGGTGGCCATGCTATTGCATAATACATTGCAAGCTTACAACCTTTCTAATCAAGCATAGGATATTTTATGCCCACTAAACACTATGCCGGTTTAACAGCGATTCTACCCTTATTCTTAATCATCTTCATCGATTCATTAGGAATGGGAATGATCTTCCCTTTGCTAAATCCTCTGTATATGTCTGCCACGGGTGTTTTACCGCCGGGCGCCAGTATGCCGGTACGTAATTTTCTCTATGGCTTAACGCTGGCGGTATTTCCACTCGGTATGTTTTTTGGCGTACCGATTTTAGGTGACTTATCCGATCAAATCGGCCGTAAAAAAGTCTTGTTGCTGTGCCTCATGGGAGTCGGCATCAGTTATCTATTATCGGTAGCCGCGATCATCATCGATAGCGTTAGCTTATTGATTATCAGCCGCATTACCAGTGGCTTATTTGCCGGTAGCATAGCGATCGCGCAAGCAGCCGTGATCGATGTTTCCCCGCCGGAGAAAAAAGTACAAAATATAAGCATTATGCTGTTGCCGGCGACTTTAGGTTTTATTCTTGGGCCCTTGAGTAGCTTTTTAACCAATCAACATTTCATCATTCAAACGGGATTATGGGCGCCTTTATTGTTAGCCGGTACTCTAGCCTTAGCTAATGCCCTCTTGCTGCAAATCGGATTCGCCGAAACTCATCAACGGCAAGGTAAATTGCGCTTTAAATTACACTGAGGTATGCAAATTTTTGCGGAAGCTTTCACTGATAAATCAATAGGTTTCCTCTCTATTATGTTCTTATTTCTAGAGCTAGGCTGGAGTATTTATTTCCAATTCATTGGCTTATACATGGCACAACGTTTTGGTTATAGCGTCAACCAATTGGGCTTATTTATGGCTTGTGTAGGCTTGGGATTTGCCGTTGCTTTCCTCTGGGTCATCCATCAAGCAGTCAAATTATTGAGTTACACACGCATCGTGCTGTATAGCGTTTTGATCACTACCCTCATTATCTTTGTAACCTTACCCGTACACCATTCATATTGGGTTTGGCCGCTAGGCTTTTTAGTGGCGTTATTCATGGCCCTGGCTTATTCCACGACGATCACCCTTTATTCAAATTTAGCCGGAGAGGAACGCCAAGGCTGGATCATGGGTATCAGCAATGCCGTGATTGGTGTCGCCGGGGCTGCGAGTGCATTAGGAGCGAGTTTTTTACAAAATTGGAATTTGCATGCACCTCTCTTTACTGCGGGAATCTTGATGACGATAACGACGCTACTGATGTATCTTTATCAACGCACGGCTCAAGCTAAGAATGCTGACTAAGCCGTTGATACAAGGTTATATGTTGCTCTGCCGCTTGTCGCCAAGTAAATAATTGTGCGCGCTGGCGCAAGCGTTCGGCTAAATCAGTGCTGTAATAGTCATTCATACCTTGTTGAAATACTTGCAATAATCCTTCACTGCTATAATCATCGAAATAATAAGCCACCCCTGCTCCAACTTCCGGCAAACAGGTAAAAGTAGACAAAAACACGGGTTTACCATACTGCATCGCCTCGACGACCGGCAAGCCAAACCCTTCGGTTAAAGAAGGGCACAATAATGCTTGGCAATTTTCATACAGCCAGCGTTTTTCTGCATTCGTCACTGCTCCCAGCAAGATGACGCGCTCGGCCACACCCAGTTGCTTAGCTTGCTGTTGAATGTACTGAGTATAATCGCTGCCGCAACTTCCGCCGGCGATAATTAATTGCTGCTCGGCCAAACCTTGCAATAAAGGCAATATGCTATGATAATTTTTCTTCGGTAATACCGTACCCAAGCATAATAAAAAAGCGGGTTTTATTTGCCGTTCGGCTCGTGGCATCTCGGGTGATTCTTCAATAAATTGGCAACCCGTATAGATAACCTCCATCGGACAATTCACCGTTAAATGGCGCAGAACATCTTGTTTGACATATTCGGAAATCGCAATCAATTGTGTCGCCTTATTGATACGGTTTTGCAATATCTGTAAGCGACGCTTCTTCTCTTCTTCAGAAAAATCTTCATATAAGAAATTTAAGTCATTGATAGTAATCATCAATTTTGTTTTTTTGCTAGCCGGTAAATAGCGGCAATCTTGGTGAATATTATGCCATATATCCACTTTAGGCCCTAAGCAAGGAAACTTTTTATGCCACTTCGATAAAGTTCGATAGTGAATAGCTTGCCCAAATTGGCCAATAAAAGCAGGAGGTACATAATAAATAAAATCTAGCACGGGGTCTGGCAACTCGCTAATCGATTGCGCTAATTGTTCCGATACCGTGTATAAGCCATTGAATGGCGTTTGTAATTTTTCTAATTGTAATAATACTCTAGCCACTTACTTAGCTACTATCCCAAAACGTTGTTCGATATAGTTTAAGAGAATAGCTTGGAATTCTTCGGCAATCCGCTCCCCGCGTAAAGTCATCGCTTTGTGACCATCGATAAAGACTGGCGCCACAGGCACCTCTCCAGTACCCGGTAAACTGATGCCGATATCGGCATGTTTACTTTCTCCGGGACCATTGACGATACAACCCATCACCGCTAATTGCAAACTTTCCACGCCAGGATATTGTTGACGCCAAGCTGGCATTTGCTCACGCACAAAAGTTTGAATCGTGTCTGCCAATTCTTGAAAATACGTACTCGTCGTGCGTCCACAACCGGGACACGCAGCGACTAAAGGAGTGAAGGAACGCAAACCCATGGTTTGCAAAATTTCTTGGCATACCCTCACCTCAAGGCTACGATCGCCACCCGGCTCTGGGGTCAATGAAGCCCTGATGGTATCGCCGATCCCCTCTTGCAATAACACACCAAAGGCTGCGCTAGTCGCCACAATACCTTTGCTTTTCATACCCGCTTCTGTCAACCCTAAATGCAGCGGATAATCACAGCGTTTAGCTAATTCTCGGTACACCGCAATCAAGTCTTGTACGCCGCTGACTTTACAAGAAATGATAATTTTATCGTGGGCTAAACCCATTTTCTCTGCGGCAACGGCACTCGATAAAGCCGATTGAATCAAGGCTTCTTGCAACACCGCTTGGGCTTCTTTAGGCTGAGCGGCTTTCGCATTATCATCCATCAATTGGGTTAAAAAAGTTTGATCTAAACTACCCCAGTTAACCCCGATACGCACCGGTTTATTATAACTGATCGCTTGCTCGATCATCATCCCAAATTGTGTATCGCGTTTCGCGCCAAAGCCAACGTTGCCGGGATTAATACGATATTTAGCTAAGGCTTTAGCACAATCAGGATATTTAGTTAATAACGTGTGCCCATTATAATGAAAGTCTCCCACCAATGGCACATGACAATTTTGCTCTGCTAATAAATCTCGAATACGCGCAACTTGTGCAGCAGCGACTTCTGTATTGACGGTCATCCGCACTAATTCAGAACCTGCTTCCGCTAATTGTTTGACTTGTTTAACAGTCGCCTCGACATCAGCGGTATCGGTGTTCGTCATGGATTGGACAACGATGGGAGCATCCCCCCCTACGATCACGTCACCGACTTTGACAGCAACTGATTGACGTCGAATGATATTATTCATGAGAATTATTGTCTACTACGCTCACGTTATCTGCAACCTTAAGCCAATGCGGTTTACGAAAAGCATAAATGATAAAAGGAGGAATAATCGTCAACATCAATAAAATGATAATGAAAAATTCATAATTTTCCACATTCTGAATACCCATACCTTTGGGTGGAAAAAAACCAATCACCATGGTAAAGCTAGCACTGATTAAGCCTAAGCTACTGATTATCCATAACCCCACTTTGCCTCCCGGAACCATAAACGGACGCTTCACTTGGGGTAACCGATAGCGTAAGACTAAACCGGTAATAAACATGATGATATACATCAACATATATAATTGCGCCGCTACTACTGTTAATAACCAATAAGAACTATTAACACTAGGCATAATAACAAAAATAGTCGCGACTAGGGTGACTATCAATGCTTGCAAAATTAATAAAGCGACAGGTGCTTGTTTAGCATTTTCTTTTTGTAACAATGGCGGTAAATTACCATCTTGTGCAGCAGCTAATAACCCTTTCACGGGTGCTAAAGTCCAATTACTCACACTCGCTAATAATCCTATCACTATCAATACCGCAATAATAGAGACTAACCAACTAATATGATAAGCTGCAAAAAAACGTTCAAACGCTTGCATAATTCCCGCTACTAAACTTAATTGATCATTAGGCACGACAATAGCAATCGCTAGTGAACCTAAAATTAAAGTAAAGGCAATCACACAGGTCGAAATTAATAAAGCCCGAGGAAAATCTCGCTGAGGATGTTTGACTTCACGCGCATGCACCGTTGCAATCTCAATACCACAATAAGATAATAACACTCCCGTCATCGATACTAGTAAAGAAGGGTCAGTAAAATCGGGTAATAAATGATGCCACGTAAATTGAATTTGCATAGGCTTGCCAGTAACTCCCCAGAGACAACCTAAAATAATGATAGCCGTCATGGGTAAGATTAACCCTGCAATACCGCAAAATATACTAAACCAAACTGACGTTCTTAAACCACGCAAATTTAATAAAGTGACTGACCAAAAGACTAACCAAATGACAGCAACCAAATAATATTTATTAGCGGCTAACTGAGGAGTAAATAAATAAGCTAAGGTACCTGCCAAAAATGATAAAATCGTCGGATACCAAATAGCATTTTCGACCCATTGACACCAAATTGCCATGAAGCCCCATTTACTGCCGAAAGCGGCTTTCACCCATAAATAAATACCGCCTCGTTCTGGAAAAGCAGACGCTAATTCCGCAGAAACTAAAGCAGCCGGCAATAAGAAAAAGAAAGCTCCCACCAAAAAGAAAAAGATTAAGGGCGCGCCAAACAAAGCAGTGGCTGGTAAATTACGGATACTATCCACAGACGTGATAGTAATCATGATAATACTAAAAACTGTAAGCACTCGCTGACTAGCGGGATTATTCATTCGCGGATTTTATAGCAAAAGTTATAATAACTCAACAAAAAACGGGTATTTAAATCTCGTGTTATAATCGGGGGATGCAACAATTCATGCTTCCCTACTTTGCTGATAGCCAGGTTTATTTTACAAGTATTGAGCATTTATCTACCCCCGTCTATTTGGATAGCCAGCAACGAGGACGTTACGATATTATCAGCGCCGATCCTGCACAAATTATTACCCATCATGGCAGTCATACTTATATCGACAATAAAAGATCGACGATCTGTGCACCCGCAAATTCTTTTCAAATAGTCAAAAACGCTTTACAGAGCTGGAATATTCCCTTGCTTGACTCAGACTTACCCTTTACGGGAGGCGCCATTGGCTATTTTGGTTATGATTTAGCCCGCCAAATTGAAGACTTGCCACATCATACGCAGATTGACATGCAGTTACCCGACATGTTTATAGGTATCTATGATTGGGCAATGATTATTGATCATCTCCAGCAAAAAGCTTATTACATTTATCGCCCAGAATTTAACAAACACCGTGAAGGATTGTATGAAGAAATCCTCTCTCATTTAGCGCAACCACCCAAGGAAACCGAACCCTTGGTCACGATCGCCGCTTGCCAATTTACCAGTAATATTAGCTATGAGAATTACGCACACGCCTTTACTAAAATTCAAAATTATCTATATGCGGGCGATATTTATGAAATTTGCTATACGCAACGGTTTAATGGCTCTACTGAACATTCTCCCTGGTCATTATATCAAAGCCTGTGCCAATTAAACCCCGCGCCTTTTTCCGCTTTCATATCTTTAAATAAAGATATGGCGGTATTAAGTGTCTCTCCCGAACAATTTTTACAAGTCAGACACAGACGAGTACAAACTAAACCTATTAAAGGTACTCGTCCTCGCGGTAAAACTCCCCAAGAAGATCAAGACTTACAAAATGAATTAGCCAACAGTGAAAAAGATCAAGCCGAAAATTTAATGATAGTGGATTTATTACGCAATGATTTAGGGAAATGTTGTGAAGTCGGCAGTATTCAAGTAGAAAAGCTATTCGCCATTGAAAGTTTCGCCACCGTTCATCATATGGTCAGCACTATTACCGGAAAATTAACGAAAGATACCCACCCTCTCGATTTACTGGAACAGTGTTTTCCAGGTGGTTCAATCACTGGAGCACCTAAAATTCGCGCTATGGAAATTATTGAAGAACTAGAACCCCAGCGACGCAATGTTTATTGCGGCAGCATTGCTTATATCGATTTTAATGGCCATATGGATAGTAATATCGCCATCCGTACCCTAATTTATGACCATGGCAGAGTCCATTGTTCCGCAGGGGGCGCCATCGTCGTGGATTCGGTACTAGAAAACGAATATCAAGAATGCTTAGATAAAGTGAAATTTCTATTCTAAATGCCCTTCATCCCGCAAAACCCGATGTAAAATCTTTCCTACATTCGTTTTGGGTAATGAATCTATAAACTCAACTATTCGTGGAATTTTATACCGCGTTAAATGTTGGGCACAATGCTTCAAGACTTGCTCTTCAGTTAATGTCGGATCTTTTTTCACAATATAGGCTTTGACTAATTCACCGGAACGTTCATCAGTGATACCAATGACTGCTACTTCCGCTACGGTAGGCATATGAGCAATCACTTCTTCAATTTCGCTGGGATAGACATTAAAACCAGAGACCACGATCATATTTTTTTTACGATCAACAATATGATAAGCTTCTTGTTCATCAATTAGCGCAATATCGCCGGTGCGCAACCAACCATCTGGAGTAAACACGTTGGCCGTTTCTTCAGGTTTTTGCCAATACTCCCGCATCACTTGCGGACCTTTCACACATAACTCACCTTCTTCTCCGCGGGGCACTTCATTACCATTTTCATCGCATATTTTTAATTCGGTCGATGGTAAAGGATAACCAATATTACCCGCAAACGTCGTAATCGAGATAGGATTGGCAGTAACGACTGGCGAACATTCCGTTAATCCATAACCTTCAATAATAGGATGACCCGTTAATTGTTCCCAACGCAACGCCACTGACTCTTGTAAAGCCATGCCTCCAGAAGCAGTAATACGTAAATAGTTAAAATCTAATTTTTGAAATTGGGCATTATTTAGCAAAGCATTAAATAAAGTATTAACACCCGACATAGCAGTAAATTTTATTTTACTCAATTCTTTGACAAACCCCGGAATATCACGCGGATTGGTAATTAATACATTTTGCCCGCCGATCGACATAAACATTAAACAATTCACCGTCAAAGAAAAGATATGATACAAAGGTAACGCTGTAATAACGATATCTTCATCGGTTAAACTATCTTGTAGCCAAGCGTACATTTGCTGCATGTTGGCGATCATATTACGATGCGTTAATACGGCCGATTTAGCGACACCCGTGGTACCGCTTGTACCTTGTAAATAAGCAATATCCTCACCCTTCAATTCAGCACTATGTAAAGGCAAGGTTTTACCTATCGATAAGACTTTTTTAAATAAGATAGCGTGAGGAATTTCCCAGCTCGGCACCATTTTCTTTAGGTATTTTAAAACAAAATTAATGATGAGGGATTTCGGCCATGGAAACGCATCGCCTAAATCCGTAACGATGACATGACGTACTGGCGTTTTGTCGATAGCTTCTTGCGCGACATAAGCAAAATTGCTTAAGACTAATAATGCTTTACATTGCGCATCATTAAGTTGATGACGTAACTCTCGGAGGGTATATAAAGGATTAACATTCACTACCACTAACCCAGCTCGAAAGGCGCCAAACATCGCAATGGGATATTGCAATAAATTAGGCAACATAATAGCGATGCGCTCACCCTTACGTAAATTTAATTCATTTTGCAAGTAAGCGGCAAACGCACGTGACTTATCCCATAACTGTCGATACGTTAAGGTAGTCCCCAAATTGGAGTAAGCCACTCGATCTTTATATTGCCGGCAACTTTGCTCAAACAAATGTAACAGTGATTGATAAGCATCAGGATTAATTTCTGCCGGAACTCCGGGTGGATAATACTTAAGCCAGGGTTTTTCCATTCACTTATCCTTTAATAGATTTCTTACCTAATCATCATTTTATGCAAGAAATCTAATTTTTTGTTAATTCTTCTACACTAAAGTCATCGACCGCAATTACTCGTGCGCGTAATGGTTCTAAATCCAATAATACTTGACCATCGTTAGCCGTAATCAAACCTTTAGTTACAGCGGCATTGACCCGTTCAGCAAAACTAAAGCCTTTAATTTCACCTCTTTTATACGCTTTATCCACGATATGCTCAATTTGCTCGGTATCCGTCACACGATTAAATACCGCTTCTAACACCCCTTTAGGATATTGCAAATCTTTCGGCCGATAAATACCGTTAATGACGCGTTCACGAGCTGCGCCAGGAGTCGTGATGATATCGGCTACTGCTTCAGATAACGTGTCGCGAGGAGGATTAAAGCGACGTCCTAAAGGGAAAACCATCAAACGTAATAAACGCGCCACTATTTTATTTGGGAAATTGCGATAGAGTTCTTCTAATTGTTCTTGAATAGTATATAAGCCATCGCGTACCGACCAATGCACTAACGGTAAATCTTCTTCATGACAACCATCCTCTACGAAACGTTTTAACACAGCAGAAAGAATATAGAGTTTACTCAACACATCTGCAAATCGTGCCGACAATAATTCTCTACGCTTTAAACTACCTCCTAGCGTCAACATCGCCACATCGACGCTAAACGCAAAGGCTGCACTAAATCGATTTAAGTGTTGGAAATAACGATGTACCGCTTTAACTTTTGGCATCCGCGTGAAATGCGAACTGGTCACTCCCATCCAAAAACTACGTGCCATATTACTCAAAGTAAAGCCAATATGTCCAAACAATGCTTGATCAAACTGAATTAAACCTTGCGCTGTATTTTCGTTGCGAACCGCTTGAATTTCTTTTAATACATAAGGATGACAACGCATGGCTCCTTGGCCAAAAATAATCAATGACCGCGTTAAAATATTGGCACCTTCCACCGTAATACCGATAGGGACACCTTGATAACCTTGGGACAAATAATTATTAGGGCCTACCATCACCGCTTTACCCGATTGCACATCCATACCATCATTGGCCGCCGAGCGACCTGCTTCTGTTAAATGATATTTAGCAATACCAGAAGGCACGGCAGGCGCAACTCCATTATTTAATGCACCGAGGGTAAATTTAAATACCGCTTCTCCCCAATAAGCACTACCCGCAATCCGTGCTAAGGATTCTTTAATCCCTTCAAATTTTGCAATTGGCACGTCAAATTGTTTACGAATGCGAGCATAAGCGCCGGTGGTAAATGCTGATGTTTTAGTACCTGCTACCCCGCTAGAAGGTAAACTAATGGCACGGCCGATCGCTAGGCATTCCATTAACATTCTCCAACCTTGCCCTGCCATTGCCGATCCACCAATAATCCAATCGATAGGCACAAAAACATCTTTACCACTAATAGGCCCATTTTGGAAAGGATTATTGGAAGGAAAATGACGACGACCTATAGTAATGCCCACGGTATTTCGCTGAATCAAGGCACACGTGATGCCTAATTCTTCTTTATCTCCTAATAGATGCTCAGGATCATACAGTTTAAAAGCTAAACCAATTACCGTTGCAATGGGGGCTAACGTGATATAACGTTTTTCAAAATTCAACCGCATACCGATTACTTCTTTACCGTCAAATTCACCTTTGCAGACAATGCCATGATCCGGCATCGACCCTGCATCAGAACCTGAGTGAGGGCCAGTCAAGGCAAAACAAGGAATTTCTTCACCGCGAGCTAAACGAGGTAAGTAATAATCTTTTTGTGCTTCGGTGCCATAATGCGACAGTAATTCACCTGGGCCTAATGAACTCGGTACTGCCACTGTCGTGGCTAATGTAATGCTGGCAGAAAATAATTTTTCGCAGATACGACCATAGGCATAAGGAGAAAAACCCAAACCACCATAATTTTTAGGAATCACTAACCCATAAAAACCTTGATCTTTTAAAAATTGCCACACAGCAGGTGGTAAATCCCGGTCTTCATAACAAATTTTATAATCGCACACCATATTCGCCAAGGTTTCAACGGGACCTTCTATGAACGCTCGCTCTTCATCTGTTAATTTTGCTTCTGGATAAGCAAACAATTTACTCCAATCCGGTTTACCTGAAAATAATTCACCATCCCACCATACATCGCCTGCTTCCAAAGCTGCTTTTTCAGTCTCCGACATAGGAGGCATAAATTTTTTATAGAGCCGAAATAATTTACTACTCAATAATTGGCGGCGTAAGATAGGAAGATTAAGCGGGATAAAGATAATAGCGAAAATGAGCCAAACGATTGAGATAGCAATGACACTTTGCATCAACAAGCTAAAGACTACTAATGCGACAGCCAACGCCGCCGTCGATATTAATAAAGAAACTCGTTGATAACAAAAAATGCCCGTTACAATAAGAAAAACTATTAAACAAATCATAAATGTCATCGTAAGCTCCTCAAGTTAGGCGCGATTTTAACACACAATTTTTGATTTGTATTAGCTATTTTCTGCACACAATTCCGTTATCAAACGGCTCGTTAACTGCCCTCCCAACAAAGGATATTGAAAAGGAAATAAATGTCCACCTGGAACGGCTTGCATAACAGCACGAAAATCTTTCATTAAGCGCCGGCGATCCGCTAGTGTAATGACACTGGAATTTTCACCATATAAATACCCAAATGGCACAGCCAATGGCTGGTTATGTCGATAAAAATCATGCGGAACGGTACGAAATATTTCCGCTTCAATATGCCGCTTAAATTTTAATTGCACTCCTTGGGTATGAGGAAGGGTCCCTTGCACTGCATAATCCATTAGACAATCGGGATCAAAACGTTGAAATAAGTCTTTCGTCTGTAAATACTGGCACATGGCTTCATGATGAGGCCATTGATCACGACGATATTGAGTACGTTGGGCGGCTGTAATTTTATCAATTAAATTTAATCGTTTCGCTAACCAAATAAGACCCGATTTAACCATGCCATATAAAGGCGAATCTAAAGCCACTATTGCTGTAAATAAATCGGGGCGTTGTAAGGCCGCCATATAAAGTAACCCGCCACCCAATGAATGTCCTACACCGATCACAGGTTGACGCAAACTTTCAATATAATCGATCTGTTCCTGTACTAAATAGTTCCAATTATCCGTCACCGGATATTGAGGAGTGTGACCTACGGTATCAATAAAGCTAATCGTGTAATCTTGCTCCAATACCGATAAATATTTACGATAAGTACTGGCAGGGAAGCCATTGCCATGGGCAAAATGTATTAAGCGTTGGGCCATATTGTATAAAAATCGCTCTTATTTATTGTCTACTATATATAGGTGGGCTATTATAGCAGTCCTTTTATAAATAGAGAGAGATAAAAAATGTTGAAAAAGCTAGGGTTACTATTACTACCATTAATGCTTATTCATACTGTCTGGGCTGCTACTTCCCCCTCCACTGACACAAGTGCTACCATCGATGATGGTTCGGGTATTTATTTAGCTGCTCATACCGGCTATGGTACAGTGACGATGAATGGAAATATTAACGTTAATAACGTTATGAAAATGTCGAGAGCTAATTGGGGCGTTACCACGGGTTACCAATTCAATCATAAATTCGGATTAGAATTCGATTTCTCATCTTTATATAGTCGCGTACACGATATTGAAACTGATGTGTTTACCGGAGCCGTCACCAACGATAATCCTATTTTTGTTTATCGATTGACTCCTGCTGCAGTAGGCACGTGGAGCATCAGTGATAATGTAGATTTCATTGGAAAATTAGGCGTGAGTTACTTTGGTTTTGATAATCAAAATCCAGCTCCTAATGAGTTATTAACAAAAGCCATCTTTACCGGTTATATAGCTGCAGGCCTTGGCTACAATATCACGCAACATTTAGCGCTTCATTTGCTATTCGATGATTCTACCTTGATTACCTATAATGCGATTAGCGCTAACCTAGGTATACAATATCGTTTTTAATTCTCTAATTCACAGGAGTTTCGCACTTCGTGCGGAACTCCTTCCTTGATTTATCGCTTGCGCGAAGTTAATTCGCGCGGACAGCGACTTAGGGGGAGCGTTGCGCCACTCCCCTCCTGAGAACCACCCATCGCTCTTGTACTTTCGCGCTAAACTGCGAAAGTCCTAAATCTAAGAACTCTACCCAAACAAAAAACCCAGGTCAGTGCCTGGGTTTTTTATAGCGTGCTTAAGAATTTATTTCCAGTCGTCTCTCAAATAACTATCTTTAACAGAGCGCTGACAAATCCAATTGCGATCACCCGTCGGTGTCGTCGTACGCAACCACGTTTCGGTACGACCAATCAATGGCATACCGATGTAGCCACGCAATTGCAATTTATTACCGCCATCGTCTAACCACATTTTCGCATGATAAACACTATCATTACGTGGATCAAACGCTCGACCATTTTCAAATACCGCGGTATCGCTTGTAGAAGGCTGCATACCATAAATAACGACCATACATAAGAATGGTTTATCCTTTAATGTACCCGAACACGTATCACAAAGATCCTTGGGATTTTGCTGTTTACCTTTCACATTGACATCCATAATCCTATAAACACGACCATTATAGTTACCCTGATCGTTTTTATAAATCTGCACAACACTTAACTGTTTACCGGTTTCATCATCGACAGTAATCCAATAACCTCTTGGATCAGTGGCTTGATCAGCTAACACCCGACTAGTTGCTAGCAAGCAGAAGATTAAGACAGTAATGTATTTAATTAAGTGATGATATTTCATAAATATTCCTCTCATTATTTTTTAGTTAACTGCGCCTAGTATATAGAAAGCACCATAAAAATCTAGATATAAAACGTGAGATATCTCGCACAAATTTTTCTTGATCAGGAGCTTCGCACTTCCTGCGGAACTGCTTCCTTGATTGATCGCTTGCGCGAAGTTAATTCGCGGGGACAGCGATTTAAAAATAAAAAATTAATTTGTCGATCGTGTTTTACAAAAAAAATAATTTCTATTTTTTTATTTTTACACACGAAAAATTTCAAATAAATAATTTTTTTGAAAAAAAGCACATCTTTTTTTAAAAAAGTTATACTTTTGAAAAAAAAACTTGGTGTTTATTATTTTATGTGCTATGTTGATATTCACATGTTCATTTAACAAAGGAGATATGACCATGGCCATCAAAACTGCAAAAAAAACTACGGCTGCTAAACGTACGCCGGCTAAACGTAAACCTGCTGCTAAAAAAACAGTAGCGAAAGCTAAAAAACCAGCGGTTAAAAAACCTGCTGTTAAAAAAGCTGTTAAGAAAACAGTAGCGAAAGCTAAAAAACCAGCGGTTAAAAAACCTGCTGCTAAAAAAACTGTTAAAAAAACAGTAGCGAAAGCTAAAAAACCTGCTGCTAAAAAAGCAACTGCTAAACGCAGCACTACACGTAAGACTTCTGCTAAAAAGTAATTATTTAGCTGGAAGGTTTTTGCGCAAAAACCACCCATTGGGTGGTTTTTTTATGCCTGAAGAAAATGAAGAAATAGAATAAACTTCTCGCGTAACCGTCTGTGGTGAGTAGAGAACAACGTAAAATCTTAAGAAGATAAAGCGGCGAAGATCCGTTGACTCACATCACCCACTTCACCTGCTCCATCGATTTGAAAATAAGCCGGTGTCTGATATTGCCGAGCTTTATCTTTATAATAATCGATTAAAGGGCTCGTTTGTTGATGGTAAATAGCCAAACGCTGACGAACGGTTTCTTCCTTATCATCATCACGCTGTATCAAAGTAGCACCGGACAAATCGTCTTTACCCATGCTCTTAGGTGGATGATAAATATTATGATAGGTTCGACCCGATTCAGGATCAATCCATCGACCACTTAAGCGTTTAACAATCTCTTCATCATTCACTTTGATTTCTATCACGTAATCTAACATGATACCGGCGGTCGTTAATGCTTCAGCTTGAGGAATAGTACGAGGAAAACCATCGAGTAAAAAACCTTTTTTACAATCTTGCTGCGCAATCCGCTCGCTGACCATCTCAATCATCACATCATCAGGCACTAATTTGCCTTGGTCCATCAATGACTTAACTTGTTTACCTAAAGCACTACCCGCATGAATAGCTTCACGCAACATATTACCGGTAGAAACTTGAGGGATCCCATACTGTTCACAAATAAATTGGGCTTGTGTCCCCTTACCTGCCCCTGGCGGTCCAACTAAAATAATCTTCATTGATAATCACTCTCATGTATAATTGGCAATAATCTTAACATTAACTAAACGGTAGCGGAAGATAAATTCAAATAGACTTCTACTCGTTACTAATAATTTCCAAAGAAGTCTAATAAAGCGGATGATAGAATTAGCATGAATATACTCGTATTTGATATAGAAACGATTCCTGACGTCGATACTGGTCGAAAATTATACCAGCTCGATGGACTGAGCGATGCTGACACCGCATTGGCGATGTTTACTCTGCGACGCGAAAAAACCGGTAATGATTTTCTGCCTCATCATTTGCAACGAGTGGTCGCTATTTCTGCTGTGGCGCGTCGCAACGATAAATTCAAAGTGAGCACTTTTGGCGATCTCAACAGCGATGAAGGGACGATCATCCAAGCTTTTTTTAATTATATCGATCAATGCTCTCCTACTTTAGTCTCGTGGAATGGCAGCGGCTTTGATTTGCCTGTACTTCATTACCGCAGTTTATTACATGGCGTGCACGCACCACGTTATTGGGATAATGGTCACGATGATAGTAATTTTAAATGGAATAATTATCTCAGCCGCTACCATGAACGGCATACAGATGTGATGGATATCTTGGCTGCTTATAATAGTCGCGCCAATGCACCTTTAGATGAAATTGCGACGATGTTAGGCTTGCCAGGTAAAATGGGCATGAGTGGCAGTAAAGTGTGGGATGCTTATCAAGCGGGTCAATTAGCCGATATCCGTCATTATTGTGAAACCGATGTCTTAAATACGTATTTAGTTTATTTACGCTACCAACAGATGCGTGGTTTATTGACCCCCGAAGCACTGCATAAAGAACAACAACTGGTCCGCGATTTTTTAAATCAAGCGGACAAACCCCACTTAACTGAATTTTTACAGCATTGGCATGACTAAACGACATTCGCATAAAAAGAAAAAGTTACCCGCTTCCCCCGTCACGGTAACGATTGAAAAATTAAATCATGAAGGCCGCGGGATTGCGCGTATTGATAATAAAGCGACCTTCATCTTTAATGCTTTAGCCGGTGAAACTGTCGAATTCAATTATAATCACTGTCACAATCATTACGACGAAGGAACTGCCACCACTATTCTTTCTGCCAGTCCTTTACGCACGTCACCTCAATGCCTTCATTTTGGTGTCTGTGGAGGTTGTAGTTTGCAACATATGCAACATGCAGCCCAAGTCCAACATAAACAAATGGTATTTTTAGAGTTACTGGCGCAAGTGAATGCGAAACCTGAGGTATTGCTCTCACCCTTAAGCAGTTCTGCTTGGGGATACCGTCATAAAGCTCGATTGGGAGTGCGTTATGTCACAAAAAAAGATGCCATATTAGTGGGTTTTCGAGAAAGACAAAGCAATTTCCTCACCTTGACAACTCAATGTCCTATTTTACATCCAAGCATCGGCGAAAAAATTGAAGTATTAACTAGCATGATTAGCCAATTAACGGCTTATCAAGAGATTGCGCAAATTGAAGTGGCGATCGGCGATAATGCAACTGCGTTAATATTCCGTCATTTGGTCGACTTGACCACTGCCGATCAACAGCGACTTATTGCCTTTGGCCAACAGCATAATATATGGATTTATTTACAATCTAGCGGCCCGGCTAGCGTTCATAAATTATGGCCCACCGACCCACAAGATTTATATTACACCTTACCCGCTTTTGATTTACGCTTGCAATTCCACCCTTTAGATTTCACTCAAGTAAATCCTTATATGAATCACTGCATGGTACAACAAGCGATCGATTTACTCGATCCTCAACCGAACGAACAGATTTTAGATTTATTTTGTGGTTTAGGTAATTTTTCTCTGCCTTTAGCCACTCGCAGCCAGCGAGTGATTGGCATAGAAGGTTCTACGGAAATGACTGAGCGAGCTTATGCGAATGCTCAATTGAATCAACTAGCGAATATAGAATTCTACGCCGCTAATTTAATGGATGAACTCCACGCTCATGCCTGGGCGAAAGAAACTTATGATAAAATTCTTCTCGATCCTCCTCGAAGCGGTGCGCAAGACATTGTGGCACAAATCGATCGCTGGCAAGCTAAACGGATCGTCTATGTCTCATGCAATCCTGCCACTTTAGCTCGTGATACAAAAATTTTATTAACGAAAGGTTATCAGTTAACCCATGCCGGAATTATGGATATGTTCCCTCATACCGATCATGTGGAATCGATGGCAGTATTTGCTGCTAAATGAAGATCGTTCATTTTTCTTGGCAAAATACCTCCTCTGTCGTGCATTTGGTAATGCAATAAAACGATGCTAAACTGGCGAAAAGGAATGAGTTTAAAAGTGAGCACAAATGGTACAATCCGTGAGCGCCTTATTACCCATTAAAGATGGCGCTATTGATCTTAGCAGTTGGTTAAATAAAATTATTCAGCGCTATCCAGACACTGGAGTCGCTCTCTTGCGTCAAAGTTGCAGCTTCATGCAATTGAGCTGTGAAGAAGTCAATACTCGCTATGGTAGTCCCACGATCGAACAAGCCTTAGAAACGGCTAATATATTAATTAATTCTAATATGGATTACGAATCAGTCGCAGCCGCTATTGTCTATCCTTGTTTACAATATACAGAAATGACTGTTGACGATATCAGTGAGCATCTGGGCGAACGAATCGCTAAATTAGTAAATGGCATTGAACAGTTGAATACATTGGAAGCGTTAGGGAATATTAACGCTAAGTCCAACTTAAGCGATAATATTCGCCAAATGATGCTGACCATGGTCGATGATGTACGAGTCGTCGTCATTAAATTAGCTGAACATTGTTATTATTTACGAAAAATTGCTTATAGCGATATCGCTGAACAGCAACGCGCCGCTATCTTAACGCAACATATCTATGCCCCATTAGCAAATCGTTTGGGGATCAGTATTATTAAATGGGAATTAGAAGATTTTGCCTTCCGTTATAGCGATCCGATTATTTATCAACAATTAGCTAGACAAGTGGGTGAACGGCGCATCAGCCGCGAAAATTTTATTGAGCAATTTGTACAGACGCTTTCAGGTTTATTGCGAGAAATTCATGTTGCTCATGAAATCAATGGCCGTGCTAAACATATTTATAGTATTCATAAAAAAATGCAGAAAAAAAATTTACCTTTCCATGGAATTTATGATGCTAACGCCGTACGTATCTTGGTTGATGATATCGAATCTTGTTACAAAGTATTGAGTGTGGTGCATGAACAATGGTTGCATTTACCCGATCAATTTGATGATTACATCGCCACACCAAAACCCAATGGTTACCAATCTATTCATACCGTGATTACAGCTAACGATAAAAATATTGAAGTCCAAATCCGCACCTACGAGATGCATGAAAAAAATGAAATGGGTGGCGCAGCACATTGGTTATATAAAGAAGGTACTAAACAATCCCCCTTCGAACAAAAAATCATCTGGTTACGAGAATTACTCGATTGGCAACAAGAGTTAGTAGCTAATGAAGATTTACCTGAACATTTACAAAATAATTTTATGGACGATCGGGTTTACGTCTTCACCCCCAATGGTGATGTTATTTCGCTTACCCCAGGTTGTACCGCCTTGGATTTTGCTTATCATATTCATAGCGATGTAGGCCATCGTTGTCGCGGCGCCAAAGTCAATGACAAAATCGCAACATTGACCCAAGTATTACGCACGGGAGATAAAGTCGAAATTGTTACCGGTAAAGAAGCGAAACCTAGCCGAGATTGGCTCAATTCTCATGCGGGATATCTCTTTAGCTCACGCGCTAAAGCGAAAGTACATGCTTGGTTTAGAAAACAAGATTATGATAAAAATATTATCGAAGGCCAAACGCTTATCGATCGGGAATTCAAGCGCTTACATATAAAATCGGTCAAACTCTCTGAATTAGCAAGCAAATTTCATTTAGCTAATGAACAAGATTTATTAGCGGCAGTGGGCGCGGGTGATATTCGTATCAACCAAATACTTCATTTTATTCAACCTAAAGCAGAAGTGGAAAAGCCTGAATTTATTCTTAAAGTATCTGGTGCTATAAAACCCCGCTCTCGCACCGGCATCATCGTCGAAGGCGTGGGCGATCTCGTGACCCATATTGCCGGTTGTTGTAAACCCTTGCCCGGCGATTTGATTAGTGGTTATAGCAGCCATGACCATGGCGTCACCATTCATCGCCAAGATTGCTTAAATCTCAACAGACAACTATTAGAAAATCCTGATAAACAATTGCAAGTGAGTTGGAGTGAAGTACAACAAACCGCTTATCGAGTTGGGATCCACATTGAAAGTTTAGAACATCCGGATGTGCTGCGGGATATCAGTATGTTATTAAGTCAATTAAAAGTAAATTTGATAGATTTACGTACTGAAATCGATATCAAACGTTGCACTAAGCATTTATTTCTAACGATCAATATTCCTAATATTGAACAATTAAATCAATTACTGCAACAATTGCAGCAATTACCCAATATTTATCATGTTACCCGCCTATAAGGAAACCATATGACCACTGATTGTTTATTTTGTAAAATCATTCGAGGTGAGCTAAAAACTACATTCGTTTATGAAGATGACAAAGTCATCGCCTTTGCCGATATTCACCCGCAAGCACCGACACATTTTTTAATTGTGCCACGCCAACATATCAGCACATTGAATGATTTAGTTCCTAACAATTTTTCTATCATTGCACATATGACGCAAGTCGCTCAACAATTAGCTAGCGACTATCAACATACAGAAGAAGGATATCGAGTCGTGATGAATTGCAATGCAGCCGGCGGACAAAGCGTTTTTCATATCCATATGCATTTATTGGCAGGCAGAGATTTGCAATGGCCACCGGGCTAATCTTTAAAATCTGCCGCTAATAACAATTTCGAAACCATCAGTAGCAAATAGAGATTACCAACCTACTTTATAAGTTTGACCCGTTTGCAACCCCGCCACACTTTTCAAATAAGCTTGAGCAACTTGAGCAGCAGGAACGGGGATAAAACCTTTAAAATAATCTCCAAATTGAGGCACGGATTCTTCCAGCAAAGTGGGATTCACGACATTAATGCGACAAGCTTTAGGCATTTCAATACTAGCTGCTCGTACAAACCCCTCTATAGCACTATTCACCATCGAGGCTGAAGTACCATATTTAATGGGATCGTGACTTAATAAACCGCTGGTTAACGTAAAGGATCCTTTTTCATTAATATATTTCAATCCTTCCGTAACTAAATGAACTTGCCCCATCAACTTATTTTGTAAGCCTACTTGCCACTCATCCGGGGTCAATTCCGTTAACGTGTTAAATGCCACTTGACCTGCCGTACTCACCAGCGCATCAAAGTTACCAATTTTCTTATAGAGTTGCTGAATACTATTAAGATTGCTGATATCTACTTGATAATCACCCGAGGTATTCCCGACACTGATGACATCATAGTCTGACTGATTATCGAATAATGATTTTACGGCTTGACCTATAGTCCCTGTTGCACCGATAAGAACGATTTTCATATAAATCTGCTCCCTGCTGATGGCTTGGAAAGAAGTCTATTTAATCAAACTAAGAAATTCTAGTCGAGTCTTTTCTGATTCACGAAATTTGCCTAACATCATTGAGCTAGTCATCGTAGATTTTTGTTTTCCCGCTCCACGCATCGACATACAGAAATGTTTACCTTCGACTACTACCGCAACACCTTTAGCATCAATCGCATCCATCAAACAATCGGCAATTTGCTTAGTCATATTTTCTTGGATTTGTAAGCGACGAGAAAAATAATCCACAATGCGAGCAATTTTAGAAATCCCAATCACTTTACCATTCGGTAAATAGCCAACATGACAAACACCAACAAAGGGTAACATATGATGTTCACATAAAGAAAAATATTCAATATCCTTTAAAATAACCATTTCATCATTATCAGAGCTATAGACCGCGTCATTAATGATGTCTTCTATCTTATCGTGATAACCACTCGTTAATTCTTGGATAGCTTTGGCAGCGCGCGCAGGAGTTTTTAACAACCCCTCGCGCGTTGGATCTTCACCAATTTGTTCAATAATTTCTTTATAAGCGTTAGCTAAATCTACATTAGGCATTATGCTTGCTCAACACCTTTCATCGTTAAACGAATACGGCCTTGACGATCGATTTCAATCACTTTCACGTTAACCAATTGGCCTTCATGTAAGAAATCACCGACTTCATTGACTCGCTCTTCAGTAATCTGGGAAATATGCACCAAACCATCTTTACCTGGAGCAAATTCAACAACCGCACCAAAATCTAGCAAACGAAGAACTTTACCGCTATAAATAGCACCGACTTCTGGCTCCATCGTTAATGCTTGAATACGTTTCAATGCCGCTTGGCCAGAGTCACCACCAACAGCCGCAATTTTCACTAATCCATCGTCATCGATATCGATAGTCGCCCCGGTTTCTTCGATGATACCGCGAATAGTCGCACCACCTTTACCGATCACTTCACGAATTTTATCCGGATGAATGCGGATAGTGATAATACGCGGAGCAAATTCAGACATTTCCGTACGATGACTACTGATATGCTCATTCATAATACCCAATATATGTTTACGACCCACACAGGCTTGGGCCAACGCGATTTGCATAATTTCTTCAGTGATACCATTGATTTTGATATCCATTTGTAAAGCAGTCACACCCGTTAGAGTTCCAGCCACTTTAAAATCCATATCGCCTAGATGATCTTCATCACCCAAAATATCACTTAATACCGCAAAACGGTCGCCTTCTTTCACTAAGCCCATCGCAATACCAGCGACAGGTGCTTTAATCTCGACACCTGCATCCATCAACGCTAAGCTGCTACCGCAAACCGTTGCCATCGAACTAGAGCCGTTAGACTCCGTAACATCCGATACTAAACGAATCGTATACGGATAATCTTTCATCGATGGTAACACACCAGTAATGGCACGACGTGCTAACCAACCATGACCAATCTCACGACGTTTCGGACTTCCCATCATCCCCGTTTCGCCGACTGAGTAAGGAGGGAAATTATAATGCAACATAAAGCGATCTTTATATTCACCACCGATATCATCGACAATTTGCGCATCGCTATCGGTACCTAGCGTCGCTGTGACGATCACTTGTGTTTCACCACGAGTGAATATAGCGGAACCATGAGTACGTGGGAATAATTTTGTACCTACCCAAATAGGACGTACAGTTTTCGTATCACGGCCATCAATTCGTGCTTGACCCGCTAAAATACGACCCCGCACAATATCCTTTTCTACTTGTTTGAAAATATCCGTTATTTCAGCTTCTGATGGACCTGTTTCTTCGACCGCCAATGTTTCAATTACTTTAAGGCGTAATTGGCTAATCGCTTCTACTCGCTGCTGTTTTTCCTGAATAGTATAAGCAGTCGTTAAATCTTCTTTAACTAATTCAGCTACTTTATTTTCCAAGGCAACATTTGCTTCAGGCGCCACCCAATCCCACGCTGGTTTACCGGCTATAGCTTGCAATGAATTAATCATGTCGATCACAACTTGCATTTGCTGATGACCAAACATTACAGCACCGAGCATCACTTCTTCTGAAAGTTCTTTTGCTTCAGATTCCACCATTAATACCGCATCTTTTGTGCCTGCAACAACTAAATTTAATTGCGAGTCCTCTAACTCATGAGGAGTTGGATTTAAGCAATAATTACCATGACAATAACCAACTCGCGCAGCGGCAATCGGACCATCAAATGGCAACCCTGAAATCGCTAAAGCGGCTGAAGCACCAATCATCGCTGGAATATCAGGATCCACTTTTGGATTCAATGACATCACTTGCGCAACGATTTGAACTTCATTGGTAAAACCCTCTGGAAATAATGGGCGTATGGGACGGTCAATTAACCGTGCATTCAACGTTTCTTTTTCAGTTGGGCGACCTTCACGACGGAAAAAACCACCCGGGATACGACCTGCAGCAGAAAATTTTTCTTGATAGTTAACCGTTAATGGAAAGAAATCACGTCCTTCGACAGCTTCTTTTTTTCCAACCACCGTCACTAACACAACGGTATCATCTAAATTTACTATGACGGCACCAGTTGCTTGGCGCGCAATCACTCCTGTTTCTATGGTTAATCGGCGATTACCATATTCAATTGTTTTCTTTATTGCTTCCACTATAAATTCCTTTATTTACGTATATCTAATTCTTTGATCAATGCACTGTAACGATCTTTATCGATACCTTTTAAATAATCTAATAACGTACGACGTTTACTAACTTTTCTTAATAACCCACGACGCGAATGAAAATCTTTGTGATTAGCACTCATGTGGGTTGTTAGTTTATCAATTGATTTAGTTAAAATGGCGATCTGCACTTCAGGTGAGCCAGTATCTTTTTCATCACGTTGAAATTGTTTAACGATAGCTTGTTTTTCAATCGTATTTAACGACATAATAGTACACTCCTCTCAGGTTGGTTAAGTGTTTTACCGAGTTAACGTTGGAGTAAGCGTTTCACCCCGTAAAACTATATGAGTGGTCAGATTCTACTCGAATTTAGCTAAAGAATCAACCAGATATCCCCAAATCTTCATGAAGCTAAGACTAGCTTAACAAACAATATTGTATTATATACACTATATTTTCAACGCGAATACCCTTCCTACCAAACCCACAGACTTCTTGTATAATAGCCTATCAGCATTAGCAGCAGGAACTCGTGCCAATGACCCCAAACTTCTATCAATCGATCGCCAACCAAGTAAAAAAATATCCCTCTCCTACTGCCGGTTTAGCCTTAGGAGTAGCAGGCATTGGAGTAAATTGGGATTTATTTTTCCCCAGTTGGGGAATATTCATTCAATTAAGCTGCGCGCTAATTGCCATGATCTTGTTATTACCTGTTATCGGTAAATACATCATCCATCCCTCTTTGTTAATTACAGATATCGAACATCATATCCTCGGTGGCATTCTTCCTACCACGGCCATGACCATGATGGTGATTAGCCGCAGTGTCGATCATTTTTCTCTAGAAGCGGGAGCGGCACTATGGTGCACAGCCATAGTGTTACATATTATTTTATTAAGCAAATTTATTATTTATCGTATCCAACATTTTGAATTAAATCATATGGTGCCGACTTGGTTTATACCACCGATAGGTATCGTGGTCGCTAGCGTTACCGTGCCCAACAACCCTCTATTTTTAACTCTCGCCCAAATCATCGCTATTTATGGCTTAATCACTTACCTCCTGATTTTACCTATTATGTTATTTCGCTTGATCTTAAGAGACACTTTAGACATCGCTGCGCAACCTAGTTTAGCCATTCTAGCCGCCCCTGCTAGTCTTTGCTTAGCCGGTTACTTAACTGTCATCCCTAATCCTGATCCTATCGGGTGTTTAATGTTACTCGGCATTGGATTATTGATGACGATATTAGTCTACGTAAAATTGTTTTACTTATTAAAACTGACCTTTACACCTGCTTTTTCAGCTTATACGTTTCCTTTAGCCATTAGCGTCACGGCATTGTATAAAAGTTATTTACTCTTACATAGTTGGCCTTTTCATACTGCCACGGTCAGTGTATTGTACTATTTAGTCCACTGCGAATTAGTGATAGCGAGCACGATAATTGCGTATATATTAATTAAATATATCCAGTCATTTATTTTATTATATAAACCCACGAAGATAGAAGGATAAAATAAGGAGTAATGCCAATTAAAATTTTAATAAACGTTTCGGCGCTACTAACCCCTGCTCATTGATCTCACCCACACCGATGAATTGTTCTTTATCCGCTAAATAAAGACGCGCCAACCCATCGCTAGGACTATTTTTAACTTGAACAGGATTGCCTTGACGAATTTGAAAGCCTGCCACTGGCGTCAACTCTACGGCAGGTAAATGATCCACCATCATATCAATAGGTAATAATAATTGATCCAATTCGATAAATTTTTCTGCTTGACGCAATTGCTCTAATTGTTCCATCGTCACTAAGCGATCTTCTGGCAAATGACCGGCGTTGATACGCCGCAACACCATCACATGTGCACCGCAACCCAAGACTTCGCCAATATCTTCTACTAAATTACGCACATAAGTGCCTTTACTACAGACCACCTCGAGCTGTAATTGATCGCCAGAAAAATCTAATACGCTTAATTGATGGATAGTCAGCGAACGAGGTTCTCGTTCAATTTCAATACCTTGCCGCGCCAATTTATACAATGGCTTACCTTGGTATTTTAATGCCGAATACATGGAAGGAATTTGTTGAATATCGCCGCGAAATGCTTCCAATGCCTTGAGAATTTGTTCTTGAGTAACCGTTACTGGGCGTTGCTCGATGATTTCCCCATCCGCATCTGCTGTGGTCGTCTTCACACCTAACTTAGCCGTCACTCGATAATGCTTATCGGCATCCAATAAAAATTGCGATAATTTCGTGGCTTCACCAAAACATAATGGCAACATGCCAGTAGCTAGCGGATCAAGGCTACCGGTGTGCCCTGCCTTTTGTGCGAAATACAACCCTTTAACTATTTGTAAAGCGTGATTCGATGTTAATCCTTGGGGTTTATCTAGCAATAATAATCCATCGATAGGACGACCCCGAGTCCGACGCTTAGCCATCATTATCCTCAGTCGATATTTTTTTATCGGCTTTCAGTGCTGAGTCAATCAACATAGATAAATGATTGCCATAGGCCAAGGATTGATCGTAAACAAAATGCAAATCAGGAATAATGCGCAGTTTCAATAACTTCCCTAACTTAGTTCGTAAATAACCTTTGCATTTTTCAAATCCTGCTAGTATTTCTTCAATATCGCGGGTCTCTTCTAAGACACTAAAGAAAATTTTTGCGTGACTCAAATCACGGCTCATTTCCACATCAACGATATTGACACATTCCAAGCGCGGATCTTTAACCTCAAATTGCATTAATTGAGCGATTTCACGCAAGACCTGTTGCCCCACTTTTTCTGGACGGAACGTTTGTTTCTTCATAAATATTTAAATAGTCGCTGCTACTTTAACTCTTTCATATACTTCAATTTGGTCGCCGACTTTAATATCATTATAATCTTTCACGCCAATACCACATTCCATGCCATTACGAACTTCACCCGCATCTTCTTTAAAGCGTTTCAAAGACTCTAATCCGCCTTCGAATATAACGACATTATCACGTAAGACACGGATAGGATTATTACGTTTCACTACCCCTTCGATCACCATGCAGCCGGCAATAGCACCAAATTTCGACGAATGGAAAACATCACGTACTTGTGCCAAACCAAGAATTTGCTCTTTAAATTCAGGCGCTAACATACCCGTCATAGCTTTTTTCACATCGTCAATCACATCGTAAATAACGCTGTAATAACGCAAATCTACCCCTTCGGCATCCACTAATCGACGAGCTGACGCATCGGCTCGAACATTAAAACCAATAATGATCGCTTTAGATGCTACCGCTAAATTGACATCCGATTCCGTAATTCCACCGGTACCACTCGCCACTACATTGACTTTGACTTTATCCGTCGTTAAACGCAGTAAGGATTCAGACAATGCTTCGACTGAACCATTGACGCTAGCTTTAACAATCACATTTAACGTCACTTGCTCGCCTTCTGACACCCTTTCAAATAAGGTATCGAGCTTAGCTGCTTGCTGGCGAGCTAATTTCACTTCGCGATATTTTCCTTGGCGAAATAAAGCCACTTCTCTGGCTTTTCTTTCATCACTCAAGACCATCGCCTCGTCACCAGCGATAGAAACACCGGATAATCCCAACACTTCCACCGGCATAGAAGGCGTCGCTGAATTGACTCGTTTGCCCGTTTCATCTAACAGCGCACGCACTCGACCATATTCCATTCCAGCTAACAAGATATCACCTTGTTTTAAGCATCCCTTTTGCACTAAGATAGTGGCGACAGGACCACGACCCTTATCCAAGCGTGCTTCTACTACCACACCTTGTGCGGGCCCTACGGGAATAGCTTTTAATTCTAAAACTTCGGCTTGCAATAAAATAGCATCTAATAGTGAATCAATACCTTCGCCCGTTTTTGCCGAAACATTACGAAACATTACATCACCGCCCCATTCTTCGGGGATAACTTCGTGCTGTAATAATTCCTTTTTGACTCGTTCCGGATCGGAATCGGGTTTATCAATTTTATTAACGGCTACAATAATAGGCACTTCTGCCGCTTTAGCATGTTGAATCGCTTCTAACGTCTGAGGTTTGACACCATCATCGGCCGCCACAATTAATACCACGATATCGGTGGCACCCGCACCACGCGCACGCATCGCTGTGAATGCCTCATGACCAGGAGTATCTAAAAAAGTCACCATGCCTTTTTGCGTTTCGACATGATAAGCACCAATATGTTGAGTGATACCACCGGCTTCGCCCGCTGCCACTTTGGTACGACGAATATAATCTAATAAAGAAGTTTTGCCATGATCCACATGTCCCATGATCGTCACGACGGGAGGTCGAGTAATTTCTTGTCCTGCATATTCATCCGTAACGATCAAACTCGCTTCTAAGCTATTATCGGCTACTTTAACCGCTGTGTGTCCCATCTCTTCGACGATAATCATAGCGGTATCTTGGTCGATCACTTGATTAATCGTCGCTAATGCTCCCATCTGCATCATGACTTTTATGACCTCACTCCCTTTCACTGACATTTTTTGCGCTAAATCAGCGACCGTGATAGTCTCAGGTACTTCAATTTTATGAATTTGCGGTTTCGTGGGGGCTTGAAACCCATGATGCGACACCGAAACACTATGTCCACGCCAGAAAGATTCTAATTTCTCTTCGCCTTCTTCTTCTTTACTTTGCTTTTTAGATTTCTTCTCTTTACGCTTTAATTTTTTATCTGCGGTAGGCTTAGTTGTTTTGTCTTCTTTCGGTGCTTCAACGACCGGCACTACTTCTACCACAGAAGCAGGAACCGCCACGGATTTTTTAGCGCGGGCTTCTTCTTGCTGTTGCTCAGCAAGACGTTTGCGCTCAGCTTCACGCAATGCTTGTTCTTCTTTTTCTTGCTGTTCTTTGGCTTTCTCTTCTGCTAACGATAAACTTTTCTTGTCATAAGTTTTTTTCTTACGAACTTCAACGTTTACCATTTTGCCTTTATGCGTGCCAGAGGTTTTTAACTGACTAACACTTTTACGTTTTAACGTAATCGTTTTTTCTGGCTTTTTCTCCGTCGCATTTTGTAAATAAGCAAGTAATATTTGCTTTTCTTGTGCAGATACCTGTTGCCCAATATCCGTGATATCAATACCGGCTTCTTTAAATTGCTCCAGTAAGCGCTCGGCAGGAATCTTCACTATTTCAGCTAATTGTTTTACTGTCATCTCTGCCATCATTCCACCCTTTTTTCATCAATCAATTACCGTATGCTATTTAACAGGAGTTTCGCACTTCGTGCTGAACTCCTTACCTTGATTTATCGCTTGCGCGAAGTTAATTCGCGCGGACAGCGACTCAGGGGGAGCGCTGCGTTGCTCCCCCTGAGAACCCCCATCACTCTTGTACTTTCGCGCTAAACTGCGAAAGTCCTATTTAATATTCTAATTAAACCAATGTTGGCGAGCCTCTAAAATTAATTTACCTGCTGTCGCTGCATCTACAATATCACTAATATCATCCACTGCTTGTTCTGCTAAATCTTCACGAGTAATAATACCTTTCTCAGCTAATTGATTTGCGATCACATCTGTCATGCCCGCTAATTGTAATAAATCTTCTGCAGGTTTGGTTTTCGCTTCATCTGCAATAGCTTTGGTTAACGCCACCGCTTTAGCACGTTCACGTAATGCATCAACTAACTCTTCATCAAACCCTTCTATCGCCAGAATTTCTTGTGGTGGAACATATGCAATTTCTTCCACAGTCGTAAATCCAGCCTCAAGTAAAGCTTCTGCAATATCTTCATCCACACCCAATTGGTCAACAAAAGCTTTTTGCACGTTTTCCGCTTCTTCAGCACCTTTACGAGCCGCATCGGCAACCGACATAATATTCAATTCCCAACCGCTCAATTCACTCGCTAAACGAACATTTTGTCCACTGCGGCCAATAGCTTGCGAAAGATTTTCTTCTGCGACAGCGATATCCATACTGTGTGATTCTTCATCTACCACGATCGAATCGATTTCTGCTGGTGCCATTGCATTAATCACTAATTGAGCAGGATTATCATCCCATAGAATCACATCTACCCGTTCGCCTGCCAATTCTTCCGATACTGCTTGCACTCGAGCGCCACGCATACCGACACAAGCCCCGATGGGATCAACACGACCATCATTGGTTTTAACTGCAATCTTTGCCCGTGAACCCGGATCGCGTGCAATGGCTTTTAATTCGATGACTTCTTCGGCAATCTCTGGCACTTCCAAAGTAAATAAAGCGCGCAACATCCCAGGATGAGTACGACTAATAAATAATTGAGGACCTCGGGCTTCTTCATCCACTTCATATAAATAAGCACGCACACGATCGCCCACCCGCAACGTTTCGCGTGGTAATAAATCTTCCCGTCGCATAATCGCTTCAGCATTGGCACCTAAATCCACATACACTGCATCGCGAGTCACTCGTTTAACTTGGCCATTGATCAATTGCC
>JACCDV010104575.1_pt1 | contig 48132 bp, 37 predicted proteins | sample 7446131 | NCBI WGS metagenome assembly JACCDV01 (sample SAMN15323448, study PRJNA562643) | freshwater metagenome | isolation source: river surface water | place: USA:Blue River Watershed | collected 2017-08-17
AACACGAAGCGGCCAAGTACCGCATTAAAGGCCAAAAGACTGGCAAGACCTATTCCCTTGGTGACGCAGTTAAAGTCAAACTCACTGCTGCCGACAAAGAAGCTCGCCAACTCGACTTCGAGCTAATCGAAAACAAATAAGACAAACCCGCCAAGCAATTGGCGGGTTTTTGTTATTAAAAGTAATTCATTGAAAAACCCCGCTGGTGGGCGGGGTTTTGCTTCGACAGACGGCGACCAATCAAGTGGAGTTGAGTGCCACAATAAGGTTGGTCGCTTCTTCATCCGACATGCCAACCTCTCTGCAGGCTCGTCGAATATCGAAATTGGTCACTCGACTTCGGACCAGCAACTTTAGCAAACAAACTTGTGCGTTATCAACTTGTCCGAACTCCAGGAATTTCTCAACCTGATCTCTATACTCCCTGCCAAGCAGTCGCTCAGCTAAAGCGTTGATCTGTGCACAGTCCATAAGGACCTCCGTAGATTAAACAATACGACCTGCACTATACCATAATTTTTAATTAAATAAATACTAATAATCTTTTGGTGTACTACCACTCCATACCCCCATTTAAATGGGGGTATGGAGTGGTACAAAAAACCTTCCAATCGATTGGAAGGTTTTAAACTTACTGAGAATTTTGCTTTTGCTTGCTCCGGCCGCATACCTTATTTTGCAACAATATTTAATTTCCATGTTCCAGGAGTTTGCCCTGGTAAGGGGCAAACTCGGAACAAAATTCACAATAGTCGCTACGCTCCTTTGTTCATTTTTACTTAGCCACCGCCACGGCCTCATCAAGCTTCACTGAGAGTAGTTTAGAGATACCGTCTCCACCCATAGTCACACCATATAGGATGCCAGCCCGGCTCATCGTCTCACGGTTGTGGGTGATAAGAATAAGTTGCGACTTAGCCGCCAGCGCTTCTATCATGTCACCATAGCGACGACTATTAGCTTCATCCAGTGCCGCATCCGTCTCATCAAGAATAATAAACGGCGGAGGATTCACCTGACTCATAGCAAAAATAAGGGCAATGGAAGTAAGGGCACGCTCGCCACCAGAAAGCATCTCAAGGCCTTTCACCCGTTTGTTAGGAAGCTTAACCGAAAGCTCAATACCATCTTCTTTTTTCTCTTCCACTTCCCCATCTTCATCAAGCTCCTCTCCTTCGCCTCTGGTTTTGGTAGTCACCGTCACTAGCTCAGCCTCACCGCCACCAAACATTAAGGTGAAGAACTTATTAAACTCTACCGAAATCTGCTTAATACCAGCCTGGAATTGTTCTTCGAGCTTACCATCTAGTTCCGCAATTAATTCCTTAAGCTTTACAATCGAAGCTTCTAGATCAGCTATCTCATGAGCCAAAAAAGCATCCCTTTCTTTAGCGTCGTTATACTCTTTGATGATATCTTCGGTGGCACCAATACCAAGTTCTTCTAGACGAATTTTAAGTTTCTCTAGCTCGTGTCTTCTAGAGCGCTGCGCACTTCGCTCCTCAGAGACCATCATCTCTTTAGTCACAACGGCCCCATCTTTTATTACTTCGTATTCGTAATACATGGAAGCAGCACGTCCCAAAAGGGCCACTGCTTCTTGTAGCTCTTCTTTAAACTCTACTCGGTCGCGCTCGAGGACTGATAGCTCTCTATCAATCTTTTCAATTTCGTTTTGGAGCTCACGCTGCTCACCCACCAGGCGGAAAACTGCTCGCTCCGCCTCGCGGTTATCGGTCGCTTCGCGGGTACGTCTCTCTTCGAGCTCAGCATAAGCCTGACGGGCTTTTTGCTCAGCCTCTCTAGCAGACTCAATCTTTTTCTCTAGCGCAGCAAAATCATCCTTGAGTCTAGCTATCTCTTTTTTATCAATTTCAATAGTAGTGTCCTTGGCTTCGCTTGATCTTTCAATGAAGAGCTTAAGCCGGTGCACGATATCGGTAAGAGCTCTCTGTAGTAATGAAACCTCGCTTTTAGCCAGAGCTTTTCCTACCTGTGCCTCTATATCTTTAATCAACTCCGCAATATCAGCGTAAGCAATAGCCTTGCCTTCAGTACTACCCGCTCGTCTTTCATGTTCTGCTAAGCGACGCTCCAAAAGTGCAATCTGCCCTTCATACTTACTGGCCTCCCTTTCCACCTGCTGTCTAGCTTCGGTAGTTTTTTGCACCAAAGACTCCGCCTCTAGCAGAGGCTCAGAATCTTGTTTTGACTCAGACTGCAGAAGAGTGCGCTTGGCAGCAGCTAGCTCTTCACTTACCTGCTTTAGTTTCTCTGAAGGTTCGTGTTTAGCATTAGTTAATCTGTCAAAATGAAAGGCAATGTAAGAATCCTCTCGTTTCAAATATTCAGCATAAACACCACGAAGCTGCTCTTGCAGTTCCAAAGATTTTTCGATTTTTTGTACTTGCTTCTCTAGATACTTAAGGTGTGGTGCCGCCTCACGCCTTAGTGATTCTACTTGAGCCACATTTTCTATGGTCTTAGTAAGCTTTCTATCAGCTTCTTGGCGCTTGTATTGGTAAACCTTAAGACCGAGAGCATCTTCAATCATCTCCCTTCTCTCCTTGGCATTAGAGCTGAGAATTCTATCGGCCTCTCCTTGAGAAATAATATGATGGCCGGTAGAGCCAATATTGGCTGAAGCCAGAAGCTCCTGTATGTCTTTAAGACGCACTACTGAATCATTTAATAAATATTCATTTGTTCCGTCACGATGGACCACGCGCTCAATTTTTATTTCATCAAAGTCTAGCGGGAACTGTCTTTTGGTATTATCTAAAACCAAAGCAACGTTGGCTCTATTACCACGCGCCACTGAGGTAGAACCTCCCCAAATCAAATCCTCACCACGCTTGCCACGCATCGACTTAACCGACTGCTCACCAAGCACAAAGCGAAAAGACTCCGCTACATTACTTTTACCAGACCCATTAGGTCCAACAATAGCAGTAATCGGGGCAGAAAATTCCAATTCGCCTTTTTTAGCAAACGACTTAAAACCGGAAATGGTGAGTTCCTTTAGATACATGATTGACTAAAATTACCAGTTTTCCGCACCAGCACTATAAACCGCATATGTGGTAGCCGGCACTGTCGCTCCACAAGCACCACCTGCTCCCGGACACCGAGCAAACTCCTCGCCATAAGCAGTAACAGTTTGCGCTTCCACTACGTCATAGCTCATAAATTTGTAGCTATTACCATCTGATCGGTAATAAAAACCACGAGTGGAATCATTTTCAAAACGAGCGTCGATTGGTAACTTATCAATAAAATCAGGAACTAGGCCAACTATGTAATTTGTACACTGGGTAAATCCGGTCGAACCAGGACCAGGACCAGCAAAGGCAGAAGCACTACAACCAGCCAGCGGATAGCTGCCGTTTTGTGCCTTATACACCTCTAAAGCCAACTGCACTTCTTTGAGTGAAGACATACGAGCCTTATCTCTGGCCTGTGCCCTCGCCTGATCAAAACTGGCGTAAATTATGGCAGACAAAATAGCGATGATTGAAACAGTCACCATAAGCTCCACCAGCGTAAATCCTTTTTGTTTCATATTTTAAATATTACCGGCAAATAACGTCAGTTGTATCCTGCACTATAGCGGTGTTTCCGTTATTATTATCAACACCAGAGCGCTTAGGCTCAAAGCCACCCCAGACGGCGTATGAGCGATTCCACTGAGCATCAGTCACATTACAAGCAGCTGGCATGTTATTACCAGAGTAGTAAACACGTCCACACCAACCAATTACTTCACGGTTGGTACTACCATTGGTTAAACTACCGTCAGGGTTAGAAGCTACTCTAACATCGCAAGATCTAAAGTCATGAGTATAATCAATTGCGTCAGCCTCTACGGTGCGCATTGCCTTTATTTTATAAACCGTACCATTAGTATTAGTGCGGTAAACATAACCAGAGTTAGTGCCGTTTAGTTTTTTATCATAAGGTAAAACCTTGATAAACTCTGGCGCCAAATCAACGATATAATCATTACTACCACCAGCACAAGCATAGTCTGTGCCCTGCTGCCCCGACCAACCTTGAGCCGCACCGGCATTAGCTGGTGCACAAGCTGCCGGATAACGACCATGACGATTCTTATAGAGCTCAACTGCTGTCTGCAGCGCGCGTAAATCAGACTGCCTTTTGGCATCGCGACCTTGCTGATTTGAGGAAGAGGCACTAATAGCGATAACACCAGAGAGAATCGCAATAATACTAACCGCCACCATGACTTCGATTAGGGTAAAGCCTCGAGCTATGGACAGAGGAGTTTTAAAAAACCTAAGATATTTCATAAATAATTAATAAAAGTATAACACGAGGCCTAGCTGATTATTGACCTAGATAGTGAAAAAGACCTGGCATTTTGCCAGGTCTTTTATTCATCCCATCCTTTGTTTGTGATAGCATCAGAGGCTGCTTGTTGTTCTGCCTCTTGTTTAGAACGACCCTTACCTTCACCAACTTTTTCGTGACGTAAGAATACCCCTACTGTAAATACTCGATCATGATCTGGTCCGTCCTGTGAGAGAGTCTCATAGGTAGGAGTAATAGAGGCTTTCTCTTGCGCCAACTCCTGGAAGCGACTCTTAGCATCTTGCCACAAGCGCTTCTTAACAATATTGTCGGTGTTAGAGAACAAACGTCCGGCAATAAACTGCTGGGCCGTATCGTAACCTTGGTCTAAATACATAGCTCCAATACAAGACTCAAACACATTAGCCAAAATATACTGCCTAGCTCTACCTTCGTCTTTGGACTCACCTTTAGACATCAAAAGATATTTATTAATACCCATTATCTCTGAAGCTGCCGCTAGTGAGTTGGTATTTACCAAAGCGGCTCTTACAGCAGTCAGTTCACCTTCTGGTTTTTCTGGATATTTTGAGAAAAGATGATCCGTGACCACCAGCTCCAAAACCGCATCACCCAAAAATTCTAGGCGCTCGTTATGTTCCCAAGTAGCTTCTTTGTGCTCATTTAAATACGAGCGATGAGTTACCGCTGAAAGAAGTAACATTGGGTCCTTAAAATCAACACCAAGCAGCTCTTGTAGCTGCTTGAGGTCATTTTCTAAATTACGTTCTGCCATAAAGATATTGGCTTGAGATTATCACTATTTACTTCGTCTGCCAACCAGCATGGTAATGGCCTTGGTTACTATCGGCAAAATATCTTCATAGAAATTAAGGTCTAGTATATCGGCCACTCTAAACCAGCGAGCGTCATCGAGACCTCCCTTTTTGGCTAGTATCAACTCCTGGTACGGAGCCTTAGCCAAGAAGTAATGCACCTGCTTACGCACCTTACCCTTCTCTGGTTGAGTGGCAATATATTCGTTATTACCAAGCTCGGCCTCAATTTCTACCGGCAAGCCGATTTCCTCAATAATGGCTCTGGTAGCACCTTGCTCTACCGTCTCACTATCAGCCACCTTACTCTTAGACAGAGTCCAGTGTCCAAAGATATCGTGAACTAATGCAAAATACATTTCACCGTTCTCCTCGGCATATACCACCGCTCCTGATAGACGCTCAATTGGCATCTGATCAAATGGCACATCTTTTCGACGATTTTTGCTCTGCTCTTCTTTACCTGGTTCACCAATCTCCTTATAAACAGCACCGAGTACGCCGTTAACAAAACGACTACTGTTTTCTCCGCCAAATTGCTTGGCCAATTCGATAGCTTCATTGATAGCCACTTTAGCTGGCACCTCAGAACGCTCAGAAAATAGTAGCTCAAATAAGCCGAGTCTTAGGATATTTCTATCTACCGGAGAAATACGATCAATAGGCCACTCTGGGGCGGCTTTTCCAATTACTAAATCTAACTCTGGCTGCTTACCAAGAACACCAGTAAGAAGCTTTTCCATAAAAGGCTTGTCTGTTTTATTGGGAGCAAACTCCTCAATATTTCTATCCAAAATGTCGATAACGTCTTTTTTGTCGACGGCGTTTAAATCCCACTCGAAGAGGGCTTGAAGAACTATACTGCGTGAAAGATGCCGATTTGCCATAAAAAATGTACTAAAAACTTCTACTGAGAATAGTCTAACATGTAGACACTAGCCAAAAGAACTAAATCCACAAAAGCCCCCGAGGGGGCCTTTTGTTTACTTAGCGTCTTCAGTAGTAGCTGGTGTCTCACCGAGCTGACCGCGGATTGCCTCCTCCTTAGCCTTAAGACGTGCATCGCGAGCGTCTTTTTTAGCCTTTAGATCAATTACCACGCGTCCTTTGTAGAAACCACAAGCTAGACACATGTGGTGTGGGCGGTGCTGCGCTCCACAATTTTTACACACAGCCAAATTAGGAGCCGTGAGGGCGTGGTGAGAGCGTCGATTGGCGGTGTGAGACCGCGTATGTCGCATTCGAATTACCATAGTGGCGAAACTATAGCAAATCCTGCCAAAATTGCAATAGCACAGCTTTGAATAAGGCTACTTTAGCACATTTTTGCAGAAACAGGCTCGGTGCTCCGTAGAAAGGCCGTTTTCCTTTATAGCTAAGCGGTGCGTTTTAGTGCCATAACCTTTGTGCTTAACGAAGTCATAAAGCTTAAATTTAGCCTTATTTCCAAGCTTAATCATGTGTCTATCTCGAGTCACTTTAGCCATGATAGAAGCCAAGCCAATCACGGCCTCTTTGGCATCACCCTTGATTATGGTCTCCTGGTGCAAAAACTCGGCAGGCGCCCTAAGGCCGCCGTCCAGCTTTACCCAAACCTCGTCCGGGTCGGCCTTGGCGTCTTCTACCACCTTCTTTAAAGCGGTAGCCAGAGCTTGTCTAATAGCTGGCGCAATACCAATTTTGTCTATCACTTTAGCCTCGACACTCGCTACGGCTACATATATATCACCAAGCTGTACTAGTAGGTTGGTTTGTTCGTATATTAGCTCCCTTTTTTCTTCACTCAGCTTTTTACTATCCCTCACCCCTGGTATCACCGACCAATCAAAATCTGCTGGTACCAAAACCGCTCCCACCATCACCGGTCCGGCCAAGGGCCCCCTACCAACCTCATCTATACCAATTAGATATTTTGCTTTTGTTGCCATTTTGTAAACAGTATAGCCTACTTGGTTATCACCTGGGAGGTGTCTACCTCCGGTGATATAATTCAAAAACCATGTCCGACACCAATTCTGAGCCACGTTTTGTACACCTGCACGTACACTCTCACTATTCACTCCTCAATGCCATTCCCACCCCCAAGGAACTAGCTTATGCCGCCAAGGCTGACGGCCAGACCATGCTTGCCCTCACTGACAATGGTGCTCTTTATGGTGCGGTAGATTTTATGAAAGCCTGTATCAAAGAAGGTATCAAGCCAATCATTGGTCTTGATGCTTTTCTGGCTCCGCGGACTCGTTTTGATAAAGAAGCTATCGACAAACCCAGAGCTAGACTAGTCCTCCTCGCTAAAGACCTTACCGGCTATCGTAACCTCATCCAACTTGTCACCGCCTCAAACATTGAGGGCTTTTATTACCGACCACGCCTTGATGAAGAACTTATTACTAAACACAAAGAGGGTCTAGTTTGCATCATTCCCTCTTTTGCCGGAGAAATAGCTAGAGCACTTAAGGATGGAGATGAAGAATATGCTCGCAAAAAATTAACATGGTACAAAGCGCAGTTTGGTGACGACTGCTATCTTGAAATTACTCATCACCCAGAAATACTCGACCACGAGGAAAACCAACAAAAAATCATTGCCTTAGCGCGAGAAACTAATACCAAGCTCGTGGCCGCTCATGACGTCTATTACCTGAAGCCTGAAGACAAAGTAGCTAGAGAGGTGATGATAAAAATCCAGAGTGGCGGCATTGTGGATGTTAGTGCTGAAGTTGAGCGTGAAGAAGACTTCTCTTTTATTACCCAAGAGCAAGCTCTCGAATACTTCAAAGACTTACCTGACGCTCTAGAGAATACCGTAAAAATTGCGAATGAGTGTAATGTTCAAATTGAAATTGGAACTCATTGGTACTTCCCTGATTACAAAATCGCCAGCGGCAAACAACCAGACGACGAACTACACGACACTGCTTACGCTGGCGCTAAGTGGCGCGGTCTTGATATCGACAACGATATTGAGTTAAAGAAGCGCCTAGATTACGAACTAGAGGTTATTAAAAATAAAGGCTACGCCAAGTACTTCCTGGTAGTAGGAGATCTTCTTCGTGAATCTCGCGAACGCGGTATCCTTACCACCATTCGTGGTTCGGTAGCGGGTTCACTTACCACTTACGTACTCGGTATTACGAACGTAAACCCCATTGAATACAAACTGCCGTTTGAGCGCTTCCTTAATCCCGAACGTCCATCTGCTCCCGATATCGATATGGACTACGCTGATAATCGGCGTGACGAAATTATTGAATACGCTAAGAGTAAATACGGGGAAGATAAAGTAGCGCAGATTGGCACCTTCGGTACGATGATGGCCAGAGCGGCCGTACGTGACGTGGCTCGTGCTCTTGGTCATCCTTATTCTACTGGCGATACTATAGCCAAACTCATTCCGATGGGTAGCCAAGGCTTCCCGATGACCATTAAAAAAGCTCTCGAGATTGAGCCGGATTTAGCTGAACTATACAAGAAAGACGCTGAAGCGCGTGAGGTTATTGATCTGGCTAAACAAATTGAAGGTCGTGTCCGTCACCTTGGTGTACACGCCGCAGGTGTGGTGATTGCGCCAGAACCACTAAACCAATTTGTACCAATCCAGACCGATCCCAAAACTGGCAAGTACATCACTCAGTACGAAATGAAGTCAGTGGGTGAAGATGGCGTCGGCCTCCTTAAGTTCGACTTTCTTGGTATCAAAAACCTCGCCATTTTGGCTGATGCGGTGAAGCGAGTTAAGAAGATCCACGGGGTCACAATTGATATTGAAAACATACCACTTGATGATCCTAAGACCTTTAACATTCTTGCTAGGGGTGAGACGATGGGACTCTTCCAGCTAAACGGTTCCGGCATGACAGCTTTTCTTAAGCAACTAAAGCCATCTTCTATTCACGACATCAACGCGATGGTGGCTCTTTATCGTCCTGGTCCGATGGAATCAATCCCACAGTACATCGAACGCAAGCACAATCCTTCACTAGTAACCTATCTTGATCCTCGTCTTAGAGAAATTCTTGATGTGTCTTATGGTGTTATCACCTACCAGGACGACGTTATGACCATTGCTCGTCTCTTGGCTGGTTATTCTTGGCTTGAAGCAGACATGCTCCGTAAGGCGATGGGTAAGAAGATTCCTGAAGTGATGGCTGCCGAAAAAGACAAACTCATGAAAGGCTTTGCTGAGTACGGCAAGCTAGCTCCCAATATCGCTGACAAGCTCTGGCTTCTCATTGAACCTTTTGCTGCCTACGGATTTAACAAGGCTCACGCTGCTTCTTACGGTCGAGTAGCCTACCAAACCGCCTACATGAAGGCCAACTACGCCGTGGAATACATGTCAGCTGTTCTTACTGCTGACGCCGGTGACGTTGAGAAGATTTCAGAAATCATCCATGAGTGTGAGCGCATGGGCATCATTGTGCTGCCGCCAAACATCAATGAATCATTTAGTGACTTCTCAGTTGTACCCGGCAAAAACACCATCCGCTTTGGTCTTACCACCATCAAAAATTTCGGCGAAGCCATTTCTGAATCTATTATTGAAGAGCGTAAGAAAAACGGACCTTTTGCTTCCCTATCTGATTTCCTTTCCCGTATCCATGACCGTAACCTCAACAAGAAGTCTCTAGAGGCGCTTATTATGACTGGTGCTCTCGACGACTTCGGTGAACGCGGCCATATGCTCGCCAATATCGAAACTCTTCTTACCTTCAACAAAGAACAAGTAGCCGAAAAAGCCTCCGCTCAGGAATCGCTCTTTAGTATGGGTGGCGGTATTGCTCACACTCTCAAATTAGCCCCGGCTGATCCAGCCCCTAAGCTCCAAAAGCTTATCTGGGAGAAGGAGTTACTTGGCGTCTACGTCTCAGGCCACCCACTAGACGCTTACGAAGCGGAAGTTGCCAAGCGGCCAAAGCTCCACGAACTAAAAGCAGCAGTCTTAAATAAAGACGAGATAGCTATCGTCCGCCTCAAAGGTGAGCTTGTTACGGCCGGCATGATTAGCAGTGTCCGCGAACTCCTCACTAAGAAGGGTGACAAGATGGCCTTTGTGGCTATCGCCGACAAAAAAGACTTCCTTGAGATGGTAGTCTTCCCGAAGACCTACATTGAGGTGAAAGACCTGCTGGTACCCGGCACCTGCGTCGCCATCAAAGGCAAGCTCTCCATCCGTAACGACGAACCAAGTATCATGCTCGATAAAGCCAAAAAGCTGGCAGAGCCAGCCACCTAAAAAACAATTTGACCAATCTCCTTCTCTCCGCTAGGATGTATAGACACAGAGATTGTGGTAGCTACCAACTACCAGCCTGCCCAGGCGGAAACACTTCCCTAATCTGCGCTAACAAGCGACTCATATATAAAGAGTCGGAAACTCGGTGGAACCGCGACTTTGCAAAAAGACCGCCCGAGCAAAAATTGAAAGCATTCAATTTTTGCTCGGGCGGTTTTTCGTTCCATATTTTTATTTATCAATCATAATAATCAAAGACGTACGAAATGAGATGAAATGCGAGGCGTGGAGAAAACGACAAAGGAGACGTACGAATAGTACGATGACTGAGTCGTAGAGGCTCCACAACAAAGCAGTTCGCTCATTTCGTAGTCTAAATATCACTATGTGCAGTCAACACAACAACAGCTTAGAATTTAAACGTCATACATTGGCCCACATGATGGCCAAGGCCATTATCGATGCCTACCCACACGCCAAGCTCACTCTTGGTCCAGCCATTGATACTGGTTTTTATTATGATGTCGACTTTTCTGGTGGACCGACTCTCGGCGACGACGGACTGAAGGATATTGAAAAAGCCATGAAGAAGCTTCTCAATACCTGGACCACTTGGTCACACAAAGAAGTTAGTGTTGACGAAGCCAAAGCCTTTTTTGCTGGCAACCCCTACAAGCTAGAGCTTATCGAAGAAATTGCTGCTCGCGGTGAGACTATCACCCTCTACACTTGTGGTGCTGGTAAAAGCGAATTTACCGACCTCTGTCGCGGTGGACACAGTGAAAACCCACACGAAGAAATTGCCGCTGACTGCTTCAAGCTCGATAAGGTAGCTGGTGCCTACTGGCGCGGCGACGAAAAAAATCCGATGCTCTCTCGCATCTACGGCCTTGCCTTCGAGACCAAAGCTGACCTGGATGCTTACATCAACCAAATTGAAGAAGCTAAGAAGCGCGACCACCGCAAGATTGGTAAAGAGCATGACCTCTTCACCTTCTCTGAGTTAGTGGGAGCTGGTCTACCACTTTGGACACCAAAAGGTACCATCATTCGTCACCAGCTAGATACTTTTATTTGGCACCTGCGTGAGAAGCACGGCTACCAACGAGTAACCATCCCCCACATCACCAAGAAAGATCTATATGAGACTTCTGGTCACTGGGAAAAGTTTGCAGACGAGCTCTTCCGTATCAAGACCCGCGAAGGTAAAGAGTACGCTCTGAAGCCAATGAACTGTCCGCACCACACCCAGATCTTTGCCCGCCAGCCACATAGTTACCGCGACATGCCACAGCGCTACGCCGAGACTACTATGGTTTACCGCGATGAGCAGTCTGGCGAGCTGGGCGGCCTCACTCGTGTACTCTCTATCACTCAAGACGACTCTCATGTATTTTGTCGTCATTCCCAAGTGAAAGAAGAGTTCTTCAAAATCTGGGACATCATTGACACCTTCTATGGCACCTTCGGCTTCAATCTCCGCGTTCGCCTTTCCTTCCACGACCCAGAAAACTTCGGCAGTTACCTCGGTACACCAGAAGTCTGGCAAAACGCTGAAAATGCCCTACGCGAGATTGCCAAAGAGCGCAACGCTGATTATTTCGAGGCTCCAGGTGAAGCCGCTATGTACGGTCCGAAGCTCGACTTTATGGCCAAGGACTCGCTCGGACGTGAGCATCAGGTAGCCACTATCCAGCTCGATATGAACCTGCCAGAACGCTTTGACCTCTCATGTATTAATGAGAAGGGAGAGAAAGAGCGCATTGTGATGATTCACTGCGCCATCATGGGCTCTATCGAACGCTTCAGTGCTGTCCTTATTGAGCACGTTGGTGGCAACTTCCCGCTCTGGCTTGCTCCTGAGCAGGTACGTATCATTCCAGTGGCTGACGTCCATCACACTTACGCCGAGGAGGTCTATCACGCCCTTAAAGCTATCGGCGTCCGCGTCAAACTAGACATAGATAATGAATCAATGGGTAAGAAGATACGCGCCGCCAAACAAGCCAAACTTCCTTACTTTATTGTAGTTGGTGACAAAGAAGTGGCTGACAAAATGGTCACTCTTGAATCAAGAGACGGCTCCTCACAAGAACTACACCTTCACACTATTGGCAATCATCTCCTAGCTGAGATTGAAACCAAAAAGATGTAATCCGATTAATAGACAAAACAAAAACCGACCCAATAGGGTCGGTTTTTGTTTTGATTAGATTTAGGCCACAGCCTTAATCGCCTTCATGATAGCCATCTTCACTGCTGATTCCTCATTGGTGTAAGTGCCATCAAGAGCGCCGGTTAGAGCCTGAATGGTTGCCAAAATAGCAGCATCAGACATCTTAGCAGTCTCCTTCATTAGTAATTCAGATGCGACTCCGTTTTCCCCGCGACGGATGCGGTATACCGCGTCCAAGTCAGCTGCAGCATCAGCTAGAGCAAACATTGGTCGGTGACCAATCATCTCGTAAGCTGCTACTACATTACCAGTTACAATAGCCTCAGCTAATGAACCTGAACCTTCTGGAATTATGGCTGGTACATATGGAGCGTCACTAGACTTTACAGAGTTAGCAGCACAAGCCACACAGAGATCTGCCATACGCTTCTCGTTTACTACAATCCATCCGTCTTCAGCTGGAAATTGTGCCTTAGCAGCATCAATCACCTGATCAAGAGCAGCAATACGCTCAGCTGGATTATTAGTAGTAGACATGAAGTGACGAATAGCATCACTTGATAGCAGTACACGCTTGCCGTGTGCGTAGTTTTCAATAGTCGCCACTTCTTCCTCAGTTGCGTTTTTTGGCATAGCCGCCGCATATCCAACAACCGCTTCTCCGACTGGTAGGTTGGCTGGTACCAAATTTGATACTGGCATAACCGGAGCTTTTACAGAGGCTACAAATACATCAGGACGGATTTGTTCTGGAATAAGTTTTGGAGCTACTGGTTTTACCATAGCCAACTTAAGACCTCCAATCACATCACGACGAATCACTAGTAGATAAGCAATATAAAGTGCCCAAGCTAGTAGAAGTGTGTAGAACAAGAGAGTTAGGATTGGACCAGCTTCAAAACCAGTGTACGGTACTGAAGTAAGAGCAATACTAGAAACTAGTGGCTTCTGATCACGGATAGTGGTTACTACCACATCATCCTTAACATCTACCTTAACGGTACAAGTACGAGTCTTAGAACCACGCTTGGCGGTAAGAGTATAAGTAGTATCCTTCTTTGGTGACACTACGATGTCTCCATCATATAGTCGCTCTTTAGCAGAACTTGAAAGACCATCGGTAGTTACAAGAATATTTTTTGCGGTCTTATCCTCAAGAATTACTGTAGTAGCGCGACTAGTATCCCACTTAAGAGTTACTTTATCACCACTTTCAATAGTGTTGTCTGAAACCTCAAGCTCACAACGAGGTGAACTAGAGCCACCACCACCGCCACCAGTTGATACTGATACAGTCACCGGACATGAGATGGTAGTTTTACCATCAGTAGCAGTCATAGTGTAAGTAGTACTGTCGTTTGGTGTAACTGTAGTAGAACCACTAAGGCCAGTGGCAGTAATGCCATTATTGAAGCTAACACTAGTGATACCAGTAGTAGTCCAAGTTAGAGTACTTGAATCACCACGACGGATTGAAGTTGGTGAAGCTCCGAAATTAACATTAGCAGCACAGCTAATTGGGGTTGGGGTTGAAGCTACGGTTACAGTTACCGGACACTTTGCAGTTGAGGTACCATTGGTAGCAGTCAAAACAAAGTTTGTTGTTGAAGTAATCGATGTGGTAGTTGAACCATCAACCGCTACATTGCCGATAATCGGCGCGATTGATACAGCTGTAGCATTAGTAGTAGACCAAGTTAGGTTTACATTACCACCACCAGCTGGAAGTGTAGTTGGTGAAGCTGTAAAAGCATCACAAACTGGAGTTGTATTAGTTGGCGGAGTTACCGTTACAGTAGCTGTACAAGTCTTGCGCTGATTTTTTGCATCAGTAGCAGTTAGTGTATAAGTTGTAGTATCTAGCGGAGAAACAGAATATGTTCCATCTACCGGTACTGCGCCTACACCGTTATCAATGGTCACAGTAGTAGCGTTGGTAGTAGCCCAAGAAAGAGTACTAGCACCACCACGCACAATTGATACTGGTGAAGCTGTAAAAGCATCACAACTTGGTACTGGGTCTGGTTCATCAACTACTGGATCGAAGACTATACAAATTGGATAAAGACTATTAGCTGAAGTGGTGTTTGGATAGGCAGAATGCTTAGCTTGTACTGCACTAATAGCAGTCGGGAGTACATAACGTGAGTTCACCTTATCAACTCGGGTAGCCTCGATTACGTTGTCAGCCAAGTCAGTAGTAGCATTAGTTGTACCAACCAAAGTGACGTTGGCGTACATATTTACTTTGTAGGTTTCAAAAGCCTGGCTAGCTAGCTCGCGTCCGGCATAACCATCCCAAGCTACTAGTGTAATGTCGTACATACCAGCTGGTACGTTAGCAGAAAATAGATTGGTCTGCGCATCAGCTAGAGTACTATTACTTAGAAGCTTCTTGCCACCGAAGTCTGCAATCACACGACCGGCCTTTGGACTAATTGGACATGAAGGAATCTGTGTAACTGGCTTAATGGTTATAGCTGAGTTACAAGTTACTGTCTGTCCATTAGTACCAACTACAGTCAAAATGTAATTTTGAGCACTAGTTAGTGGTCCAGTATTTCTAGAACCAGAGAGCGCAACAGCACCAACTCCTGAAAGTGAAGCTGAAGCGGCATTGGTAGTAGTCCAAGCCAAATCAACAGACTGACCAGAAGTGATAGTGGCACTAACTGGAGTGAGAGTACAATTTGGAGCTGGAATCACTGGAGGTACACAACCAACAGTAACAGTAGAATTACAATTAGACTTTCCGTCAGCTGTAGTAGCTACGAGGGTGTAGGTGGTATTGTTCTGGATATTAGTGAAAGTCTGTGAACCGTTTAGATTAGGCATTGATACACCATTAACGGTCACGTTAGCAAAACCACTAGTTGTCCATGAAATGGTTACACTGCCTCCGGTAGTTACTGTATTGGCACTAGCCTGAATGTCACAACTTGTGAAACTTATGTTGTTGGTTGAACCCGAAAGGTCAGGCACACTCAAATTTGGCACACTAAGAGCACCCGCCGTATTAAGGTCAGTAGTCTCTGACAAATTCTCAATTGTTACTGAGGTTGGAGTAGTTAGTGACACGTCAGTCAGAGCTGTAGCACCAGTCAAGGCAGTTGAACCTAAAACTGGAATACTAAGACTCTGTGCTCCAGCACTAAGTGGAGAAAAAGTAGAAAGCTCGTTATAAGGATTGTATGAACTAAAGTTCAAAACAGCGGCCAAAACAGCAAAAACTGCCAAAGCCGGCAAAGATTTTTTAATCAAAGAAATCATCATACTAAAAATATTAACGTTCATAATTTTTATACTCCCACCTACACCCTGTACGCAAGAGTAAGTAAAATCACGAATTAAGAGAGGAACCAGCGGCCAATTTTAGATATTGCCGAGCTAAGAACAAAGTTCAATAATACCTAAATGATATAGTATTATTTAGGTTTTGTCAAGGTATTTTAGGACAACCTTACTTCCCTTCCTCAGTCACCAAAACAGCCTCCACTATATAGCGGTCATCAGTACTACCAAAACTATTACAAGTGGCCAAAACTAACCTTTTTTCATCTCCAGCAATTGGCACCGTTACGTCCTGTGCCTTCGCTCGATACACCTTCTCTACTTTGTAGGTATAGACTGTGTCTAGAGATTCAATAGTTATTTCATCACCCCACTTTAGGTTCTGAATACCGTTAAAAGCCTGGAAATTCTTATTTTTAACCGCGGGCAGATAACTAGAGTGACCGAGGATAAATACGGTACCGTCTTGATTTAGAGCCGCAGAATCAGGATGACGCACCACTCCCTCAAGCAGGGCCGCATCAAGATCCGCCACAGTTCGTGAGGTTGGGTTAAGTACTGTTACCTCCTTATCCAGAACGGCAAATTTCATGGTTAGGGGCAAGTCTGGTGTCGAAGGCACAAAAGTAGGCTTTTTAACTTCTTCCACCACTGCCGGCAATAACGGCGCCGCCTCAATATTGGTTTCGGTTACTGAAACAACCTCCTCAGCATTTTTTTCATCCACCAATTCAGGCAACCAATCGAGAGCAAACAAAATAGCGTAACTAAAAAGGAAAACGCCAAAAAAGACCGCGACAAAGGCTGTCTTCCTAATCAAGATAGCATCGGTTAGTTCTGACCAGTTATTAACTTGCATATTCACACCATAATAGCATATTTTGACAAAAAGTCAATCTTGTGAGGTAATTTATACTAAACTCCTATAATACAAAAACAAGCCCAAAAGTGGGCTTGTTTTTGTATTACTCTTCCCTACTGTGCCTCTAGGGCTCCCATATCGTAGCTTCCAACCGGACGTACTCGATTGAGTAAGTCAGAGAAGTTCGGTACAGCATAACCAGCATTTCGTCCATAACTTCCAGACAGTAAGTCGAAGTGTTGGATAGTGACTGGTGTAGCACTTGAGAAGTTTGGAGACACCGTTCTAACCTGAGTATCTGTTGAGTTATTTGAGAGTGTTACGTTTGTTGGTCCAGACAATGTCGACAACATTGACGGGCTACTTGCGTTAGGTGCATAAGCTAGATTATTTCTTATGACAATATTAGAGATGGAATTCATAATCTGAATTGCATCCATTCCATTACCTCCACCATCAGATTTGTAGAAGGTATTGTTGAAGATATTTACATATTCTGTAGCAGGACCAGTGGAAGTATGCTGAATTTGTAAACCAGTACCCCAATAGTTGTCCATAACAAATAGGTTATTGCGTAGTGTGTAGTTATATCCCGCAGCTACATTCAAGCTAAGCTGAGCGTTGTACTGGGCTGAGAACCAATTTCTTTCTACTACCACATTACGCAGCCGCTGGTCAGTTATTGAATTTTCTGAACCAAATCCAAGTGATACATAGACGTTAGTTGGTGCAAAGCGGTTATCAGACCATTGTAGATACTCACTATATGCGCCTGGTTGATCTGGAGCATGCTGTTTAACGAGCGAGATTGGGCCCCAACCTCCAGCATCACCACCACCAGCAAAGGTGTTGTTACTAGTTACTGACTTATTGGCATAGAAAGAACGATAGACATGCTGACTGTCTCCTGAAGCATGTAGATAAGTTCCGAGCATAGCAAACTTATCACCAGCTCCATAGAAAGCATAACGTCCACCAGTAATTTCTGAATCAACGATAGCGTGTTCTACTTGCCGATTTACTGAGTCTGGTGTGTCGTAGATATTCATAGCAAAGCTAATAAACGAACCATCCGCGCCAGAACCAGCGCCAGTAGACTTAACTCTGAGGAAAGTCATTCGACTTGACGGGTGCACCACTTCTACCGCTGTAGCATAAAGGTCTCCAGTTGGACGAACAAAATCTACATCCATTACTCGCCAATCACTAACTCCCGAAGATCCAATATTAAGTCCCGTGAAGATTGGTGAAGCACCGGTACCGTAAGAACCGATAATACCAGGGCCATTAATACCACCCATGTATATAGTGTCAGTCCAGGTCTCGCCCTTACGGAAGAGAATTCTTCTGCCAGTAGCAATATGACTGGTTGCTACCGCAATATCGGTAGTAGTAACTTGCTGCGCACCAGCTGGACAGCCAGTGAAGTTACCCGTACGAGAGATACAACGAGTGTTGGTGCCAGAGAATACAGTATCCGGATCGGTTACTGTAATAGTCATATCAGTTGACTCAGTTCCAGAATCTCCAATCACATTAAGAGTAACTGTATATGTACCAGGCGTCTCAAACACGTGTGCAGCTACTCCGCCCGTTGCTTCATTCTTACTGCTTACACCTGGTCTAGCTCCATAAGCCCAGGTAGCACCACCAGCCGGGTCATCAAAGTTCCAACGATATTCCAGGTCTTCAAATGGACGAGTGGTATTAGGGTCTGTTGTACCGGTAGCATCAAAGAATACAGCCAAAGGTGCTACACCACTAGTTCTGCTTGGTGATGCTGATATTACAATGTCACCAGAACCACCAGTTACTGTCACTATCTCAACGTCATCATCAGTACCACCAACACCAGTACAACTAAGTGTGTAGGTGGTTGAAGTGGTTGGGTTTACGACCACTGAACCAGAGGTGGCACTTCCTGTACTGAAGTTGGTGCCAGTACATGAAGTAGCATTGGTACTAGACCAAGTTACAGTTACGGCCGCTCCTGAGGCTACAGTACTTGAAGAGACGTTTAGAGTCGCTACCGGAGTCGGTACAACATTAACAGTCTGAGCATCACTGTCTGAACCTCCGACACCAGTACATGAGACAGTATAAGTAGTAGTAGCAGTAGGATTAACCACTACTGATCCTGAGGTAGCACTTCCAGTACTAAAGTTGGTGCCAGTACATGAAGTAGCGTTGGTACTAGACCAAGTGATTGTAACAGCTGCACCGGAAGCGACTGAACTAGATGAAACTGAAAGAGTGGCCACCGGAGCCGGTACTACCGTAACAGTTTGTGAGTCATTATCAGAACCACCGGTACCGGTACACGATACTGTGTACGTAGTTGAAGTGGTTGGGTTTACCACCACTGAACCAGAGGTGGCACTACTGGTATTAAAGTTAGTACCGGTACAAGCAGTAGCATTGGTACTAGACCAAGTTACAGTTACGGCCGCTCCTGAGGCTACAGTACTTGAGGAGACCGACAGCGCTGCTACCGGAGCTGGTACCACTGTTACAACTTGGGAGTCATTATCAGAACCACCGGTACCGGTACACGATACTGTATAGGTGGTTGAAGTAGTTGGGTTTACCACCACTGATCCTGAAGTGGCGCTGCCGGTACTAAAGTTAGTTCCGGTACATGAAGCAGCATAAGAAGATGACCAAGTAAGTGTCACTGACGCACCAGAAGCTACTGAGTTGGATGTTGCGGACAATGTAGCAGTTGGAGTCGGGTTAGCTGACACAGTTACGATTTCAGTTTCTACATCAGAACCACCAGTTCCGGTACAACTAAGTGTATAAGTAGTTGTAGCAGTTGGGTTAACCACGACCGAGCCGGATGTGGCACTACCAGTACTGAAGTTGGTACCAGTACAAGCTGTGGCATTGGTAGTTGACCAGGTCAAAGTCACATTTGATCCAGAAGTAACAGAGCTTGGTGAGGCACTGAAGGTTGCCACTGGAGCTGGCACTATCGTTACTACCTCAACATCATCATCGGTACCGCCTGCACCAGTACAAGTAACTGTGTACGTAGTTGAAGTGGTTGGGTTTACCACCACTGAACCAGAGGTGGCACTACTGGTATTAAAGTTAGTACCCGTACAAGCAGTGGCGTTAGCACTAGACCAAGTTACGGTAATTGAAGCGCCTGAAGCTGCCGAAGAAGCTGATACAGAAAGTGTAGCAGTTGGAGCTGGGTTACTTGATACTGTCACACTAGCTGTTTCGGTGTCTGTACCACCAGCACCAGTACAACTGAGAGTATAGGTAGTTGAAGTGGTTGGGTTAACCACTACTGATCCTGAAGTGGCCGAGCCAGTACTAAAGTTGGTGCCAGTACATGAAGTAGCATTGGTACTAGACCAAGTTACTGTTACTGAAGCCCCTGAAGTAACTGCTCCAGAAGAAACAGATAAAGAAGCGACCGGTAATGGTGTTGAGCTACCACCTCCTCCGCCACCACCTCCGCCGCCACGTTTTCTCTTTGTTGTTGTGGTAGTAGTTGTAGAAGCGGTTTTGGTAGTTGAATTTGTAGCCAGTATTACTGATCCGGTTGAACTTACTCCCTGGCCACTAGCCTTTAGCAAAAGATCAAGCTGTGCTCTTAAGAGAGCAATTTTAGTTAGAGGACCAACTACACCAGTTGGTGAAATTTTATTGGTAGACTGAAAACGCTTTAGCGCATCTACAGTAGCCGGACCCATATAGGTAGTCTCATTACCTGGTGAACCATCACCGGTAGTTGCTACCTTATGACCAAAAGTATTTAAAAGTCTCTGCAAAGTCAGAGTTTGAGGATGAGTCATGCCCGGATACAAATCCGCCAACACAAATGGGGATGGCCCGGTCGTATTAAAGGCAGAAGCACTAGAGGGAGCTTCGGTCTTTACGGTTGTAGAGGCAATTGAAACATCTTGGTTATTTATTACTGGTGTAGGTGTAGTTGTTACAAAACCAGTTCGATTTAAAACTATTCTGGTCTGCACTCCAACCATACCAGTTGCTTCTATACCATTATCAGACTGAAAACGCTTTAGTGCATCTACAGTAGCCGGACCCATATAGGTAGTCTCATTACCTGGTGAACCATCACCGGTAGTTGCTACGGCATAGCCTTTATTATTCAAATATTGTTGTAATTCTTTAACTTGCGGGTGGGTTTGTCCCAACTTCAAATCGGCAGTAAAGGCCGCAGAGGCCGGAACAGCACCCACCACCCAAATCATTACTAATGTTACTACTAATAAATTAGCTACTTTAATAAAATATTTCATAAATTATATTTAGTATATAACAGTCACCAAGAAACCCCGGCATTGACAAGTTAATAAGCAAATACTCGAAATAATTAACTACCTTAGGTGGTTAAATCAACGCATTTTTATCGTATATTGACTAATTTTCTCACTGTGGTAGGGTTTTTTAATTATGACAAACGTTATTGCGGAAAGAAAAGAGCGTATCCTTAAAACCCTTGCTCTTTTTGGACTTTTGGGGATTCTCTTACTAATTGCCTGGTTATCAGTTCAAATTGTTAATGTCTTTCCTAAAGCCATTACCTCACTCGCCTCTTTAGCAGATAGTGTTTATAGCTACGACCCGAAGCAAACAAAAAATATTCCTATTACCAGCACTCAGACCGGCGTACCCTCTGGCGACGAATTCAACCTTAGTTGGGAGCAGAGATACAAAACTGGTTCTTATAGTTTTAGTTTTGAATGTGCTAACGATGTCAAAGCTTCTATCTACTCAAGCCAGAGTGAATTTAAGGAAGCAGAGTGCAACAAGTCATACAATCTTGGAAACGTCGAAGGTGCCACTATTGTATTTTCAACCAACGCTACCGACACCGTTGCTATTCCTTACACTCTCACTTACTTCAAAACCAACGCCACCGCCAAAAGCGCTGAGGCAACAGGTTTGATTACCGTACATCAAGGCCGTACCGGTACAGCCCCGGAACCTTCTGTAACTGTTACAGTTAATGACGGACCAATAACTCCGCAAACCAATACCGTTGCTAAACCAGTCACCACCAAACCAACTCCTGGCCCAGTGACCACCTATACCTATACTTACAATCTTCCCGTCTCTGACCCTAAAGGTAAAACCGATCTTTCGGTTGGATACCTAGGTATTGGCGAAGTCGTATCAGGAAACTTTATTGCTACCGGCGTAGTCAAAGAAGATAAAAAGGGCGCTCTTCAATTTACGGTTACAAACATTGGCACCAAGACATCATCAGACTGGACTTACGAAGCCCTTCTACCTGGTGGAGTTACCTACTCATCAGCCAAGCAGTCGCCGCTTAAACCAAACGAAATCGCTACCATCACTATTATCTTCCCGGCGGTTAACGATACTAAAGAGGCCAAGTTTGAATTTACCGTAAAATCAAACGGAGAAACCACCACGAGCAATAATGCTCTAGCTTGGACCACAAAAGTCACTCGCTAAAGAATCAGCCAATAAAAAAACAGCCTCCACTTTGGAGGCTGTTTTTTTATTGTGCTAAATATCGAGATTAGCCATCTTAGCATTACTCTGAATAAATGACTTACGACTAGCAACGTCTGTACCCATTAAGATATCAAAGACCTTGTCAGCCATAATCGCGTCATCAATAGCTACTTGTTTGAGGACACGATTTTCAGGATTCATTGTTGTTTCCCAAAGTTCGTCAGCATTCATTTCTCCAAGACCCTTGTAGCGCTGAATGCGCACTTTACTGTTTTTCTTAGCAACTGCCTCCGGAGCTTCTGTCTCTTCTTCTCCCTCTTCTTCTACCGCATCTTCTTCAACTGAGTCAACTCCCATCGCTTTTAGTACCGCAAACTTCTCATCATCCGAGAAAGCATAATGCATTTCCTTACCCTTCTGAATCTTATACAGTGGTGGCTGAGCGATGTAAATAAATCCGCCTTCTAGTAGTGGCTTAAAGTAACGATAGAATAAAGTAAGTAGCAAAGTACGAATGTGTTCACCGTCGACATCGGCGTCGGTAGCGATAATAATCTTATGGTAGCGAAGCTTAGTGATATCAAACACATCACCAATGGCGGTACCGAGAGCAATCACCACGTTCTTTACCTGCTCTGAAGCCAGCATCTTATCTAGACGCGCTCGTTCGACGTTGAGGATTTTACCGCGTAAGGCCAGAATCGCTTGTGTCTTACGGTCTCGTCCCATCTTGGCACTACCACCAGCTGAGTCTCCCTCTACAATAAATAGCTCAGAGTCTTCAGCCTTCTTACTCTGACAGTCAGCGAGCTTGCCTGGTAGTGACATACCTTCTAGTGCACCCTTACGGATCACACTATCTTTAGCGGCTTTAGCAGCCTTACGAGCCTTCACTGCAATAATTACTTTGTTGATGATAGCCTTAGCGTCATCTGGATTTTCTTCTAGGTAAGTAGCAAAAGCTTCTCCGAAGACCGACTCTACTGCTCCACGCGCTTCTACCGATCCGAGCTTGGCTTTAGTCTGTCCCTCAAACTGAATCTCTGGCATCTTCACTGATACCACGGCCGTAATGCCCTCAAGCACATCGTCTCCAGTAAAGCTTGGGTCCTTATCTTTTACTGAGAAGAAGTTGTTCTTTTTGGCGTAGTTATTTAAGGTACGAGTCAGTGCAGTCTTAAAACCGGTCACGTGAGTACCGTGCTCTGGGTTATAGATATTGTTGGCAAAAGCTGAGATACGAGCTGAGATATCATCCACATACTGGAGTGATACTTCTACTGACATCACTGCGCTATCAACATCGTTCTTTTCAACGTAGAAAATATTTTTATGAACTGGAGTCTGATAGTGGTTGTTGAAAGCCACTAGTGAACGCAGTCCACCCTCAAAGTAAAAGTGCTGATGTGGCACTTCAATATGTTCATCTGACAGATATTGCTTTCCTTTGATACTATCAAGGAACTTCTTCACTCCCTTATCTTCTGAAGCATGAGTCGAAGCCTCCTCTCCGGCAGCCAGACGCGCATCAATTACCGACATACGCATCGCCTTTACTAGATAGGCCTGCTGACGCAAGTGATTAACAATCTTCTTAAAGTCATAGGCAGTTTCTGGGAAGATACTGGCGTCAGCCTGGAAGGTTACGATAGTACCTTTAAGTTTAGAAGGTCCAACCTTCTTCACTTTGTACTTCGGTACACCAATGGCGTACTCCTGCATATGATAACCACCGTCGCGATGCACTTCTACAATTACATGAGAAGAGAGAGCGTTCATTACTGACACACCCACACCATGAAGACCACCAGATACTTTGTATCCAGAACCCTCACCACCAAACTTACCTCCGGCATGGAGAACCGTAAGAATCGTTTCGAGAGCTGAAACTCCGGTTTGCTTATGAATATCAACCGGGATACCACGACCGTTATCAACTACACGCACATACCCACCTGGCAGTAGCGCCACTTCCACTCGGTCAGCAAAACCACCCATCGCCTCGTCGCGAGAGTTGTCGAACACTTCCCAAATCAAGTGATGTAGACCTTCTGGACCGGTTGTACCAATGTACATACCTGGACGCTTACGTACCGGCTCAAGTCCTTCGAGAACCGAGATCGATGATGCGTCATAGTTACCGCTCTTTGCTTTTTTTTCTGCCATGCCGAATATTAACTAAACCCTTAAAATACCCGCCAATTATAGCAGAAAAGCCTACTGCCGTCTCCCCTGCTTTCCCAAGGAAAAACCGCCCATTTAGGGGCGGTTTAGCGACCAAGCTCAGGCCGTGGCAATGGTCCAGAGGTACGAAACCAGGGGCAAGCCATTGAAGACAGTGACACAGACAGCCATGAACTTAAGCGCAATGTCTCTAACATGTTTCCCTGGCTCAAAATTGATAGACATGGCCAACATAGTAGACATAGCCGTAAAAGCAAATAGCGCTGTCAGCTCCAAAAAGCTGAACTTGAGGACACTAGCACCATTTGGAGTATAAGAGTAGTACAGCCCTACCACCAGCGCAAAAGTAGCCACCACAGCTAGAGATACAGCAGTCAGCGACCCCTCCTTATGCAAGTAGAGCAACAACAGCGACACGGCCACACCACCAGCTATCGACATACCAACCGGCACATCCATGTAAGCGGCGAAGATGTAGAACAAATAAGCCAAGCCCAGGTTGAGAAAGGACAGAAAGACCATGACTTCCTCCATAAGTTAAGGGAGAGAAACGCTGTGGCGTATAGTACAGCGATAAAACTATTTGTAAAGACTATCTCGCCTCAAAACCAGCTTCGGTGATGGCTTTATAAACAGCGGTCATGATTGGTTCGATTTCTGAATCAGTCAGGGTACGGTCACTAGCCTGAAAGACCAGACGAAACGCGAGAGAAGTCCTACCCTCTTTACTAAAGGTATCAAGGTGGGTAATGCGGACACAGAGGTCGGTCGCCGTATTTTTAAGCAGTCCTTCTACTGTCTCAGGCTTTACTCCTTCTGGTACCCACAGAGCCACATCACGAGACACGGCTGGGTAGTTACTAAAAGCTCGGTAAATTATTTCTGGTGTCTTAGTCACTGCCTCATAAGCAGTCACCGGCTCGGCCTTAGCCAAAATAGCCTCGAGCGAAAACTCTAATACCCCTTCATTATTAGCCAGCACTTCTGGTTCGACACCACAAGCTACTTTGATAGCCTCTAGCGCCTCACTCATTAGCGGGTCATCTATCTTGGCCTTATAGGCAGTACCACTTTGTACCGCCAATCCGACTCTAAACTCCTCTGATTCTGAACTGAAGACAGTACCAATTTCAAATATCTTTACCGCTTTAAGACCCAAGAGATCACGATGTGGAACATTCTGGGTCTTTGCGGTTACCAGGTTGTTTATTAGGGTACTGCGCAAACAACCCTTGTCGGTCGCTAAAGCATTTTCAAGCTTCACTAAATCTTTATCACGGAAAGAGCTAGTATAAATTTCAGAAAATCCTAACTCACAAAGAGCCGTGCGGATTTTTTCTGCATAAAAATGTCTAGCGTTGTATTCATTAAGCGGAGCCACCACCGGTGGAATTGAGACAACTTTATCGAGTCCATGCATACGTCCAATCTCCTCCACCACATCTTCAGCTATCACCAAATCATCACGCTCAAATGGCGGTGTTATTAGCACCTCCTCCCCGCTCCACTCATACTTATAAGCAAAACGATTTAGGATATCTGACACATCACCACTAGAAAGTGTTAACCCAAGTAGACTATTAATTTTTGACAAGGAGACACTAACCGGCACGACAGCATGCTCTCTGTTACCAGACTGTTTAACTCCCACCACCTCTCCACCAGCAATCTCTACGATAAGCTCCGCCACTCGCTTCAGGGCAATTGGCGCCACGAGGTGACTTAGACCATTTTCATAACGCTTAGCGGCATCGGTCTGAAGTTTATGCCTTCTGGCTGTTAGTCGTACCGCCTTTCGCTCAAAGTGCGCCGCTTCAAGTAGCAGCATGGTAGTGGCTTCGGTGACACCAGCCTCTAGTCCACCTTTTACCCCAGCCAAAGCTAAAGACTTTAGCGAATTACCATCGGTAATAACCGCATCATTTTCAGTTAGGGTTAGCTCTTCACGACTCAAGGTAACAAACTTCTCTCCTGTTTCTGCTTGTCTAACTTTAATATATGGCTCACTACCAAAAGCAGCTGCATCAAAAGCATGGAGCGGTTGTCCGAGCTCGAACATCACATAGTTGGTGGCGTCAACAATATTATTAATTGAGCGCTGCCCCACCGCTTCTAGCCTAGCCTTAAGCCACTCTGGTGAAGGACCAACTTTTACCCCTTCTACTAATGCCGCACCATAAAAGTCACAAGTAGGACTAGCAAGCTCCACCCTTATCTCTTTACCGCCATCAAGGAGAGTCTCTAGGCTTTCGAACAAATCTTGCTTCATCGGTAGCCCAAGCAGAACCGAAAGCTCTTTAGCGAGACCCCGATGTGACATGAGCCAAGCCGACTTATCGGGCAATACTTTAACATCCAAAACCGTATCATCCCCAAAAGGAATTAGCTCTTCGATTTCTGAAGAATGAAAAGTTATTTCATCAGCCAAAACCACAGGCTTAGGGAGCGGAGTGTCGAAGTAGGTTTGGAGCCAATTGTAGGAAAATTTCATATTAGAAAATTATTAATTAAATTTGATGAAGTTAAACTTAAGAAAATTAGGAAAATTCGAGGCGCTCGAAGTAAATTTTGTGAGGCGTATCAAGCATACGATGAATAAAATTTACTGATGAGCAACAAAGAATTTTTCAATTTTATTAAGTTTAAAATTGATTGACGAAGCGTAGATCGCCATTATACATTAGCCGTATATCATCAATACCGTATTTGAGTACCGCCAGTCGATCGATTCCCATACCAAAAGCAAAGCCTTGGTAAACTGCCGGGTCAATACCAGAGGCTCTAAGGACATTGGGGTGGACCATACCCGCTCCCATTATTTCAATCCAGCGACCAGAAAGCTTGTTGCTTTCGTTTGGAGCAATCATCATATCCACCTCTACTCCAGGCTCCACAAACGGGAAGAAGCTAGGACGAAAACGTACCTGTACTTCTCCACCAAAGAAGCGAGAGAAGAAGTATTCAAGCACTCCTTTCATGTGTCCGAGAGAAACATCTTTATCAATCATTAGCCCTTCCAGCTGGAAAAACTGTGCTTCATGCGTAGCGTCGGTGGCTTCATTACGAAACACCTTGCCCGGACAAATCATCTTAATTGGCGGTTGATGACTCTTCATATAGCGCACTTGTACCGGTGAGGTATGAGTACGCATCACAGTGTTGCTTTGCCCCGCTAGATAAAAAGTGTCTTGCATATCGCGCGACGGGTGATCTTTAGGTACATTAAGGGCGTCGAAGTTAAAAGCCACTAGCTCACGCTCTGGCCCCTCAGCAAACACAAAACCAATCTCCGCAAAGATACTATTAATCTCAGCAATCATGGCTGATATAGGATGTCTGTGTCCGTTGTTTTCCATATTATTAAATACTAGCACAAATAGCTTTAGGTACTATTCACCAGCAATATCAGTGAAGACCTCAAGAATTAAGTTACCGTCGCGAACATAGATAGCGCCATTATGAACTAGTAGCTCCAGGTCTTTTCCTAAATATAGTGGCTGAGTATTTTGCCAAACTCGATCATCTATTTCGGTCACATAAAGACCGCTAGTGCGTAGCATCAAAACTAAGTTTTCGTTACCTGGCACAAAATCAAACGCCAGCACCTCCTCTCCACTACGGTCGATTACGATAAAGTCACGACACTCACGAGTATTATTAGAGAGCTCAGACAATGTCTCTTCAAACATCAATTCACCCTGCTCTAGACTCTCTGGTGTTTCCGAAACCAGCGCTCCTTCTTGCTCAATTTGAGTAATACAGAAATAATGCGGTATCTGACGACCAGTACCGAGTGCGATTGCAATCACTTCTTCCCCTTTTTCACTAAGGGAAATGTCAGAACGTACCACCGTGGTAGTCGCTACCGGCAATGTGGTAGTTGGTGTTACTGTGGCAAAACCAAACTCTTCAGCCTCTATAAGTTCTTCCGCTTTACGCATCGCTTTAGTGGTAGAAGCTTTAGCCTCAAATAGATCATTGAGGAAAGTAAACTCCTGGTTAACTCTGAAGGTAGAAGTGGCAGTAGTAGTACTGAGGAACAAAGGCACTGTAGTAGAAGCTTCTGGTAAAACCATCTCACTAGTGGTGGCTACCTTAAAAACAACTTCTCCACTTGCGGTAATGAGTGGTGTAATTGGACGCACTTGTGGCACTAGCGGTAGATTAAAAGCTTCAGCCTCGGTCACAATATGCGGATAGACAGATAATTGCTTTACCCAAGTATGACGTAGCGGTGACTGCACATGCACTTGATGCAAGTTTGGTACCAAGCCCTGAATATAAGAAGCATTTCTAAAAACCCGAGCGTTAGTTATTTCTACCTCATCTACATAGATAGCACTCTCTGGTGCCTCAGCCGCAATATACAGACCACCCGTAGCGGTGATACTAGGTTCTTCACCAAAAAGGTCGTAGCGATAACCAGTGGCATAAAACATAAATACCGGCAAAGCGAAAAGAAACGCCAATAAAAGCGACATGAAGATGAGCTTGCGCTGCCAATAAGCTAATGGTTTTACTACTGGGGTCATATTTATTTTTGATTAAGTGCCACCTTCGGTGTTACCCAAAAGCCCATGTACTTACCGAGCATAAGCCGGGTCTGTGCATCAAGGCCTGGAATAGCACTAAAGATAATCATGGTCGCCGGAATCATAATCCACTGCAGAGCCATTACTAGATAATGGAAACGACTACGATTATCTGGTCGCGGTGGAATAAGAGTTAGTGAAATCACCGAAGAAATCACCAAGCCAAACATCGCCAAGATCAAAAGGTCGCGCACTACAATTGGTAGATTATATGAAAGTACCGTTTGGTGGAACTCCTGGCCGCCTAGGAAAATCGGTGCCCAACCAAGTATGAAGAGCATGATTGGATTAGTCACCAAAGACCAATAACCCTCTGCTTGCTGTAGTGCCACGATAATGCGCTGCTTGAGTGGAATATTTTTATTTTGTGAGAAATGATAGAGGATATAACAAAGATTCTCTACACCATAAGTCCAACGACGGTGCTGTTTGTAGATTTGGCCAATGGTTTGCCAAAGATGTGGAGCTGCATTAGCGTCCATTGATACCGGATACGAGAGTGGTACCACCCGGTACTGTCCATCATTAGCAATTAAAAGATTCCAGAAAATACGTGAGTCTTCACTCACCATATTCTTCTGCCAATACCCCACCTCATAGAGAGCCTGGAAAGAAACTGAGTGTGAAGAAAAAGTCGCCATACGCTCTGGTCTCTCTTGCTGCACCATCTCCCAAAAAGTACTACTCATCGCCACCACTCGCGACACCGCCGGTGCTTCCCAAATGTTGTTATTAAAAATCGGCACTGGCTGGAACGAAGTCTTAAGTGGATACTCAGCCGTCATGAAATGCCACACCAAACAATTAAAATAATCAGGATAGAGCACGGTATCAATATCAAAGATAGATACTAATACTTCAGTGTACTTAAGACCTTTTGGATCAAGCACTTGAGTACGTACCTCCTCTGTCGCAAAAGCGGCGTTGGAGCCCTTACCAGCCATTTCACCAGGTATATCAGCTGGATGTAAGGTAACTAAAAAGGCTCCAAAGTGATTGGCGTATTTTTCCTCCATCAATCTACCCACCTCTTTAGCATGTTCTCCCGCTCGACCCTCTCCCGCTAACACTACAATGATTTTTTTAGGGTCATACTTTACTTGCGTCAAAGCCGCTAGTGAAGCCTCAATCACTGAAGCTGGTTCCTTATAAAAAGGCAAGATAACAACTTGATGAAGATGCTCATAATCAAAACGAGACACCATCTCCTGCCAATTTAATGACATGTGATGACGAAGACGCTTCCAGTTGTAGCGCAAGTGATAAGACAAAAAAGCCGTCTTAAGAACCCAATAAAGCGCAAAGGCAATAACAAAGTAGGCCGCCACAAATGGCACGTAGATAGAAAGTAAAATAACTCCAATTAGTGTAGACCAAGAAGCTAAACCTGGCAGTATCTCTAGAAACCGATAAAAGACCTTGCGACGTCCGGTTAAATGAGTAGCTCTTCCAACGTGGAAGTCCTCTCTTTGTGCATACGCCAAAAGATGGCTCTTATCTCCATTGTCCATAAAAGTCCTTCGAGTATATACCGAAAACGGCCATAAATAAAGGGGTGGTGTGCACCAGATTAAACTAATAATAAGCCCAAATTCCGCAGAGGCCTTTCCTATGTAAAGTTACTTTTTGCCACCTGTATGCTCCGCATACACAGTGGCCTCACTCGGTATTAGGTACGCTACGGCTAAGGCCGACCTTAGAAACAAAACAATATTCAGAAAGCCACCTGTATGCTCCGCATACAGGTGGCCTCACTCGGTATTAGGTACGCTACGGCTAAGGCCGTAGCTAGAACCAAAGAAAATACCCAGAAGAAAGCTAGCTTTCTTCTGGGTATTTTCTTTGGTTCTTCTCTCGCTATCGATCGCGACCTACTACTCTCGTGTCGGAGCCACCTGTCAGGCTCGAACTGACGACCTACGGTTTACAAAACCGTTGCTCTACCAACTGAGCTAAGATGGCTTTTTAATGTTGGTTACTTCTACTTCATTTTTATGACCAAAGGGTTTTGTAAATGTTTACAAACCGTTCGGAAGTCCCCCGGACTTCCTCACCTCCACCAACTGAGCTAAGATGGCTTTTTAATGTTGGTTACCTCTACTACTTTTGTGACCTTAGGCTTTTTTTCTCTTCCTTTGGTGACTGCTATTATGCCGAATTTCAAAAATTTAGCAACTCCCCTAACCGTGGGTAAGCTTCTTGTCTAAAAGCTTTTTTTTCTGACTATCAGTAAGAGCATTGGCTTCTTTATGTTTTGCCATTTCACTCAAGTGCCCGGTTTGCTTAGCTTTTTTCTCAAGCTTAATAACCCTAGCTCTTTCGCGATTAGACATAAACCACCCTTCGAGCAAATCATAAAACTTAACCAAGACAGTTAAGATAAATCTTAAAAACTTATGGATGCCGTAGTGCCACCCCAGCTTAAGTATGTGTCTACCCAAATAAACAATCTTTTCAGATACAAAGTGCACACAAGCATCAAGCGCGCGATCGAGACGACCACGCGCTTGGCTTAGAAATATGCGTCCTTTTTTTTCTTCTATAGATAAGAAGCCTGCCGAGATGACAAAAGCAACTGCACTTAAAATAAATAGAGAACCGGCACTAAGCATGTGCTTATTTTACTGAGAGGCGTGACATCTTAGCGATAGACACGTTCTCACCAAACTTTTGCACGGCACCCTTAATCATTTCTCCAATTGTAGTCTCAGGGTTCTTTACAAAGTCCTGCTCCATAAGAATCTGCTCTTTGAAGTATGAATTCATCTTTCCTTCAAGAATCTTAGCCTGCATCTCAGCCGGCTTATCAGCTACTTCGGTCATAAATACCTCCTTAGCCTTTTCAATTGTTTCAGCTGGAATCTGCTCTTTAGTAATGTAGTTTGGATTAGTAGCCACAACCTGCATAGCAATCTGGCGAGCCAAATCAACAAACTCTGCATTCTTTGAAACGAAGTCAGTCTCACAAGCTAGCAAAACCAAAGCAGCTACCTCGTTAGTGTTGTGTACGTAATAACCTACCGCACCAGCTCCAAGCTCGCGGTCAGCTTTTTTATCAGCTGCCTCACTACGCTTACGCTTGAGGATGATTACCGCCTTTTCCATATCACCACCAGCCTCTTCGAGGGCCTTCTTGCACTGCATTACAGAAATACCAGTAGTATCTCTAAGCTCCTTTAATTGTGCTGAAGTAATTTCCATAGCAAATATAGATTATGAATTATTAAGAACAAATGTAACCAGCCTATCTAAGCAAAGGTTTACGCACGAGGTGCGCGAGGACGAAAATCTGTACGTGGTGCAGCTGGCTTTGGTACAAAAGCGGCCTTGCCTTCTGCGATTGCCGATACAAACTCGTCAAGTACAAGCTTCACACTGCCCTGAAGAGCATCGTTTACTAATACTGGGTAAGCAATCTTAGACGCATCACAGTCTGAACTCATGATAGCGATTACTGGAATTTTAGCCTGTGCAGCTTCCTTTACAGCGATTTCATCATGACGTGGGTCAACAACCACCATGATATCTGGAGTGCGAGTCATTTTACTAATACCAAAGAAATTATGGTTTAGCTTATTTACCTCACGTGATAGTAGTAGGCGCTCCTTCTTTGTGTACTTACGCTCAAGTTCACCTGAAGCCTCTTCGCGTACTAGTTCTTCCATACGGAAAATACGCTTTTTAATTTCAGGTAGGTTAGTTACCATACCGCCAATCCAGCGATTAACTACATATGGCATATCAGCCTTCACTGCTGCTGCTTTAACTAAATCTATAACTTCAGTTTTGGTTCCAACAAAAAGAATAGTCTTGCCATTCTGAGCCGCCTCCTTAAGGACTGACTGAGCATTAGCAATAAGACTACTAGTCTCTTCTAGGTTAAAAATATCGTTACCTTCTTTGGTTCCGAATAGATAAGGAGTCACGCTAGGGTGACGACGGCTTTTCTTAAAGCCGAAGTGTGCACCGACGCCAAAAAGACGTTCGATGAGTGATTGATTGTTTGTTTGTGTTGACATAATTAATACTAAGCAAAAAAGCGCACTGCGCTTAAGCCCCACGAGCTTATCATATCTGTATAGGCTCTGCAACTGCTTAAACGGCTAAAATTATAAAGATTATTCATCATCCGCCTCCCCCACCTCAAGCTCACCAGCTGAAAACATCTTCAAGGCCTTAATGACTGGCTCCAGGTTTCCACCCATGACACCCTCAATATTGTGCCAGGACTGCTTGATACGGTGATCAGTAATGCGGTTTTGCGGGAAATTGTAGGTTCTAATCTTCTCGGAACGGTCTCCGGTACCAATCTGATTTTTACGTTCTGTGGCGTGTTTTTTGGCCTCCTCCTCTTCATGAAGTGCCTCTAGCTTGGCTACTAGTAGCCTCATAGCCTTTTCCCGGTTTTTGAGCTGAGAGCGCTCAGACTGACTACGTACGTCTATACCGGTCGGCTTGTGTATCAAACGGACGGCAGTTTCTACCTTGTTTACGTTTTGACCACCCGCCCCACCCGAACGCGAGAATTCCATATCAATATCACTTGGACTTATCTCAATGGTTGGCTTGCGGCGTAGTGGCAAAATCGCCACCGAGGCGGTTGAGGTATGAATACGCCCAGCCTTTTCGGTTACCGGCACCCGCTGCACGCGATGCACTCCCGTTTCCCACCTCAAGTCTTCATAAACTTTTGGACTAACGATTTCAAAGACCGCTTCCTTATAGCCGCCAGCCGTACCTCTAGACTCACTCTCTACAGAATTCGGCCAATTATTGATAGTGGCATACGCCAAATACATTTGCGCCAATTCCTCAGCAAACAAAGCCGCTTCATCTCCACCTGCTCCTGCTCGTACTTCAAGCACCACTCCATAAGGCTTCTCATCCTCTACCTTTGAAGCTTCAATTATTCTTTGCATTTCAGCAAATTGCATATCAAGCTGCTTGGTAATTTCGGCCACTTCCTCAGCAGCCAACTCAGCCATTTCCGGCTCAGCGATAGCTAGGGCTTCAGCGGCTTCACGCTTTTTTAGCAAATCATCAAAAAGCCCAGACAGAAACTGAGTTTTTGGATTTTCGCGAAAGTTCTCTAATTCGGTTTCGTTGTATGACATACCTTTATTATACAAAAGACCGCCTTCGTACCCGAGGGAGGAAGGCGGTCTTTTTGGTTACTTCTTCTTGCGTCGATCTACAGCCTGTGCCGCTCGAGCCTTAAAGCGCTCTACGCGTCCGGCAGTATCCATAACCTTCTCCTGTCCGGTATAGAAAGGATGTGAGGCACTAGATACGTCTACGTAAGCAACTGGGTACTCCTTACCATCAGTCCAAGTGTCGGTTTCCTTAGCGTCGATAGTAGAACCGACTAGAAAACGCTCACCACTTGAGTTGTCCTTGAAGATAACGAGACGATAATTGTCTGGATGAATATCAGCTTTCATATGTGCGCCACACTATATCAAATATATATAAATAAGCAACCTCCCTGTCTAAGAACCGCCCAAAATCTTGATTTCACTATCTAGTCTAGCCTTACGATTCATTACCTGATCACCATAAAAGGCATTGGCTGGATTACTAGCTCCGCCCCAACCCGCATAATAACGCAAAGCTGCTAAACGATTACTGGCATAGGTACCAGAAGCTCCGTTATCTCTAAGTAGTAGCGCTGTGGCCAAAAAGGCGTCCTGATTGTTAAATGGGTTGGCTGGTGAACCAGTACCATTCATACGTCTAATTGCATCATCAGACTGACTATAGACCCAGCCGCTGCCATTATTTACAATACCGCCATAAATAGCCCAAGTTGAAGGAATAAACTGTGAAGGCCCCATTGCTCCACCCCAGCCGTATCTTTCTCCATTGGAGACAATCGGACAAGATACCTGTTTAGTGCGAGCATCAAAGCCAAGGATGGCAGCTACAGCTTCAAAGATTGGAGCATCACGGTCAGGATGCATTACCACCTTACCGCCACGCAAGTCGTTATAAACACAACTACCGAGGTTAGAGCCGAGGTTTGTTTCTTGTTCCAAAATAGCCAAAATCAACCCAGCCTCTACACCAGTTTGCCTAGAAGCATACTGAGCCAAACGCACCGCTTCAGGAAAAGCAATTCCACCACCACCGCCAAGAAGCTGGAAAAGGGCGTTACGGAGCTGAGCCGCTGTCTTCTGCTGTGACTCAAGTAAGTCTTGATAGGCTTCTTCTTCCCCTCTTGTGACTTCTAGTATCTGCTCCTTTTCTTGTTCCTTTCGCTCAATCTCGCGCTTTTGTAATTCCTGAATACGCTTCATCTCGGCTTCAGTCTCTTGCTTAGTAGCAAGCTGATTTTTTTCGTTTTCGGTATCATCCTTAATTGATCGAAGAATATCAAGAGACTCACTAAGTGATTCTTTAATAGAATTAAAAGTAGCAACGTCGGTAAAGAACTCAGAAAAACTCTGCTTACTAAGCATTACCTCTACCAAAGAAAAGTCACTCATTACCGATGACTTACGCACCAAGTCAGCTAGTGACTCTTTTTGTTTTTTAGACTTCTCTTCCAAAATCGATAGCACCACTTCTTTTTCACCAATCTGATCAGAGAGCTGGGTAATAGCTAAAGAGCGAGCATGAATGCCAAGTTGCACTTGTTTAATCTGACCCTCTATCAAAGCCACATCACGTTCAAGTGACTGACGCTCTAACTGCTTGTCTTCTACCAAACGAGTTTGCGTCAAAATTTGTCTTTCCACGTTTTGTAGCTCAGTCTCCAAACGCGCTCGTCTTTCGGCTTCCGTTTCAGCTACAGCTAAAAAAGGTACCGCTAGGAGTACCGAAGAAAACAAAAATACTTTAGATACAATCTTCATCAAGATTATTATAGCAAATTTTTATAAAAACAAAGACCTCAATTTGAGGTCTTTGTTAGTCATTTTTAAGGTAAGTTATTCAGCGGTTTCTGGCACCTTTTCGTCAGCAGCCACCTCTTCCGCTACCGGCTCTACTTCTTCTTTAATTAGCTCGGCCTTAGCCACTACTTCGTTTTGGTCAGTATCAATCTTGACCCCCTTAGGAGAAACTAGGTCTGATACGTGAATCATATCTTCCGCTGTCTTAAGCAAACTCAAATCAACGTCAAAGTGAGTTGGTAGGTTGGCTGCTGTAGCCGTTACGGTCACTTCGTGCAATACCTTATCAATCACGGCACCCGCCTTGGCAGCGGCTGACTCACCAATAAAATGAAGTGGTACGTGAGTGGTTACTTCCTTACCTTTCTCAATGGCATAAAAGTCGACATGAGTTACCTGACCCTTGATGGCAGAAAAATCAATTTCTTTAATCAGAACTTCAACCGGTGACTCCAAGCCAGTTAAACTGAGCACAGTCGACTCACCGGCCGCTTTATAAACTTTCTCAAACTCCTTTCTATCCATGGTTATTGGGGTGGATGGAAATTTTGGTCCGTACACCACTCCTGCAATACTGGTAGACTTCGCATTACTGTCTAAAACTTTTGCTCTTTTTTGAATGGTTAATTGTACTGTCATACCTTTTAATTATACTCCTGTTTTTTCTCCCCTGCTATACATCGCTGCGCTTACTAAAAGCCATCTTAACAGTGTTACAATTCATTTATATGTCAGAACAATATGATTTTGTGGCCATTGGCGATATCGTCGTTGATGCCTTTATTGAGTTAAATAAAGACGCTGCTGATGTCAGTACAGATATGGATACCGGACGCCATACTCTGCATATGCCATTTGGCCAAAAGCTACCTTATGATAATGTAGTGGTTGTAAACGCTGTTGGCAATTCACCAAACGCCGCCGTGTCCGCTCATCGCCTTGGTCTTAAAACCGCTTTAGTAACCAACCTCGGCCAAGACCGCTACGGTAAAGATTGTCTGGAAGCCTTACGTAACGAAGGGGTTCATACCGACTATGTAAAGCTCCACGAAGGTAAAATGACCAATTACCACTACGTACTCCGCTACGGACCAGAACGCACCATCCTCATCAAGCACGAGAAGTTCCCTTATACCCTACCAGACTTTGCTGAACCACCACGCTACATTTACTTCTCGTCTATTGGTGAGCACGGCCTTCCTTACCACTTCGAGATTGCTAAGTATGTAAAGGAACACGGCAGCAAGCTAGTATTCCAGCCAGGCTCATTTCAAATCAGACTAGGTTACGAAGCCATGAAAGAAGTCTACGAAGCCACTGAAATATTTGTTTGTAACCTAGAAGAAGCTCAGGAGATACTGAAAACCACCGAACAGCACGTCCCTACCCTCCTTCGAAAATTCAAAGAACTAGGACCACGACTACCAGTTATCACCGACGGACCAAAGGGAGCCTACGTAGTAGACGAAGACGATATTGCTTGGCATATGCCAATGTACCCAGACCCTAAGCCGCCAGTAGATCGTACCGGAGCCGGAGACTCATTTGCTTCTACTTTCACTGCCGCTATCGCTCTTGGCAAATCACCAGCCGAAGCTCTTACCTGGGGACCAGTAAACTCAATGTCAGTAGTACAATACATTGGCGCACAAAAGGGCTTACTTACACAAGAAGAACTGCTAGGACACCTAGAGAACCGACCGACAATTTACGAAGCCAAGCAGATAGACTAACCATTAAAAAACACCCCATATGGGGTGTTTTTTAATGGTTATTAAATTAACGATGCTGCTCTTTTAATTCCTTTAATATCCATTTCGTAATGCGCCACCAACTCGTCTGGTTCACCAGACTGACCAAACATATCATCAACTCCTACCTTCATGATTTTGATTGGGTGCATTTCTGACAGATATTCAGACACTACACCGCCAAGCCCTCCCGAACGCTGATGCTCTTCTACCGTCACGAGACCAGCACATTCTTTAGCCAATTTCAGTAGTGATTCAGTATCAAGAGGCTTAATAGTTGGCATATGTAAAACTGTTACATCTAAGCCACTAGCTACCAACTCCTCAGCTGCCATAATGGCATTAAATAATAGCGAGCCAGTTACTACAATACCGATTCTTTTGGCGGCACTTTTTTGTGACTCAAACATCACTTCGGCTTTTCCAATCTCAAACGGAGATTCGGGAGTGGTCACCACCGGAGTGTTACTACGACCCAGTCTAATATAAACCGGACCATCGTACTTAGCAGCCGCTAAGGTCGCCTTACGAGCCTCATGCACATCAGCTGGCGCTATTACTACCATATTAGGTATTACGCGCATGAGGGCCATATCCTCAATCGCTTGGTGGGTGGCTCCATCAGGACCAACCGACACTCCAGCATGAGCACCAATTATTTTTACATTACTATCATTATAAGCAATAGTGGTTCGTATCTGTTCCCAGTTACGCCCCGGTGAAAACATAGCGTATGAAGCAATAAACGGCACCTTACCCATCGCCGCCATACCCGAAGCTACTGATGCCATGTTTTGTTCAGTAATACCTACTTGGATAAAGCGGTCAGGATAAGCCTCAGCAAAAGGCAGAGTTCTGGTTGATTCGGTTAGATCTGCCGCTAAAGCTACCACATTCTGGTCACGTTTAGCTGCTTCTACCAAACCCTCACCATAGCCATTGCGAGTTGGCTCTTTTACCATTTCACTGGTATTTATTTTTTTATCTAGATGTAAAGCACGCATATGACTTTAAGAAATATCTTCCTTAGTGATAAATCCGGCTAAGGTACGGAGCTTTTCGAGCGCGACGGCTGCTTGCTTATCTTTAGGTACTCTGTCTTCTGGTCCTTTACCTGGAGGATTGCCATGCCATCTAAAATCTCTTTCAAACACATCTACCCCCTTAGAAGCAATCGTGTGCGCAATAATGACTGAAGGCTGTCCATACACGGCCTGAGCCTTTCCAATAGCATCATTTAGAGCGCGGATATTATGACCATCCACTTCTTGTACATCAAAGTTAAAAGCCTCAAATTTTTCAGCGAGTGGCTCTAGCGGCATCACATCTTTGGTATAACCATCAATCTGAATACCATTTCTATCAATAATCATGATGAGGTTGTGGAGCTTCTCCTTGCCAGCTTGAAGTGCTGCCTCCCATATCTGTCCCTCATTTAGCTCACCGTCACCGGTAATACAATAAATAAATTTTGAAGAGTAAGGGTTGTCGATACGCTCCGCCAGCGCCATACCAACCGCCTGTGACAGACCAGACCCTAACGGCCCCGAACTAGTCTCAATACCCGGAAGAGCCGTGCGGTGTGGGTGCCCCTGGAGACGAGAGCCAAACTTACGTAAGGTCAAAAGTTCATCTACCTCAAAGTAGCCAGCATGAGCCAAAGTAGCGTAAAGCACTGGACAAATGTGACCGTTAGAAAGTACCAATCTATCACGATCGGCCCAGTTAGGATTTTTTGGGTCATGCTGAAGTACTTTAAAATAAAGTAAGGTAAAAATATCAGCCATACCTAAAGGACCAGCCGTGTGACCACTACCGGCCGCCACCAGCATCTCAATAATACTCTGGCGGATTTGGTTGGCTTTTAATTCTAAAAACTGTACTTCTTTTGAGGTTAGATAATGCATAAGAACTGCTTTAGTATACCAGCTTATTTAAATGCCTTTATTCACAGCTGTTAGTTATTAGCTAGAGCCAATAACTCCAAGTAAGCCTTTTCTTTATCCCCTGCCTTAGTAATCGCTGAGCCACAAATCATTCTATCTACTCCAGCATCAACAAGACGTTTTATGGTTTCTTTATTTACACTGCCGTCAATCGTAATTGGCATGTACGGAAAATCTTTTCTTACCTCTTTGATTCTCAAAAAGACTCTCTCATCAAACCCCTGCCCCTGCGCCCCAATTTCAGCGATACCCATTATTTGTACATAATCAGCGTACTGCAGGTATGGTTTAAGGACCGAATAATCAGTTACATTAAGAGCTGAAATCCCATAAGAACAATTCTCTAAGGCCGTGGCGTACATAAAGTCTTCGAGAGAAATGGTCTCAACATGGAATACCAGCATGTCAGCCCCCGCTTCGCGCCACAATCGAGAAGCCGGCACCGGACTCGCTACCATCAAGTCTACCTCAAGGGTGTAGCTATCAGTGTAAGCCTTAACCTCTTTAGGCTCTCCGGTTGGTTGATACGGCCACGATACAAAAGGCACAAAAACACCATCCACCACATCCAAATGAAACTCGTTAGAAAAAGCCAACTCATTAGCAGCTCTTACCACCTCATCTCTGGTCTTGGGAATTATGGCTGGAACAATAGGAATCATAAACTTCTAATATCGCGGGTTATCTTTTCAATCTTCTGATTTCGTCTTCGGTACTTATCATCAGACAAAACTTCAGACTTCAGCCAAGTAATGATTGCTTCTTTACACTCTTCAACTGACACAAACCTAGCCCCAATCGAAAGTATATTAGCGTCATTATGTTCTTTAGATAAAGTAATGATACTTGGTTCTCCGCCATAAAAGACCGTCGCTCTAACGTGCGGAAAACGATTAGCAACCATCGCCTCACCCTGACCTGAGCCACCAAAGATAATGCCTAGATTATGTTCTGGTGCGACACTAACTGCCGTAGCGGCTAGAGCCATGAAATCTGGGAAGTCGTCAATTTCGTCGTAGACATAAGCTCCATGATCTACCACCACAAAGCCCTCCCCTTTTAACCATTCCAAAATTGCCTCCTTATGAGCAAAACCAGCGTGGTCAGCTGCTAGGTGAATTATTTTTTTGGTATGGGAACCAAACATAGTGATTAAGCCGCCAAATGCTTAGCTACTGCTTTTACGTGTTGTACTAAGGTTTCGGTATAACTGGTTTCATTATCATACCAAGCCAATACCTTTACCAAGTTACCTCCCACTACTTTAGTAAATGATAGGTCAGCAATAGAACCTACTCGAGAACCAATAATATCTGTAGACACGATATCTTCATCAGTCACCGCAAAGAGATGTTCCCAGCGCGGATCAGCCGCCGCCTTAATGAGGGCGTTGTTTACTTCCTCCACTGTTGTGTCCCGTGAAGCAATAAAAGTAACGTCAACAATCGAACCGACCGGTACTGGTACACGCATAGCAATACCGTCAAACTTATCTTTAAGTTCGGTGTGAGCAAGAGTAGTCGCAATAGCGGCTCCAGTAGTACTAGGCACAATATTTAGCGCCGCCGCCCTACCTTCACGCAAATCCTTCTTACTTGGTCCGTCGACCAAAGTCTGTGAAGCAGTATAAGCGTGTACAGTATTTAGCACCGCCTTTTCAATACCAATAGCTTCTTTGAGAATACCAATCAGTGGACTAGTAGCATTAGTGGTACATGAGGCGTTTGAAGACACCTGACAAGTTTTTAACAAATCGTCATTAACCCCCATGAGTACTGTTGCCCCTTCAATACCAGCAGCCTTTGCATCACCCTTTACCGGAGCTGATACGACCACTCGCTTAGCCCCAGCATCAATATGCAACTTTGAACCTTCGTAGGTTGTAAAAAAGCCAGTAGATTCTACTACCACATCGATATTCAAATCTTTCCACGGTAATTTATTTGGCTCTTTTTCCTGGACAAATTTTACCAACTTGCCATTAACCAAAAGACCACCCTCTCCCGCCTCAACGGTAAAAGGAGCGCGTCCATAAACTGAGTCGTACTTTAGTAGATAAGCAAGATTATCAAGCGAACCTAAGTCGTTTACCGCCACCACTTCAAAATCAGGATTACCATAAGCCAAACGGAAAAACGTTCGACCAATCCGACCAAAACCATTAATTGCTACACGAACCATATGTACTAAATGCTATTTACGATTAACTACCACTACTATAACGAGAAAGTCCCAAAACGACACTAGACTTTATCCTCATCTCTAAGTCGCCAAGCTACCAAAAATGTTGAGAGCACCAAAATCGCTACCCCAGCCATGGGTAAGAACGGTTTTACTCCTCCCACTATCTTGTCAGGAAAAATCACCTCATCATACTCAGTACTATCTGCCACAAATTGAATACTTTGCGCGTATCTTCCGACCACCATTCTCTCGTAATCATATATCTCGACAGTAAGTTGCGAATCACCACTAAAGCCTATAGGTGGAACGGTAGCCTCATAAAAAGTTCCGTCTTTATTAATACGTAACAAAAAGGCATAAGCCCGTCTCGGATCAGTCGGATCAGTCAAAGTAGCTACTATGGATTTAAGATTATTTGGTACTGACTTAAAAGGGATTCTCACCAAAAACGAATCATTGGTATTTAAGACTGGTTTAGAATTAGTAGCAAAACTATACACCCCATCTTTTTGAATTAGATTGATATGACTACGATCAAAATTCCAAACTAAAGGCACCTCCACTTCAGGCAAAACTTCTACTTCCTCCGGAGGGATTTCATTAAAACCACTATCACTCTCACCAGCCCTCGCTCTGACTTTGGCTACCGCCCCAGAAGAAACTGAACCATCTGGCAAAATAACAAAGGCGGTATAAAACACCTCATCATATCTACTCAAAATTCCTATATCACGAGCACTTACCCCTTCGCCATCAAATACGATAGCGCCATCATAGAGATCGCTCGGATAGCCCAAGTGACTTCTCACCACCCGCACCTTACCAGCAAAATCAACTGGCAACATCCACTCTAAAGCCACATCATTGCCTTCCTGACGCCCAAAAAATCCCAAAACATTTAGGGGTACTGTACTCTCAATTGCTTTGGTTTTAAACTCCCCTCTTCTTAAGGTTAGGGTTTCGCCACTGGCACTATAACCAATAAGCTCATACTGGTAAGTAGTACCAGGCTCTAGTTGTGTGATAGTAGTACTATGCTCGCCACGATAAGTATCATTGATAACATAGCCAACATCATAAGAGTCTCCCCGACCCCACCTTAGACTGTATCTTGAAGGTTTACTGGTTCGCCAATCAATTTTTACTTCAGTTGTCTTTTCGTTTATATCAAGACCTAAAAGCATAAAGACTAATGTCGCCGAAGAGCCGGCTGAGGTTGAAGTAGCTACCGGAGTAACTGGCACAGCCAAAGTAGTAGTAGCTAATTGGTTAGAGGTACTAGAGATATTATTAAAACCATCAAAGGCATAGGCCTCATAAGTATAAAGCGTCTCCGGAGTAAGTCCGGTATCGGTATACGAAGTAAGTGTAGTGGTAGCAATCGGTGACCCGTTACGCATAAGAACATAACCAGAGACAACCACGTCATCAGTTGAAGCTGACCAGGTAATATCAATCTGAGTAGCGGCTGTTGGTGTCACCGTCGTCAAAACCGGCGCTGTTGGTGGTGTAGTATCTTCCCCGCCAACCACCGACACCAAAAACTGACTTGAATCTTGAGCCAATAAAGATGAAGGTATTATTAATAACACTAAGAAAAAGATTCTAAAAATCATATAGGAATGACCGTGAGAGTTGTGGTCGCAACATACGTCCCTTCAATCACAGCCGCATCAGCCCCTATTTCTAACCTGAAATTAATAGTAGTAGTTGCTCCATCTGGATGATTACTGCCACCAACTGCAATTACTCTATCGGTTGTAATAATTGGATCCCAACATTTAAAGGCGGTATCCAAACTGCCAGGAGAACCACAGGTATTACTACCGTTATCTAAATAACGACCAGATATATCAACCCCTTCCGGCGAGAACCCAAAATGAGCAACCCCTGCAGAAGTATTGAAGTTATAGTCTGCAAATGGACTGGCGGTGGAGGTATAATTAGCAATAGAGCCATTAACCCCCTGCATGGCCGGAGAGCCTTCAGCCGCAAAAGACATTTCATAACCAGAAGGACTGTCGGTGATTACTGTGACAGTGGTACTACCATTTGATTGCCCTCCGGTTAGACCACCAAGATCTGGTGTCATCGACACATTGTCAGCTGCGGTGATACTCAGAAACACTTCCTGCATTTGCTGATAGCCGGAGCGAAGACTATAGGTGGCACTATCAGCGTCTCCAGTAGCCACTTCACCAGCAGTACTCTCTAGTGTGTAATTAGTAGAAGTAGAAAGGCCACCACCAAAATTGATACTGTCACTCTGCAGTTGATAATTAGTACTACTACGCACCTCAGCCGAAGCCAAAGAAAGACCGAGCAAGACCAAAACGGTCAATACTAATGATTGCTTAAGAGAGGTAACAAAAGAACTAAAGTACATGTTTAAGCTCGACGTTTAAATTCGAATTTTTTGAAGAAAAGTCTAAAGGCAAAAATAAAAGTAAATAGTACCAAGAAGGTTCCTAGTAACACCTTCCAAGGCAAAACCCAGAACACTACCGTCTCTTCATCCACGATATCATCGTAGCCTCTATTAACTGAGATATGGGCGGTGTATCTACCAAAAAGTAATTCCCTATCCCATTTGAACTCACGACTACGCAACGATTTAGGTAAAACAAACCAAGGCTCCAACTCCACAAAACCAACCTCTTCACCAAAGATGTTTTTTATTCTAGCTTCTCCGTAAGGATTTAGATGCACTGAACCTGTGTTCTCAAATAGTACAGACATCTCAATTGGTCCACGCTCATACCAGATTTTTTTATCTATGATAGAAGCTTCTTTCATTTCACCACCTTTTATAGTTTCTCCAGGTACCGTGATAAAGAAAAGCGTTCCTACTCTCGCCACAATCGGCGAACGAGCTGAGCCCGGTCCTTCGTCTACACCATTATCTTTTACAGTAGAAATTAGTAGCCCACCATAGTATCCACCCGGTTCAGCATCTTCTGGTACAGTGATAGTTACTGGTATCCGGGCTCGCTCACCCAAATTTAGCTTAAGATTATTTTCTGGTACAGATAGATAATCTTTAATGGTGTAAGGACCACGCTCTTCACCAAGGAAGACAACGGACTGCTCAGCATCTGCGGTACCAGACACATCCTCAAAAACCAAAGAGAACGTGCGGTTATCATCAATTCTATTAGCCAATGAAACCTCATACACAGCCGATTGCCCAGGCTTAAGCTCAAGCTCTACTCGCCCTGGCCCAACCACAAAGTCACCTTGATTAACTGTCCCAGTAAGCTGTTCAACAGAAAACCAACGCTTAATATCTTCTACTATTGGTGTGGTAGTGGCTGTACTGCTAGCGTTTTCACTAACTGAAAACTCCCCCACAGGCCCTTGGGCCAGTACGGGAGTTACAGATAGCGAAAGCAAACCGATAAACAAACCTAAAACACTGTACGTTTTGCGACTATTCATATACGAACTATGGTACCTCTATTGCGGAGCTACCGTCAAGGTTGCTGTAGCAGTATAGGTGTCAGCCACAATTCCTGGGGTTGGATTGTTCGGTACATGAACGCGGAAGTGGATAGTGGTACTAGCACCAGTTACCGCAGCTGAGTCACGGTCAATCACCTGAAAAGCTCCTACAGTAGGCTCCATCCAGCATTGGTCATAACTTGACCTCTGAGAGTCGGTATTACAAGCAGCTCCGTCATTCAAGAACGACTGGTCTAGATCACTCGTAGTCACGGCAGTTGCGGTATAACCAAATACTGCTGAGGTACTAGCTGTTGAAAATGCAAAGGTAGGTTCCCCACCTGTGGCTGGGTAGTCACGAATGGTAGTCTCACCCGTCGTGCGCCCCATCATGGTTTGAGGTGAACCGTTGTTATAAAAGGCAATAGTCATAGTATAGCCAGTATTACTGTTGGTCTGTACTGATACCGTAGTAGAACCATTAGCTGTACCTCCAGTGATACCGTTTAGGTTACCAGACAGGTTGGTGTTTACAGCATCAACCAAGAAAGAGGTTTCGCCAGTTATAACCTGATTAATGGTAAATGGACCACTGGTATCCTGAGCCCTTCCCACTCTTGGCTCAGCCAAAAAGAAACTTAGGCCAAGTAAGGTACAAATAATTAAGGTTGCTACTAATGCCTGTACGGCAGCTGCTACTGGTCTGATTACTAATGCTTGCATACTTTTTTATTAATTAACTTTATTTAATTCTAACAAAATTTGGACTTTCTATCTCTAAATTTAGCTACTTTTGTGTATAACCACTTCTCTCTACTAATCTAGTTTTAGCCTAATCTTAAGCTAAATTTCCTATTCACCTGTACCAGCTACCTCACCTCCCCCCGTTTCTGTCTCGCCACCAGCCTCAGGCTCCGACGGACTATCTTCTGGTAAATCTTCTGTACTGCCACTGGTATCATCCGCACTTGGTGTAGTTTCTTCTACTGGCGGTGGCGTCTCTTCACTTGGCGGTATCTCTTCTGTTGGCAATTCACCCCCGCTACCATCACCACCCCCTTCTTCTACCGGCGGGGCTGGGGGTGGATTACTTCCCCCGCCTCCGCCACTTCCCCCACCTGACTGTAACGACTCCAGATATTGAATGCGCTGTTCGAGTTCATCAATCTTTTCTTGTTGATCAGTTAGCTTTGTCCAAATTTCTTTGATGGCCTGGATGATGTAGAAAGGCAATGAAGCCAAATCTACCTGCCGATATCCCTTATCATCGATAGATACTAGTTCTGGGAAAATAACTTCTACCTCCTGAGCGATTAGTCCGATAGCAGTGGTCTCAGTATTACGCTTATAAAGATCCTCAGCCACTTCATTCCATTGATAGGTCACTGGATTAAGTGAAGCAATTCCCTCAAGGTAACTTCTGTCTTCACTGGCCAATGCGTTGATGTTTGTCTTTAGGTCTTCGTCAGAAGAACAAGTACCAGTAAGGGCTGTACCATCGAAGCGCTCAAGACAACCGTTAGTACCCGAGGTACCGACACGGATGTTGCCCCATACCTGTAGCTTTTGGGCTGCGGTAGTGGTACCAATCGCCACATTTCCATCATAAAGAATACGCATACGTTCAGTCATACTAGTGTCTGAAGTACCATTACGAGTTGAGAAAGCCAGGTGACCGACAGAGTTGCTGGAGCCATCAACCAACAAACTCTTTATAGAAGCCGCTCCAAGCGAACCGGCGGTTTTAGATTGTGAACTACCAAAGACAATCGCTCCACCAGAACCGGCAGTGGTGTTATCGTCCACAATAGATAGCATACCGCCCTTATTACCACTATTTGTTAAAGCTGATGTGGTTTGTCCTTTACCAAAGATAGTAAACTGAGTGTTTGGAGTAGAACCAAATCCAACATCACCATCAGACTCGACGAGCATAGTGGTAGTACCAGTTGAAGAATAAAGACTAAGGATATTTGAGCCACTACCTCTTACTGTCAATTTAGCTGAGGCGGTAGTAGTACCGATACTAATATTACCCGTTGACACTGTGGTACCCGTACCATCCATACCAGTACCAAAGATCATGTTACCGATATTAAGTTGGTGGAAACCAGTAGCTGAAGGAGCGTCGATGTCGTAACCGATAATGAGGTTTTCATAACCGGAGGTAATGTTGTTACCAGCTTGGTATCCAAATAGCTGGTTACCACTACCGGTATTAACATTTTCTCCAGCGCGGTATCCAACGAAGGTACCCCAGTTGGCGCCGTTATCCAAGTCATAACCAGCACCGTCTCCAATAATAACCATAGAACCAATATCAGCTGCAACGGCTCCGCTACCTGCCGCCTGATTACCAATGATGACCGAACGAGAACCGGTAGCAACATTCAAACCGGCCGCATAACCCATGAAGACGTTACTCCAACCATAGGCTAAAGCACTGCCAGCCTCATCTCCAATACCAACGTTGGCATAAGCGTTAGGATTTTCATAAGCGTAAGTTAATGCATACTGACCAAAAACAACGTTAGAGCCATCGTAGCTAATCATTCTATTGCCACCAAAATTAATACCTCCTCTAACTACACTTAGATCACCCTCAATCGTCAGCTTACTAGAAAAAGTAGCGGTGGTTGTACCTATCGCCAGATTGTCTCCGGTAGCGGTTAGATAAGTGGTAGCACCAGCATCAGTGAAGAGTGAGCCGCCTCCGCTGATACCGAGAGTTGAGGTAGCTACCCAGCGGGTACTAGTACCAGTACTTTGGAGGACCATACCAAGTGTTCCTGAGGCGTTAGAAGAGTCACGGAAAGCACCGGTGAGACGGAGGTCTCCAGCGATACTAAGCTTAGACCCAGGAGTACTAGTGCCAATACCGATGTTACCAGTTGAGAGCGTGGTGCCAGTTCCGTCTATTCCAGTACCAAAGATGAGGTTACCGATATTTAGTTGGTTACTTCCTG
>JACCDV010010703.1_pt1 | contig 48120 bp, 35 predicted proteins | sample 7446131 | NCBI WGS metagenome assembly JACCDV01 (sample SAMN15323448, study PRJNA562643) | freshwater metagenome | isolation source: river surface water | place: USA:Blue River Watershed | collected 2017-08-17
ATGTTCGATGTGATCAATAATCGATGCGCGCATCCAAATTGTCAGAAACAACCCAAATTTGGACTTGAACTAAAGAAGACTACACATTGCAAGGAGCATGGAAGTGATGGCATGTTCGATGTGGTCAGTAAGCGATGTGCGCATCCAGATTGTCAGACGCAACCCGTATTTGGACTCGAGATCAAAAAGCCTACTCACTGCAAGGAGCATGCGAGTGAGGGCATGTTCGATGTGAGATCTAAGCGATGCGCGCATCCAAATTGTCAGAAACAACCCAAATTTGGACTTGAACTAAAGAAGCCTACACATTGCAAGGAGCATGCAAGTGATGGCATGTTCGATGTGAGATCTAAGCGATGTACAACATGCGATTCTACTTCAATGAATCGCAAGTACAAGCCAAATTGTGCTCGCTGTCATTTCTACCTACATCCTGATGATCCTCGCATCCGAAACTATAAGGTCAAGGAACATGCATTCATGATCGAACTACAGAAGCTTCATCCAGAAATGGTACTCGATCGTATAGTCTCAGGTGGATGTTCGAAGCGCCGCCCAGATGGCTTGCTCGATTGTTTGACCCACTCGATCATAGTAGAAATCGATGAGGATCAGCATGTTGGATATGAATCGATCTGTGATAATCGTCGTACAATGGAGTTATTCTCTGATCTTGGTAATCGTCCAATCGTATTCATTCGATTGAATCCAGATAAGTACTCACTCGATGGCAAGACTACCAAGGGCTGCTTCCAACAAAGTAAGAGCGGCGAGTTGCAGTTAAGGAAGTCCGAGTTTGCTCGGCGATTCGATGCGCTACAAATAGCTATAAACCAATGTATGAATACTATTCCATCTCGCGAGTTATCGTATGTGAAGCTCTTCTACACAGAGTAATCGATTGTCTTTTTTTGATTATGTAGATGATGGTGCAAGCTTGATTTGTTCGTAGATCCACTTGAGATTAGTATGTTCAATTTGAGGGTTCGGAAGCCCATCCATTTGGAAATAATGACTGAGTGCGGGATCAAATTTAGATTTGCTTATGCATTGTGGAACGCGGAGATAGCTGTTCTTGGGTTTGTATGTAGCCACACTGGTCGGATCAAGAATCTTTTGTAATCCAAATGCTTTATACTCGGGCAGAATATCAAATCCGTATGTATTAATTGTAGGATACCATATTTTGTTTGTATCAACCGCATGTTGTCGATCGAGCGCCATGGCGAGTAGCGACTTGTAATAAAGTGTATTTGCGTACCTTAATTGTTCAGTCTCGCCATAGAATCGATCACGCAAGAATTGCATTAAGAGATAATCTATGCTGGCGACCACCATTCCTTCCAACTGGATACAAGAATATCTCGTCCCATACGTATCCGATATCTCAATGAAGCTATTCTTGAATGGCGCCCTTGCTGTGATTGGCTTGAGATTGGCAAGCATGTTGTACATGACCTGCTCATCTTTTTTTTTGCCTGAGATCTGTTCCAATACATATCGTACGCGATCGGAGCAGTTCAACAGAGAAATGCCTGCATCAGTAGGTAGATCGAAAGCCAGTTCTTTATCTGTGAGAGTAGTTTCGGGATCGACAGTACCTTCTAATGGCTTGTGCGATTTGCCATATTCACGATAATACAAAGCGTATGCAGCGAATCCACTAATGCAGATATCGCCTGTGTATATGAAACAATTCTTGTCGAGTATCTGCATATGATCTGGATTGAACTTGAGATCGGCCACTGGTATTCGTATTCGATTGGTTTTGATTTGAACTGGAGTGCCATCATCTACAAGTCCAAACTGTTCTCTCAAGATCTGATTGCGCTTGATATCCTTCTTCAGTCTATTGAATATGTTGAGTGATATGCCGGTATCTGCAAGTAGAGTTGAAAGCGACAACCGCTGATCTATCTTTTGATAGTCTGGATGGATTACGCGGAACTGTCCAATGTCGAGGTATGGGATGCGTTCCATGAGATTTGGCGGAAGGTACGTGGCATCGAGTAATGTAATGTTCTTGATTCGCACGCGGACTGTTGTGATATGAATTGCTCCGATCACATTGATATCTTTGTATCCATCCTTACAGAGTATCTCTGCGAGTGCCGTTGCGTGGCGCAGATTGTCTTCTGAGATGATATCATAATCTGGAAGTGCATCATCGGCATAGATCGATGTGCCTTTGGATCGTAATGCCATATCAATAGCGGTTCCTCCAGTTAGGATGAGCTTGTGTTGAGCTACATATTCGGCAGTAATGGCAAGTGCTTGTTCGATGGTGGATCTATTGAAGTCGAGATGATACAGAAGTAGCTCTGGATCATCTGGCTGCGAGTTATTGCACATGGCTATACTATGGACACTAAAAAAAGATTGCCATATGCGCAAGAACCCATGTGTATATCATGAGAATACACATCGATAGATTGTCAATATATCTGCGATCAATGGATCCAATTTGTCCAGTCCAATATATATCAGCCAGTAGCCATGGGGTACGATAGTGTCTCTATTCTCAAGCAAATAGTTAAGTCCGATGGCAGCAAGTGTAGCAAGCTGGATGATCTGTTTCCGTATATTGTCCAGAAGCAGTATCGCACGCCATTCAAGATCGGCAATGTAGATATTAGCGGAGGCGAGCCGATTATCGATGTGATCGCAATTGGTATGGATAGTAATTGGATTCGCAATGGTCAGTACGATCCATGCGTGATGTCGCTGGACTGGTATCCATTTGATAAGCTCGGACTATCTGCAGATACTACAGTCGGAGAGAGCAATACTGGATACTTCAGTAATAGTCAGCCATTGTACTTGAACTATCTGAACAAACTACTAATGCCGGGCATTCAGATCAAGTTCGACGATCTGACCAAGTGCAATTCTTATATGAATGCAGATCGCGGGATGGCTTACTGTGGCGTACGCGCGGATCCCACACACACGATCATTCCGAAGAACTACAACTTCTGGACCGATATCGATAAGAATGTATCTAACTACTCGCGCGATGGTACTGCTCAAGATAGCAAAGGTGTTATGGAGATCAATATGCTTATGTATGCAACTGAGATTGTGGATCATCTGCAGACCAAGCTCGGGTATCGGGTGCCTAACAATACTGATCCATACCATTGGTCTAACTGGTTGGTGGCGAGTAGCGATGGTAAAGGTGGATCGGGCGCGCGATACTTCAAGTTGTTGTACCTGACTGAATTTGATTTCTACATGCACAATGGTGTGATGGCAAATCCCTCTCGCCTGGATTTCTACCTGGCCTACTCTACAGCATTTGCAACTGCGATGAAGCAGATTGTTTCTGTGACTACGAATAGTAGTACTGTTATGAACAATCAGTACTTTTATTCGAATCGACTGACAAAGGGCTCAATCCTTCCGGCCGGTCAGTGGATCTACTCGAAGGATTACAAGTACAAGCTGCACTTGACTCAAGGTGGCAATCTGAATGTGTATGAGTTTCCTTTCTTCTCAGACGATCTAATGTCTGCCAAGAATAAGGTCATGACTGCAAGTTCATGGGCGGCAAATGCCGACAACATACTTACTTGTTATCTGTTCGTACAATCAGATGGAAATGTAGTCATTTATGGCAATCCCTCTACTTCGATGTCGCAGGATTCTCAATACAACGGGGTGCTTCAAGCCTTTATTCCCACCGGAAGCTTCGGAAATGTCCGCAGCACTGCAAATACCATCGTAAGTAATTTTGCCAAAGCCAATTCTCTATCTATCAACCTATCATCCCTGAGTGATACCCAACTATTCAAGGCCATTATCAATAAGAATACTCTGAATGCCGCCAAGATATTATCTGGTTCTACTCCTACAGAGAAAGTTATTGGGCGCGGCAGTCCAATTGCGTCATCTGAAACGTACGGTAATGCATACTTTGGGATGAGCGACTATAGTTTATTGGTACTGCCTGGAGGCGCGCTTGTAGCAGTAAATGCAGGATTGGCGAGCAAGACTGCAAGCAATTCTGCGAGTATGGTCCTTGGAAGTCATTCTATGAACAAACTCTATACCGACGATGCTAATAATTTGCAGTGTATCCATGGCTGGCGCTTATTGAATACGAGCGGACAAGGTCAGCCGGATATGAATCCTATCGCGGATTTGACTAAGGCAGGCGATTCCAAGAACTGGTGCTTCCAGAATCCATTTCTAATATATACTGATTCCGATGGGACTAATTATCAATTTACAGCTACCGACTATCAGCAGATTCTATGGTATATTGGCGACTATGCAAACCTGACCGATAGTGCATATGCATTCCTTACATCTGGGTTCTTGGCTAAAGCTGCAGGACTGGGCTACTCGGGTGGGCTGTCCATAAGCAGTTCTGATGGTCAATTGATACTGATCAACTACTGTATGCGGGGTAATCGATTACGAACTGACAAGGCTTGTACGAGTATGATTACTGCCTCGCTTCCAGACAATCTCCAGCGCTTAGTTGATTTCAATATGCGTACTCGTATCTGTAGCAATCCGGCTAATCCTTACGATCAGACCTATTGCGCTACTGCCAGTCCGACCAATCTTACAGAGGTAGAGTCCAGTCTAATCAAACTGGATCCCAAATTCTCAGTCGTATGCTCACTTGCATCTGCCGGAACGATTGGCTCTTCTACCGTTCCAAACACTATTCGGTCCAATAGGACATATGGAATTCCAACCGATCAATCTCATATGGATCAGATTAGTGCTGCGATTGCGAATAATTCTGGCAAACTAACTGAGCCCCAATTGCTCTACTTGCGCAAGTTCTATGTGGATAGAAATAATAACCAATACCTTCGATATACTCCAAACAATACATTCATCTGGGGATCGGACTACTTAGCAAGCGAAGAGGCGTATCGCTGGTCGCCCAATGGGGCCTACTTCTTGGCATTTCAGAGCGATGGCAATATGGTTGTCTATAAGACTGATACTAAAGCAGCTATGTGGTCATCTGCTACATATGGTAATTCTAATGCAGTACTCTCAATCACACGCACAGGCGCCGCTGTCATCTACCAAGATCAGACAAAGGCTAAAACTCTTTGGACGACCAATACGAATGTCAATGTATCTACCGCCTTTACTCTGGACAACAATGGTACTGTGGTGCTATTCGCACAAGTCGGTGTGAATTCAACTTGGACTCCAATCTGGACAAGCAATGGCTTGAATGCCTACAAGATTCAACCAGTAGTAGTATCGCCCATCGTCCAGCCATTTGCTGGATCAGCATGGAGTTCTATGTATGCGAGTCAGATGGGATTGACTCCACTATACGATCGTGTCGATACTCGCCAGATTGGCATTCCAGTTGGTATGCTCATATATAAGAACTCATATGGGATTCCTACGGTCTGGTCTGTGAATTTTGATACGAACGATCTCAGAGTCAAAGGTGCGCAAGCTGCGGTCAGCTCGGCTACGTATTCATCATCGGATACTATCTGGAAGTACTTTCGCACGTATTGCGATATCAATTTCCCTTCGCAACTGGCTCCGATTAGTACAAATGAAGCTATGCAAGTATTGAGTACTCCTGATATCAAGATGCTTACATCTACACCCTCGCCATTCGAACAACAGACCTGGACTATGAACAGTTCGAATGCATCGACCAATGGTACCGTTATTGTATATAGGCTGATCTCTACTGCGGCATGGATTGCATACCGACGATCAACTGGATCTACACTTAAGGATGCTGACTATAAGGCATTGTGCGCGAACAATGTAGATGCATGTGCGCAGGATTATGGCAACTTGATCGCATCCAATCAGCTTGATGTATCTTCTACAGACTTCAATGCCATTTGCGATATTGCCACAGTGAATCCTTCTACTGCCGCTATGCGTAATGATCCCAACTATGAAATCATTCTAAATGATTATGTGGCTGATTCTGGATTTAAGTCTATGCGCGGGTATGCTGAGTATGTAGTCGGATTCCACTTCTATCGTAATAAGATTAATACTGATTCTAAGACTCTGAGCGATGCTCAGCTATACAAAATTATGACCAGTGCAGGCGGAGTAATCAAAGGATACCATGGAGGCTTCTCTGCCAACAACGCGGACAGCATGAAGAACATTTGCACTACCGCATATGGCGTACAAAAGTGCGCGGATCCTGCTAACTGGAATAAGTCTTCCTTTGCGAATCGCGCATTCAAGAGCAATACTCGCCATAGTACAGAACTTGAACACTTCAGTGGAGTCAATTGTGCCACCGCCTGCTCCAATCCAAATGCCCCTAAGCCGCTTCTCGATGCCTGCAAGACTGGAGCGCTGGCCCATTGCGCCCAATCAGACAATATCTATGGATCGAACTGCACCACAGATATGGCTAAGTATCCAGAGCTAACCGATATCAAGAACAACTGGTGCAAGTCCAATCCAGACCATCCAGAATTCTCTAATCATTGTCCAAAACCATCGATCATCGCATCGATCTCCGCATTGATTTCCGGATCGGACTCTACAGCAACTCCTATATCAGATGGGTCATCGGCTACTACGTCAGTATGGACGTGGGTACTTACTCTGATCGGACTTATCATCTTGGCAGCAATCGTCGCAATGGTTGTCAAGCGACGAGCTCGCTCAGGAGCACCTTCGGCCAAGATATCATTTCAGAATAGTCCAAACCCATTTACAGTACCAACCGCTCCTACGCCTGTAGCAACGCCAATAGTCGCCCAAGTACCATCCACACCTGTAGCAACGCCAATAGTTGCGCCACCAACCGCCGCTCCAGTAGCATCCGCGCCACCAACCGCCGCTCCAGTAGCATCCGCGCAGACGTCGTTATCTATCGATCAAGTGGGTAAATAATTATAACGCTTCGTTCTTTTTTCAGTATTTAATTGACCATACTATTCATAATATATAGCAATGGACGTTCTGGTGTGTGAGCGAGGCATTGCTTTAGGTATTGAGCAATTTGTGGAACGGTTTGGCAATGAGGCGCTGCTCAAACTCAAGAAGCAGATGACTATCTGTACTATTGATCGCCATACCAAGATACCAGTACGCACGCCAATGTTTTCAATCGCGCGATCTCCTCAAGGCAATGTGTTAGAGCTACCTCGATTCTGTCTTGATATACTGAAGTCCAAGGGATACATAGACAAGGTATCAGTTGATCTATCCATTGGCGAGCGCATGACTCATGAGTACGTAGGCAAAAGCAATCCCAACCAACAACTGGTTGTTGAGCATATATTGAATATATTCAGAGACAAGGAACGCAAGTTCAATGGAATCACACTCAAATTGGGCGCGGGTCAGGGAAAGACATTCTGTGCGCTTGATTTGATTGGCAAGATCAAGCGCAAGACTCTGATCGTAGTGCCCAATACCTATCTATTGAATCAGTGGGTCAAGCGATTGAACAAATGGATTCCGACTGCTACGGTCGGCGAGTTGTACTGTAAGCGCAAGCTGGATGGCGACATCATCGTGGGCGTGATCAATTCAGTAGCCGATCTCGAACAAATAACTATGACTACTAAGCTACCGATTCCAAATGTGGGGAAGGCGGTCAAGTATATCAAACAGACTACTACGATTCGAGTGGATGATCTATTTGCGCAGATAGGCCTTACCATATTCGATGAGTCGCAGATGTACGTATCCAAAGAGTTCCGCAAGGCCTTTCAGAGAATCCATTCACGATTTACTATTGGATTGAGTGCCACTCCAAGCATTCGCGAGGACAAATTAGATAAGATCCATATCTCATGGATCGGGCCGATACTCGAAGCCAGTCAGCTTGAAGGATACGCTCCGGCCCAAGATGCATTCACATCAACCGCCACCATGATCAAGTACCATGGTCTGGACGAGCATGTTCAGTTCAAGGTACGAGATGATGGTGTGATCGACTATCAATCGATCATCCAGGCATTGGTAGATGATCCACATCGAAATGAACTGTTGGTCCGGCGCATACTTGAGCTATCCAAAAAGGGCCATTGTGTATTTGTATTTAGCGATCGGCGATCGCATTTGGAACACTTATATGATCTGATTGCAGAAGAATCGCACGATTCGCCACTCAACTTAGAACTACCCGAAGCAAACCGAAAGGTAGTCTTGTATGGTGGATCATCCGAAGAGACAATCCAGATTGCTAATGATCTATCCAATATCATCTTGACTACATATCAGTACTCGAGTACTGGAGTCTCAATAGAGAAGATGGATTGCCTTGTATTGACTACTCCGCGGCGAACCAATATGGAACAGATCATCAATCGCGTGTTCAGACTTGGCTCGGATCAGACTATAGAAAGGCAGATACTGGACATATTCGACATGCGCATGCCAATCAAGAGACAACATCCCGAACGTATCAAGGCATATAAGGATAGAGGCAGTGCGCTTGTATATGAAGATTATGATTGTAGTCAGATGCAAAAAAAGATTAGCCAGTCGATGTATATAAATAAGACCATGTAAGTATATGCACTTGTCAATATGAAATTATCTCTGGACTTCTCATGCGATTCAGATAAGTATGTGCTGACTGTTAGTATCGAGCATAAAAATATGTGCATTCTGCGCACACACTATCAACATATATTCATTAATGATAAGGACATTGAGATAGATGAACTGCGCGAGAAGCTAAGAGCACTATGTGCGCATGATACACCATTAGAATTATTTTCAGATATCAATGTCCATTATGGATCCAGCCTTTCTTTGTCATTCGCGAATGGTGCATTTCTATGTGCCTATACAAGCATGCCGACTCGCGAGCAGGAGCTTACTACAAATAGTATCTATCTATTGCGATCGGATGAGCAGCAGCAGTTCTATAGAGAACTACATCAATTAATGGAGATCTTGAGCACGCATAAGCGAATTCGTATCATTTGATCTACGACTCTGAGATAGTATCCTGCTTATTAGCAAATGATGCGAGTCGGAGAGCTAATCCTGCAATGATCACGAATGTGATGTCCAACAGATACCAGTTGGTTAGGTCCTCACGCTGAGTTTTTTTCTGGATCACCAAGAAGTCGTAGCAAATCAAAACTATCAAGGAGATGATAGCCAGAATGAACCAGTTTTTGGCAGTGTTGATCTTGTTGAGAACGGCGTGGAAAGGCATGGTGCTTATATTGTTGTATGTAAAATTATTTCTGAATTGATCAAATGAATGACAAAAAAACATTTATACATGCGATATATTGATCTACGCTTCGCAATATTCCGAATCAATACGTTCATAAACGGCTGGCTTGAGTCTGATGCGAGATCCAACCGACATGGTCTGCAGTTCGTTCAGAAGTAGATTACTTGTGTGGGTCGATTGGACCTTGTAGATACGCGCAGCATCCAAGCACTCTAAGCACTTATACACGCCCTTCTCTTCATTTACAGACACGCGATTCCCGCAATTATCGCAGACATACATATCAATACCATCGGCATGTCTGGTCATCTTCTCCTGAAGGAAGTTCATACTGGCCACGCTGAGACAGCTTGTCTCCATAGATCCAAGACGCACTCCACCGCCCAATGTCTTACCTTGAAGTGCTTGTCTTGTGACTGAGTCAGTCGGACTGAATGAATTGGCGGCGATCGTATCGATTGTATATTTCTGAAGAGTCTGATAGTAGATTGGACCCATGAAGATCAGGCTATCCATATACTGACCAGTCATTCCATTGTACAAGCGCTCTGTACCATTGTAATTGAATCCATATGATTGGAGCATCTCGGCAATGTTATCTGTATCTACCTTCTGAAACATCGTAGCCGATGTAGTTGCGCCAATGTGCGCGCTCAGTTTGGCCAGCATGCCCTCGAATATGACTCCCGTGGTCATTCGCGTGATCAAGGAAAGGAGATTGAAAATCATGTCTGGTCGAATTCCATCTTTGGTAGTTGGCATATCCATTTCGTCGTACAGGAATCCTGTGCAACCTTTTTGCATTAATACCTTGAGCAGTTTGCACTACTCGCAACAACTTTCGAGAGCATTAATCCCTACGGCTGCTCCTGCTTTCACAGGGGATTAGACTATCCATTAAGCCAGTTCAGATTGGATCTGAATTGACCGACGCATTATAGTCGTTGAACGTTCTGCATGGCACGTGCGCTGTAGCAGTTTCGCTGCGGATTTCCTATTTCAAGCTGATTTAGCCATCATCTTGTGCGTTATTACCATACCTCTGGGCGCTACCCAGAGTGCGCGAATATCCTTTCAGACATTCGGCGGTATCACAAGCTTTAAGGGGTTCCTGCAATTTATTCGTCTCGCTCCATCAGACAGATGATTTGATCATCTAATGTATATCTGATTTCACTAAGCAGACACTCTTTTTATCGAGCTGCTTCTTACGGGCCATTAAAGGTTAACCCGCGCGGTTTGAGTTTGATGTGATAACAATTTTACCATTCTTTCTAATTAGAAATTTTCCTGATGAAACTGTTGGGCAATATACCTTTCCAGTATATGAGATTAGCGTTTCCGTCGTACTCTGAGTACTTGGATTGACCAATGCATTTAGGTATGCCTTATGCTGAATAATACTAATTCTATACTGATTTGTCTTTCGAACAGTTTGTTGTCTTTTAATACTCAGTACTTCTCCAGCAGGGCGCTTCAATGTGATAGTTGAACTCCAGCCACAATGAATCGTAAGACGTTGTACATCATTGGCTAATCGAGTAGATCCAGTGTAATATTCATATGAATTATTGTAGTGATGCCCATCGCCACTAAGCAATGCAAACAATAGAATCTTGGATTGGCGCTCACTTAAGCTCCATACGAAATCAGGAAGATATTTTTCAATTCCTTTACCAAGTGGTTGAAAGTATTGAGATAGACTTCTTTGACCTGTGATGTAGTAATAATCCGGTTCATTAGCATAAATGGAAAACGTGAATCCAATTTGTGGTAGAATTTCATTTAATTTATCTTTAATGGTTTGTTTATGAGCAGAAATACGCACATGATGATTCATATCAATATGTCCTTCTGCAATGTAGATACCCATGAATTCTAACCAAAGATCCATTTCGATTTGCTTTTCCAGATTATCAAATCTGCGGAATTGCGGATTTTCATGCGTATATGCTGGCAACTTGAACCATTGGATGTCTGATTGCACATTGCGCACATTTTTTTTACAATGGTATTTGCTACCAGCCAACTCATGCGCTTCAATTCTTTCAAATTGCGATGATCCAGCTGTTTTGGCATAGATTTTGTGATTCAACGTGCAATCAAATTCAATAGATTTCGATTTCACTGAATACATATCGCCATCATGATCAAATACATTCATAGCAGATGGTTTTTCATATGCGAGCTCATCCAAATCGGTAGCAATTGCTAATGTATGATTTGTAGTTAGCTGATCGATTGAAATCCAACCTTGTTCTTGAGTAAGTACATCATGATCTGGGGTTAGGCAGAACTTGCATCCGAGCTCTGTCTTACGATAAGTCTTGAATGCGATCTTGATGATTTCCTTATCATCATTATTCGCGGCCTGCACAACCTTATGCACGTACGCCGGTTCCTTCTTCTTGTAGATCATACTGCGATCTGTGTAGATGATATTAGGATCCTTCACATCGCTCTTGGGCAGCTTGGCGATCTTGCCAACCAAGCAATCGCCTTCTTGCACAAATGTGCCTTCTGGAACAATACCATTGACCAGCTTCTCATAGTTGATATGACTCTTGATGTCAGCAGTATTGGTAGGATCTGGCCGGCAGATGATCTCACTTTGTTCGCACTCAATCTTGTCGAATGTGATATGAATGGCATCGAACATACCTCGATCGACCGATCCCTTATTGACAATGAGAGAGTCTTCTTGGTTGTACCCGCCATAGATCGTGATGGCCACAATAGCATTCGTGCCCATTGGTGGGATATGCTTGTAAGCCATGGTCGTGACGAGCGGGTCTTCAGTGTATGCTTGCACATACAGATCCTTGTGCGCGGTATGTGGCCAGTTCTTGAGCGGCCAGCTATTGGTTTGCTTGACCTGATTGGTCTGGAAGACAATACGCGCGGGCTGATTGTGATTTGCGAATACACTGGTTAGTGCAACAAGACCAATGATACCTTGAGGGATATCTACATGGGTGAATCGATGTGTAGGATCATGGCGCAATGTCTTGAAGTGATCATACTCGAAGGCCACATATGCATTGTCTTGCTCTTCTGGTGAGATATACTCAACAATGCCCATGCGAACAAGGTCATCAATATCAATCTCGCCGGATCTGAGTTGCGCTACATATGTGTTGGTAAGTCCAATATTCTGTTCGAACTTGTCATGAGTATAGCCAGGTTCGCCAACATTGTTGCGCACAATCAGTAGCGGTCGCACCAGGCGGCCCGAATCTACCCAGAGTTGAATCTCATTTGTATTCAAATTATGTGCGATTGTGGTAAGCATGTGTAGGTCTCCATTACGTTTCTTCTCGCGATAGTTGCGCAAGAATAGCGCAAAGTCTTCTACGCAGCCCAGCCAATCGCCATTGACCATCACCTTGTGTAGGTTTTGAGTCAGAATGCGCGTCATGTCCTTGCAGAGTTCCTCGATAGGAATAAGCTGTTTGTCATTCATGACAATGTGCTTGAGCACTTCACTGGAAGCAGCTGGAGTGATATCTGCGCTGACACTCAATTGCTTACTGATACCTACTTTGGTACCAGTATCAGCCGATGTAATCCCGCAGATATAGCCAGTACCAGTTGGATGCACTTGACGCACCGTAATTGCCTGTTCAGATGACTTGGCGCTGTTATTCTTGTTCGAAGTATCAATGCTCTTGAGCGTAGTGATCACGTTCAGTTTATTTTTGTGATGTTGCTGCTGAGATGAAAGTCGATTCTTGAACGTAAGCTTATTCACGGTCATGGTCTTATCTCCCGAGACAATCGCATTCATAAGTGCTTTCTCGAACTCATCTGGCTTGACTGCATTTTTGAATAGCGACTGCAGATTGATGTCCGCAAACGAGTTGTTCTTGAAGTCCTTGCCAAACTGTCTCTTGAGCTTCTGCACAACCATGAAGTTGTACTGAGTCTTGAACACGCGCGAGTAGGACATGCCGGCATCATTCACTCGCTTGTTCGTATAAGAATTGCGATCGGTAGATGGGATTACTTCGAGATGAACCAATAGCATTCGATGAATCATATGACCCAGATATGCGGCCTTCTTGATACGGGCGGATTCGCCAATGCCAATATGTGGAAGGAACTTGGTGTCAAGGTTCTGTAATAGCTTAGCCATCAAGAATCGTTCGACATTCAACTCATCTTCGGTCTGTTTGTCTGCAGATGACTTGAGTTTGGCTCGATAGGAGTCATAGTACTTGATACAGCGAGTAAGCAGGCGCAAGATATCCTCTTGATTCACCATCGTATTCACGGGCGCGCTGGTATTCCCAGGCGCTTTCTTCTGAATCTCATTCTTGAGAACAGAATTGATATCGCCGTAAGTTGCAGCAAAGCTCTTATGGAGTACTGCAAGCATCTGCTTAGTGATCACATCGCTGCCTTTGCTTGTGTATGCAATATATTCAATGATGGTCTTGGCCGAATGAATGCCGAGTGCTCGGAAGAATACAAAGAATGGAATCTCGATCTCCTTGAATCCGGCCTTGCTCATATTGATCACAATCGCGCCGTTGTCCAGCAGCTTGATCATCATGTTGTACGAATTCTCAAAGCTATCGCCTTGTTTGCTGATGATATCTCCACGACACACCTCATGCTTGTAGTCATTTACAAACTCGCGGCTCTCATTGTACTTCATGCTTTCGGCGTTGATAATGATGTACTGGTTGCCCTTGATCACGAAGTAGCCACCCAGATCCGATGGATCCTCTTGCAACTGAATCAATGATTCCTTAGAGCGATTGTACATGTTGCACAATTTACTATTGACCATACAAGGTAGCTTGCAGATCAATGTGTTCGGAATGGATAGCTTCTCGATCGATTCGGTACCATTGCGATGGTACGCCTTAGCAATCATAGTAGCATCGATATACACGCCTGAGCAGTAAGTAAGATCCTTGAGCAACGCTTCATTAGGGAAGAGCGGCATTGTTTGCTGTAGAGCATAATCATACTTGGTAGGCTTATGCACGCGCACAGCATCGACTGATATATCAAGTGAGTACTTGATGATGGTTGGATCACGCTCGACATTGTCTTTGGTGCTTGTATCCATCTCAAACTTCATCTCAAATACATCTTGAGCAATTTGGGCAATACCTACATCGCAAAAGTGGTTGAAGCTATTCAGCGTTGCGCTGATGATGCTGTCCTTGCTCAATACTGAGTCAATAATCGGGATCAAATCTGCCTGGCTTTCGATGAATTCGGAGGCTGGCATATAAGATTTGGCGACAACTTGATTACTCATTTTGGACAAGATTCTCTTTACGGGTGTGGTATATTGACTGTGCATATATTACTCGGGATAGTATCAATTTTAGATGCAATTTGATCAAAAAAATACATATCTACGCGCGTTTCTCGAACACCACGTATGAGTAAAGACCCGAATACTCCTTATCCGCATCGCTTAATTGGCCATATACTTTCGGATTATGCTTCTTGAATGCGCGGAGCATGGCGGCAAAGCTATCCGTTGCCACAACTGCAAATCCATGGTCTGCAGCAAGTGCTGTCAAGAAGTCCATATTGACCAGATATTCACGATAATACATTCCGCCACTGAATGGAAGGACCACGTCGATGGGTTGATTGAGACTGGCAAGTTCTTTCGACGAGTACGCCTTCTTAATAGAGTACTTGTGGTCCGGCGTGGTCCATTCTTCGGTCTTCTTGAGTAAGTCAAAGATAGCTTGACCATTGAAACATGTGATCAAGAATCGACCGCCAGCCTTGATCATGTGGCTAACTAACTTGAATAGATCGGCTATAGGCAGATTCTTATTATGGCCTGTCTTGTCGTGCGCCAGATAGTGAATCCCAAAGTTCAGCATGGCAGCATTTGCTTGAGTGGGCAGTTCAGTATGAGCAATAATATCTTCGTACGCATGCTCAAAATCTACCTGTCGGATATGAATCTGCGCGCTGGCATCTTTGGTCTTGAGTCGTAAGTCGTACTTGCGCTGCAGTAGCTCATACAAGGCATCGATATCTTTATCGATCATAGTGATTTCCGTGAATCCGCTATCGATTGCTCTGGCCATATCTTGACCCTTTCCACACATAATATCTACCAATGATGGCGGTTCCAAATAAGTTTTCATCAGTTCTTGCTTGGTATATGAGTTGAACGCGCGTTGAGCAAAGTATTCGCTATCACTGGTGGATGCAAAGTAGCCACCCAAATCAGATGGACTTAGTCCTAACATCTCGAATGTGAGTGGATGCTTGATCGAATGCCAGATCAGTTCAGCATATCTCAAAGCATTACCAAAGTATTCTCCTTTGCGTACATCATCCGATCGATCGTCGCGCATACGAACAATCTCAGGTCTGGTCAGAATAGATCCATCCGATGCAACGAATTTGAACTCGGCCACTCGTCCTCCAAGATTTGCATCCGATGATGACCATAAATATATGTGTGGATTATCATATGGAGCAAACTGGATAGGAAAGTACTGAAAGGAATTCTCTGACTCAGGCGCGACGTACCCATCGAAGAACTGCAGATTCAATCGCTTGAATGTAAGGATATCTACTCCAGAACAAAGCGCATATGTATTCTCAGATGAATTGGTGATCATGCCAGCAGATTTGCGCAGTGCCTTTGCATGAGTTGGATCGATAAGCATCAAATAGAAATCGATAGTAGATTGCTCAACTGGTTTCCACTTGAATGATATCGTATTGTAGTACTCAGTATTGCGCCGACTCTGCGGGTCGGATCGTTTGTATCGAGCATTTGCCTCCTTATAATGTAATCCTTCTGGAGTAAATATAATCCCATCGATCTCATACTTACTCGCGAGGGCTTTCTTATAAAAGTCCTCCAATTGGGTCTTATATTGATCCTTGGTCAGCTTGACAAATGTCTTGACACTGCCGAGATTGTACTTCTGCAGAATCTTATCGGCAGATGCGAATTCCTTGATTCGCATCTTGAATGGTAAGTTGCTTAGGCGTTTGCCTCGACTCATAATGATATCAAACATATGAAAGGTTGGCTTACCATCTTCTACAACCATTTCCGTATCGAGAATAGTTCGAACTACTTCCAATCGAGAATTAGACTTCTTGGTAAATGGTTGAATGACAGTTAGCTCACTGGACAAGGATACAATCTCTGTGCCGATCGCTATCTTCTTCGACCCACTAAGCTTGAAGTACTCAGCGATTTGTAGAATCGCGCGCTGCCCATCAATCTTATCTGTGATATAGAATGTATCGATTTCTGGAAGGATATCCTTGAAGTAGATCGTGCGGCTTAGCTCTACGGCGCTTGGTGTTAGTTGTTTGAACCCAGACTTCTCTCGGAACTTGTCTGCGATGGTCGAGTCTCGATATATCTCCTTGGCGATAGAGTACATAAATTGTTGATAAGCATTTCTTTGAGCAGAAGGGGCTATCATTTGCACCACATACTTGATCACATCTGACGCATCTGATTTGGATAAGCTATCACCAATGAAGTGCAAACTTGCAGAGATCATATCGTATGCAGTATCATCAAGTTCTGTCTCAAAGTCCTTGTAGTTCTTGAGCAGATTATTTTTGTATTCCTGCAGGCGAGTTGTAAATTCATGCGGATTGCGGATCAGTTTGCATACATCAATGTTCAATACCCAATCTGGATACTGAGATAGATAGTATCCCACCTTGTGCGATATGCTTATGTCAGTAATTTCTCCTTCTGAACATATGCCGGGAATTATTTGAGTAAGATTCGCAGTGTATTCCTTATCATCAACTCGCACATTTCGCTTCATGATGCGTTCAGTTGCGCATAAGACTGTACCTTTATTGGATTCATCATGCGAAATTGACTTGAACTTGAATTGACGTGGATAATTGATTCGAATGCTCTGTTCGATAACTTGATTACTGCTTTGATCCATTATCTTTCTTAACATTTGGACCAACTCTAATTTGGATGGGACCAAAACCATAATCGGGATAGTTAGGGTTCGATTTATCAATTCATTGCTAACGAAAAGCGCAGACATGGTGTGGAGCTACTGGTATATTTACTAAGTGATAAATCAATTTTACGTTTTCGCTTTCCGCATAGTAATATAAGTCGAGAGTCCAGATATGCCAAACGCTAATATCAGTGCAAGTAAGATCCGTTATGATCTGAAGACATGGATTGGCAGTACGCCATTTATCCATAATCTTTTATCGAATCCATTCAGTATAGCTATCTTGATTATGACATTAATCTGGTTGCTCGATTTGTTATATGGCAAAACATTCGAATGTGCATCCAGTCGCGAGGTGATTCAACATTTATCTACAGCACTATTTACTATCACGGCAGGAATATTCTTGAACAACTTGACCATATCCAAGTGCGCAATTCGCGGAGGTGAAGAAGAACATATGGATCATTCGATAAGGGATAAATACCAAGATATGAATGATAGCATCTTGTCTCAATATGAGTGAGTCAAAAAAAGATCATTTAGGGATCGCTAACATACTGCACGCTGAATAGGCCACCATAGTCTTGATTATCCACGGATGCATCCGCGATGGTATTGGCGATCGGTTTTGTCTCTTTGGCTGCAGCGCTGCTTTGCTTAAGAGACATCAGCTCATCCTCTTGCATACGATAGAGTTTGATTTGGTTGAGCATCATGGTCTGCATCTCTTTGAACTGATCCGCAAGTGCTTTGTATTTGGTTTGCAGATCTTCATTCTTAGTCTTGAGCTTGGTTCTATCTTCAACTGCTTGACGATATAGACTATTCAATTTGGATAGCATCTTTTGAGTCTTAACTGCCTTTGATGTACTATTTACAGTAGATTTGATTCGTACTCCGGCACGTTTGGGCTTATCTTGCTCGCAAGCAACAAATCGCTTATAGCTACTGTCGCGATGCTGGATCAGTTCTTTGAGCACACAGTCCTGTAGAAGAGAGATGTTGCTTGGATCTTGGTGTTCATCAATAATCAAGGCCAGATAGTCAGCTAACAACTTGTCTGCAAATGATTTGACTGTCTCGCGCAGTACCATAGATAGCACATCATGCTTTTGCTTCTCCGTCAATGATCTGATATATACATCGGGGATGAACAAACTGGCATAGAGATTGATGCAATCGACAAAGCTAAGCTGTGTGTAGCTAGTCGATACTCGCGTGTAATAGTGGATGCTGTTGATAAGAGTTTTGTAGAACTCGGGGGTATCTTTGGTCTTTACATAATCGGTGATAGCTGAGCAGTAGCAGGCCGTGATATTCTGTTCGGTCTTCTCTTTAAGGACAATGGCGCGATCGTACATGTGATTATAGAAGATATCTACAATGGTAGATCCAACCACATCGAGCAGCGACAAAATCTTTTTTTGCATGTGTAGTTCCATTGTAGTTCTTGCCATATTATATTTGGTAGTTAATGGTCTCCCAATCAAACATACACTACATTTGATCGCACTTTCATCTGTATGATATAGATCCAAACTCCGACATGAATCGGACTATGATTAGCACATCGGTGCTCAAAGGTCGCGCAGTATATGGCGATCTGCTGCTCAATAAAGGATATTCGCATGATCAAATTGATGATATGGCGGTATCTGAATTCTTAAACTATGAACGTGCGCAACTCGGTGAGCCAACACCTATCTTTCTACTTGCGATCAAGAAAATCTTGTTATACGCAATCCCAGTGATTGCTCCACGCAATTCCAGATCCAAGCGTGGCATACAAATAACTGCGCAATTCACTACAGATTGTGTAGAACTTATAGCCAAGTCCAAGGTACGTTGGCATCGCTTGGTATTCGGAGACAAGTACATTCTATTGGGATTTGTATTTCCACGTACTCTAATTAGTCATCTGAGTATAAGTGTATTTCAATGGAAGTACTACTATCAATATCCAAAAAAATACAAGCCGCATCCATTAGACCTATCGCATATCAGCGGACTTGAGAAAATTCAAGCAAAGGATCCGGCGAAGGTCCTGGATTCTGCTATGTATCTAATCCAAACCTCGCACTATGAAAATCCAGATCTGTATAACCAGATATTGCGATCGCTTAGGTCTAAATTAGAAGAAATTATCACTGCGAACACATCGATTAGGTATGAGACTGACTGGATAGATCAACATGTGGTCCAAGATAACTGCATTCCTAGGCGAGTAGCGCCATTGAATGACAGCCACATAGTATCTCAGTTGAATACCATATTGGAACGACATATAGATCCAACTTATTCAATTTCTTATTACGATGCTTTGCATTCTACTGGAAATTGGTTATTGTATAATCAGATATATCTATATGGATACGATTCGCCTGCCGCTGCCAGCTATCTTGCTCGCTTGGCATATGCCAAAAGTGAAAATGCTAAAGTATTTGTACAATCGGCAAAGGAGGCCCAGAGTGCTTTATTACAAACTCGAGCGGAGAAAATTGCGAGAGAGCAGTATCCTTACTATTTCGATTCGGGCGATCGGCGAGGACTATTCACGAAGTTTTCTCGATTCAGTCTGAATCGACTACCTGGCGCTCATCGTAAAAAGATTGAACTCTTATTAGAAAAGGATCTTGCAAGACAGCATGCGCTTATACATAATAAATGCTCCCATTTGCCTTTGCTTAAGCAATTGCGCATGGTTTCGGCCATTCCTATGGATATACTTGATGCATACAATAAGCTCGAACCATTTATAGATTTTGATCGCAAAGTAAATGAAGAGCATGCCTATCAATGTAAGGTATGTCGGTATTCATTGCTTTGCGAACATGAGGTTGATTTCTATTCAGAAATCAAAATATTGAAAGACAGTGCGGCGAACCAGGACAATGATATATTCTACATCGCGCGCCAAATTATTATTAATAGGTTCAAGCAATTGCAGAGTAGTATTGATCGAACCAATACATTTGCATACCATTGCCGATACTGCGCTCAGGAACTTGGACATAGTGATGACATGATCCAATTTACTCGCAGGGATACTTTGAATCTTCCAGCAATAGATATCAACAATCCATATAGAAATATCGCCTATATCACTCTGGTGGGAATCATATCGAACAATATTGATCCAATGGTGCTGTCCATTAGTAAGAATAGAATTGTACAAGCATTCATTACCAGCATGCAAGAGCACATAGAAGATATTTCATTTGGTTATCAAACAACGCTTAGTCGCAAAGGCACTGAGACTGATTATGAAGATACAGTTGAGATGCATACCAAACTGTCTGCACTAATTTTAGGATTGTGCGCGATGATTGCTCTGAATATTAATGTACTTAAGTCGGGAAAGCAATTGCTTGTGAATCCCAAGGCCGCCCCGCGCAAGATTAGACCAGACTCAGGCCAAGCTACTTCGAATCCAGAATTGAGTGATGCAAGTACTGATGACTCAAGCGGAGATGAATCGGATGAATCCGCAGTAAGCGGCGGATCGATCAAAACCGAGTTTGCTACCGCATTTGCAATTGTAAGAAACTCGCCATTCTTCAAGGCTACTGCGGTTAGTGAAGATAAAGTCAAGACAATGCTGCTTGAATACTATCGCCGAATCGCTAAAGATATTAGCGATCTCGGCGATATGACTGTGATCATGCGATCAAATGAGGATCGTATCATAAGAGAAATAGTGCAAAGCCCAGTATATGCCTACCTGCAACATATTGCGGCTCGTAATGATAATTCTGTTATTCAGAATAGATCATTTGGACAAGTAATGGGCTTAGAGATTACTAAAGCTACTCGCGGAAATCTCTATCAAAATGTAATAGCTGATCGTGTCAAGCCAAAGACTGACCGTGAGCGATACTTGCATGAATCGTATGCAAGTATTTATACTTTCCTTACCCAAGGCAAGTATCTTGAGTCAGAAACTACATCCGAACCGAGTGAATTTATTCGCCAGTATGAGCTTAATGATGCCTTGCGTATTCATAAACTGATGCACAATCCTATGCATACAATTCCAGAAATTAATTCCAGAGAAGTGTCCTTTACATTATTGAACTTAAATGTTATCTATTGCCATCAGCAGCCGGTACTTACTCGACACAAATGGAAGATCGGCGCGTGCGAAATCTGTGGAATCCAATCGAGTAAGGTATCTGCCAAATACAACGATGAAATATTCAAGTTAATCGATAACAGAATTACTGAAGAAGCTCTATTTGATTTATATACCAATGTATGCCCAATCGCCGATACTCATGTCTATGCAGATGAGCAAGTCACTATGGATTCGCGATGCACCCAGTGCAATGCTACCAAACGACAGCTGGCCGAACATGATCCAAAATATTTCAAGCAGTATGTGTCCAAATTCAATAAGCAACAGAGCGAGCATGTGAAGGAATTGACTGACGAGCTGACCGAAATATGTTATTTCAGGCCTTACATACCATTATCAAATCCAGAGCTGACTAATATTGATGAGAATCAGCTCATAGCATTGAACAATCAATTAGTACGCTCGCTTGCAAATGCGTTTGATGTGCCTGCTGAGAGTTTCTCAGAACTGATTCCCACATCGCTTGATGCATATATCAGATTGATATACGAACGATATGCATACATAAGCAATCTATCGCATGCTATGATTCGACATCCAGATGGCGAGTTCTATGAATTGGTCAAGAAGCTGCTAAAGGGTGGTATCCCTAAGGATACATTTCCGAATTTGCCCACATATGACTACCGAGAATATTCGATCCCGCGCAAGAGGCATCACTTATTTACATTGCTACAACTACTTACTCAGAGTGATATCGAATCTGTACGCAAGTTGGGACAGTTCCTTGGGCAGAAGATCCTTGCACAAGAAACTCGATATAAGGAATTCAACTTTGCGAAGCTCAAGTCAGTCAGTATAGAAACCCACGATCTTGATTCGATGGATATGCCAGATGAAGAAGAAGAAGAAGAGGAAGATCTATTTATGTCATACGATATTGATATGGATGATATGGAAGATAATCTTGATGGAGATTTGGATTAGAGACTCGCACAAATTGTCTCAATGGATATATAGCCTGTATTGAATATGTTTGATGATTGGAGCGATCCATATGATATCGACCATTACTACAATGATGTCAATACCATCTTTAGTAAGGTAGCTGAATATGTAGATCCCACTAAGCAACCTATAGCAATGCCCACAACAGTAGAATCAGCATCACCTACTACACAATCAGCATCACCTACTACACAATCATCTTCTGCTACGAAGGCGGGATTTGAGGTAGTTCCCAACTCCATCTTTATTGATGATCATGCGGTAGGATCTCAGCCTGAATACAATATTCTCAGATCAGGACCGCCTCGTAAGAAGGATACATATGAAGATAGATACTACCGACCAATGCCTACCATGGAGTACTATCCACAGCTCAATATCATACATATAATTATGTGGATCGTGATTGGAGTTCTAATCTTACATGTGATCAAGTTGAATGCCGCTATGCAATCTAACCAATTACTTATCTATTCCCTTTTGCAGCATATTATGCATCCAAAGAGATAAAAAATGCATTTGTGCATACAACTAATTATTTGAGTAAGGCATCAACCAATTTATCGAAGTGAATAGTCAAATTGTCATAATCAGGTCGATCATCGCGATGACTATCTATGATTAGCTTGGCAATTGTGTAGAATGGCGAGTCTTTGGCTTCGGCCATACGAAGCAGAAATGTATTTTTTTCATTAGCAATATCCGAATCAGCCATACCTATCCAAGGCAATGCATAACTGGTCAAATGCATAGTCAAATACAATAAGGATTCAAAGTCGTCATATCGACATGGATACTGTTTTTGATTCAGATGGCGTGCGCATAACGATGGATCGAACTTGATATCGGGGTCGATTGAAGTATTCTCATCCATATACTGTCCATATCGGCCTTCCCAAAACATTGCTTGATTGAGAGAAGCAAACACAGTGGTAGATATGCGTTTGGATTTGAGCTGCACCAAATTGGGTAGTTCAATAGATCCATGCACAAGACGTTGATCGTGTGTATGCTTGATCAACTCCACCAAACGTATGATCAACTTTTTTGAATCATTCAGCAAGAGTGGATGCGCGATCAGCGATAGTTCATAATACCATTGTTTGTACTTGGAACCGCGGACAAGACAGATTCTCGGCTTACCATTTTTCATATAATTTTGAGTATATGAAATGATAGGTACGCATATAGGTTTGGTCAGATTTGGAAGCAGACTGCCATACGATGATGCGGCATTGGAATACTGCTCAGTGTAAGCAAGAGACTTAATTACTTTGAGCGAATATTGACTCGTATAATCGGCATTATCGACTACAGTGATCTCATGTCCAAACTTAACTTTCGCAGTCGAGACGACTGTGAGACTATAACCATGTGTTTCAGTCAGGTCCTTCATGATCTCACCTAGCTCTTCGCGCGATAAATATGATTGTGGAATTAGCGCTTGTAGTGCGGGGTGGTCAGCAATCGTTTGGTAAGTTGTATTCATTTTTTTATTAGCCTGAGCAAGAGCGTGAATACAGCAGAAGCACTGATTATATTCTTTCAAGATATACTTGGCTTTTGATGAACAGAATCGATTTGACTTAAGGACTGCAGTACAATACGACATGATTATATTTAGAGTTGTCTAGTGCAATTTTGGAAAAAAATATACATGCATATAGCACTTAGATCATGCTTCAGGCATAGGTATTCGCAAGATTCATGTTCAGACGATCATAATGTTTCCAGATGAAATGGTCGCCAAATCGTTGATTGCTCGGAATGACATACCAATTGAGACGATCAGCATACTTACTCATGAACTCCTCAGATAGAATCTGAGCAAATGAGATACCTTCCCAAACCAAATGATTAGCATGGCGTTCCATGAAACTCTCGCTGAGTAAATGATTCCAGCTAAGTGATACATAAATCGCGTGCATCTCATTAGTATCGAGTCGATTACTCAAATATTCAAGACATTTTTCAATAAACCCTTCAGACAAAGTCTTATGTTCGAACAACAACTCAAACTGGATGTATTTTCTATGAAACCAGATAAAGCACTCCGATAAATTTTGAAATGCGCTAACCATAGCCCAATCCACTAAGTGAGCTTGCTTACTAATAAACTCTTCAGACATAATCTGATAGCGCGAAGCATCTGACCAATCGATACATTTGGCATATTTACACATTAACATCTCAGACAATTTTTGATATCGACTGAGATAACTCCAATTGAGTTGATTGGCAAATCGCATAATGAATTGAGAAGATAGTTTCTGGTGTTTGGATACAGTCATCCAAAATGAATTATTGCTGATTACATATTCCAGAAATTCTTCTACAAATGTCTTGGTCAAGATATACTTGCTCGCAATTTTGTTCCAGTTCTGCAATTTTGGGTATGCATAGATACTATCTAAGATGTCTTTGGGCATAGAGATCATTGTTGCGATAAGGATGATTGGTACTTAGAGGGAAAAAAATCAATTTTGCGCAATTAGAAGTCATCATCAGATTCATCCTCTAATCCAACAGCACCCCGTAGCATTGCAATTGTTTCATAAGGCATATCTCGAATCATATCTCGACCATTTCGCATAAGAAGTCTATGAGTCTTCGCATCAAAGAATAGTAATGCCGGAATTGTCCTAATTTTAAATTCCTCACGAAGAGATTGTCGCAGGACAGACTCTTCATATGGAAGAGCAGGCCAAGGCTGCGGCGTTCTATAGTTGGCATACTGTTCGGGTGTCTTATCTGAAGAGATATACACCAATTCGATATTGTTATTCAATAGTTCAGCATACAAATCAATCAATTGTGGTGTGAATTCCTTACAATACTTACAATAGTCTCCAGCAAAGTAGAATCCAATGATATCCGTGGATTCTACTTCATATTTGATTAGGTCAAGTACAGAATTCATATTATAATCTATATTGGTCTAGTCAATTTGCCAAAAAAATACAAACATACAAACATACAAACATACATATAGACCCGCAAACATTAAATCATAATTGTCAAATCTTCATATTAGACATTCTGATACACACACAATTTATAATCATTATTGGTAGTCTTATCCAGAGGTCAGCCCTTCTCTGTTACGTAGATAAGAGTTCGCAAATAATGCATTAGACATGTGAGCATTCAAGCTAATATTACTGGAATAACCCGAAGAAGAGAAGATGTGGTTCGCACACTCCTCTTGCATAAAGGTTATCATATATACATATATGTTTAGTAATTATACTAAATGTGTCAAATGCAATTTTGCGCATTTCAATATGGGAATCGTCGCTTATAATATATATTTAACTATCAAATGGTATAATTACTTACTCTGAGTTTGGCATTACTTAATATATTAATATGAGCAATATTCTATATGTGGATAATCAACCTATCCCACGGGTTGATGATAGTAAGAAGTACTTCTTGAACGTGCTGACAATTCTATTTGGACCCAGTGGATCTGGCAAAAGTTCGATTATCATGCATATACTGAATACATTACGAGATGTGGTACCTATGGGTATCGTCTGTTGTCCTACCAGTGTTGCTAACGGAGACTATGATAATGTGATACCTCCCGAATGTGTCTATGATGACCTTACTGCCGAGCTCATGAAAAAGATATTTACTCGGCAGTCGAATGTGATTACGATGTACAACATGGTGCGAGATATTGATCTATTACGACCTATGTTTCAAATAGTAGCCGATGATAGTTATCAGAACAAAATAGCCAGACTTGATGCCCTTATTCGCGAGAGTACCAGCAAGGTACGTTCTACATATGATGCCGATGAAGTAGATTCCATCATAAAGGATCTACAGAATCGCTACCAAAAGAAAGTGGTCAAGATTATGCGTACCTGTATTAAAGAAAATATAGTGGCGCTCAGCAAACATGATCTAACCGAGATGCAGATCACTATCTTACAGAATTTTGAGATTAATCCCAATCTGCTATTGATAATAGACGACTGCGCGGCAAGCATAAAGGAATGGCAGCATTTAGAGGATACCAAGAAGTTATTCTTTCAAGGCCGACACTTCAAAATTACTACTATTCTTACAATGCAAAACGAGTCTGTGATCCCAGTTCCACTACGCACAAATGCCCATATACACATATTCACAATGAAGAAGGTCGTGATGACCTATTTCAAAAAGGATACATCGGGCGCTAGTCCAGATGAGCGAAAGCGATATGAAAAAATTGCATCGATAATCTTTGAGCGTGGTGAGGATTCGCGGCCTAATTATAGAAAATTCGTAATATTTGGCAATATCATCGCCACCGAAGATAAGGTACAATACCTGATTGCCGACCCTAAACGCAAACGATTTGGTTCAACTGCGGCTTGGGAAATGTGTAATCGTGTGCGTACCACAACCCCGCATGCATTAACTAAGTCTTCATTTACCAAGATGTTCAATATGAAGCCCACACCCCAGCTCATTGATATGTAGCATACTTGTATATATATTCGATTATCTTTTTTTGTTCAGCTTTTGAATACCGAGTTAGACTCACATTGGCCAATTGCACACCTCTCGGAATTTGTACCAAGTACTTCCATAGATCAGCTCTTAGATCTGGTGCCAATTGGCTAATCACATCGAGATATACGGGAGCCATTGACATAATAGCTATACGATTGTCCGCATATTTATGTAAATAAGATAGAATCGCACATGGTTCTGGTGATATATTGATTAGATCCAGAGGCCACCCATGTATGTATTCAACATGGCTATATAGAAATGGTCTGGAATATAACCCATTCCATAGAGTGATCCAATTAGAATGGGTAAGTAGTTCAAGATATGATATATCAGTGTCTGCGGAAGAATTATACACTCCGGTTTGAAGTAGATCTTGCCCTCGCGCTAAAATATCCATTGAACGTTTGCTTAGCCAGTAATTGCTACTTGCGGCAGTATGCGCCAACTTGGTAAGCAATTTATGATCACAATCGATCTGAGATGCAATCGCGCCATCGGAGTATGAAATGAAAATCAGATTTAGCTCATCGATTGCGTGAAATCTATCCATGCATCGTATATTACTGACAAAAACAAAAAAATAATTACAAATCGATTAGCACAATCCTTGAGCCACTCGAGATGCTTGGATCTGAGCGATACGTTGGTACAATTGTTCATAGTCATCGCACTGTTCTACAGTAGCTACATGATGATCTTGAGACAAATTGGAGTTCGGAGCATTTACGGATTGCTCAAGCAAATATTTAGAATGATGCTTAGTCGGTTTGGCCGAAGCGGATTTTCCAAATCTAAAATCTGAATGTTCCTTGGTAGAATTGCGTTCAATATGAGCTGGAACTGCATGAGTAAATCGGTATTCGGTGTGGGTCTTGGTTGGATCCACTTTGGCGGCCTGGTACTTATTCGTAGCTTTGTTCCAGCCCAAGAAGATCACTCCAGATAGATCAAAGTAGGCCAGAATATCCAAATAATCCGTCCATAGAATCATCGATTCGTAATAGGACATTCCATTGATGTATTGAATAAACTTTTCTCGATCGTGCAAGTACATTCCGCGCATAAACTTATAGATCATGTACGAGATATGATTGGTTGAATCTGGAATTGCTTGGTTGATAGCCTTGCCAAATTCCCGAATGTTATCGTCCGACGGATCTTTGGTCAAAACTAATTGACTGTTGCGAATTGTATCAAAAGATTTAAGCAATTGGCGTGGAATAGACATAATTTCTATAGTGAAAATGAACGTGTAGGTGTTCGTAAGTGGTTTATATCTATACCGAGAGCGCTCAAATTGGCGCATAATTTAATTTTATTTCTGATACCTTATCTACTTGTAGATATACATATATCATCCTATTACTATGGTCGAATCTACAATTGCCGGAGGCAAGAAGCCTGCTGCCAAGAAACCTGCTACCAAGAAACCTGCGGCCAAGAAGCCCGCTACCAAGAAGCCCGCTGCTAAGAAGCCCGCTACCAAGAAGAAGCCTGCTGCTAAGAAGAAGCCTGCTACCAAAAAAAAGTAAATGACTAATGTCTAAATGAACACTCGGAATCGTGGCACCGCCGTCCCTTACGACAAGCTTTGATAATAATCTTGTCGCATAATAATGCATCGCAATGATTATTACGACCGGCATGTGGGCATAAATGTTCTTGACGTACATGAAAGTACCTACATTCATCTTTGGTACATCGATTATAGTTTGGGCATATCTTAATGTCTGCCGAAAGGGCGTCTCGGAATGCCCATCGATTATCGACGTACATTTTTTTATCTTCAACTGCACTTGGTGTGCTAGGCGTATCACTATTGGCAGATTTGGTTGCCTCTTGTACATATTTATCCTGTCCAATAACTTCTTGGAGTGGATCTTTTGGTTCTTCGAAAGGTTGTGTCAATATAGCTTCTGATGGTTGCAATGAATGATATTCCATCGTATGGTAGAATTGCATATCTACATCGGTAGGGTATAGTTGGTAATTATTCATGATGGACACAATCAAATTTAACATATTGAATTGAACTTGGTCCAATTCGCGAATTTGTTCAATTGCTTGCATGACTACGAGTGGAATATATTATATAAAAAATGTCTAATATACATGCAATTTCACTCACTTGGCAAGATTGCCGGCTTTGAGATATTCTTTGAATAGAACCGATCCTGGAATGATAGGAGCTGCTTCCTCTACTGTATATACTTCCTCCAGTACATACATTCCGCTGGCATTGGTCTTGATGTATGGTTCGATGCTTGAATTGAGGAACAAGTATCGCAAGTCATCATTCTTGATGCGTAGGCGCTCGCCATTTTCATTGCGATAGTAGTTGCGAAACATGGTCAAGAACTCATCCATCGTTTGGGCAACCTTGCCCTCTTTGTAGAAGACTCGTTGCACAATGAATCGTTCATAAATATCTTCTTGCTGTCGATAGATATCAGTCTCCGCGCGAATGGTCGGGTGGGGTACCAATAAGATTTGGCCATCATATTCGGAATACAATCGTGATCTATAATGTCCGAGAATGGATAGTCCAGCCGCGTGGTATCTCTTATCATTCATAATCATATTGATGAACTTAGGATCCTTCTTGCGCTCGAACTGAGAGTTCGGGTCCGGATTGTCCTTAAACGTATTCTTGAACTTGTAGGTCAAGAATCGGCGCCATACAGCATGTTCAGTACTCTCGATACGCAAGTGATGATTCGTAGCAAGTAAATGGTTGCAGTTGGGCTTAAAGTTTTCCATCTCACCATACAATTGACGTGCGGCCATTGTATCACCACCAGTCATTTCCTTGATTCGTGCAATATTGGCACGTTCATTGCGTTCGCTTTCTGAATAGCTTACAAATCGAGCATTCTTCAGCTCCATAGTTGCCGGATCTGCCGATGCTGACTTGGTTCGCCCTTGTTCAGTGATGAATGATAGAGGCATGCGGCGTGCGTACATCTCCCCCATAATCTTACGGAAGAATTCAATCAAAATGGACTTACCATTAGAATTGTGATGCACTGTGTAATCGCCAGACACATATCTGTGATTTCCATCAAGTTCAAATCCATAATACTCACCATCGCCAAGACTCTTCATACTGAATCCATTTGATGGAATTTCATTCTTGGATTGTTGAATGGGAGGCGATTTGTATAGCGATACAATAGAATTTGCGATCCACCACTTAGGCCATCTGCGCAAATCATCTACTTTGATATCGATCGTGTCTCCTTTCTTGATTATTTTTTTATCAGTAGATAATAGTGTGTTCAAGTGGGCCATTGCTTGATCTTGTGTATCAAACGCTTTCCAATGACTTGTTGGAGTATTAATTCCATTGCGTTCATGCCAATACGCATGGTAATCGCCATTAAAGCACTTACTTACGCAAAGAGTATTTGTATATTTCAGCGAAAGGACGTGATTCTTATTGACCACGAATGGGTCTCCTTGAATTGGAGTGATCTCAACCATTTCATCGGTTCCTCGAAATAGTTCTTGGACATTACGTACCGTATTGTCATCGCCCATGATCTGATCGCCTACAGTAATATCTTGAACCATTCGTAGTGATCCATCGAACATGCGAATAGGAGTGTCGATCGCATGACAACCATGTCCTGTAATGATTAGGAATAGGCTTTCCTTTTCAAACCAATCCATCGATGTGCTGAAGTAGTACAACAAGAAGTCTAATGCATCAGTCTCATTATCTGGCACAAAGGATCGAAACATCTTATACACTGTTTGAATATATGGGTTCTCGGGATCGTATGGAATATAGTCAGTCTCGGTATATAGTGAGATCGGGTATGAATGGTAGTGGTCGAGCAAACGGATGTTCGCACCATCAAATTCAAGTACGCCATTACCAACACCCATAATGTGTCTGGTTTTGTCCATATTCCGAATCAGGTGTTCATCTGCAAACTTACAAGCAGTATCATCGATAACATTCCGTTTGAAAGGCGCGTTGGATATTTGCTTGATGGATGTGAGAAATTTACTCTTAAGAGACTTGAGATACTTAGCTCGACCTTCGTCTTTGCTGGTATTGATTTCCTGAGAAAGTTCTAATAATACCTTAAGTGCGATCTCGGCCAGATCCTTACTGATATATTCAGTCAGACTGTGAGGATATGATCCAACATATTTCCATTTGTATAGCTGTCCCTTTTGACAATTGCGAGTCTCTGGAGTGATAAACTCATACCAACATGTCTTATTAGATCCATTGAGTACGATGGTTGCAAAGGTATTGTTGAATATGAACTTGAGGTATGTGGCCACATTCGAATGGCCAATATGACCGTTTGATATGATTCCTTTAACATCTCGTAGAAGCATTTGACGTACTTGCTTCTCGAGAAAGCGCCGCATTTCACTTGGCGAATCGATGCCAGCCCAATATCGAAGTGATTTGAGATCCGCACGCACATCGATCTTATTACTTGCCGATTGCCATAGTTCATCAAACTCATCCAAAGTCATATCCTTACAGCGATTGCGGCAGAACCACAATGCAATACATCTATACTTGCCATATCTATCGGAGGCTAATGCAGAGATAATATCAGAACGCATGCTTGGATCGCCCACACGACTGTCTGACATCATGTTGAGTACTTTTTTGATTTGTTCGAATGAATCATCGTAGATTGATTGTTTGCTAATCGCGATCAATGCTTGGTCATAAGCTCGAGCCAATCGTTCTTCTGGCTTATTGAGCGATTCGGTAATGTACTTGCGGACATTACTTCGCGGTAAGTAGATGTGCTTACGAATCACGCCGCCTTCATTAGCTGGCATCATGTAATTGACTGAACATTCATATATCAGATTCTGAAACAGACCAGATGGGTGTGATACAATTGAGATACCCTCGAACGAGGTACCATTTTCAATAGTTGCCTTTTGGATACTCAGAAGTTCAAGATAGCTGCTACACTTTGCAGAGCAACTGCCAATCAAACATACTGGCATACATCGCGCGTTGTAATCAAATGATCCACGGAAGCTTACGGTAGTCTTCTTCTTGAACAAGTCGCGAAGAGTCTCGGAGTTCCATAGCCGATCGAATATATACTTCTTGAGCAAAGTTCCTACTTGAATGCTCGGAATGATAATTCTATAACACTGCTTGTATTTGAATAAGGACTCAATATATTCACTCTTTGGCGATCCCAGAAGGATACAGTGATGTATGTCCCGACTATCCTTTGGCATTCGCAAGCTTTTGATCAAAATGTCTTCAAACAAGATCTTAAGAAATCCGCCGACCACATCTTCAAATGCGACATTGCTCTGTTCTGTAATGAATGTAAAGTCAAATACCAAACCAGAACCTAACTCATATGCATCATTCATTTGAGTAGTCTCGAAGAAGTGCAAAGTGATGTTCGCAGTATAGCATTGCAACAAATGTTGCATTAGCTGAGGGATACCTGCCGGCGGCACAAAGAATTGCTTCTTGTACTGGAAGTCGGTACTAATGATATTAGCAACCGTTTTTGTATCCTCCTTAGCCAACTCATATTGATTCATGAAACGCTTCAGAGATACAATCAAAGAATCGTTATTATCGACCGCGTCAGAGAAATCTGACAAAGGTTGAGCAAGAAATTGAGGGATAGCCATCGCGCTTCAAGAGTACGATATATATAAAGGGGTATAAAATCAATTTTGCTTCGAAGTAGCAATATATTGCCCAAGTGCTAAATGGCGAACTGTGGTGTAAATGATAGCTATTTAATCATTATTTTGTCGAAATGGAATTCTACAATAGCAAAATTGATAGTTGCACCTAATTATATAACTACTGATACTCTCGCCAAAGTTAAATTGATATGAACACTATTGCTTTCATTCGAGCATTTGAAATTGAGCATGCGGAAATGCCACAGCTTGCCAGATACTCTAAGTTGCGAGCAGATCTATATGCGAAGGGAATCTGCTGGACGGACTCCATTAATGGACAGTTCGCCATGCATGATAACTTCCGCGTGGTGCTCTATCTCAAGAACTTCACCAATGGAATCAACTTCGCCAATCCTCTAGTCGGCGAATGCAATGGTCTCGTACTTGAATATGTGAAGAGTCAGTGGCAAGTCTTAGTCGTACCAGTACCCAATTGTACTCAAAATAAATTATCCATTAATCAAGTGGATAAGTTGTACAAACAAGGCAAGTATCGCGTGTATGAAATGCTCGATGCTACTATGATCAACTTGTATTTCTACAAAAGTAAATGGCGCATTTCTACAGGTAAAGGATACGACACTACAGATTTTGAATTTGTAAGCGGCCGTACTTATTGGGAAATGTTCTTATACATTGCTGAGGAGAAATACTCCAGATTCAGTATCGATCAGCTTGATACAAATTGTTGCTATACAATCGCCATGCGATCATCTGAGTTTCATTTGTTCGATGAGACCAAGCATATCGTACGATCAAATGCCCTTAGTAATGACTATCTCAAACTGATTAAGGTTAGTAATCCAAACATGAATATCGATATTGATGTATCTCAGGCAAATGTCTATATTCCGGCATATTTGCCTATTGAAATTAAGAATGCCAATAACGTATCTGTACTTGCCAACTACGCAAAGAATGCATACATCAAGTATGCCAAAGGATTTGAGACCAATAATTTTAAATTCAAACCATTATATGGATACATCCTTAGAGCCACATCCGAATCGGTGCCTCAGCCATACAGAAATGTAATGTACGTTAGTAGCTTATTTACAGTTATCAAAAAAGGGCTATACACGCGCCCGCAAGCTTCTATCGAAGAGCTGATTGCTTATATGGCTACCAATCTGCGCCATAAGAATCAATTTATAATCTTATTCGATCAGTATAATTCATTATTTGAACAACTTGAGCATATTATGCGATCATTAAGTGCCGAAGTAGTTGTGCAGCTTAAGAATCCCGAAATGGCACCAACTACACAAACAGTAGCATCCAAGATCGCACGGCAGTTCTGGCATGCCAACTCGACATATCAAACATCAGATTCTAATTTGGAGTCAATTGTGTATGACTATATCCATTCTAAGGAATATGCTGATGATCTGGTGCGACTTATGCACGCACAGGCATAAAAAAAGTAAATTCTATACAGAATACTCTAAATAGCGTTTAAGCTTTCTGCTCCAAACATATCGCACATAGTAAGTAATTAGCGGGTATAGGAATAGTTTGATAATCAGTCCGACTATCATAAGAAGTAGTGTATAATTTTTTTCGATCACATGTTCGAGGCCAAACACACTTGTATGCGCAATGTATATGCAAAGCTTATACAAACTGAAGCTAATCGGCCCAAGTGCATTTTCATATATAATACTGACTGAGTAGATAAATACCAATGTCATAAGGAATGTAAATTTGCAGTTTATGGAGTTGATATGACTCATGATAGTGGTGGCGCCAGTGATTAACAGTATGTGCGCAATGAATAATAAAGCAAATGAGTCTATGGTTGGCGTATGAGATTCATCTACGAATAAGATTACTCCTTGAATATATTTATTGTCGATAACTGCAAATTTATAATAATATAAGCCGATAGTGATATATCCACTGATTAGTGCTGCGCCGAATTGCATTAGTAAATAAATGAACATGGTCTTGATTGTATAGCTGTACAATACCCAATTAATCATAAGTATATCAATCGAGTAGTTGATTGATCGATATGTGCTGGCAGTAACTGTGCCATATGTAATAAAACTAAATATTACTAACTGAATCAGTTTTTGTGCTAAATAAGCCTCATATGAAAGGACTATAGCCATATTATTAGTGCCGACAAATAGGGTGCTGCCAAATGAGATTCCCATTAACAAATATATCGCAAAATTAAATAAATAGTACCGAGCTAATGTAGGATGCGCAGGAACATCGATATCAATCACATAATCATTATGGTAGATATTGCGAAGTGCAGATGCCTGTAAGCTATTGTATTCATATTGCATGTTGTTCATGACTGGCACACTAAAATCTGGATCATTCATGAATTCATCTAAAATGGAGTCGCTTGAATCAGAGTCCAATTCGTAGGTATTATTGTATGGTGGGTACTGAAATCCTTCCGGGGCATTTGTTTGAGATGTCAGATTAATTCCATAACTTGCCATAAGACATTTCGTTGATTTGGGATATAGCTTACCACGGTCTTATATTAATAATTGTGATAGTTTTTTCAAGCACGCAAGCACTAAAGAGAACGACTATTATATATATCTAATCTATAGAAATTGGATCGCAACTATCTTAGGTGTATAGTATCAAAATTTAAATGTAGCCGATATGGGAAGGTGATCGCTTCCATATAGTCGATCCAATATTGCACTACTATGCAGATTACTTTCTAAAGAGCTGCTCATCAATACATAATCAATCCGCCAGCCCGCATTTCTGGCGCGAGCTTTAGTACGATAATCGAAATAAGTATAACCTACACGCCTTTCATGCTGCATCCGCCAGGTATCCAATAGATTGCACTCGCGCAGAAGTCTGTCGAAATTACCACGCTCAGCATCGGTAAATCCAGCACTCGAATGATGACGATCGGGCTTGTAGATATCGATATCCATGTATGCGGTATTTAGATCTCCAGCGATAATAAGGGGTTTCCGATTACTAAGTCGTTGGCATAATTGTAAGAACTCAGCATCCCAATCGCGAGTACGATAGGATAAGCGAAGCAACTTAGATCCTGAATTAGGAGTATAGACTCCTATCAGAATGAATTGAGCATACTCAAGTATTACTAATCGACCTTCATCATGATTGGTAGGAATCGCGCGTATGGGTTTGATTTTAGAATAAATACTCACGCCAGAGTACCCTTTTTTGATTGCATGCGCATGGTATTGATGAGGATACTGAGGAAATAGTGCATTCACATCGGCATGGGCATCGCGCACATCTGAAGAAATTTTAGTCTCAGTAAATACAAGGATATCTGCATTCTGATTGATCAGACACTTCTCAAATGATTGATTATCGCATACATCCTTACGCATAATCGCGCGAATGCCATTCACGTTCCAATGAATCAATTTGACTCGAGTCATTACTTACGTCTGATACGTTGCTCTATATTGGAGAGCCGAACATCCAGCTGCGATACCTTTTTTTCGACCGCACCCATTTGTTGCTGCATCAACTGCAGCATCTTCAGGATCTGCGTAAAGGTCTTATCACTTGTACTCAGATGGCGATACATCTTATCTATATTTGCGGGATTGGTTACGAAGCTATATCCCTTCTCGGAAGTCATGGAGAATCTTGTGGATTGGTCCTTAGGACTCTTCACAAACGCATTGAACTTGGCCTTATAAACCCATTCTCCATCCTTTTTCTTATAAGAGATAATCATATCACGAGCAAGATTCTTCCAGTCGGGAGGCGCCAGCTCTAAGGTACCCTTCAGTATATCTTGACCTGCGCCACCCAATACTGTCTTAGTTGAGGTGAATAGTTGCTTAATATTCGATATCTTCTCTGAATAATTCCGCTTGTCATGCACATAGAACCCCAATATGATCGAATCAGATAAATGGTCATAGCTCTTGAAATATTTATTCTGAATCTTCTTACCAGAAGTCTTGACATAGATCACCTTACTATTCTTAGGTATCGACACATACTGATTTGGATCGACTAATTGATTAGTACTTGTATCAATATCAACATCCGCATCACATGCAATAGTAGAAACATGCGCGGGAGTAGCTATTGGAGGAGCCCCACCAGGTATCTTAAGGGATGTCTTAGGCAAAGGAGCGCTTGAGTAGTCATCACTATCATCCGAGCTTGATATGAGATCGCTGAGACTCGGCCGAGATGCAACTGACAATCGCTGGGTACTCATCTCTATATACTATGATCAACTATTAGTAATCGATTTGCATTTGTTCGCCTTAGTATATCATCCACATGACTCACCCAATCTCAGGAGTAGAGACACCAACATTCTATGTTGTGCGCTATCAAGATACACACTACACAGTAGCACTCCGCACGTCCAATCAATATCTATTCCATATCGATGGGTGTTGGTACTCTACAGACATTGAATCGGTGGATACCATTGTGCAACAAATATCTCAAGCAGATGCCGATCAACTCAAAGCTCAAGTACAATCTGCAGACAAGTCCGCACTCAGATTGCTCATGATAAGCAAGAGTCTATTCAACCGGCTATCCAAATTATTGAATACACTCGATGTGCCTACAATCAAGGTATCTATATCTGCACAGATCAATAATATGTTTCCTTTGACTATCGAACAAGTACGCATGCCATATGCCATTGCGATTCAACCATGGAAGGAACTGTATATCAACAAGCTGATCAAATCGCGCGGATTGGCTCCAACAATAAGCCAGTGGGATTTACTTGTGGGTCCGCAAAGGTATATATTTGGCAAGCAGTCCAAGGTAGATACCAGCATCCGCCTGATGCAATTACATCGAGCAATCGAACAGATCAAGGATGATACTTCCGCCAGTCAGATCTATAAGTTAAGTCAGGATCTGGATGCGAGCATTGGCAAATTCAACTTTGATTTGCCTGACCTTTGTATTCGAGTAGAGTATGCTAAGTGTATCGATGCGAATCAGAATGATCTGATCAAGAAGGGACTGATACTCATTGCACACCTGGCGAGATTGGGAGTAGCCAACGGACAAGCTGAAGTGGGTAATCTCGGCGAATTTGATGGACAACTCAACTTCAAATCATATGATAAGGCGATTCTGGCGGCAGACCATGGCGAACCATTTGCATTCGCGCAAGTAGAATCTATCATGAAACGCGTGTATCCCAAGCAACAGGCGCAGATCGCAAGCAATCCTATAGTCGCATTCAACTGCATGGTAATGTACGATGCGATTACTCTTATACTGAGTATTGGTAGCAAGAATGAATTGATATCCGATGCAAATGATATTATGAAGCAAGTGTTCAACGAGAATCCCACATTCAAGTTCGATGCCAATCATACTGCGATTGATTGGATATATGAGAAGCACTTTGAACGACTGCCCGAATTTGATCAGCTGCTGATTCAAAAGAGCAATGACTCGCACAAGTATGCATATCTACTCGAGTATGCTCGACAGTTTGATTTTGGACAATAAAAAAAATTATTCCGAATCAGATTCAGATTGAGCAGTTGGTGCAGTATCAGAATCATTATCCGATGTGTATGGACTCTTCTGCGTTTCGATATTCACATCGCGAATCACATTGATCAGTTCATCATATGGCACCCAATCATTTTCAACATATCTTAGAGATAGCTTTAGGCATTCAATCGGGATGTCATAACGATTCAACTTCTCAATAGAGACTTTTTCATTTTTGAAACTACGCTTGGACTTAAGATTGTTCTTATTATGAATGGATATGGCATTGCGAATTGATTCATTTTGCTTATCGACAATTCTTTTGCGTCGAGCATTCTCCTTATCGATAATGATCTTGATATGATCATTCACTCGAGTCCGAATATTGTTGCGCAAGTCAATTGGATTTGCATTGTAGTGCATACCAATTTGGATTGTCCAATTGTGATCAGGATCTTCAAACTTCTTACGAATGGCTCCACGTACATGAGTATCTTGTCCAGCGATAAATGATAGCTTGCGACCCTTGAGATCATTCTCTTTGAATTTGTATCCCATTACCACAAAGTTATGATGTAGCTTCGTATCGACAGGATTCATAGTAGATACAATAGACTTTTCTTTAAGCATATCCACAACCGTATCCAATTTCTTAACAATCTGATCGCGTGCAGTTTCGGCCTTCTCAGCAGTTTGCTCGGCTTTCTCAGCTTTGTCAAGTAGTTGATTATTTTTATTTTCAATAGAATTCAATTTAGCAAACATTTGATTGATGACATCCCCATATTTGGTATTATCAACATTGAGATTTACATTCTCTTCGCGGAGTTTTGCATTGCGCAATTTCAATTGTTCCATTTGATAAACATTGTAATGATTAACTGCTTCTTCTAATAAGAAATAGTAGGTTGCATACATAGTTGGATCGATTGGATTCGTATCAAACTTTTGCGCACGAATTAGTGCAAGCTTAAATGAATCAGGCTTTAGCATATACAAGTTAGATGGTCTTCCGCGTGTATTTTTAGCATTAATAGATTTTGATTTAGGATCAACTGTAGTCTTTATATAATGAATTCCTTCCACGAGTCCAAGAGCTGTTAATCTAACTTTCATATGATCAATACGATCACTTGTTGCAACTCCATACTCAATTAGTTTAGTATGCGGAACAATAAACTGACCTTTATACTCGGATTTGGTCAATTTAAAGAAGTAGTCCATGAAATTTATGTCTTGATCAGGGTAAATCTTATTTTGGAGGTCAATAATGAACTCACGCAAGGTAATCTCACGATCGGTAGCAATGTATTGAGCAACAAGTTCTTCAACAGTAAGCATGATTTTAGTAATCAGATAGGGGTAGTAAAGCAATTCCGTGGTGGCTTCTATATTAATATACGTAGGCTGTCAATTTTGCCGAATCGCCTTCTTAGGCTGTAAATGGCTATTTCAGGTCATTTTTATTTTTCCCCCAATATCTAGGGGAAAATCATTTTCGCACATCTCGACTGGATATACATTGATTTCAGATACTTTTAGGTTATGCGAGAATTCCCGCATAACCTATTTTCACACGTCTCGCTTGGATATACATTGATTTCAGGTACTTTTAGGTGCCAATAGAATCAAATAGTGCTCTAACCATTGTGGCATTTTGGCCAAAGGAGTCTCCAACGAATGTACCCATCGGTATTTGGTACTTGGCGGCGCCACTACCTGTCTACCATTGTTGAGTACGTCCCATCCAATAGTTTGTCCATTCAGATGCAGCTTACTTGTTGATGATAACTTACTATTATATCTGAAATATAAATGTAGTCCGCGACCTGGCGTACTCACGGTAGGGGTAATTATGGATGGGTAGAGCTTACGAATCTTATTCCAGTGTGCGAGTCCATTATCTTGAATATCGATATCCAATACTGTCAGTTTTGACGGTTGTCCAGTCAGAATACCGATGTTTTTGCCCGCAAAAATTCGCAAATCATGAGGTACGTGATCAATCTCAGTCCATCGCTTAAAAAATGGTCTCTTGCCTATGATCGGTATGGCGATAAATTTGCGACGACTATACTCGTTTATTGCTTGTATTTGCGTGGGAGTCGTCATGTCTGATCTATAATATTTGATTCAAAAAAAATACATTCGATTACTCAGAGTAAAAGAGCTTCACATATGACAACTCACGCGATGGTACATTGGTCATACACTGATCTACAGATGTCTGCAGTGCGTCGAACCGACGAGCAAACTCAGACTTCCTTAACTGCAGATCGCCATTCTTACTCTGTTGGAAGCAACTCTTGATAGTCTTGCCATCACATGAGTACTTATCCGGATTTAATCGAATGAATACGATCGGACGGCGACCCAAATCATTAAACAACTCCATTGTACGACGATTCTCACACATAGACTCATATCCAGCATGCTGATCCTCATCGATTTCTACTACAATCGAGTGAGTCAGACAATCAAGCAAACCATCAGGCCTACGCTTTGAACATCCGCCTGAGACTGTACGATCAAGCACCATTTCAGGATGGAACTTTTGCAGTGCGAGCATGAATGCATGCTCCTTGACCTTGTAATTTCGGATGCGAGGATCGTCTGGATTCAAGTAGAAATGGCAGCGAGCACAGTTAGGCTTGTACTTGCTATTCATTGTAGTCGAATCACAAGTAGCACATCGTTTGTTAATCACATTGAACATACCCTCGATCGCATGAGTCTTGCAGTGCGTGGGCTTTTTTAATTCAAGCCCAAAGTTTGGTCGTGTATCACAATCAACATGCGCACATCGCTTATGACTCACATCGAACATATCATCACTCGCATGCGTACTACAATGAGTAGGCTTTTTTAGTTCAAGCCCAAATGCTGGTTGCTTATCACAATCAACATGCGCACATCGTTTGTTAATCACATCGAACATATCTTCACTCGCATGTGTTTTACAATGAGTAGGCTTCTTTAGTTCAAGCCCAAAGTTTGGTTGCTTATCGCAATCAACATGCGCGCATCGTTTGGATATCACATCGAACATACCTTCACTTGCATGTGTTTTACAATGAGTAGGCTTTTTAGGGTTAAGTCCAAAGCTGGGTCGCTTCTCACAATCAAGATACTCACATCATTTGTTCTTGACATTGGTCATTCCATCGATCGCATGCGTACTACAATGAGTAGGCTTCTTAGGGTTAAGTCCAAAGCTGGGTTGCTTCTCACAGTTAGGAGACTCACATCGTTTAGATACGACATTGGTCATTCCATCGATCGCATGCATACTACAATGAGTAGGCTTCTTAGGGTCAAGTCCAAAGCTGGGTTGCTTCTGACAGTCAGTATGAGCACATCGTTTATTGATCACATCGAACATACCTTCACTCGCATGTGTCTTGCAATGCGTGGGCTTCTTTAGTTCAAGCCCAAATGTTGATTGTGATAAGCAACCAGATTCAGTACATTGTCTGGGCATGGTATTTATATTTACTATGGATCTGGTCAATTTTGGATCAGTCCAACGCGTACAGAGCATCATAGTCAAGGCTGGTAGTAGCCCGTAGCAAGCGATTTTCATCTCTAAGTCGTGTATTCTCTTCACGGAGTCTTTGGTTCTCATATGATACTTCAGCCAGTTTCTGTTGATCAATTTCATGATCATATTGCATCTTGGATATCTTGTTAATACTATCTGCCTTGATTCGCTTTAGGTCTGCTCTGATTGCGGGCATTGATTTACACAAATTGCAGTTATTGGCGATTTTGGACGAGTCAATTCTATCATTGTAGTTGGCCAATTCGGTCTCTTCTTCATCTTGTGAATGCTTCCGCGCCTTAGCCTCGGCACGGTCTTGAAAGAGATTGAGCTGCTTGGTGAGTAGTTCATTGTCATATATCGTCGCCGAGTATTTGTATTGAATTTCCTTTAAAAGCTTTTCAAGATGGATTACAGTTTGGTGTGCCTTGTTAATGGTTTCGCTATGTTTGATATATGCATCGCCAAGAAGCGATATGTTCGATGTGATCTCGACTACAAGCAAATTATCATTTGGATCAGTCTTGGCATAGCTGACTATGAGATTGCGTATATCTGGAGTGATCTTATATACCAAAAGGGGAGTTGCATTCATTTGCGTCCCAACCAAAATCATTTCTCCATGCAGGAACCAGTCGTGATTGATGAATGTATATAGGCTTGGCACCAATGTGCAGAAGCAGCACTCTCGCAGGTATATGCTACCATTGTAGCAATATACATTCAGTACGCCTGATAGTGATTTGATGCCATCCACAAGTGTGCGCTTCTTGATGAGCTGCTCGCAAGCACAGATCATGATTAATTTCCGCGGATTTAATTCTGAATCCTATATATAAGTGCAGATTTCGCCGCAATGAGTAGCAACCACAATCTTTGGAAGAGCGATCTCCACAACGGCCTTATCAATCCTGAACGTCGAACGCCACCTGTGTCTACCGGCATGATTACCAAGTCCCTCGCGCATGCTCAAGAACAAGATATGAAACACGATCGATTCGAAGTGATTGCGGACAACTCCCGATCAGGCAAGCTCAAGTTCAACGATAGACGCCGCTATGGCAATCACCGTTCGATCAGCTTCATGCCTCAAGAGTAGGCTGGATATTGTCTCACAATTATTTATTTCTGATCGCCACTCATCTAATATATATTAACTTGATAAGACAATGAATTCAGTTTCTTCGACACCTCGCGTAGCAGGCAAGCGTCCAGTTGGGCGACCAAAGATGATCAAGCCACCTCCACAACCAGTCAAGCGCAATGGTATTGTATCTGAACCGCAGTTCAAGTCCAATGTGCTTGAGTTGGAGTATGATGAGCCAATGAATATCAAGAAGATCTTCAACTTGTTCAAGTTGGTGGATATGCGCGACATTCGCATGGAGTTCAAGATGTCAGGAGTGCGAATCTCAGGTACAGGCCACTTGAAGCATAACTTCATCGAGTTGAATATCGACAGCAACAAGATGACCCAATACTATTGCAAACACAACATCATCACGATTATCGACCAGCGCAACCTGGAGAAGATTGTACAGAAGATCGATAAGAGCTACAATGCAATCTACTTCGTGGCTAAGCAGGATAGCTATCTCAAGGAGATCTATATCGTGCTTGAAGATGAGAAGATGGGCGGATCCAAAGAGTCGCACACAATCTCCTTGCTAGAAGCCTCAAGCAATGCTCATGATAATGTGATTGCGAGTTTGGCCTATCCTACATACCCATTGAGCTTCACATTACCAAGCAAGTACTTCAAGAAGATTGTATCGGATATCAGCAAGTTCAGTCAGGACTTTACTATCGAACGCAGACCTGGCGTTCCTTTGAGCTTTCCCTACGACTCGAACTCAAAGACAATTGAGGTCATGCACACCTTTGCCAAGCCAGATATCTTCCATATCCAATCTACATTGGCTGAGACTGATTTCCTCTCATCGACTGTGCGGATCGAGTACATCCAAAGCCTGGCTAATGCATTGCTCGGCAACTTCATCGAGGTGTATGTTGATTACGACAATATGAGTGTGTTCAAGACTACTCTGGATGATGATGCCTTCACGCTTACTCTGTGCGTGAAGGTTGTGTCCTATCGTTAGTCAAAAAAATATTTTTTTATGCGAACATATTGCGAAGGGCTCCAACAATATCCCCGGCACGCACGCCCATGGTGCGCATGACCACTGCAAATGCAATTACATAGATTGCATTTGTAGCAAGCGATTTGACGTCGCGCGCATATCCATGCATAGTAGCAATGAAGTTATGAGTAGTTTCAGTATGGTAATTGATTTGCCCCAACAATAGTTCAGTATCAGTTGTCGAGTCGGAATCGCATTCTGATTTACTCGAATCGCATTCTGATTCATCCGAACTATCATCCGATTTGGATTCATTCATTTGTTCCCAATCTTCTTCATATTCCGCATATTCGTAAGCGATTCGTTCGAGCATGCGAACATAATTTTGTTCGAACCCATACTTGTAGTAGTTGATCACTTGAATGACAGCTGCGCGCGTAAGCATAGTCAGCCCATTATCATGGATAGTATAGTCCTGCTGATCAATCAATCCCCACTCATTGAGTTTGGTACGGATTTGATTGGCGCGGGTCGTGCGAACAATCTCCAATTCAACTAATACATCGAATGGCGTTTCAAATTTCTTAGGATTGAGGCTTAACAAATATTTATACAACCTATGGTCGTTAATCGATGAAGCCCATTGAAGAATGGCATGATTAGTAAATTCTTTCAGAGTTATTTTGGTATCGCAGTTGCTAAGGGTCATGGTATCTCTAATGTTGGGTATATTAGTTATGTGGTGATCAATTTTGCACCAAAAAAACATTTACCTAGCTTAGGCGGTGCGCTTCTTGACTGTACGTTTCTTCTTGCCAGAGTCTTTAGCCTGTGGGGAACTGGCATTGGTTTCAGCTAATGCTCGTAGATCAGCTTGATTAGCGACAGATACCGCGCGCAGGTCAAGCTGCCACATATCTTTAGCGGTTTGTTTTCGCGCGCGATCCAGTTCGATCTGTTTATCGTCATACAATTGCTGGAACTTGGCGGCATTCTCATTCGTTAGAGATCTAATGGGCATATCTATCAAATAAGCAAATTCCTTGAGCGTAGGAATTGGGTTTGGCTTGCCATATATGCCATTGTTCTGATCAAATCCATGATCGACCAGATAGGTTAGTAGTGTAGCATCGGCAATGGATTGTAGTTTGATCTGACCTGCCTTTACATGTCGAATGAACTTTACCTTGTTCGCCAATATCATTTGTTCATACTCAAGGGTGGCGATGATCGCCGCGCGTCTCTTCTCATACAACTCGAGTCGCACAAGATAGAACTCTTTGATTATCTCATACACATTATTATATTTGGTGAGCATGCCATTGTGGTTGAATAGATGCATATTCGTTCCAGATAGTTTGCTTGATAGCTTGAATCGCTTGCGTAGTTCATCTGTCGATAGTTCCTTGACTAATGCATAAGCTTTTGGTGTGAATATGAGTTCAAAATGAACAATCACATCCGAATTGCCATAGCGCACATCGCGAATCCATTCATCATTGACCAGCAACTCTTCGATAAAGGTCTTGTAGTCATCAGTCCATACTCCGATGGGTAGTTCTGTAATGATCATGGCATTTTTGCTATCATCGAATGTATATCTTCCAATCGTTTCATACTTATTGCTTGCCAATCGTTCAACCATTCCAGTGAATCCTCTATACCATGGCTTGAGATTCTTAGTGGGCTTCTCATCATTCAAAAGAGATATTAGGTATCGACATAAATCTTCTGGATTGAACTTGAGTACATTGGTGGAGAATCCCGTTCCAATGCCTTCAGTTCCATTAACCAAAACCATTGGAATGACCGGCGCGAACCATTCTGGCTCAATTACCGTACCATCACTCTCAAGATATGTAAGTAGAGATGCATCTCTTGTGTCAAATAGTATCTTAGCAATAGGCTGTAGCTTAGTACAGATATACCTTGGACTGGCGGCATCTGCGCCATTACTGAGACGACTACCGAAGGCTCCAATAGGTTCGAGTAGATTGATATTGTTCGAGCCCACATAGTTCTGAGCCATGCCGACTACCGCACCCATCAGCGACTCTTCTCCATGGTGATAATCGGTCTTCTCAGCTACTTTGGCACCAAACTGCGCGACTTTCATCTCAGTAGTCGATATGTACTTGATCGCCGTGTGTAAGATCTTGCGTTGAGATGGTTTGAGTCCATCCATAACGTGAGCTACTGCTCGCTGATTGCTATAGTACGAAAAGTGTATGAGCTCCTTATTGATATAGTCGCTTACTGGAACCTCTTGTATAGATCGATCGATATTGTCCTTGGGATTGTATCGCTCCATCAACCATAGCTTGCGATCATCTGTGAGCTTCTTGTTGAATGCCAGATTGACTGATTGTACAACCTGATCGTCCGTCTGGAAGGATATGATCTTGTCATCTATGTTGCATAGTGCCTCGCGAGCTTCTGCGGCGGTACTCGTACCCAGGCCCTTAAAGTATTTGGTCTTGAAAGTCGAGGTAGTATTCTGTTCGAGCCAGGCTTCATATTCGTTGATTGTATAGAAGGCAAGTGTGTTGCTCTTCTGATAGATCTTTACAATTGGGGTGGCGCAGAATCCAAGATACCCCAGCTGAAGTAGTTCTGGCCAGAAGTAGTGGAATAGATTGACAATCAATGCGCAGATATGACTACCATCATGATCGCTATCAGTGAGTGCAATGACACCACCATAGCGCAAGCTGCTTGTGTCTGAGTACTTCTCGGAGTATTTGAGTCCGAGAATCTTGACTAAAGCGCAGATCTCTTTGTTTTCAGAGATCTTTTCCAAAGGGGCGCCTCGCACATTGAGCAGCTTACCCTTCAGCGGAAATATTCCAAATCTATCTCGACCAATTACAGTAATCGCACTCATGGCGAATGTCTTGGCAGATAGTCCTTCAGTAAGGATGAGTCGAGTCTGATTGGACTTGGTAGTGCCGGCCCAGTTGGCATCCTCTAAGGTAGCGATACCAGTGATTCGACTGGTTTTGGTTCCACTGGTCTTGCTTAGATCCTTGAGTAGCTTTGCTTCGGATACATTACTCAATTGTTTGAGCAGATCGGATGATAGTAGCTTTCGCTTGAATGCATCGGACATAATATACTCACTACCAAATTTGATCTTGGACATCTTGAGGCACTCCTTAGTTTGACTATCAAAGATAGGATTCTCGATAGTAGATTTGAGAAAGAGCCTCAGTTTGTTCTTCACATCACTTGGGCGCACTTCAATCTTCTTGCTCTTCAGCTTCTCGATTACTTCCTTCGTAATTATTCCCATCACATGATCTACATGCGATCCGCCGAGTGATGTGTGTATGCCATTCACGAATGAGATATGACCAAAGCCATTGGTGCTGAGTGCTATTCCTACAGTCCATCGCTCACATGATGTATCTACCAGAAAGGTCTCTTGATCACTATCGTATCGTTTCATATAGTCTTCGGTACGCTTGATAGTAATCTCATTACCATTAAAGAAGGTTTTGATCTTGCTATGTGAGGCAAATCCGATATCCACCAAACGCTTCTTCATTAGTGCGATCATGTCTGCCGTCAGTTGGTTGATGTTGAAATATTTCAGATCTGGGCTAAATGTAATCTTGGTGTAAGGTTTCTTTTTGCCAAGTGCAGTTATCTTTGGATCAGACTTCTCCGACATATTGTTGCACCACTCCTGCTTGTATAACTTCTTACGATCGCTATCTGCAGTTTCCAATTGAAATCGCGTGCTGAATATGTTGGCCAGCTTGGCACCCAACCCATTAGTCCCACCAGTGATACGCACTTGGTCAGCCTTTAAGTTAGAACCACTGCAGAGCATCCCAAATACCATCTCTGGAACATAGCAATTAGTCTTTTCCTTATGTACCACTGGGATACCTTGGCCATTGTTATATACAGAAATAGTATTGAGATTCGGATCGATATCCACATGAATCTCTGTACAACCAGTACCTTCTCGGACTGTCTGATCGAATGCATTCAGAAGAATCTCTTCATACAATCGCTGCAGTGCTGGAATATACTCGATCACTTTCTGGGTAATTGCTTCATCTTCCATGATGTACATGCTTTCAGTAAGTAGATCTGGCGAGCCGGCATACATACCTGGCTTGAGCAAGATATGTTCGATGGGCGTAGCCACATCATAGTTGTCGGCAACAGATGCATCAGTCATAGTGCTATTCGATGAATATATTGCTTGTGCTCTCATCAATTTTACTTGCTTGGTAAAAAAATATCTAAAACATATTGGGAGTGCGAATGTATGCAATCAACGGGATGCTTGTGGCATGATCTTGCCAGTTGAATGGACGATATGTTCCATTTGCAATCTCTGCGTATATATCCATACGCGGCTGATAGAGATCTTCCGAATTGTCTGAATCTTCTGGATCCAATCTGAGTGGAGGAACCTGAACTGACATATTGATGTATCTCAATCGGGGTTGCTTCTTAGGCGCGCCAGGCACTGGAATGATGCGGGCTGATCTAATCGGCGATCCCAATTGACTTTTTTTGATCGGAATGCTGCGTGATGATTTCGATAATGGTACCTTGCGCGATGGAACGTTTCGCTTACCTGCTTG
>JACCDV010196441.1_pt1 | contig 48120 bp, 46 predicted proteins | sample 7446131 | NCBI WGS metagenome assembly JACCDV01 (sample SAMN15323448, study PRJNA562643) | freshwater metagenome | isolation source: river surface water | place: USA:Blue River Watershed | collected 2017-08-17
AATGCATCGATTGATTGGAGAATCGGTGATGCTGGTCTACTCCTTGCAACAATCGAAGTTCCCTTCGGTTCACGAGCAGTGATTGATTTCCCAGTGACATCTTCTTCAACTCTTCGCGTCAACGGCGCAACTGTCGCTAATGGCCTTGAAGTGGGTCACGGAACTTATGAGGTAACGCTCACAGCTCCTGCTGTTGCATTATTCGAAGTTGCTTAAGGAGTAAGCGCCATGGATTTCACATCGGCCCTAGCTAAGTTATCTCTGGAAGAGAAGGTCAAAGTTCTCACCGGTGAGGATTTCTGGACCACGTGGGCGCTGCCATCAATCCACCTTCGCAAGATGGTTGTTTCCGATGGCCCATCCGGTGTGCGCGGTGAATTATGGGATGAACGTAGCCCATCACTTTCATTACCTTCAGCAACAGCGATGGCTTCGACGTGGGATCGCGACGTGATGCATCATGTCGGCGAGGTGATGGCATTTGAAGCGCGGCGTAAGAATGTAGACGTTGTACTCGGTCCAACAATTAATCTCCACCGGTCACCGCTCGGCGGTCGCCACTTCGAGGCATATTCAGAGGATTCAATCCTCTCGGGCGCCCTGGCAGCCTCATTTATCAAGGGAATTCAAGGGCAAGGGGTAGGTGGTTGCCTCAAACACTTTGTTGCAAATGATGCCGAGACTGATCGCCATACCGTTAATAACATCGTCGATGAGCGGACTCTGAGAGAGGTCTATGCCCTTCCATTCGAAATTGCCGTACGTGATTCAAATCCATGGACAATCATGTCGGCCTATAACCGCGTCAACGGCCCAAAGATGGCTGCATCGCCGCTCCTCAACTCAATGCTAAAAGAGGAGTGGGGCTGGGATGGAATGGTGGTCTCAGATTGGACGGGTGTCACAACCACAGTTGACACCGGAAATGAGGGTAACGACCTAGAGATGCCAGGCCCATTCGGGCAATGGGGTGAGAAGTTACTTGCTGCAGTACGCAGTGGTGAAGTCTCAGAGGCAGCTATTGATGCAAAGGTAGAGCGAATCCTTCGCTTAGCTCATCGAGTCGGTAAGTATGCAGAGGCAGAGACCAAGGCAGCTAAGGCATTTACAGATGCCGAGCTACAGAAAGCCGCACGTGAAATTGGTGCACAATCAATTGTTCTCGCAAAAAATAGCAACGAAGTGTTACCGCTTGAAGAGCCAATAAAAGTTGCAGTGACGGGTGCGCATGCGCGATTTGGGCGCGGTCAAGGCGGTGGGTCAGCAACTGTCTACCCTACAGAATCTATTGGTCCACTCGATGGACTGATAGCAAATGCGCCATCCGGGACTTCAATTGAGTACACCCTCGGAGTCAACGCAGATACAAGCTTGATTGAATTTAATAAAAACTACCTCAAGAATCCGGCAACAGGTCAAGGTGGATGCCTTGCTGAGGTTATTGCACCAGATGGAAGCATCTTGTTGAGTGAAGATCGCTTTGGAGGATTCTTTAACTGGGCTACTCAACCTTGGATGTTTCAATATGCATTTGTCCGCGTCTCTGGAATCTTTACCGCTGAAAAAGATGGCGAGTACCAATTTGGTGTTGGGATGGTCGGCAATTACAAAGTCACTATCGGAGGGCAGGTGCATGAAGGGTTTATTCCAATGCACTCAGATGACCTCGGTGAATTTGTACTCAATCCACCCTTCAGATCCTTTGGCTACACCCTGAAAAAAGGTGAAGAAGTCCTTATTTCATGGGAATATCCGAGAGATTCTCTGCCGATTCCGATTGCATCTTTCTATATTGGATTCCGCGAACCAGAGCGTTCACGAGAAGAAGAGTGCGCAGATGCAGTTGCCCTCGCATCGAAATCAGATGTTGCTATCGTTTTTGTCGGCACAACTTCAACTATTGAATCAGAAGGACATGATCGAACGAACATCTCACTTCCTGATGGACAAGACCAACTCGTCTCGGCTGTCGCTAAGGTCGCGAAGAGAACAGTAGTTGTTGTAAATTCCGGTTCTCCAGTAGAGATGCCATGGTTTGATGAAGTAGATGCCGTTTTGTTGACATATTTTGGTGGTCAACAGATGGGTAACGCTCTTGCTGATGTGATTTACGGAGTTGTAAACCCGGCAGCTCGTACTACGACTACGTGGGCGCGAGAGATGAGCGATCTCCCGGTGGCTAACACAACTCCTACAAATGGCGAGCTTCATTATTCCGAGGGCCCGTTTATTGGCTATCGTGCTTGGCGTAAAGCCGAGAAGACTCCCTTGCTGCCATTTGGCCACGGACTTTCTTACACATCATTCAACTCTGAATTAGTCGCTGCAGATAAGAGCGAGGCTTCAGTGAAAGTAACCAATATAGGTCCTCGATCTGGTGCCGAAGTACTTCAACTTTATGCAGTGAATGAAAGCGCGGATAATTTTGAACGACGTCTCGTAGGATTTGCAAAAGTTCAGCTTAATTCAGGAGAGAGTCGCACAATAGATATTGCCTTGGAGCCACTGGGCTTTAAGCAATTCAATGGCGCGTGGCAGGATCTGCCTGGCAAATGGAAAATAACTCTTGCCCAGAACGCTTTTGATTCAGGATCGAATCTGATTGTTTAAGACTTACTCAGAGCTCTTCCAGATTCCTGGGGCAAAGCGAATAGCTTCAGCGGGATTTATAGCTCGCATTCCGATTGCGATGGATACCATCGCAATTATTCTTTTCGTCCAGTCAGTCGATGGCCGCTACACAATTGCAGGCGCCCTCACCGGGTTTGCAGCCCTCACCACTGTTATTTCAGCACCATTGTGGTCGAAAGTCGCCGACCGTCATGGGCAGCGATTTATCCTAAAAATTGCCGTCCCGATACGTATTTCAGCCCTCATCCTCTTTATATATTTGGTTCAAGGTGGGGCGCCTGTCTGGAGCTGGTTTGCTGCCATCTTTATCGCCGAGTCAGCGTCGGTCAGTATTGGATCGATGACTCGACGCCGCTGGGTGCACATGATTGATGGCGAGAAGAAAGACCTCTTATCGACCTCTTATGCCTTTGAATCCCTTTTAGATGAATTCATCTACATTTTAGGACCAGTAATCACTACTGCGGTTGTGGCGGCAATTTCGCCAATGGCGGGTCTACTCCTGGGAATAATTTTTCTTATTGTCGGCGCACCCCTCATCGCTTCTCATAGAGCATCTGATCCAGGGATTGAACATCGCGAAATTGGCGAAAAATTAAACTCGGTAATGCGCAATAGGAAATTACAAGCGGTTGCGATTCCAATTACGATTGCAGGCGGAGCTTTTAGTGCAGTCAATATCTCTGTTGTCGCCTTCTCGGATGAGCGGGGAATGAAATCATTTTCAGGTCTATTGCTCGGTGTATGGGCTGTGGGTGGAGTTGTATCAGCGCTCATTAACGGCGCTATCCGTTGGAAAATCTCACATGGGACGCGCTATCTAGGTTACCTACTTGGAATGACGGTGATTGCCTTCAGTTTCCCTTTTATCGAAAACATTTATCTTCTTGGTGTTGCACTCTTTGCACAAGGTCTCTGTATTGCGCCACTACTTCCAAATGGACTTCCATTGGTAACTAATTCAGTTCCTGCATCACAGATGACGCAGGCAATTACCCTCGCAACTGCTGGAATTCCATTAACCGGAGCAATTTCAAGTTTTCTCTCAGGCAGAATTATTGATAACTCCGGCGCCAGTGCAGGGCTATGGCTCCCATTTGGATTCTTGGCACTTGCCTGCGCGGCAACTATTCCTTACTTAAAAGAATATAAAGATTAAAAAGATTAGCGCCACTTAGTCGCGAGGCTGAAGCCCACCGCGATAAAGCTAAAGCCGATAATCATGTTCCATGCGCCGATGCCAGAGATTGGGTACTGGGTCTGGCTGACATAGAAGATGACGATCCAGAGCAGGCCGATAAGAAAATTGGTAACCATGACAGGTGCGAGCCAGCGAGGGCTCTCTGTTGGTACGGCTTCGACAGCGTGGACCTGCTCTTCGTGAGCGTGGCTCTCTTGGACCTTTTTACGCAATTTCGACTTTGGCATGCGGCATAGATTACAGGAGAATAATGGCGTGGCCCGCATCCTTGTCGTCGATAACTACGACTCCTTCGTCTTCAATATCGTGCAGTACCTCGCACAGTTGGGGGCAGATTGCACCGTCGTGCGCAATGACCAGGTAGAGGCGGCCGAGGCCGGCAAATATGACGGAGTCCTTATCTCTCCTGGGCCTGGCACCCCAGCCAAAGCGGGTGTTTCGATAGCGATGATTAAGTATTGCGCCGAACATTCGATCCCACTTTTCGGCGTGTGCCTTGGCCACCAAGCAATCGCTGAAGCTTTTGGAGCAACGGTCTCGCGCGCACCTGAACTGTTGCATGGAAAGACTTCTGTTGTGCATCACAACGGCAAAGGTGTCATGGAACATTTGCCAACACCGTTTACTGCAACGCGTTATCACTCACTCGCTGTTGAAGTAGATACTGTGCCAGAAGTTCTAGAGGTAACGGGTTCTACGGATTCTGGAGTGATCATGTCGCTCCGACATAAGTCACTTCCGATTGAAGGAGTGCAATTCCATCCTGAATCAGTGTTGACTGAACATGGGCATAAAATGTTGGCTAATTTCTTGGTGCAGTGTGGTGATGCTGGTGCGCTCGCTCGCGCTGAAGGTTTATCGCCAGTTGTAAACCGCTAGCACTTATTACGGCGCGCGATTAATTGTGATTGTGACAGATTTACCAATTGTTTGCGTTGCCCCAGCATCTGGTGCCTGACGAATCACAACACCATTAGGTTGGCTCGCATCAAAATCGTAGAACTCATTGATTAAGAATCCTGCTTGAATCAACATGGTCTTTGCTTGAATTGCTTCGACACCAACAAGATTTGGAATCTCAACTTCACCACTTGCGATTGTCAGAATTACTCCACTGCCTGCTGTTGTCACAGAACCAACCGGTGGACTCACTTCAAGAACAGTTCCTTGTGGTTGATCTGATGGAGAGGCAACTGTCTGCGAGACTGTCAGACCTACCGCGGTAAGCGCAGCACGAGCATCAATCAGAGACATCCCAACTAAGTTATCTGGAACTATGGCATCACCCGGACCATCTGAGATAGTCAGAACTATCGAACTTCCAAGGGGTGCGCGCATCGTTGCTAATGGACTCTGGCTAGCAATGCGATCGGCAGGAATAGTTCCGTCGTGCGCGCGCTTGATGGTGATGACATATCCATCAAGTAGCTCTCGTGCTTGAGCCTCAGTAAGGCCAACCACGCTAGGAATAAGCGGGCCGCTATCTTTTGAACCACTCATCAGAAAACCGGTGATAGAGAGAGCAATCGCCGCAAGGAATGAACCGCCATATAAAAGAGCGCTTCGACGTGTGAAGAACGGCGTTGTTGCAACCTTTGTTGTGATTGCTTTACCTTGATGAATCTTTAATAGATCATCGAGCATCGCTTGCGCGCTCTGATATCGATCTTCGGCCTTCTTGGAGAGTGCAACTTTTAAAATTGTGTCGATTCCCGCTGGAAGATCTGGCTGTAGCGCACGAGCAGATGGAACTTCACCAGAGACATGTTGATATGCGATAGAGACCGGAGTCTCGCCAGTAAAAGGTGGTTGACCTGTGAGAAGTTCAAAGAGCAGACATCCCGTCGAGTAAATATCGCTGCGCGCATCTGCAGAATCGCCAATTGCTTGTTCTGGAGATAGATATTGTGCGGTACCAACAACATTCCAGGTACTTGTCAGCGTTGCACCGAGATCATCCATCGCACGAGCGATTCCAAAGTCCATCACCTTTACATCACCAGTACTGGTGATCATCACGTTTGCGGGTTTGATGTCACGGTGAACTATGTTGCGCTGATGTGAATATTCGAGCGCGGTAAGCGTTTGTTCCACAATCGACAATGCATCGTCGAGCGAAACGCGTTCACCTTGATGAATCAACTGTCGAAGCGTGTGGCCTGAGACGAGCTCCATCACGATGTATGGCGCAGGTTCTTCTCCCGAGTCATATACGGCAACAATGCCAGGGTGATTAAGTCCGGCTGCAGCTTTCGCTTCTTTGCGGAAGCGAGTGACGAATGCTGGATCTTTTGCGAGATCGCTACGGAGAATTTTTACCGCTACTTCGCGGGAAAGTCGTTGGTCTTTTGCAATATAAACATCGGCCATTCCACCGGTGCCGATCATTTCGCCAAGTAAGTAGCGATCACCAAGGAGCGTTGACATCATTTTGCTGCTCCTAAAAAGGTGAGTGGCTCTTGAATATCGTTACCTAAGACGTCGGCAACAATGACGGTCACATTATCAGGTGCACCATTGGCATATGCACCTTCAACGAGAGCATCAACAGCGGCGCCCCGAGCTTTGCTCTTCAAAATAGCCTTAATCTCTTTATCGCCCAGCGCTGTAGTTAATCCATCGCTACATAAGAGAAAACGGTCATCTGCTTTGGCCTCATAGATTGAAAGTGCGATCTGATTGCGACCATCACCCATCAGTACTTGGGTAAGGACAGATCGTTGAGGATGGGTAGCGACATCGGCCTCGGTAATTGCACCTTGATCTAGTAATTCTTGAATCACTGTGTGGTCGGTACTTAATTGCTCGAAGGAATTTCCACGTAGGCGATAAATTCGAGAGTCGCCGATATGAATAGCTGCGACTTCACCATTGCGCAAGAAGAGAGAAGATAGTGTGGTCCCCATTCCAGTAAGTTCTGGATTTTCAATTGCATATTCCGCGATAGTTGCATCAATCAAAGAAGGTGTAGCCGCGTAGAGATCGTCCGCAGATTCAAGATCAACATCTATATTTGCAAAGACTTCGGATTCTTTTGCCAGAGTAGAAATCGCAATACGTGAGGCAACTTCACCAGCTGCATGTCCGCCCATGCCGTCGGCAACTGCGATAAGCGATCTAGATGTAAGTGCAGAATCTTCATTGCCGGCGCGCACCAGACCAACTGCAGATTTAGCTGCAGTGGCAAAGTAGAGCGTGCTCATGCTCCAATCGTATCGTCGCCACGTCTTTTCGATAGAGGGTGATTTGCTACCCTGACCCGTATGCAGATTTACGCACACCGCGGAGCAAGCGCCGACTTTCCAGAGATGACCGAGGCGGCCTTTCGAGGCGCGGTCACCCAGGGCGCTGATGGCTTCGAGTGCGACCTTCGTTTAAGTCGCGACGAGGTGCCACTCCTCTGGCATAACGCTTCGATGTTAGAACGCGCCGGCCATAGCGGATTGATTGCTGAGATGAAATATTCCGAGATAAAGCGGGCGTATCCGCAGGTTCTTACTCTGGATGATTTCTTTGATATCGCAATCGAAACAAGCAAAGGCGTTCTTATTGAAACAAAACACCCTGTTATCAGCGGTAACCGCATCGAAGAGATTCTTGCAAAGAGAATCCTGGATCGAAAAGTTTTGAAGAAGATCGAACTTTCAGTGATGTCATTTAGTTGGGGAGCAATTGAAAAAATGCATCGCCTTGACGATTCGATTCCAACAACATTTTTGATGTCCGCAAAAACTTTGTGGATGCAGGCGAGATTTACCTCAGCTCTTCGCGTTGCTCCTGGCATCAATGAGGTCCGAGAAAATCCAGATCTCATCGGAAAGATAAAGAAGTTAGGAAAAAGCACAGCGGTATGGACCGTCGATAGCGGCTCAGATATTGAACTCTGCCGAGATTTAGGCGTGGATATCGTGATTACAAATACTCCGGCACGTGCACGCACATTCCTTTAGTATCCTTGGCCAATGCACACATACGCCTATCTGGGGCCAGCTGGCACCTTTACAGAAGGCGCGTTAAAGAAGATTTCCGCCGAAGGCGATAAGCGCATTCCATATATCAACGTCACCGCAGCTCTTGATGCAGTTCGTTCAGGTGAAGCAGATTATGCGCTGGTGCCGATCGAGAACTCTGTTGAAGGAGTCGTTGCTCGCACACTTGATGAGTTAGCAACCGGTGTACCTCTTACAATTGCAGCGGAAGTTACCCTGCCAGTCTCTTTCGACTTGATGGTCAAAGCTGGCACAACAGAGATCAAACGAATCGGCACTCATCCCCATGCTGAGTCTCAGTGCCGCACATATCTATCAACACAATATCCGCACGCTGAAATCATTCCGACCAATTCAACCGCTGCCGCAGCAGAGATGGTGGCAAAGGGTCAATTGGATGCCGCGATTGCATCAACTGCGGCAGCAGAAAATTTCGGACTCCAGGTCATCGCCTCTGCTATCGGCGACAATCAAGTAGCAGTCACTCGATTTATTGCTGCGCAGAAGCCGGGCTTTATTCCAGCAGCGACTGGCCATGACCGCACATCCCTAGTGGTCTATATCGATATCGACCATGCTGGTGCATTGCTTGAAATTCTCTCCGTTTTTGCAAAATATGACGTAAACCTGACTTTTATTCAGTCACGTCCGACTGGGCGCGAACTCGGTCACTACCATTTCATTATTGATGTCGAGGGCCATATCAATGACGAGGCAGTTGCTAAGTCGATGGAAGAGCTCCGCGAGATTTGCGATGACATTAGATTCTTAGGTTCATATCCACGAGAGGTGCGTTCATGATTGATATCAAGTTCCTACGCGAAAACCCAGATGTCGTTCGCGCATCTCAAAAGGGCCGCGGTGAAAACGTTGAATTGGTCGATCAGATCATTGCTATCGATGAGATCAAACGCGCGGCAATCAATGAATTCGAACTCTTGCGCCAAGAGCAGAACGTTCTCTCAAAGAGCGTTGGCGCTGCTAAAGGTGATGAGAAGACAGCGTTATTGGCCAATGCGAAAGAACTTGCCGACAAGGTTAAGGCTGCAGATGCCAAGCGCAGCGAAGTCGAAGAACAGGCTAAGCAGTTAGTAATGCAGCTCTCTAACCTGCTTGATACCGAAGCACCTATCGGCGGCGAAGAAGATTTCGTCACTATCGAGCACGTTGGAACACCGCGTGACTTTGCAAAAGATGGTTTCGAACCGAAAGATCACGTCGAGCTTGGAAAATTACTTGGTGCAATTGATACCGAGCGCGGTGCAAAGGTCGCAGGTTCACGTTCTTACTATTTAACTGGCGCAGGTGCGATGCTCGAGTTTGCGCTCGTAAATTACGCAATCCAATCAGCACTGAAGAATGGTTTCACTCCTGTGATTCCTCCAGTTCTAGTTAATCCATCTGCGATGGAAGGAACTGGGTTCCTTGGCCAAGCGGCAGAGAACGTCTACCGAATCGAGAAGGATGATGTCTATCTCGTAGGTACATCAGAGGTTCCACTTGCTGCGATGCACATGGATGAGATTTTGCCAGCAGATAAATTGCCGATGCGTTATGCCGGTTATTCATCCTGCTTCCGTCGCGAAGCGGGCACATATGGCAAAGACACTCGCGGAATTATTCGTGTTCACCAATTCGATAAGGTGGAGATGTTCTCATTCTGTAAGCCAGAAGATGCAAAAGAAGAACATAAGCGTTTACTGCAGTGGGAGAAGGATTTCCTCAATGCAATGGAGATTCCATACCGAGTTATTGATGTTGCCTCTGGCGATCTCGGTTCTAGCGCTACTCGTAAATTTGATATTGAGGCATGGATCCCAACACAAGGTGCCTATCGCGAAGTAACGAGTACCTCTAACTGCACTGAGTACCAGGCACGTCGACTCAATATTCGTTACAAAGATGCTGATGGCACCAAGGCGATTGCAACACTCAACGGAACGCTCGTTGCGATTCCACGAATGATTGTTGCGATTCTTGAGAACCACCAGAATGCAGATGGGACTGTCAATGTTCCAGCAGCACTTCAGCCATTCCTTGGAACTGCAAAGTTAGAGCTTGTGTGAGCAGCTTGAAGCGTCCTAAGTTAATTGCAACAGACCTTGATGGCACCATTGTTACCCATGATGGTGTTATCAGTCAGCGCACTCTTAGTGCATTTGGAAAAGCGCGCGAGCTCGGCGTAGAAATTTTCTTCGTCACCGGTCGCCCTCCACGTTGGATGCCGGAAATTCGAGAAGCATTTGGTTACGGCAACGCAATCTGCGGTAATGGTGCGATGTTGTATGACTTAATGGGAGACAAAGTTCTTGAAGAGTGGTTGATTTCTGTTGATGATCAGATTGAATCTGTAAATCGTCTTCGCAAATCAATTCCAGAAGTTTCTTTTGCTGTTGAATCACATAATTATTTCCATCGTGAGAAGGCGTACATCCCACGTTGGGATGTCGGTCTGGATAACATCGGCGTTCATTCAATTGAAGAGGTATTGAAATCACCGGCACTGAAAATGTTGGCACGTTGTTCGCAACAAAATCTCTCATCGGATGAGATGTTGGCAATTGCACTTGTTGAACTAGAAGGTTTAGTAACTGTCACCCATTCCAACCCGCATGATTCGTTGTTAGAAATTTCAGCGCTCGGTGTCTCCAAAGGAGCCACCTTGGCGAAGATGGCTGCACGCCTTGGGATCTCAGCAGAAGATTGCGTGACCTTTGGCGATAATCCCAACGACTTCTCAATGCTTGAATGGTCAGGTCGTTCATATGCGATGGCATCAGGCCACCCGGATGGAGCGAAATACGCGAAATCCATCGCTGGCCCATGCGAGGAAGATGGCGTTGCCATCGCGATTGAAGCTCTCCTCGATCTCCCCGCTTAAACCTGCCCAGTAACTGCTCAATTAATGAGTATTGGATTTTTCAAAAGGTCGCACCCTCTAGTAACCTCTCCCACGGAGGACTCGCATAGCGGCCGAGTGCACCGGTCTTGAAAACCGGCAGGTGAAAGCCTCGTGGGTTCAAATCCCACGTCCTCCGCGCTAAACGAAGCCCGTCTGCATGCACTGCAGGCGGGTTTCGTGCTTTCACCGCACCCTTAGGCGCTAAAGCACTTGCCTGTGGCTGACTTCATAAGCCCTAAACGCCCTCCCGCCTAGATACTTTTGCGGAAGAAGCGCACACTTACACCTATTAATTGACCTAATGGCGAAGCTATTTAGGTCAGAAGAGCGAGTGACCAACGGTGGTCTCATGGGGGAGTTTTCAATGTCCGGAGTCTTTTCTCCAACACGCGCCAAGATTAAAGAGCGCACACTCAGAACAGATAAGTGGTGGTTAGAGCCTGCAGTTACCTTTGGTGTGCTCTTCTCATTCGTTATTTACGCAACATTCCGCGCATTTGAAGGTGCGAACTACTACAAGGATCACTTGATCTCACCTTTCTATTCACCATGTTTATCGCAAGCGTGTATTCCTGAAGCGACGCTCTTTGGATGGACACCAGTGAGCGCAGAGATTTTCAACTTCGCACTCTCTCCAGCTCTGATTATTTTGATCTTCCCACTCGGTTTCCGCATGACTTGCTACTACTACCGCAAGGCGTACTACCGTTCATTCTGGTTCTCACCACCAGCGTGTGCAGTTGCAGAGCCACATACAAAGTACACCGGTGAAACACGCGCACCATTGATCTTGCAGAACGCTCACCGTTGGTTCTTCTATGCAGGTCTGGTCTTTAACGTGATTCTTACTTATGACGCAGTTCTTTCCTTTAAGGGTAAAGATGGTTCATGGGGTGCATTCTCAGTAGGTTCGATTGTCTTGACCTTGAGCGCAACAATGCTCTGGTTGTACTCACTTTCATGCCACACCTGCCGTCACACCGTCGGTGGACGTTTGAAGCACTTCTCTGCACACCCATTCCGCTACAAGCTTTGGACAAAGATTTCAGTACTTAATTCAAAGCACCAGCAATTTGCATGGCTTTCACTAGCAGCAGTTGCATTCGCCGATATCTATGTTCGCCAAGTTGCAACTGGCGCATGGACTAACTTCTACTTTTTCTCTTAAGACGATAGGGAACTAACACATGCCACAGAATCTTCAGAAATTAAAGTACGACGTTGTTATCGTCGGTGCTGGTGGAGCAGGTCTCCGCGCTGCGGTTGAAGCGCGTGAAGCAGGTCTTCGCGTAGCAATCGTCTGTAAATCATTGTTCGGCAAGGCCCACACTGTTATGGCAGAGGGCGGCGCTGCAGCATCAATGGGAAATGCCAATAGCAACGACAATTGGATGGTCCACTTCCGCGACACAATGCGCGGTGGAAAGTTCCTTAACCACTACCGCATGGCAGAACTTCATGCGAAAGAGTCACCAGATCGCATCTGGGAGCTCGAGATGTGGGGCGCGCTCTTTGATCGCACCAAAGAAGGAAAGATTTCACAACGTAACTTCGGTGGACACGAATACCCACGTCTTGCACACGTCGGTGACCGCACCGGGCTAGAACTCATCCGCACAATGCAGCAGAAGATTGTTGCGTTGCAGCAGAAGGATGGTCGCGAAACTGGCGATATGGAAGCAAACCTCAAGGTCTATGCAGAACTCACCATCACCGACATTCTCAAAGAGAATGGAAAAGTTGCAGGTGTCTACGGATACTGGCGCGAGAACGGTGATGAAGTTCTAATCGAAGCACCGGCAGTTGTAATTGCAACCGGTGGCGTTGGTAAGGCATTTAAGATCACATCAAACTCTTGGGAAGGTACTGGCGATGGCCATGCACTGGCTCTCAAGGCTGGTGCAAACTTGAAGGATATGGAGTTCTTGCAATTCCACCCCACAGGAATGGTCTGGCCACCATCAGTTCGCGGAATTCTCGTAACAGAATCTGTTCGCGGTGAAGGTGGTGTGCTTACAAATAATCTCGGTGAGCGCTTTATGTTTAAGTACATCCCAGATGTCTTTAAGGATAAGTACGCAACAACTGAAGAAGAAGCCGATCGTTGGTATGAAGATCAAGATAACAACCGCCGTCCACCAGAGCTATTGCCTCGCGATGAGGTTGCGCGCGCAATTAACTCTGAGGTTAAGGCTGGACGCGGAACAGAACACGGTGGAGTATTCCTCGATGTTTCAAAGCGTCTTCCAGCAGAGGTAATTAAGAAGCGTCTGCCATCTATGTGGCACCAGTTCTACGAACTCGCTGGCGTAGATATCACCAAGGAGCCGATGGAAGTTGGCCCAACATGTCACTATGTCATGGGTGGAGTCGATGTAGAGCCAGATACAGCTGCAGCGATTGGAGTCCCAGGACTCTACGCAGCAGGTGAAGTTGCTGGCGGTATGCACGGTTCAAACCGCCTCGGTGGAAACTCATTGTCAGACCTATTGGTATTCGGTCGTCGCGCAGGTGCGGCAGCTGCAGAATATGTGAAGGCTAACGGCGCAAACCCAGTCTCTGAAGGAACACTCAACGCAGCAGCTGCTCGTATTGAGGCTCCATTTAAGAACGAGGGTGGCGAGAACGCTTACTCATTGCACGCAGAGCTTCAAGAGGTCACACATAACTTGGTCGGAATCATCCGCACCGGTGCTGAAATCAAGGAAGCGATTGCAAAGATTGCCGATATCCGTGCACGTAGCCAGAAGGTAAGCGTTGCTGGAAACCGTCAGTTCAACCCAGGTTTCCACTTGGCCTTCGACCTCGACAATATGTTGTTGGTTGCAGAGTCAACTGCGAAGTCAGCAATCCTTCGTGAAGAATCACGCGGTGGTCACACACGTGATGACTTCCCAGGTATGGATAACAAGTGGCGTCAGGTCAATAACATCGCAAGCTTTAACGGCAGCGAAGTTACAGTTAATGCACGACCATTGCCTCCAATGCCAAAGGAACTCTTTGATCTCTTTGATGTACACGAGTTGGAGAAATACATGACACCGGAAGAAATTGCGAAAGGCGGTTCAAACTAATGACACGCAAACTCAATCTTCGAATCTGGCGTGGAGATGCAACTGATGGCGGTCTCAAGGATGTCGTAGTCGATGTCAATGAGGGCGAAGTTGTGCTCGATGTAATCCACCGTGTGCAAGCAACTCAGATGGGCGACCTAGCGGTTCGCTGGAACTGTAAGGCTGGTAAGTGTGGATCTTGTTCTATGGAGATCAACGGCAAGCCACGTCTGGCATGTATGACACAGGTTGCTTCATTCGATGAGGATGAAACCATTACTGTGACACCACTTCGCGCATTCCCAATCATTAAGGACCTCGTTACCGATGTCTCCTTCAACTACAAGAAGGCGATGGAGATTCCAGCGTACGAACACCCAACTGATCTTGCTCCAGGCGAAGCTCGCATGGAGCAGATAGATGTCGAGCGCTCACAAGAATTCCGTAAGTGCATCGAATGTTTCTTGTGTCAGAACACATGTCACGTAATCCGTGACCATGAAGAGAACAAGAAGTCATTTGCTGGTCCACGCTTCTTTATCCGTATTGCAGAGCTCGACATGCACCCATTGGATAAGTTGAAGAACCGCAAGCGCACAGCACAGGAAGAGCATGGTCTCGGAATGTGTAACATCACAAAGTGCTGTACCGAAGTTTGCCCAGAGCACATCAAGATCACCGATAACGCAATCATTCCGATGAAGGAGCGCGTCGTTGATATCAAGTACGACCCAGCACGTATGTTCAGTGGGCTGATTCGTCGCCAGAAACGCGACTAAGCAATGAGTTTAATTATCCGTTGGGCAGTGCTTGCCTTCGCGATGTGGGTGGCAACGCTCGCCGTTCCTGGAATTACAGTAAACGGCGGCTTCACCACTTATCTCTGGGTAGCGCTGCTCTTCGGGTTAATTAACTCAATCTTCGGTTCGCTGATAAAGGTCTTAACTTTCCCAGTTTCAATTGTGACCTTCGGTCTCTTTATCTTTGTAGTCAACGCATCGATGTTGGCCCTGACTGCGCGCTGGTCTGAGAAATTAGATGTCACCGGATTCTGGTCAGCGCTCTTTGCATCACTGATCATCAGCGTGATTACTACAGTCTTTAAAGCAAGTAAGAAGAAGGTCATATTCTGAGTGCGGTAGCACTCGTTAGCGCAGGGGGAGTCATTGGCTCCCTCTTTCGCTATTTCCTCGGTGTTTTACTACCAAGCAATGCTCAAGGAAATTTACTCGCCAACATCATCGCCTCAGCATTCGCGGCACATATCTTGGTTTTAATGGAACGTCGGGGATTGACTGCTCTGCGATATTTCTTGCTTCCCGGATTCTGCGGCGGGCTTGGCACCTTTTCTGCGATTACATTTGAAGCGGTAGCGCCAGGCGAAGGTGGATTCATCTATCTCTTCCTCAACCTAATTCTGAGCTTTGCAGCTGTCGCAATCGCTCTTCCACTTTCTCGTAAATGGATTCCACAGCGATGACGACGGCGCTACTGATTGCTTCGGGCTCAGCGCTCGGTGCACCTGCTCGATTCTTGGTCGATCAATACTTTAAGAAATACACCGAACACCCAGTCGGAACTTTCTTAGTAAATGTCATCGGCTCATTCTTTATCGGACTCACATTTGCCAGCGCTGAGCATTGGCATGACTTTGTAGCAGTTGGCTTTGCCGGATCATTTACAACCTGGTCGACCTTCATGCTCGATCTCTACCTTGGAGTTCGCTTAAAGAGATATAACCCAGTGGTGATTAACTTCTTTGCATCAATTATCTTTGGATTGCTTGCCGCATGGGCAGGCGTCTCGCTAGTTAACTAACGAAGAATAGATTTCATCCACTTTTCAATATCATCAGGGTGACGCGGGATATTTTCAGATAGATTGCGGCAACCATCTTCAGTCACAACGATGTCATCTTCGATGCGGATACCAATTCCACGATATTCAGGCGCAAAGAGCTCATCATCAGGCTGGATATAGAGGCCTGGTTCGACGGTAAGGACCATGCCCACCTCGAGTTCCTTATCTAGATACATCTCTTTGCGAGCATGTGCGCAATCGTGCACATCAAGACCTAAGTGATGGCTGACGCCATGCAAAGTCCAACGACGATGTAATCCAACCTCGGGCTTCAGTGATTCCTCGGCAGAGACGGTCAGGACTCCCATATCTGCAAGACCCTGCGCCAGAACAGCTTGGCAGGCTGCATTAATCTCAGAGAACTTCACACCTGGCTTAATTGCTGCAAAACCAGCGAGTTGTGCTTCGTATACGAGCATGTAGAGCGAACGCTGTGCTGGAGTGAACTTTCCAGATACCGGCAAGGTACGAGTGATATCTGCTGTGTAGAAAGATTCAACTTCAACACCTGCATCTACCAGCACTAACTCACCTGGATGCACATCGCCATCATTGCGGATCCAGTGAAGTACACATGCATGTGCACCAGATCCAACGATGGTGCTATATCCCAAATCGTTTCCAAGTACACGTGCACGACCGTAGAACGCAGCCTCTAGTACGCGTTCACCGCGAGGAGTTGCAACAGCTGCCGGCATTACTGCGATTACATCATTGAATCCAAGGGCAGTTGCATCGACAGCGCTCTGAAGCTCGCGGAGTTCGTACTCATCTTTTACAAGACGTTGTTCAGATGTGAAAGTTTGGAATTCTTCTTCTTTCTGGTTCTTTTTTACTGCGCCATCGACCATTGGGTCTTCACCGCGAATAATTAACGTCTCTTTGCCGTCCTTAAGGAAAGCTTCAAGATCGTTTACTAAACGAGTATCGATTTGGTAGCGAGCCTTTGCTTCTGCCAATGTAAAGCGGCGTCCAACCCAGAGTTCGCCATACTTTGCATCACGGTAGAAAGAATCAGTATCGCGAGTAGAACGTGGATGAATATAAAGATAAGTCAGGTGGCCACCCTCTGTCGGCTCCATGACAAGAACTGCATCCGCTGTTGAATCTGCGCCTTGAACTCCGCTGTAATACGCGAATGCGCTATGTGGGCGGTATTGATAGTCGGTGTCATTGGCGCGAACTTTGTATCCACCTGCCGGAAGAACTAAGCGAACTCCAGGAAAAGCTGCCGAGAGAACTTGGCGACGCGCAAATGCGTAGGTGACAACTTCAAGTGGTTCAAGGTCGTCATAATCAGATGGAGCCCACCCCGATGCCATAAATGCTGCAAACTGGTCAGAAGGGGCCTGATCGTGAATTCGCTTCGCCTTCTCGGTGACTTCAGCATTCTCATTGTTATTTGCGCTCATGCGCTTAAGTTTAGGCGGTTTAGCAATATTGAGAAGAGCCTGTAAACTCACGCCTGCAATAAGGAGACGTCGCATAGCCCGGTCGAGTGCGCCTCACTGCTAACGAGGTAAGGGGTTAAACCCTTCAGGAGTTCAAATCTCCTCGTCTCCGCTCAGATTTACCAATCCCTAGAGATAGGCTCATCCCATGCGCTTTATTACTCAGCCTCAATTCGACCTGACCTATGACGATGTCTTTATGGCACCATCCAATTCGGAGATTTCCAGCCGAATGGAGGTCGATCTCGATACCCACGATGGGTCAGGAACAACTATCCCGCTGGTAGTCGCCAACATGACCGCTATCGCAGGTCGCCGCATGGCAGAGACCGTCGCCCGCCGTGGTGGCTTGGTCGTTATTCCGCAGGATATCCCGCTTGAGATTGTTAAGGATGTCATCGCCTCAGTGAAGGCGAGCCACTCATTCTTTGAAACACCAATCACGTTGAGTCCGTATGAGACAGTCGCAGATGCTGCTAGTTTGATCAATAAGCGCTCGCACGGTGCAGTCGTCATCGTTGAAGGCAATAAGCCAGTAGGCATTGTGACTGAAGACGATCTTCACAGCGTGGATCGCTTTACCCAGTTGGGTCAAGTCATGACTTCTGAGCTGACCACCATGCCAGATACTCTTGACCCACGTCAGGCCTTTGATTTCCTCAATGATCGCGTGCGCACTGTGGCACCAGTTGTCTCAAGCAACGGTGATCTCGTTGGAATCGTGACTCGCACAGGTGCACTACGTGCGACTTTGTATAAGCCAGCTCTCGATGGCAAGGGCCGTCTTCGCATTGCAGCAGCGGTTGGAATTAATGGCGATATCGCTGAAAAAGCAGCGCAGTTAGTAGCTTTTGGAGCAGACGTTCTTGTTGTTGATACAGCACATGGCCATCAGAAGAAGATGATTGAAGCCTTGCAGATCATTAAAAAGCTTGATCTTGGTGTTCCTATCGTTGCTGGAAACGTAGTTACAGCAGAGGGTGTTCGCGATTTAGTTGCAGCAGGAGCAGACATTATTAAGGTCGGCGTCGGCCCAGGAGCTATGTGTACAACTCGCATGCAGACCGGTGTTGGTCGCCCACAATTTTCTGCAGTACTTGAATGTGCAGCGGAGGCGAAGAAGCTTGGCAAGCACGTCTGGGCAGATGGTGGAGTACGTCATCCACGCGATGTTGCACTCGCGCTCGCTGCTGGAGCTTCACAGGTAATGATCGGTTCTTGGTTTGCCGGTACATACGAGTCACCTGGTGACTTGCTTCGCGACAGTGCTGGACGCCCATATAAGGAATCTTTCGGAATGGCATCAAAGCGCGCAGTAGCTGCGCGCACATCTGCCGAAGATGCATTTGATCGCGCCCGCAAAGCGCTCTTTGAAGAAGGTATTTCTTCATCAAAGATGTATTTAGATCCAAATCGTCCAGGTGTTGAAGATTTGATTGATGAAATCATCTCTGGTTTACGTTCATCTTGCACATATGCAGGCGCACGTTCACTTGCAGAGTTTGCAGATCGCGCACTTGTTGGAATTCAATCTGCATCTGGTTATGCAGAAGGTCGTCCTTTGAGCCAGTCTTGGCGTGGTTAATTACTGAGTAAGCGATATCCAACGCCTCGAACGGCGTGAAGTACCTTAATATCGCTAACTTCTTTTATTTTCATACGAATGCGTGAAGCGTGAGTATCCAGCAAGTGGTCGCTCGAATACTCAAGTGAAGTTCCAATTGCCTCTGATATCTGTTCACGGGTAAAGACTCGCTTCGGGCTTGCAATGAGTAAATGGAGGAAATCGTATTCGGTGCGAGTGAGTTCGATTTTCTTACCGGCAATAGTGAGTTCACGAGTTTCAGTGTCGAGTGATAGCGGGCCTGCCACGATAGTTGATCCGGAGATGACGTTCTGAGCAGCACGATGGCGAATTTGGGTTGTGGTGCGCAAAGCTAAGATGCGAGCAGAGACAGGCTTTGTGATGTAGTCATCAGCGCCAGCTGCCAGGCACATTGCCTCATCCATCTCTTCATCATGGCTAGTCAACATAATGATAGGCACAGTTGATACCTTCCGAATTTCACGGCAGACTTCAAAACCGTCGGGTTGCCCAATCGACAGATCAAGAATAATCACTGCCGGCTCACGCTTGCGAAAAATTTCAAGCGCCTTATTGCCATCTGCAGCTTCGATGACCTCAAACCCTTCGGGGGTGAGAGCAGTACGAACAAAGAAACGGATATCTTCATTATCATCGACAATTAAAATCTGATCGTTACTCATCATCTTCACCATCTATTCTCTTTGATGCTGCTTGAAGTAATTTGAGGAGCCGTTCTTGTTCTGATTGAAATTCTTGATCGGAGGCTACTCGATCTTTGAGAGATCTCGAATACTCGATGATCTGCCGTCCTTCATCTTCAAATCCATAAAAACCAATCACGCCACCGATGGTGTGGGTGACGGACTCGAGCGAGATAGGCGTTGCCTCTTCTAGAGATGTGATTGCTCTCGCGAGAACATCGCTCCTTCTCTCTTCTATCATCTTCTTCTCATCAGAGATGAAGATGGGAATCAAGAGAGTAATTGTTGTTCCCTCTCCAAGTACTGATGATATAGATAGCGATCCTTCATGGATCTCAATTAATTGGCGAACAATTGCCAGCCCTAACCCTGTGCCCGGATACTGGCCAGAATCGGTGTTTTTCGCTCTAAAAAAGCGGGTTGCCAGATTGTCGATATCGTCTTGGGGGATACCAATTCCATGGTCCTTCACTTGTATTCGAGCGAATTCAACCCCGTCCTTAATTGTCACCGCATCTAAGGATATTTCGATGACTGACTCCTTAGGGCTAAATTTGTTGGCATTACCAATCAGGTTGATAAGAATCTGGCTCAACTGACCAGGATCACCTTGCACGTGGAGCTCTTCGGTTGCTACGAAGGTGATGGATTGATGAGCAGCTTCGATTGCTGGCCTCATAATAAAGATTGAATTATCAATGATCTCATTGAGAGATAACTTCTCAGTTACTCTCACCCCTTGCGCTGCATCGATACGGCTAATGGAGAGAATGCTCTCGACAACATGGAGCAAAATCTGAGCGTTTCGATCAAGAACATCAAAGTACTGTGAAAAATCAGCAGTTGGGTCACATTCTTTTAATTCGCGGATGAGTTCGATATATCCAATAATCGAAGTTAAAGGGGTGCGGAGTTCGTGATTGACGGTCGAGATAAAGTCATTCTTTGTTTGGTTCAAATCTTGTAGTTCGCTAACTTTTGTTTGGGCAAGTGTGAGTTTATCCAGCGCTTCATCCAGCTGCTCTTGCTCTTGTTTCAGGAGATTTCTTGCAACTCGATAGTTCCTGAAGTTGCTTCTTGCATTAAGGAAGAGGAACAAACTTCCAGTTACAATAAAGATATAGAAAAAGAGGAGATTGAGACGTTCGCGTTCTGCATTATTTTTTGCATTTTCAATCATCTCGTTATCTACGGATCGTTGGTAAGAAACCGCGAGTTCGCGAGATTGAGCAAGAATATTGTCGATTATTGGTGAGATTTTCTTATTGAGTTCAGGGTGAAGTTCTTCAGGCAATATTCCCAGAGGGGAATCAGCGACGATTGCATCTGACTTTTTCAACGCATTCCAATAAGGCTCTTGCGCGCGCTCTCCCATAGAACGTCCGCTGGTATCGATGACAGCAAGGCGCTGAGCCAAGATATTACGTGCAATCTGGACTGTTCGACGGGTGGTTCCTCCGTTGGACCATTGAGCTAAACGGGTCGCGTAAACGAGCGTTTCACGCTGGGTAAAGATGATTGAGGCAGCTGGAGTCTCTACATCGCTCAGAACTTTTGCTTCCTTCACCGTTGAATTCGATTGTGTGATGGAAGAGAATCCAAGTGCCAAAATTGAGATGGTTGCAATTGAGAAGAGCAGGTATTGGAACTTAGTAACCTGAAATCGCGCAATCGAGCGAGGTTGCTCTAATCCTCGTTCACTCACCATGGCGTTACTTTACGCTGATTGACGCGAGAGACCAGTTCCAGGCATCGAGTTGTTTCGCCCACTTACTTTGATCAGCAAATACCAAACGAATAGGACCGCCTTGGTCATAAGGAATTGGCTGGCCATCGCGTTTGATTGCAATGTAAGCGTTTGCAGCAATAAATTTTGATGCAGTGTTGGTGTAACTGTAATCGTTTAGCGCAGTCGTTACGACTTTATCGCTACCGGAGATACCAGCAAGTACGAAGAAATTCTTGATTGGAATGACGGTGAACTTCTGACGTTTTTTAATGAATGGTTCGTAGATAGAGATGACTGAACTCTTCATCTTCATCAGCCGAGCAGCTGTGAAATCAGCTTCACGAGAACCCTTTGAGACAGAGAAGATTATCTCGTTAGGACCGGCAGGATCGACCACGGAAGTTCCGTAAGGATTCTTATCTGCAGCCACTGCCGAAGGTGTAAGAGTGATGGCAGATGCAACTACAACTGCGATAGCGATATTTCTTTTCATGATTCTCCGTTGTTTATCTTTGAAAATGGTTTTATTAGGCCGTCGTGACTGGTAGTTCCAGGATCGTGCGCACCTTCTCTCGAATTGTGTTGGCACGAAAAGGTTTAATGACGTAAGAATTTGCACCGACGGCAAGCGCGGCATCAATATCGTCGGTAGACGATTTTGCGGTAATCATCATTACTGGTATCTCCCGAATTGCCTTGTTGGAGCCGGTGCGAATCTCTCGCAATACGTCGAGACCGGACTTACCCGGCATCATTACATCGAGAAGTACAAGATTGATTGGATTGCTCTTGAGGATAGCGAGAGCATCATCTCCATTACTGGCGGAAAATACTTGGAATCCATCGGAGCTGAGAAAGTGAACGACGAGGTCGCGAACATCTTGGTTATCGTCGACAACGAGAACCTTGTGATCTTCTTGGCTCATATGAGAACTTCCCTCCATATTGGTGTGATGTTCTAAGAGTAGGTTCATAGTGCTCATTTAAGTAGAGGGGAGATGGTTAAACCCCCTTCTTGTACCGTTAAAGACCAAACTGTGAAGTTATCGTGAGGTTCAGCGAATATGTTCACGGCATGACAAGAGCTGCGAAGGTCTCCAAGAAGGTGCGCAATGCACTCTTCGTTTCTGTTGCCTTTACCGTGGCGCTTATCCCGGCAATCTTGACTAGCCAGTATGGCTTTGGATTCTCACCAATCCTCACAGGTTCGATGCAACCTAGTGCCAACCCTGGTGATCTCTTTATTACTCGATTGGTTCCTGCATCTTCTTTGCAGGTTGGAGACATCATTGCTATCAACAACCAAATCACAGGAACTTACTACTCTCACCGAATCCACGAGATGCGTATGGTCAACGGCGCACTTCGCATCATTACTAAAGGTGATTCAAACGAGAGCCCTGATCGCGAACCATTTATGGTCTCACCTGTCAGTAAAGTCTCCAAGGCAATCAAAGTTGTTCCAAGTATCGGACAGCCAATGGTCTATATGAACACTGTTCAAGGACGACAGAGTGCAGCAACATTTCTTGTTATCTCAAATATCTTGGCGCTCTTCGTCATTCTCTTCCGCAAGAAAATCTTTACATCATCAACGTCAGAGCGTGTCTATAAAGAGCTTTACACCGAAGAAAGGCGCAACACTGCGCAATATCGCGAACTTATCGATAACTTGCAAGAGTCACTTGCTATCGAGAGGGAAGCTAACGAGAAGGTAGGAACCAAGAGATGAAAAATCAAGGATCAGTACTCGCAAAGGGCGCAAGCAGTGTTGTACTCAAGGTTGCCATCGTCATCTCCGCAGCACTTGGTGGCGCGGGGCTCGTAGCTTCTAACGTGTTCGCAGCGTTAACAGCAACTGCTACCAACACCTCTGGTGGCTCAGTCACCACCGGAACTCTCAAACTTCAATTAGCTGCATCCGGAGTCTCTGGAATCACCAACGGTTTCACTGCGCCAATTGCAGCGATGGGACCTGGCGATACATTTAACCGCTATGTCGATCTCAGCAATACCGGCACTTTGGATGGCGCTTCTCCTACCCTCCAGATTGTTACTTCAGATTCAAATACCTTGGTCAACAGCCCATCAGCTGGCCTAACGGTGACGATCACCGGTTGCACCATTGCTTGGACCAATGCAGGTGTATGTAGCGGAACACCCTCAACAGTGCTTGCTGCAACACCGGTATCAACCCTGAAAGCCTCAGCGCAGACCATTACTCTGCCATCAGTTTTGGTAGGTGGAGTCAATTACCTCAAGGTTGCCACTTCACTTCCGGTTGGCACCGAGAACGTTCTTAACGGTGTACTTCCCGTCGGAACCGTGCAAGGACTTACTGCCTCACTTACATGGACATTTGTGATCCAAGAGCGCGCAGCAGTAACAAACAATAGCTAGTACAAAGCAATAGCAAGTTAATCCAGGAAAGATGAATTGGTGGAGGGAGAGGGAGATGAGTAGCAATCGTAGGACTGCATCTCTCGTCGCCGCTGTGATGAGCGCGTTAACACTCGCGCTCATCCAGCCACCGATTGCATCTGCGGCAGTCAAAGCCACCGCAAATCCATCGACGCTCTCTGTCAGCACCGGATCGATGGCAATCTTTGCCGGAGACAGTTACACCGCCACCAACCCTTTTGGCGCACTTATCACCCCAGTTATCAACGGTCGCGCCAAGGTCTTCTTTATCAAGAACACCGGTAGTTTTGGAGTGAGCCGCTTTACCCTCACCTTGTCATTACCTGCAGGTACAAACATCGCCAACTTTCGCTACTGCGCAATTAATGTCTACTTTTCTGCAAATGATCAATGCCAAAGCGGGAGCTACTCAAACCTGTCAATCAATGAAAACGTTGCAACCGCAATAATCCTCAACCTTCCCCCTAATTCTTACTATGCCTTTCAGATCCGCCAGAATAAGAACACCAATATGACGGTCAGCGTCAGCGCCAGCAGCACTCACATCAATACCTCGGGTGTGACCAACTCCTAACGGCAGGTAAACTTCAGCCCTGATAGTTAAGGGGTGGACCATAGTGAAGAAGTACAAAGTCGCAATTGTCGGTGCAGGTCCTGCCGGATACTTTGCGGCACAGGCGCTCCAGAACCTTGCTAGTGAGGAACTCTCTTTCTCAATCGACATGATCGAACGTCTACCAACACCGTGGGGCCTGGTCCGCAGCGGTGTCGCACCTGATCACCCAAAGATTAAGACTGTTTCAAAGGTCTTTGAGAAGATCGCCAATAGCGAAGGATTCAGACTCTTTGCAAACGTGGAACTCGGAACAGACCTGACTATCGAACAATTGCGCGAGATGTATGACGCTGTTGTCATCGCCACCGGATCTGCTAAGGGGAAGAAGCTTGGAATCCCAGGAGAAGATCTACCAGGCTCGATGTCAGCTGCAACATTTGTTCCTTGGTATAACGCACACCCAGACTTTAAAGATGAAGCTATTGATCTCTCTTCTCACACAGCAGTGGTCATCGGTGCAGGTAACGTTGCTATGGATGTTGCACGTATGTTGGCGCTCGAACCATCCGAGCTTGATCCGACCGATACTGCCGACCATGCTATTGAAGCGCTACGTTCCAGTTCGATTCGCAACGTTGTTTTGAGCGCACGACGTGGACCAGAGCACGCTGCCTTTACAGCACCAGAACTTCGCGAACTTCCGAAGCTCGAGCACACCAATGTTGTGATGAATCCAGAGGATATTTCGGCAGCGATTCTCCGCGCAGGCGAAGATATTGAGAAAGATACAAAATCAAATCTCGACGCTATGACTTTGATTGCCGAGAGTGAGCCAACTTCACATGATCGAACCTTAACGTTTCAGTTCTTGGCTACCCCAATTGAAATCAAAGGCAACGGCAAAGTTGAAGAAGTTGTTTTTCAGCGCACTGGTGGAGATGAAACATTCTCCATTAAGTGCGGACTTGTGATTACAGCTATCGGATATGAGGCAGCTTCGCTTGAAGGGATCCCATACGAGCGCGGCAAAGTTGTTAATAATGAAGGCCATGTAGATGGAAATCTCTTTGTTGTTGGTTGGGCAAAGCGCGGACCATCAGGTGTTATCGGCACCAATAAATCTGATGCTGCAGATGTCATGAAGCTCCTAGTTTCACAGCTCGAAGAACCAAAGAAATCAGGAGATGTTGTTGAGTTAATTACCCACAATAAGGTTGTAACTCAGATGCACTGGGAGCAGATCAATGCTGCTGAAGTGGCTGCGGGTGAACCGCTAGGAAAGCCGCGGAGAAAGGCAGTTTCCCGCGAAGAATTGCTCAATTTGGGCGCACTCTAATAAGAAGGTATTATTCGCTTCTGCAGTAAATAACAACTCAATAAGCGTGCGTAGCTCAACGGATAGAGCATCTGACTACGGATCAGAAGGTTAGGGGTTCGAATCCCTTCGCGCGCACAAGTTAAGCCTCGAGTGCCTTTCACACTCGGGGCTTTTCTTCTTTCCACCCGTAGGCTTGGCACATGTTGAAGAAGCTACTCCCTCTGGTACTTCTCGCCTCTATGGCAACGCCGGCTGAAGCGGCAGATCAGCCATTGACGGTGATGTCGAGAAATCTCTACTTGGGCGCTGATGTCGGCGTAGCGATGGAGTTAATTCCAGATTTCTCTGCCGCCGCCCAATTCATGTGGAGCCAAGTACAGGCGACAGATTTCACCAAGCGAGCTCCTGTACTGGCTGCTGAGGTAATCGCAGCAGATGCTGATGTAGTCGGTTTGCAGGAGGCGACGCATTGGTATTGCAAAAAGAATCTCTGGAGTAAGAAGGTAATTGTCTTTGACTTCACCAAAGAATTTTTAGCAGCGACAAAAGCTGCAGGAAATGAATATGTATTGGCTAGTCATGATGGAGTAGATGCTCTGAACATCGGTTACTCAATCCCTGCAATTCCTTACTTAACGATGGTGGAAGATCCTCGCACTTTTCAGCCCCTATTCGGCAGCAATAAAGCCGCTTGTGGCTTTGAAATCGGTGACGCAATTGTTGTTAAGAAAGAGTTCGCGGATAAAGTGATTCACGTTGGCAATACCGAGTACGACATCAGCTACAGCATCATTCCAAAGATAATGACTATCTATCGCGGTTACACTTGGATTGATTTTGACCACAATGGTTCCAAAGTTCGAATTGTCTCTACTCACCTCGAATCTCTGTGGGATAGTGGAAAAGTTCCTAACTCGGCGCTACAGGCGCAACAGTTGATTGAAGATTTAGATAAGACAACAATGCCAGTGGTTGTGATCGGTGACTTTAACGCCGACCCTAGAGACCCAAGACAGGCAGGCGGCTATAACCCTGGCGGACAGCCTGAATCTAGCGATGTCTGTATTGAACAAGGTGCGCCAACAGCAGTGTCGAACATGCTCTCTGAATGCAATGCGTATTGGCGAATGAGGCAGGCTGGCTTTCTTGATGCCGGTCCAGAGATTTGGAATCCGGAAAATTTCACATGGGGGATGAGCGCATTATTGGCAGGTCCCGATTTGAAGCGTTATAAAGCAGGGAAAATTGTTGGAAATAACTACGGATTCACAGATCGCCTTGATTACATCTTCATCAAAAACGGTGCAAAGGCCGTGAATGCGCGCATCATTGGTAATACTTGGCCTAATGGAAGTACGTGGGCGTGTAGCAATGAGGAACAGGTGAATAACGCACGCATGATTGCGGAAGAGATGAACCAAGCAATACCGAGTGGCAATCTATGTAATTCAAGTGATCACGCCGGAATTGTTGCTCAGATAGATCTTCCAAAGAACAGCCAAGTGTCAACACCGCTGCCCAACCATGCACCTTTCCCAATCTCGTTTTGGAATTGGGTTGGGATAGCAATGATAGGAATTCCTACTGCAATTGTTTATGCACGAAGAAGGCGTAAAAAGTAGTCGACTTATGGATAGAGACCGCGAAGCTTGTGTGCCTCCGCGACTCGCTTTACACCGATCATCATTGCTGATTCACGCCAGCTGACGCTCTTCTCGGTAGACATTGCCTCTACCTCGCGGATTGCCTTCATCAACTGAGAATCAAGATTCTGATAAATCTCATCGGCATCCCAGAAGAATGCCTGCTTATCTTGAACCCACTCGAAGTACGAGACGATGACACCGCCGGCGTTAGCCAAGATATCCGGGACTACTAGAACATTCTTATCTTTTAAGATTGCATCACCCTCTGGCGTAGTTGGAGCATTCGCACCCTCAACCACAATTTTTGCTTTAATTGATGGAGCTGTTTGTGCAGTAATCGCATCCGCAAGTGCTGCCGGAATGAGTACATCAACCTCTAGGGCAAGTAACTCCTCATTGGTGAGACGATCTGTGCCAGGCGCATCGAGATTGCCATGTTCTTTAAAGTGGTTCCACAGTCTTTCGACTGAAGAGAATCCTGTCACTCCGCCATGAACATCGCTGACAGCAACGATTTTTAATCCCATCTTCTCGAGCCCAACAGCAGTCCAGTAACCCACTTTTCCGAAGCCTTGGATTGCAACAGTTGCGTTAAGTGGATTGATTCCCTTAGCTAGCAGCGCTTCACGCGTAGAGATAGCAACTCCATCACCGGTGGCAGATGTGCGACCGAGTGAACCACCGATTGAAATTGGCTTGCCGGTAACAACACCAGGAACTGAATAGCCAGCGTTAACAGAGTAGGTATCCATCATCCACGCCATATTGCGCTCATCTGTTCCGACATCGGGTGCAGGAATATCGCGCTCTGGTCCGATGATTGGCAAGATTTCAGAGGTATAGCGACGAGTGAGGCGTTCGTTCTCCATACTAGAGAGCGTTGAAGGATCGACTGCGATTCCTCCTTTTGCGCCGCCGTATGGAAGGTTAGTCAGCGCGCATTTCCACGTCATCAACATTGCAAGAGCAACAGTCTCATCCATATCGATATCGGGGTGAAAGCGGACGCCGCCCTTTGATGGGCCACGAGTCGTTGAGTATTGAACTCGAAAACCCTTGTACATCTCAACGTTTCCGTTGTCGCGGCGAAGAGGCACTGCAACTTCAAGGACTCGGCGAGGGGTAGACAAAGTCTGCCACTCGTTATCGGAGAGCGAGAGTTGCTCGACAGCTCTGCCCAATTGACGTAGTGCGGTATCTAGTGCTGACTCCATTGTCGGCAACTTCCTTATCTACTTTTTATTTAGCGTCTTGTAAAACTAAGAACGTAGCGCCTTTGCAAACTCTGCGAAGTCATCGACCAAGATGTCGATTTCGGTCTGAGTATGGGCGAGCGAGATCAACCACTGTTCATCGAGTCCTGGTGGAGTGATGATTCCGCGATTGAGTGCGAAGAGCCAGTGAGCCTCAGCAACACCAAAATCTGTCGCCTTGTAATCGCGGTAGTTGCGAACCGGAGTCGTTGACCAAGTGACACAACCTTTAACGCCAAAACCGACAGTGTGTGCTGGCAGCTTGTACTCGTCGATAATGTCACCGATGCGCTCAAGTGCTTGGAAATTAAGCGCTTCCGCTGCTCCAAGCGTTTCTGTTGTGGCGATGCGATCGATTGCACGAACACCGGCCATCGCAAGCGGATTACCGTTAAAAGTTCCGAAGTGAGCCATCTTGTTATTGGTGACAAAGTCCATGTACTTCTTCTTACCACCAAAAGCAGCAAGCGGAAGTCCGCCACCGATTGACTTTGCAAGTGTAATCAAATCTGGCTGCACACCGAGGCGCATTGAAGCACCATGGGCACCAGCAGTAAGGCCTGTCTTAACTTCATCAAAGATGAGAACAACGTTGTATTGATCGCAAAGTTCGCGAACACGCTCGAGGTAACCTGCATCTGGCAAAACGATGGCAAGGTTTTCGAGAACTGGCTCAACGATGAAGCAAGCAAGTTTCTTTGCGTTCTTCTTAAACATCTTCTCAAGTGCTGGGATGTTGTTATAAGGAACAACGTAGATATCACCCGGAACCAGATTTGAATCAATATATGGAACTGGCTTATCTGCCTTACCAATCTTGTTGATTGGTGGCTTAGATGAGACAACGAATGGGTCGTAGCTACCGTGGTAACCGCCCTCAATCTTGAGAATGCCCATTTTATCTGTCGCAGATCGTGCAACGCGTACGGCATACATTGTTGATTCGGTACCTGAGTTGGTGAAGCGAACCTGATCGATGCCAAAGCGCTTACAGATGCGCTCTGCGGCATCAGTTGATGTTGGCGAAGGAGTCACAAAGAGCATTCCTCGCTTGAGTGAATCTTCAATCTCTTCTACGACCACCGGGTTGAGGTGGCCGGCTAGCATTGCGCCAAAGCCCATAGAGAGGTCGAGGAGCTTACGTCCGTCGACATCGGTCATGTATGCGCCATTGGCGCTGGCAATTGAGATCGGATATGGATCCCAGTGCTGGAAACTTGAGGTAACACCAAGCGGCAGCGAGGTGAAGGCGCGCTTGCTCTCGGTCTCTGAGGCCTTGGTGTTCTTAGTGAAGAGCTCCCATTCGGCCGCTAAAACTGCGGCAACCTTCTCGGAAGAAATTGGTGTTGATGTGGCTGGGACTCGACGATATGTATTGGCGTGTGGCGCCGGCATCGCATGTGATGTTGTCATTTGTAACGCTGTACTACAAAAGCCTCTAGCTTAGAAGCGGTTTTGTTCTGTACTCTCCTTTAAATCACGCATTACTGCGCTACGTAATTATCTCCGAAGGTTAAGAAAGTTGCAACTGTTAGATAACCATTGTGGCGATAAGCATAGTTAAGATGAAATCGTCCCATTTTTCTTGATCCATAGGGTGCGGAACGACGTCATCGACGATTTTTCCCAGAGTGTAACTCTGGATAAAGACAGCAACAATTCTTGCGTCTAGCTCCGCCCTAAAAAGCCCTTTATTTTTCGCTTCTGAAACTAAGTCCTCTAACGCAGTTGTTAAACGTTCTTGTTCTAAACCCAGAGCTATTTTGAAGCGTTCAGAGTGTTGTGAATTAGCGAGAGTACGCGCTCGGGAAAAACGCGTTGATCTATATTCTGCTGACTGCGTATAAGTCGTCAAGGTACGCAAACCTTTAATAATGTCATCTCGATTCTTTGCACCTGATAGAACAGGCACAATTAAAGAGATGCTTCGATCTACCCATGTGGCATAGCGCGCAACTTGTGCAGCCTCAAGTAATTCACCGAGATCTTCAAAGTGGTGATAGAGGCTTCCCTTCGAAATTCCTGATTTATCAAGAATCTCATCTACTTGTATCGCCTCCGGAAGTTGGGTCTCCAAAATTTCGGCTGCAGTCTCAATGAGTCGAGCCTTTGTTGGATGAATTGTCTGAGGCATAGGGCTAATTAAACTCATTATTGGCAACTATTGGTAGCCTTTCCCATCATGAATAAGCCAACCATCATCCTCGCCACAAGTAATGGCGTTGGAATGGGTCACCTTGTGCGGGCGACTGCGATTGCGATTGAGTTGAAGAAGGTCGCAAATCCAATCATCGTCTCAATGGCTGGCGGAATCGCAGAGATTCCTGAATACCTCGGTATCCGGGTTGAGTACATTCCAGGTAAAGATCGCGGCTGGATGACGCGCGACAATTGGGATGTCTATCTACGTGATCGCCTTATGGCGCTCGTGGACGAAACCGGCGCGACTGTGATGTCTTTTGATGGCGTTGTGCCTTACCCAGGTGTCATTGCAGCAAAGTTTTCGCATCCAAAGTTGGCATTGGTCTGGGTTCGTCGAGGGCTATGGCAGAAAAAACCACAACGATTTGTTCTTAGCATGCAGTCCAAGATGATGGATTACATTGTCGAACCAGGCGATATGGCACGTGCTTATGACTTTGGACCAACGGCAAATCGCAAAGATGCAAGGCTGACTTCTCCGGTTTCTCTCTTCCGCGAAGATGAAGCATTATCACGCGATGAAGCCCGCAAAGTATTGGGGTTAGATCTTGATCGCCCAGCGGTATTGGTCCAGCTAGGCACAGGCGATAGCGATGTCAATGAGAAGTTAACAGCTGCGCTCTCTGGCCTTCTGGGCTGGAAAGATTTGCAGGTAATTCTTACAAAACAACCATTTGATACCAATGGAAAATCACTCGCCCCAGAAGGTTTGGATATTCGGGTAGTGCGCCACTTCCCATTGGCTCGTGTGCTCCATGCCTTTGATGCAGGTGTTTCTGCAACTGGCTACAACGGTTTCCATGAGAACTTACCTGCCTGCTTGCCAACCGTCTTTATCTCTAATATTCGAGGTACCGACGATCAAGAGGCTCGCGCACAGTGGGGGCACGATTTTGGTTTTGCGATTCGCGGCAATCAAGCAGATTTGCATGACATCACCGCGGCGGTTAGAAAGTTACAGGATCCAGAAGTTCGTGCACGGCTTGCTGCGAAATGTAAAGAACTTCCGGCAACCACCGGGGGCGCCGAGATTGCAAAGATTCTTTTCGACCTAGCCAATCGTGAAGAGCCAAAACGTCCTTCCTGGTTTACCTATAACCGTTTGAAACTGCAAGATCACATTAATCGTGGCAAACGACATATTGCATGGGTCGGGCTTCGCAGATTAGGCCATATCTATCGCACACTTCATCCATATTTAAAGGTCAATGAAATCAAGAGTGAAACTCCAGTGTGGGGATCTCAGGCAACTGCAAAAGAACTGCACCCGCTCATAAAAGGTAATGAAAGATTTGAGCATCTTATTGAAGGTGCATCTGAGACATATATTGCTCGTCGACGAGAGATTGCAGAGAAGGCTTATGGCATTCAACGCGAAGTTATTAACATTAAGAAAACACCGCAGTAATTTATTTCAGAAATTTCAAAGAGAAGTAACGAGAGTTCTCCACTAAAGTTCTCACTTATGAGAGCTGAGACTTCAACACCAGTAAATGAAATAATTGCGACTCGTCGTAGTCCACGTTCCTTTAGCGCAGAGGCAGTCATCTCTAATACAGATCTCTTGGCTATCCTTGAGGCAGCCCGTTGGGCTCCATCTGCATTTAATGGACAGCCTTGGCGTTACTTTGTCGGTAAGCGCGGTGATGAAGTCTTTACTCAAATCCTCTCTTCCTTGGGTGAGTTCAATCAGAAATGGGCAGTCAATGCTTCTGCGCTGATTCTGGTCGCAGGAAAGACGACCAAGGGAGATGGCTCCCCATATGCCGATTATCAGTATGACTGCGGTCTTTCAGTGGCCCAACTATCAATCGAAGCTCATGATCGCGGCCTCATCGTTCATCAAATGACCGGCTTCGATAAGACAATCGCACAGAACGTACTTTCGATTGCTAGTGATTTGATTCCCGTAGTTGTTATGGCAGTCGGCACACAAGATGTTCCCGAGAAATTAAGTGGTCCGCTGTTAGAGCGCGAAATCGCAAAGCGCGAGCGTCTACCACTTGAAACAATCGTTGTTAGAGGGCTACCAGCCTAGAAACGTGATCGGATCTCCCAGAGATCTTTAAATACCGGATTAAAGAGTGTGCTTGCAAGATATTGCACGCCGCTTGAGCCGCCGGTTCCCATCTTGGCACCAATAGTTCGTTCAACCATCTTCACATGGCGATAGCGCCACTCTTGAATACCTTCATCGATATCTAGCAATCGCTCTGCAATCATGGCAGCTTCAGGATCTGTTCGGTGCATATCCAAGAGCGCGTCTTGAACATCGATATTGCTTTCGTAGGCAACAGATGGCGAACGATCTAGAACTGATGCGGGAATTGAATAACCTCTACCTGCGACATAGGAAATAAAAGAATCCCAAATTGAATTGCAATCAGTGATCTCTTTAATCTCTGCCTGTACCTCTGGCGGAAGATGTCCAGCCATCTTGATATCGCGGCGACCAAGAAATGCCTCGACTTTACGGAACTGCGCTGACTGAAATCCACTTGAAGAAGCGAGATAACCGCGGAAGGCGTTAAATTGAAGTGGCGTCATGGTTTCGAGAATATCTACTTGAGCAACGCAAACCTTCATGATGGTTCGGATGCGCCCCAAGAGAGACAACGCGTAATGCGTGTGGCCCGCCTCCATCGCCTTTCCGGCAGCTGCGAATTCATGCAGAAGTTGCTTAAACCAAAGCTCGTAGGTTTGATGGATAACAATAAAGAGGAGTTCGTCATGCTCTGGACCATCAGAGAGTGGCTTTTGAAGCTTAAGGAGCTCATCCACCTGCAAATATGAGGTGTAAGTCAGTGCTGATTCGAATTTTTCGCTCATGTAACTCGTGAATCCGATCCCTTAATTTCTTCATATTTACGTGACAAAGTGAGATCGCGCAGACGTTCGAACCCGTCCCAGATTTCAACGTATGAAGTAGGCAGTGGCGCAATTGCGAGGCGGATTGCATTCGGTGTGCGGTAATCCGGTATCACATTCACAAACTTGCGAAGTGCAACGCAGATCTGCGCAGCTTGAGGGTGCCCAATAGAAATGTGTCCGCCGCGCTCGTTTGGATCACGCGATGTAAGAAGTGAATAACCAAGATCTGCGAGCCAGGCATCGTATAAATCAATCATCATCTGCGTGCCTGTCGCGGCCTTTTCTGCAATTGCCTTGATAGTTGCTTCTTCAATCATCGTGAAAGCAGTCTGTACGCCGCGGATACCAACAATTGATGGGCTAGCAATTTGGAAGCCGCGGATGCCGGCAGCCTTTACATACTCTGGACCCATACCGAATTGGTCTTCATTTCCAAACCAACCTTGAATGGGAACTTGCAGTTCATTCTGTACGCGCTTATTGACATAAAGCCATGCCGGAGATCCCGGACCTGAGTTTCCATACTTGTATGTGCAACCCACAGCAAGATCAACACCATTTTCATCGAAGTTCATCTCAATTGCACCAGCAGCATGGCTGGCATCCCACACAACCCAGGCACCAAATGAGCGAACAAAATCAGTAATAGATTTAATGTCGTTGCGAGCACCTGATCGATATTGGATAACTTCAAATGTCACAAGTGCAACATCTTCGTTCATATATGGCGTCAAGATATCTACAGTGATGCGCTCATTTTCGGAGATTGCAGGATCTTCATTGTCGATGATGACAAGATTAAGTCCGAGTTGTTTTGCAATTCCATCAAGGATGTATCGGTCCGTCGGAAAATTTGCGGCATCAGTGATGATGGTCTTGCGTCCAGGGCGAGAATTAATCGCGGCAAGACAGAGCTGATAGAAATTAACTGAGGTGGTATCGCAGACAAGAACTTGGCCGGCTGCTGCGCCAAGTACAGAGCGACCTAACAAATCACCTGCTGGCTGGGCTTCATCAACCCAATGGCTCCACCCAGTGACAACTTCACGGCCCCATTCGTGGGTAAGGAAGTCATTGACCGCCTTGATGGTGTCGTGGGGGAGGCGACCGAGTGAATTACCGTCGAGATAACAGAGATCGGGATCGGTGATGACAAATCGGCTCTTAAAGTGAGCTAACGGGTCATTTCTATCGAGTTCAAGGGCATATTCGCGGTCAGTAACCTTCATGAGGGAAAGGTACGCTCTCCTACCGTGGCGCGCAATCTTGTAAACATCGAAGAGGTCTCAAAAGCCTTTGATATTCGCCCACTTCTCAACAAAGTCTCGCTCGGTATCTCTGAGGGAGAACGAATCGGAATTGTTGGCCGTAATGGTGCAGGCAAGAGCACTTTGATGCGCATAATCACCGGCGAAGAATCACCAGATGCTGGCCGCGTTACAAAGTCCAATTCAACAAATATTGGTTTTCTCGCTCAAATCGATAAGGCAGATCCGCATCTAACTGTCGGTGAAGTAGTTTTAGGCAATCGCGAAAAACATGAATGGGCTGGAGATTCTCGTATCCGCGAAATTTTCACCGGACTCTTCGGCGGATTTGATGACCATCTCTTTGAAAGAACTTTTGGCCAACTCTCTGGTGGAGAAAAACGCCGCGTTGGTTTAGCAAAGTTATTGATTGATGATGTCGAGCTTGTTTTACTTGATGAGCCAACAAACCACCTCGATGTAGAAGGTGTTGCATGGCTCGCGCAGTACCTGAAGAAGCGAACAGATTTAGCTGTCCTGGTTGTGACTCACGATCGATGGTTCTTGGATGAAATCACCGATCGCACCTGGGAAGTTGTACAAGGAAATGTTGAGGAGTACGACGGTGGATACTCAGCATTTGTTTTAGCTAAGGCAGAGCGCTCACGTCAATCAGCTGCAACTGAAGCTCGCCGAAATAATTTGATTAGAAAAGAACTTGCATGGTTGCGTAGAGGTGCGCCGGCGCGAACAACAAAGCCGAAGTTTCGAGTTGATGCGGCAAATGAATTGATCTCCGCTGAGCCAGCCCCGCGTGATGGAACTGAATTACTGAAGTTTGCCCTCAATCGCCTTGGCAAGACAGTTCTTGAAACACAGGATATGCAGGTGAAGGCTGGCGATAAAGAGTTACTTTCACACCTGACTTGGAATATCGGCCCTGGCGATCGCATTGGAATCATTGGAGTAAATGGCGCCGGCAAGAGCACCCTGATGCGCGTGCTTGCAAGCCAATTAGCTCCCGCTGCTGGAAAGCTGGTCACTGGAATAACAGTGAAAATAGCCTTCCTTACGCAGCATCTTGATGAACTAGACCCAACCTGGCGAGTACTTGAAGCGGTTGAGAATGTTGCTCAATACGTCGAACTTGGAAAAGGAAAGACGCTCTCTGCATCGCAACTCTGCGAACGCCTCGGCTTTGATCGTGACGGCCAGTGGACACCGGTAGGAGATCTCTCCGGTGGCGAACGTCGACGCTTGCAATTAACTCGTTTATTGATGGATGCTCCAAACGTGTTAATGCTCGATGAGCCTACAAACGATTTCGATATCGAGACTCTTACCGAACTAGAAGACCTCCTAGATTCTTATGGCGGCACATTGCTCGTTGTCTCACACGATCGTTACTTCCTCGAACGAGTATGTGATCGTTTTGTAGGGCTGCTAGGTGACCTACAACTTCGTGACTTGCCGCGCGGAGTCGATGAGTATTTACAACTGCGCCATCAGCAATTGACTCCAACACAGGGAGTTAGTGGTTCGGGAAAGAAATCCAATGCGGCGGAAGAACGGCAATTGAAGAAAGATCTGGCACGCGTAGAACGTCAGATAGAAAAAGGTAAGGCAGAGGTCATACGCCTTACCCAAGAGCAAGAAACCTCGGCAGCGGATTCTGCAAAACTAATTGAGATTTCAGAACAGTTATTGAAGATCTCATCAGAATTAGCGCTGCGCGAAGAAGAGTGGCTCTCAATCACAATGGCGTTAGAAGATTAGAGATGGCTTCTAAAGAACACCAACGTCTCGACGTTCTCGCGACAATTTCTGGCGTGATGATTGCGCTGCAAGCTCGAGCAAATGGTGAACTCTCATCTCGACTCGATAACGGTGTTCAAGCAGCGCTGATCTCTTTTGGTTCAGGGCTCATCATCATCGCGGTGATTGCACTCTTTTCGACTTCAATTAAATTAGGAGTTCGAAATCTGCAAGGCGCTGTGAGCCGTCGTGAGATACCGAAGTGGACACTTTTTGCTGGTGCACTCGGTGGAACCTTCGTTGGAATTCAGACCCATGTGGTGCCTGTAATAGGCGTGGCTATTTACTCTGTCGCCTCTATCGCCGGACAGACGGCAGCATCCTTACTCGTTGACCGCCTAGGCATCACCGGTGGTGGAAAGAAGCAGATCACCTTCCGTCGCACTGCAGCCGCAGTATTTACCGTCTTCGCTGTCTTTATCTCCGTGCTTGACCGCATTGAAGCGGCCGACTTGGCGCTCTTCGCCGTCTTTTTAGCTGGCGTTGCTGGAGCAGTAGTGGGAGTGCAACGCGCCCTCAATGGTCAGATTAACGAGCACTCACATCAAAGTTTCACAACTTCATTGCTCAACTTCTTTATGGGAACAAGCTTTCTCTTCATCTTCTTAACTCTTTTGATTGTCTTTGGCGATACAGAGTTATCACCTCTTCCATCAGGTCCATGGTGGATTTACACCGGTGGCGTAATCGGTGTTATCTACATTGCCTTTACATCAAAGATTGTGCAGCACCTTGGAGTCCTCACCTTTACTCTCTTTAGCGTTGGTGGAAATCTGCTGGGCTCATTATTGATTGACTTGATATCACCGACAGAAGGCGTTCGAGTGAGCTGGTACCTCGTAACAGGTATCGCAATGACTTATCTAGGAGTTATCGTGGGCGGCGTGAATAATTCACAAACACGGAGATTGCAGAAGCAATAATAAAGAAGGCGGCAATTCCATAGGAGAAGTTCTTTACCCAAGGAATTGAATAGGCGTAGTAACCCGCGAGTGTTATTCCGGCACCCCAGAGAATCGCTCCGATGATATTTGCAGAGAGAAACTTGTAGTAGTTCATCATTGAAGCGCCGGCAATCGGCGGCACAAAAGTGCGGACCCATGGGAAGAAGCGTGCAGTAATCACGGCCCACCAGCCGGTCTTCTCGTAAAAGCGTTCTGCATTAACAATCATCGCTTTGATACGCGGGGATTGGCGTTTATCTAGGTACGGTCGACCAATAACTCGGCCGAGTACAAAGCCAACTTGATCTCCAAAGAAAGCAGCAGCAACAATGATGGAAACCAGAATCACGATATTTACATCGCCGTGGGCTGCTGCCACTATCCCTGCGCTGAAAAGTATTGAATCTCCAGGGAGAAAGAAGCCGAATAACAAGCCAGTTTCGATAAAGACAATGGCACCAATTAATACGTAGAGAACAAAAGGCGCGAGAGAAGAGAACTGTGTATCAAAGGATGCAGCGTAGGCAGTCATGGCTATCGAAGAGATATCTTCTTCACCGCAGCGGCGACCTTGGTAACAACTTGAGCATCAAAGACGCTTGGAACGATAAATGATGCGTTGAGTTGAGAGCTAGAGACACAATCTGCAATCGCCTCGGCTGCGGCGACGAGAAGTTCATCTTCAATCTTGCTGACGCCAGCATCGAGAAGTCCACGGAAGATTCCAGGGAATGCCAATACATTGTTAATCTGATTTGGCTGATCGCTTCGACCGGTTGCAACTACGGTTGCGTAATTACGGGCGATAGCAGGGTCAATCTCTGGATTTGGGTTGGCAAGAGCGAAGACAATTGAGCCCTTTGCCATAGAAGCAACATCTGCCTCGGTGATGACATCTGGCGCGCTGACACCAATAAAGACATCGGCACCAGCCATTGCAGCATGGATATCACCTTGGAAGTTATCGTGGTTAGAGTTATCAATAAACCAGCGGCGCATCGGATCTTCACCTTGTGAAGATTTAAAGATAACACCATCTTTATCGAAGGCAATGATGTTCTTAGCTCCGCTTAAGACGAGTAGACGTGCAATCGCAGTTCCAGCAGCGCCAGCACCGCTCATTACAATCTTTACATCTGCAATTGACTTGTTTACGAGCTTGAGTGAGTTACGCAGTGCAGCGAGAACGACAATTGCAGTTCCGTGTTGATCATCATGGAAAACGGGAATATCAAGAAGTTCACGAAGACGTGCCTCAACTTCAAAACAACGTGGTGCTGAGATATCTTCAAGGTTAATTCCACCGTAGACAGGTGCAATTAATTGAACAGTGCGAACGATCTCATCAACATCTTGGGTGTCGAGACAGACTGGCCAGGCATCGATATCTGCAAAACGCTTGAAAAGAACTGCCTTTCCCTCCATGACTGGAAGAGCTGCCGCTGGACCGATATTTCCAAGGCCGAGCACTGCTGATCCGTCCGTAACAACAGCAACCGTATTGCGCTTCATAGTGAGGCGGCGAACGTCTGTTGGGTCATCAACGATTGCCTGACAGATTCGAGCAACGCCAGGGGTATATGCGCGGGACAAATCATCACGTGTCTTCAATGGAACCTTGGAGTTAATCTCCAGCTTTCCACCGAGGTGGAGCAAGAATGTACGGTCACTGACCTTGCGGACGGTAAGTCCGACATGTGCTGCCAATGCGGCATTGATCTCTAAAGCGTGATCTTTGTCGACGGTGTCACAGGTAATATCTACAACAACGCGATCAAGTTGAGATTCGACAACGTCAAGAGCAGTAATCGTAGCTCCCGCATTTGTCACCGTTGCAGTAACAAGTGCGACTGGTTGAAGTTCGGGTGCACCTTCAACGCGGATGGTGATTCCGTATCCAGGAGAAGTTGATGCCATTACACGACTCCGTAGAGACGGTCACCCGCATCACCAAGACCAGGGACGATATATCCGTGCTCATTGAGTTTCTCGTCAAGTGAACCAGTTACCAATGTAATTGGAATACCAGAATCTTTAAATGCATCTTCTACGATTTTGATTCCTTCAGGTGCAGCCAAGAGACAGATTGCGGTTATTTCGCTGGCACCACGTTCGATGAGATATTCAAATGCAGCAACGAGTGTTCCACCTGTTGCAAGCATCGGATCGAGAACGAAGCAGTGGCGACCAGAGAGATCATCTGGAAGGCGGTTGGCATAGGTGCTTGCCTTAAGCGTCTTCTCGTCGCGAACCATTCCTAAGAAACCAACTTGCGCAGTCGGAAGTAACTTTGTCATTCCTTCAAGCATTCCGAGTCCAGCACGAAGAATAGGAACAACTACTGGACGGGGTTCTGCCATCTTGAGACCAGTTGTCTCTGTAACAGGTGTCTTAATCTTGATGGAAACTGTCTTCACATCGCGAGTCGCTTCATATGCCAAGAGAGTCACGAGTTCTTCAACGAGACGGCGGAAAGTGGGTGAATCTGTGCGCTCATCACGGAGAACAGTTAACTTATGAGAGATAAGCGGGTGATTGGCGACATGTACTTTCATGGCTCCAACCTTACCGATAAAGTCGGGCTATGCAGAATAACGAGGAGCTGATGCGCCTAGCGATTGATGTTGCTCACAGTGCAACTGATGCGGGCGATGTTCCGGTCGGAGCCCTCGTGATAAATAGTGATGGAATCGTTATCGGAAAAGGGTTTAACGAACGCGAGGCCAACAACGATCCGACCGCCCATGCAGAAGTTGTTGCAATTAGAAGCGCAGCCGCGCGTTTGCAGAAATCTCGTCTCGATGGCTGCACCTTAGTTGTGACACTAGAGCCATGCGCGATGTGCGCCGGCGCTATCGCGCAATCTCGAATCTCCAAAGTCATTTTCGGTGCATGGGATGAGAAAGCTGGCGCAGTGGGATCAGTCTGGGATGTCTTGCGAGACCCACGATCAATTTTTAAGGTTGAAGTGCAGTCTGGGGTTCTTGAGAAAGAGTGCGCAGAATTATTAACGAACTTCTTTAAAGATAAGTAGTTCTACACAACAAGTTCGTATGATGGATTGAGAATTACCAGCGTTCCATCTTCTTCGCCGACCATACCTTCAGCGCGAATCTCCATACCAACTTCAAGACCAGCAATTTCACGACGGCCAAGGAAGTTGAGTGTGATTCCACCAGTCTCGTCCCATACTTCGACCTGAAGAGTTGGCGCACTTCCGCTCGGGGCAGTTGTCAGTGAAGTGACTCGTCCCTGAACATGGGCGCGCTTACGCCATTCGATCTTTCCAATTGGGGTGATGTTCTCGGCGTAATGGCTCACCGGTGTAAATGGCATATCAGCACGCTGCGCAGGTGCCGGTGTCGCAACAGCAGGCTTTACTGGAGCAACAGGTGCAACTGGAACCAATTCGACTGGGTGATCAGAGATGATGTTGTTAACATCGAAAGGAATAATTGTTGCTACTACTCGTTGCAACTGCGAGATAGGTGCTGCAATTTGTTCTGCGGTTTGATCATGAAGCAATCGACCTAAGAATCGTGAATAAGAACGACGTGGAAGCAGAAGTGTGAGTTCAACATCTGGTTTCTCTGTCTTGCGGATTGCATAATCAACAGCAGAGTTTGGGATGCGACGATCAGGGCAATCGATGAGTTCGAGCTGAACATCTTCCAGCGCCTCTGATTCTGCCCAAGCTCGCTGAATATCTTCAGCATGTCGATCATCGATAACGAAGTGAACTGCTTTGATCTTATGCGGCTTCAAACTGCGTGCATAGCGAACAGCACCAACAGTTGCGAGGTCGACGTTATCAACCAAGATTGTGACGTTGTGGCGCGCGATTGATGTGGCGCGCTCTTGGTTCTCTTTGACCTTCAGCGCTTCTTGCTCTCGCACATATTGGCGACGGAAACGAAGGAAAGTTGCCACCAGGATGGGAGCAGTAACTAGAACCAGCCATGCACCTTCAGTAAATTTCACAATCGAGAAGATGATGACAATAATGAATGAGACCGAACCCGCTAAGAAGTTAATAACAACCTTGATGCGCCATCCCTCTGGCTTGGTGCGGAGGGAGTGCTTTGTCATACCAAAACCAGCTAATGCAAAGCCGGTAAATACACCGAGCGCATAGAAGGCAACGAGGTGTTCAACCGATCCGCCAGTAATGAATACCAGGAAGAGTCCTCCGCCTGAAAGGAGCAAAATTCCGTTAGAGAAAGCGAGACGGTGTCCGCGCTTGGTGAGCTGTCGTGGAAGGTATCCATCAGTTGCAACGAAGTTACAGAGCAATGGGAATGCTGAGTATGTTGTGTTTGCGCCAGCGAAGAGAATTAACATCGTCGCGAGCTGAACCAAAATAAACATGACAGAACCGAATGCGCCATCTCCTACAGCAGCTTTTGCTACCTGTGAAATAACGGTTGGGGCTCCTGATTCGTAAGGAACTGCGTGGATATGGCTAGAGAACCATGAGACTCCGAGAACTAGCGTTCCGAGGAGGCAACTCATGATTACCAACGTGCGCTTAGCGTTGACGTGTTCTGGTGTCTTGAATAGAGCAACACCATCGGAGATTGCCTCGAGACCTGTCAATGAAGAGCCACCATTAGCAAAGGCACGTAGCAAGATGAAGATTGAAGCGGCGGTAAGTAACCCTTGTGCTTCACCGATCTCAACAGCACCTGGTGCGTAAGGATCGAGCATCGGTAAGGTGCCATTGATCAAGCGCCATGTTCCCATCGCAAACACTATAAACATGGTTCCGACGAAGAAGTATGTTGGCATCGCAAATGCCTTACCGGCTTCCTTTACGCCACGAAGATTTCCGTAAGTAAGGATAGAAATGACCGCAACGATCATATGCATCTTCCACGGAGCAAGTTCGGGGAAGGTAGAGATGATTGCGGCGACTCCAGCAGCAGATTGAATCGCGACTGTTACAAGATAGTCGAGCATGAGAGCAACTGCAGCAACCTGTGCGGCTACTGGCCCAAAGTTATCTCTCGAGACAATGTATGCACCGCCGGTCTTTGTATAGACATCAATGACGTTGCGGTATGACAATGTAATAAGAATAAGAATGCCGATAACAACTGCAGTCATCGGCATGATGATTCCGAATGCTGCCAAGCCAAAAGCTGGTAGGAGCGCGATCAGAATCTGTTCTGATCCATATGCAGATGAAGAGATGCAGTCGGATGAAAGGATGCCGAGTGCGTAACGCTTGCTTAGGCGCTGGTGGCCAAGTGAGTGGCGGTTATGCGGAGCGCCAAGGAGGCGACGCTTAATCTTGTAGCGCAGCGGATCCTTCAGATGGGCATGTTCCTGCATTGCAACAGGGGCAGGTGCACCATCAGTCCATGACTTTGCCACGCTATCGCTCCTTTTGTGCACTATTTGCAATTACTAATAATTCCCGATTTTGCTAGGCTCATCTTATGCGCACTCAGTTATATATCGATGGTCAATGGGTAGATGGAAGCGGAACTCTTGCGGTAATCGACCCTAGCGATGGCTCAGTAATCGCCAATGTCGCTACCTCCAGCGATGAGCAGAACATGGCGGCGCTCGCTGCCGCAGATCGCGTCGCCGCTGATTGGGCCAAGGTCGCCCCTCGCGTCCGCGGTGAGATTTTGCGCAAAGCTTTTGAGATCATGACTGCCGAGGCAGAGCAGCTCGCTGAGTTGATTTCGCGCGAGAACGGCAAGGCGATGCCGGATGCCCGAGGCGAAGTTGCATATGCAGCCGAGTTCTTCCGCTGGTTCTCAGAGGAAGCGGTACGCACATCAGGAGATTTCCGTCTGGCTCCATCTGGCGACAAGCGCATCTTGGTAACGCACCAACCTATTGGCGTCTCACTCCTTATTACTCCGTGGAACTTCCCAGCGGGAATGGCTACACGCAAGATTGGCCCAGCAGTTGCAGCTGGTTGCACGATGATTTTGAAGCCAGCCGGTGAGACACCTCTTACTGCGCTCGCCATCGTCGATATCTTGGAGCGGGCAGGGTTGCCGAAGGGTGTTCTCAATCTGATCCTGCCAGCGGAGACTGGGCCAGCTATTTCAAAGTTGTTGCACGATTCTCGTCTGAAGAATCTCTCCTTCACCGGTTCAACACAGGTAGGAAAGATCCTCCTTCGCGAAGCTGCGGACCAAGTTATTCGCTGCTCTATGGAGCTCGGTGGAAATGCACCGTTCGTTGTCCTCGATGATGCAAATATTGAAGAGGCAGTAAAGGGATTGATGTTGGCGAAGATGCGCAATGGTGGCGCTGCATGTACCGCTGCCAACCGCATCTATGTTGCACGTTCTATTGGCGATAAGTTTATTGCAGAGTTTGCCAAGGCGATGGCTGCAATGAAGATGGGTGTTGGTCGCGAAGCCGGCATCACCCTGGGTGCATCAGTTTCAATGAAAGAGCGCAACAAGATTGCAGAACTTGTTGAAGGCGCAAAGTCACGTGGAGCAAAGGTGCACACCGGTGCAACAACTCCTGAAGGAGAAGGTGCTTTTTATCCTGCAACAGTGATTGAAGTTGAAAAGAGCGATGAGATTCTTGCAAACGAAGTCTTTGGACCGGTCGCACCAATCGTTCTCTTCGATACTGATGAAGAAGCGCTCAAGCTTGCTAACGACACTGAGTACGGCTTGATTAGTTATGTGTATTCAGAAGATCTCAAGCGTGCAATTCGATTTGCTGAGGGCATTGAAGCCGGAATGGTTGGCATCAACCGTGGAATGTTGTCAGATCCAGCAGCGCCATTTGGTGGTGTTAAGCAATCAGGACTTGGTCGCGAAGGTGGTTTTGATGGCATTCACGAGTTCTTGCAGACCAAATACATTGGCGTGGAGATTTAATAACCGATAGTAGTTTTGTAGCTGAATCAATTCACGGCGAGTAGTAGGACTTTATCTCTATCCTTTGGAAAAAAGGAGTAGAAATGATTAAACCAACTTTTAAATATGTTTACGATCTCTCACCTGCCGATTGGATCTACAAAAACCTGACTCCCTTTGACTGGGAGATATTCACTCCACTTTCTTCCCTAATTCCAAAGGGATTTGAATCCTATATTTCAATTCGCCATGACAATGCACTTTGCGAAGAGGATAAAGGCTTAGACATTGATTGGGAGATCTTTACCAAGAATCTAATACCATTTACTTCAACACCGGATGATTGCTTCTATGCACTATGGAATGGTTATGGAATTAATTTCGAAGAGAATCAGGCTGAGTTATTCTCGAAACTAGATGAAAACAAGATTGTGGTTCCATTAAGTGCCGATGAAATTCGGTATTTAGAATTTCCGTTGCAACGACAGTACATGCTCTTTCAAGGCAAGTTGCTAGAAAGCCTTAATTTAAACTACAACGATCCACTTTGGCACGGTCGGGAAAGGCCGAACTATGCATGGCCATCAGATAAGAGCTGGATTTACTTCAATGAGATAGATTTTGAAGTTACATTACTTGGCGGAAGTGAAGAGCTAATATCCGCAATAGAGCGGAATCCGCTTTACAAGACCGAGAGATTCCTACCTGAAACCCTAGTAAAAGATATTTACTTTGTAGCACCGTGGAATATGCCAGATATTTCTGAGCTTGATCAAAATAGACGCCATCACATTTCATTACGCTCTAGATTGTCAAATGCAATAATCTCATTTGGTTTTCGAGTCCGTGGTTAAATCCAGCAAGAATTGCAGTCGAGATTCCTACCTGGCCTGACATGCCCGATGTGATTCCAAAACCAATTGCTAAAGGGATGTCTGCTACTTCTTCTTACGAACCTTGTTGACTGCCTTCGTAACGTGGTGCTTGGTGCGATTGAGTAGAACTTCTGCCCACGCAAATTCCGAGGCAAGAAGTGCAAAACCTGCGAGCATTAATGGAATACCTGGAATGACTGGAAGAACTAAACCTGTAAGTCCAACGACCACAAGCGTTCCGCCAACGGTTGCGACTACGATCCATCGAATCGGGTGGGGAAGACGCTTCCAGTTCTGCTTAACCCAGAGCCAACGTGTGCGCATGACTGGATTCTATAACGGGTAGGCGCTTCCTCGACTTCAAATAACTGCCTGATGCATCTGGGATAACCAAGTTGAGAAGCCAGGGAACTATTTGCGAGGTAGATCTCGGGTAAATATCAGCAAGAATCTCCATAACTCGCCTTTTACTTCGAATAAAGCCTGCCGTTTTTCAACAGTCCACTCATTTTCATCCCAGGGAAAATTCGCAGCTATTTCAGAATAAGGATCAACGGCTGGAGGTTGCTTTCGATTTTTGGTAAATGGATTATAAAAGGTAAGTGGGTCTTTCAAGACTGGCATCGCCTTTCAGGGGTAAAGGCAAGTTTGACCAGTCCATTTCTCGCCGACTCAATTAAAAGGGTGGTGTTAATCGCCAACACCATTGTAGATTTTTTGTAGCAGGGAACATTTTCTTATTGAAAGGGCACCGAAATGAGCAACGAATCAATTGAGAACCAAGAAGGAATTGAATCTCAAAATCAAGCATCGAATTCAGAGAGTAACAATCGGACTCAGATCACACTCTCAAAGTCAGGATTGCTAAAGGGTGGTGCCTTTTTCCTTGTCGTTTTGTTGGGTATTGGTGGATTCTTTCTTGTCTCATCAATGAAAGGTGACGCTCGTTTAACTGATGCACTTACCGCTTGTGAAGCTTTAGATGCCTCAGGAGTCACTTTTGCCGAAGATGGTCAATCACTAAACTTTGATGACAAGGGCGAAGAAGATTTCTTGGGCGGAGACTTTGCTGACCTTCAATGCATTATTGAAAATCTGAATGCACCATCTACTGTGATGGCTCGCATGTATCAAACAACCTCCAGCATGGGAGTTCAAGAAGCAGACTGGGATGGGATCTCAGCGAGTTGGACTTACCACCCTGACCGAGGGTTGGATGCAAACATTGAAATTATCAAGTGATCATCTTGATCTCTAAGCGCACCTTGTTGAGATTTGGGAGGAAAATTTGAGCACGCAGCCAGGGTGGTTTCCAGATCCTTCGGACCCTAACGTTGAAGTTTTCTTTGACGGGGAGAGTTGGACTGGTGAGAAAAGAGCCAAAACTCAAAACGTTGAAAAAACTGAGAAGTCGGAAGTGATCTCATTCTCGCTTCCTATAAAGCCAGACTTTCTTACCAAAAAGCGCATATTTATTGGCGTGGGAGTATTGGTCTTAGCCATCGCAGGTAGCCTCTTTGCGAATTTTCTAAGTGAAAAGGCAGCCGATGAAGCTAGGGCGAAAGCAGCAATCGAGCGGGCTGAGAAAGAGGCAGCAGAGATTGCAGCTGAGGCAAAAAGAATTGCAGCAGAGAAAGCGGATTACTCTTGGGTGCCTTCGGGATTCTATAAGTTTGCCCTTAACCCGAACATTGCCTGGAAACAGATTTCATATGACGCAGCTAATTGCTATTCCTGGTGTTTAGGAATGCAAGTAGTCGCTCGTGACTCTTGTTCATCCATTCAACTCGAGGCAAATTTTGTTCGGAACGGCGTGATTTTAGACTCGGCCTCAGATTATGCGTCAGATATTCCAGCGGGTACTCGCACAGTAATGAAGTTAGTAACTTCAACAGAGGGCGCTACAAGTACAGATTTTACAAAAGTCGAATGTAATTAGATATCTATAATCATTTCCTCAGTAAGAGAATAGATTCTAATTTAATTGTTTGGTCTGGCTGGAGCCTTGGCCGACCCTGCCTTCCCACGATCTGGCGGAGGATGAGGGATTTGAACCCTCGATAGGTTTCCCTATACACGCTTTCCAAGCGTGCGCACTCGGCCGCTATGCGAATCCTCCCGCGCCCAACCCCGCCTAGGCGGTTTCGGACTGGCTAAGGGTAGCGGTGTAAGAAGTCAGTTCTGACACATAAGATTGGCCTAGATCTCCGGTGCGACGGCGGTCGTGCTGAACTCCCCCAGGGTAGGAATACAGCAAGGGCAGGTACGTTCTGTCGGGTGCACCGGAGGTCCTAACCAAGTTAATAACCAATAAATATGTAGATCCTCGTTCCAACTAGAAGTGAGTTGAGTTCGAGCTATCGAAGGGTAAAAACATGAGCCTTGCTCTCTATCGAAAGTACCGTCCCTCTGTATTTGCAGATGTCATCGGACAAGAACACGTCACTGTTCCACTTTCTAATGCCCTCGAATCCGGCAAGACCCACCATGCATATCTCTTTAGTGGCCCACGCGGTTGCGGCAAGACATCATCTGCGCGCATCATGGCGCGCTCGCTCAACTGCGAAAAAGGTCCGACACCAACTCCTTGTGGTGAATGCCAATCCTGTAAAGATTTAGTTGCTAACGGACCAGGTTCACTCGATGTCATCGAACTTGATGCCGCGACCCACGGACTTGTAGATGATGCGCGCGATCTTCGCGATAAAGCATTCTTTGCACCAGTTCAGAGCAAGTACAAGATTTACATCATCGATGAGGCGCACCAGCTTGGACCAGGTGCTGCAAATGCACTTCTCAAAGTTGTAGAAGAGCCACCAGCGCACGTCATTTTTATCTTTGCCACAACCGAACCAGAGAAGTTAATCTCAACAATTCGTTCTCGTACTCACCACTATCCATTCCGACTTGTTCCACCCGGAACTTTGGCTGCGCACCTAGAAAAAGTTTGCGAAGCTGAAGGCGTTAAGGTCGCAAAGGGCGTAATTCCACTCGTTGTTCGCGCTTCAGGCGGATCAGTCCGTGATGC
>JACCDV010560246.1_pt1 | contig 48114 bp, 66 predicted proteins | sample 7446131 | NCBI WGS metagenome assembly JACCDV01 (sample SAMN15323448, study PRJNA562643) | freshwater metagenome | isolation source: river surface water | place: USA:Blue River Watershed | collected 2017-08-17
GTATACAAGCAGGCTATAGAAAATTTTTATAAAGCTAGGTCAGGAGAGCACGAAACTTTTGAATTTGACTTGGCACATGTAGGGGAAACTGGTAGTATGTTAGTTAGATTTAATGGTGAATTAAGAATTACTAATATAGTAACTTCTGACACTCTTTTAAATAGCATTTTCTCAGTTTCGTTTAATTTAGTGGAGACTTATTCATAATGGCTACTAGAGCTTATGATTATATTGTAACAGTTTCAAACTCTGCCCCATTTACAGTTGGAAATACTGTAAATGGGGTTCTTTCCAATAGCTATGCTGAAATAGTTAGGATTGAAGGCTCATCTTTGAAATTACGAATGGTAAACGTATATAACGACTTCGCTATAGGAGAGCCTATTGTAAGTAGTTCTATAATATTGCCTACTTACAATACGTTTATAAATCATTCTAGTAATGTAAACGGTCTTACGAATACTTTTGCGCTACCTCTAAATAATGTTTTAGCTGATTCTGTGATAGTGTATGCGGACAACAAAGTTGTAGACCAAGACAAATACGTTATACTAGCTAACAACACCTTGAGGTTTTTACCAATAGTATCTGCTAACGCTAACTCCGTTAGCACCAATTATACCATATATCCTACTACTAGCGTAGACTCTTTATTGATTCAAGCAGTTACTGCTAACACTACCGCTGCTAGATTCGTAGGCTCTAACGGACATACTTATGTTACCACAGCACAATCTTTTGTAGAAGAAATTCAAGCTGCACCTTATATAGCAGAAAAAAATTCTTCTCAACAAACTCCACTAGTTAAGTTATATACTATTTACTATCCAGGTGAATGGTATCCCACTACTAGAAATGGGAATCCTGGACAAACAGGGCTAGGATATCCTTGGCCTTACGGCTTTCCTATAAGATATGCAGAGATAATTGGTGAGAGCTACAGCGACTTTAACTATAGTGTAATATTTAATAACAAACAATACAAAGTTGTCGCAGTTAATAGTTCTGAAATATCAGCTGATTCATCGGGTAAAATAAATGAAATATCCTTAGAGATATCTAACTTTGACGGTGTTATTGCATCACTAGTAGAAAGTAATGCTATAGCTGGATATAATTCTAGTAATAGTACTTTTGCAGTAGTAAACGGTGAGTTAGTTGGTAATATAGATCCTAGAACAGATAGTAGTAACGTTAACCATACTACTGCGTTTATTGCTCAAAGAGGGGCTAATGCTCCTTGGGACTATCAAAGTACTATAGAACATGGAGACGTGTGGACTCCTATAAAAACAGATAGCAGAGACTTATTAGGAGCCGTAGTAGAAATAAAACTAACTTATGCTAAGTTCTTAGATTTTTGGCCCGAGTATTCAATTATCCGCTCGGCAAGCGGCAATGTCCTACAGATGGCTTCTAGCGTTCCGTATAGGGTTGGAGATACCGTTAGTTACGGTAGCGGCGGACCCATAACAGTATATTCTTTTGATCCTTATCTATCTAGTTCCTCTGAATATGTATATAGCACTATTTTAGATATACAAGGAAATACCATATATCTAGAAAATAATCCTTCCTTTATACCTATTGCCGGAGACAGACTTTATATACTAAATCAAGATGCCGACAAGGACGCATTTGTAGAGCATATATTCACGGTTAACAGACTAGATGAACTAGATGAGTTTGTAGCAAAATTTAGTTTGACTAATTGGCTACAATATTTTAAAATGAACCTACCAAAAAGAAAATATTATACAACTACTTGCCCTTGGCGATATAAGGGTCCAGAGTGTAAATACCCAGAAAACGGAATCGACGTTATAGTCAATTCTGATCCGCCTATTCAAGCAAACGGATATTTTACTTATACAGATGCAGCTACTTTAAATATATCTGAAGATGTATGCTCAAAAACTCTCAGGGCTTGTTCTCTAAGAAAAAATCTTATACATTTTGGAGGTTTTCCTGGTGTCTCAGACGTGGAATAACTTACTAGAGTTAATGGGGCAACATAGCATGGTTGAATATCCAAAAGAATGTTGTGGCATAATCACCAAAGATTTAGATTATATACCATGTAAAAATTTAAGTCAGAGTCCTAAGTCCAGTTTTATACTAGACCCTGCTAAATACTTAGAATACGAAGATCAAATACTAGCAATATATCATTCTCATCCTGGTAGTAGTGATCCTTTTCCTAGCAGTAATGACATGATAAACAGTATTTTATCTGAATACAAGTTTATAGTCGGCTTCAATAATCAATTTTATATTTATTGGTTAGACAATACATCTATTGTATTTGAGAAATTAAATGAAAATCACTTTAATACCTAGTAAATTATTAATTAAAAAAGCTAATATACCTGTAGCGCTGAGTATTGATGTAGATACTTACAGAGATATATTATCTGCGTTAATTAATCTATTTCCTAATATGGCTACTATTCTAGACATACGTAAAAAAAGAAACAATATAGCAATACTAGATAATGGTAGATTAATTCGAGATTTTGAGTTAGACTTTTCTCCTCGTTCTGATACTCTTCATATTGTACCTCTAATATCAGGAGGCCTGGCTACAGGTTTTGATAGTCTAGGTAACTTATCTCTTTTTTATGGGTCATCTTCTGCAATAAGCAATCAAGCTGTAGCTTTATCAGGTTTAAATAAAAGAATCTTAGAGTCTAGCTTGTATGGGCAATCTCAAACTGCTTTCGATACTGCTGCAAGAGCTTCCAATAGGGCGTCAGGATTACAAGAAGGTACGGACGACCCTACTACAGGTTTTGGTAGCCTAGCACTGACTTCTGCTGCAGGTCAAAATATACCTTTAAATTTTGGGCTAGTCAGAACATCGGGGGCTGTAATTAGTTCGTATATAAAACATATACAAAGAGGAAATATAGATACAGTCAAAGTTACTGACTATATATAAGGAATAGAAATGGTTGCTACAGCAGGTTCAACGCTAAGCGTCACTTTTGATAGTTATGCTACAGTAAATCCTAGTACTAGTAAAAGTACGGATATATTATTTACCCAAATAGCTTTGGGTGAAGGACCTGTCTATAGAATTAATCCTAATGGACCACAAGATATAGAAATAGGCGACAGGTATATTGATGATCTAGTGGATTTTAGAACTAATAATACTCGTTCAGAACTATTTGCGGTTAAATACGCTACTGGTACTTTAAATCAGTTACCAATGTACTCTTTTTCTGGCGAACAAATATATCCCGTGCGATTTACTACGCCGGTAGTTTTAAAAAGTGGCACTGTGGGAAGCACTTTACCTGGAATTACTGCACAGCCAGCTATTTCCGTCACTCTATACCCTACTCAATCTAATGATGATCTTACTCAGATAAACTCTATTAGATTTAAATTCAACGTACTCAGTTTACAATCTACTGATTCTTCTGGCACTCAGGGGGCACAGCTAAATATAGCTGCGCTGATTCATAATATAGAACAAGATACTAACTATAATGATTATATTGTAGGCGGCGGATTAAGTATCAATAGTCTAATAGAAGACTCTATGATAGCTGAGTTAGAAATAAAAATACCTGATAACTTAAAAAATCCTAATGGCTATCGAGTAAGTGCTTTTAAACTATCTCCTGATGTAGCGGAAGAAGGATATTCTAGCGAAGTAGAATTTATAGGTTTTGACGAAGTACGCTCTCAACTATATTCATATCCTTACACAGCCTTAGCTGGCTACGCCGTAAAGTCAAGTGATTTCCGAACAGGAGCTATACCTGAATACAGTAGTTTGCTAAAAGGTTTGATAGTAAAAGTTCCAAGTAACTATAACCAACCTATACTACAAACTGGTGAGATAGATTGGAGGCAGGTAGAAGTACCTTCTACAGGCATATATAGTGCAGCTAGCAATGGATACCGTACTCAAACTGATTCTAACGCTTTAAAAACTACTACTCCTATTAATATATACAGAGGAGTGTGGGATGGTACTTTTAAGTACGACTGGACTGAAAATCCGGTATGGATAATATATAATCTACTAACAGATACGAGAACTGGGCTAGGATTGCCAGAAAGTTCAATAGATAAATTTAATTTCTATTCAGTGGCTCAGTATTGCGACGCTGTTGATCCGTTTACAGGTAACTTTGTTGGTGTACCGGGTTTTGCAGACGGTAGTTTTAGATATAAACCAAACCAGTATTTGCCTAGAATTGAAGAAGCTCTATTAGGTCTTCCTGAGGGTACCGAAGTTCGTGAACGCAGATTTATTTGCGGGCTAAGTATAACTGATAAGTCAGAAATACTAACTCTAGTAAATGCTATAGCTAGTGGGTTTAGGGCTACTTTTACAAATAGTGGAAATAAGATAAAGCTGATAGTAGACCGAGACAACACACTACCAAGTGCAGTATTTAATGAAAGTAATATAGAACAGAGATCTTTTAAAACTTCCGGTATAAGAGAAGAAGATATTATAACAGGTGTAGAAGTATCTTACATAAACTTTGCTAATCACTTCAAAAAAGAAACGGTAGTTGTAGACGCTAACAATCTAGAAGATTTCACAAAAGAAAATAGAATTTCTATAGATGCTGTAGGTTGTACTAGAAAAAGTCAAGCTATAAGACTAGCTAAGTATATATTAGATACTAATAGAAATTTAAGAAGAAAACTGCAGTTCACTGCTTTTGCAGATGCAGCAGACCTAAACGTGGGAGAGATTATATCCGTATCTCAAAAAGCTACTGGGGTGTCTTACGGTTTTGGTGGGCAAGTATTTAGCAACAGTACTGCTGGGTCTTCAACTGTACTATTAGAGCACTTCACAAATCCCGCAATAACTAGTAATGTGTTCTCTTCTAATAGTAATCCTTTAAGTTTACGCATTTTCAATCAAGACACCAATACAATTGATAATTATATAGTAAGTAATACTTCCTATCAATTAATTAGTACCGGTAATACTTATTCGGGACATGATGTAGTAGCCGTAAATATTTCCGATAAGTATAGTCCTACTAGCGGCTCATACGTACCTAATACTTTATTCTCTACTACAACTGCACCCTCTAGAGGAGACCTGTGGGCATTGGGTGAAGTTAATCCTCGTAGCGTATTTACCGCTACAGATAGTAAATTATTTAGAGTAGATTCTATATCTTTACAAGAAAAGGGTAAAGTAAATATAGTAGCAACAGAGTATAACCCAGAGATATTACAACAAGTAGATGACAGTGCTATTAATTTAATTTCTCTAAAGAAAACTAACTTATCTTATGTTAGCCCTCCTACTCCGTCTCTATCTTTAAAATCTATACCGTCTAAAACAGAAGAGGGCATTATAACTTATAACTTGCTAGTAAGCACTAGTACAGACTCTTCTAATTACGATATACCTACTACGACTGTAATTAAATATGGCGTACTCAGTGAGATTTTTGAAGTAAACTCTCAGCAATCTGTATAAGGATAATTATGGCAGAATTAAAAATATTCACTCAAAATACTGCTAGTGTGGCAGTAGGGCAAGAAATGATTTATGCAGGTAAATCAGGGTATAGTACTATTTTAGGTGCTATACCTATATTGTGTACTTCTTACACCGCTAACACTACAGATATTGTTTTTAATGTAAGCAATGTTCATCTATTAACTGATGATAACTTTGGAACAAATATTTTAAACGTTCCGGCTTCTCTAGGCCTACCCAAATCCTATATACGAGCAGATATACTTCAGTACGAACAATCAACTCAAGAATTAGGCGCCGTGGGATATACATCTCAAATGGCAACGTCTACATTAGAGATACGTAATTTTAATATTACTGCTAACTCTATAACTACTAATAATTATCTTACTAGTACCGGTGTTGTAAGTAACCAATTAACTACGCCTCCATTTTATATAACATTGTTTCAAACTATTAAAGCAAACAATTTTAGTGCAAATACTGTTTATGTAAGGGGTTCTGATGTAGTAACAGAGCGAGTTGCTAATATTAATCAACTTGCAGGTTCTTATACTCACTCCTTAGGCGTCTCACCTGTAACAAGAAATTCTATAAGCGTATATTTAGATGATATACAAACAGATTCTTTTATATGGCCCGCCTCTGGCAATACTCAGAATATATTTCTTACTCTATCAGGATTAGACACTCAGCTTAGCACTAAAGTTAAAACATATACTACCCCAGCGATAGAGCGTGGGGATAGTGTTAGCTTAATATCTTTTAACAATGTTTTTAGTATAGTCAATACTAGTTATCAAGTATCTGATAGTACTTATAGCGCTCCACTAACTAACAATAGATTTTACAAAGTAAAATTAAACAAACCTATTAATTCAGATGCTATAGGGTCTACTCTGTTTAATATTAGTAGTGATATGGTAAGTACAGTAAGTAATGTTACTGCAAACTCATTTAATATTACCTATGACGAGCGTAATTATCCGTTTACTTACGAGTTGGCAAATAACAAAATATACTATTTATATCAGAGAGACAAAGTTAAATTTACTACAGCTCGCCTAGATGAATTTGGTAAGCTTGCTGGCGTAAACCCAAATTATTATTTAGTAGAAGCTACTAACATTAACCGCTTCAACAGGGTTAGTAATACTGTAAAAAAACTAATTAAGATAGATCCAATAAAAATATCTAAACTTAGTGAAATAACAGTATCCGAGCAAATATTCATAGATACTACAGGCGGTGCTTCTATTAGCGCCACTGTACTATTTGCCCCTATATTGGGTAGAGATGTTACAGATTATGAAATTAAATATAGAGTTGTCTCTGAAGAAGTATCTGCAGTACCAGATTATACCACAGTTACTGTGCCACACACTACTGTAACCAGTCAAATACGTTATACTATTAATAATCTAAATAGAGGTCGAGCAGCAGGTACTAATACTCTAGAGTTAATCATTACTCCACTTAATGGGCAGTACAGAGGATATGAAACTAGGTTCTCGCACTCTCTAATAGGTAAGACCAATTTTCCTACGGGCCTGTCTAACCTAAACGTTGGACAACAGGGAGATCTTCTAATATTTAGTTGGCAGTTTGCAACTACTGCTGATGGTTACATCTTAGACTTAGATACTAAAGAGGTGGAAATTAGAGAATATCCAGGGATTATTGATATTAGTGATGATGCAGTTGTAGACGCTGCTTGGAGTATCTCTCTAGTAGTAGATCGTATTCCTTTCCCAAACACTACTTTTAGCAGTCCGGTTGCAAAATTTGGTAATTTTACGTATTTGCTAAGAGTGAGAGACACAAGTAACCAAGAAAGCGCAAAAGTAGCTGGTTCTGTGCTTACAGTAATTAGACCTACAGATACTAGGCTGTACAAAGCTTATAATGAAGGCAGGCCAGATCAGTCTTTTACCACTCAAGACAATCAAAGTTTTCCTAACTCCAATGCTCATGTAGAAGTTTCATTCCCTAGTTTTTCTAGTGCAGTTAATGGTGGGTTCGTACGTGGCACTAGCTCTAACGCCGATAACGCGAATGGCAGTTCTTTTGGATTAAGTGTATATAGCACTACTGATTATTTAACTACTGGTACTCAGAGTGTCAGCGAATATGTTACTCAGATACGCGACGTGGGTAAAGTTATACGTGGAACTTTACGTATTGCCCCTACTGTATCTATAGTATCTCCAGGTATAACTTATGTTAATCAGTACAACTCTATTTTCTCTGGAGTTAGTGACTTTCATGGATCTGTAGGACGAGCAGTAACTAGCAACGTATTGGTTGATGTAGCATTCGGTGGAATTGGTCATATCTTAGGATTTAATAATGCTAATGCTGCCGTAGTCACTTATAATTCTTTTCATAGAACACTTACTAGTGGTGGAGAATTCGGAAACGTGTATCTTATACTTCGTGCAGAAAGTTTTCCAGGCGACATAGCTAATGCTAATGCATACGCTAAGATTGCAGGAGTTATAAGCGCCAATGCTATTGCTCTTGGAGAAGTATTCCATGCGAATGGGGAACCTACTAACAGCAATGTTTTTGCCAATGTAACTATATCTGGTAATACTTATCAGCTAATAGAAGCAACTCAATACGGTGATCCAGGCGGTAACTTTACATATTTAGGCCCAGATAGAAATATTAGCCAAAACGTGTTTATCAGATATTCAGCAGATAACGTATTCTACGCCCCAGCTTCAAACGGTATCTCAGGCTATCCTGGACATGGAAATACCAACCCATTTGCTTTTGTCGGCGCTGCTAGTAACGCTCAACTAGGTTATAAAAATTATATAGCCGGAGAAATCGAGTTTAGGTATTTCCAAGTAAAGTTGCAGCTAAATAATAAAAAGCCTCTTCAAAGTTCTATTATATTAGAAAACTTAACCTATGAAGTCGATATTAAGCAAAGAACGTTTAGAACTACTTCAAACGTTAATAGCGTAAACGGCGTAATAGTAGATTATTCATATATGAATTTTGTTGAGAACCCTACAGTTACAGCTACTATAGTCACTACTGCTGCCGGACATGCAGTAGTTATTAGTAATATTTCTACTAGCAATTGTAATGTCGCAGTCTTTAATACTCAAAACGGTAACTTTGTATCTCCACATATAGTAAATGTGACAGCTATAGGAATATAAACCTTATTTAAAAAATAAAATTGACACAGTTGCTATTTATAGTATAATAAATTTATGAGGAGTATTTAAATGAAAGATTCAAAGTCAGCAAGTCCTTTAACTAGCGATGAATATGTGTTCTTACCGAATGCAAAACATAGAACTTTTAATGGACAAGTGTTTCTGTCTAACGACGACCATACGTTCATACCTGCAGATAGAAATACTATTCACCAAATGGTACACCATCAAGAGAGTGGTGACTTTCCTACAGTAAGAGAATTGCCAGGAGAGCCAAAATTTCGTCATAGCCCCGCACCTGGTGGCATGATTTCTATAAGTAATAAACCTAAAAGATAATAGGAGAATATATAATGGTTAAAAAACATAACATGTCCAGTGGCGATCATACTATTCCTGGAAATCCAGCTGAATACTATGAGATGACTTCTGGCGGCGGCGGTCCAGAATATCCAGCTAGCGACAAATCAGGTCGTGGTGCAGGCGCTAGAATAGTAAAGCAGCCTCTACCTTACGGCGGAGAGCCAGCTCTATACGGAGTTACTATTGACTACCCAAACTCAAATGTAGATGGAATAAGAAATTCTACGGATAATCGTGGTTCTAAAGCTCAAGGGGTAAGCTCAAGTCCTGTTGGTAATGCTGCTCCAATGCGCCACCCAATCAGCGGCACCAACCCAATGAAACCAATACAGAGAAAGTAATAAAAAAGCCCCGATAATCTCGGGGCTTTTGCTTTTAGAACCGTTCATCGTCTCGAATAAAGGAACACTTATAGTAATTTTCTAGATCGGAATAACTACCGAAATAGCTAGGTCCTCTAAAAATTGCAGGTAGTCGTCTAGTATTAAATTCTACTACTAATCGTCTATGCCATTCCGGTGACAAGTTCATATACTTGTGATGTTCTTCATGGTCTTTTAACAGTGTTACTGCGGCTTTAGACCAGGCACAATCTTCAAGACCAATAACAGTCCATAGGACTTCTAGTTGAGTATCTCTGATCCTATTAGGATTTACTGTTTCTTTAGTTGTTACTGCTTTTGCAGCTACAGTAGTTTTTGCCTCAGCACCTGGTACGGCAGAGGTAGCAGTTTTTGTAGTCATGTTTTCTCTCTTTCTACATAGTCACTAATCATTGGAAATATTTTAGATATAGCTTCAGCACACGCACGAGCAATTAATATATGTTCTAGCTGTGTTCCATTCCCCGATCTCAACATGACATAGTGAATCCATGATCTTAGAGATCCTTTAAAGTATAGCCTAGTACTAGTATTTCCTTCTGGTAATATAACTCTAGCACATTCTTTAGCTATTTCATTATCTAACGCCCATTTATAGTGCTTATTTACTAAGTCTATTACTTCTTCTTGGCGTCTTTTCCATTCTTCTTTTATTTTTATCGACAGATCGTCAATTGAATTTTGACGGTTTTTTAGATCTTGCCTGCGCGCTTCACGAGTAACAAACGTCATTCCTCGACCATTAAAAGATTTTGTAACGTCTTCATACCTCTGACTAAACTCTTGAGGTGTAAAACTTTTATGTCTTATAATTTGTCTGCCTATATCTCTAGTAGTATCTATTTCTAGCACTGCATCCGCCATTTCTAGAGGACTCCAGTGCTGATACTTAATAAGAGTATTTATAAGTTTAGCGCTTGTTAAGTGATTAAATTGATTTCCAGGATTAGAAACTCTAGCGCAGAAAGCAATAAATTCTTGTACGTCTGGAATATCGTACTCTTCATCCTCTAATTCTACTATAAAATCAGGATCTGGTTGTGTATAGGCAACTAATTTAACGCCCGTGTATTCTTCGTAAGTTTTATAACTCATTTAGCCTCTTCTAATAGTGTTAATACTAAATCTTTTTTCTCAACCGAGTTAATAACTTCACTACCGTAGGACAGTAGATTAATTAGCCTCTCGTTTCTCAGCAATGTTTCGGCGCCAGCATTTAAGTTTTGAATATATTTCGCTTTTCCTTTTATAGGCAAACTAGAGATTAAGTTATCTAAGGTTTTGTATTCCTTAACTAAATCTGCTGCACGCTTGGGGCCTATTCCATCAATGCCTTTAATGTTATCTCCAGTATCGCCTTCTATAACTCTTGAGAACATATACTCTTTAGGAGTCATACCTTTATCTTCTAGTAAGCTATCTAGTGTTATTTCTTTTCTAGAATACATGTTAAAGATAGATACATTGTCTTTTAATAACTGATACAAATCTCGGTCACTCGACACAATCCATACATGCTCATATTTCTCACTAGAGTGTTTAACAAAGTATGCAATTACGTCGTCTGCTTCAATACCTTTGAACTTAAAATGTTCATATGGAAGAGCGTCAATAGTTTCAGACAAGCAATTAAAGAATGCAGTAAATCGTTCTTGTTCTTCTTCACTACGTTCGACTTTACGATTATCTTTATACTCTGGAAATATACTTTTTCGATATGCACTCGCTCCGCTATCAAAACAACATATTACACGTTTGGCACCATAACTTTTAGCTAAGCTACTAACTGTTCTAATATAGTCATCGCTAAAATTATCGTAATTCTTTCTTTGCAAGTATCTAAAAGCCAAGTTAACGCCATCTATAAGTAGTAGATTATTAGCGGCTTTGTCTTGTTCTTTTGCTTGCACTAGGTCGGATAAATCATCCCAACTAACAGTCATCTATAAATCCTTATTGTTATTTAATACTTAATTATACCATAGCGATAACAATTTAGCAACTATGATTTTAATTAGGTTTAGTGTAAATCTTGCTGGCTACTTCTAGCCAATCATCAAAAAGCCCCATATAGAACTTTCTATTTGCTGACTGTACGAATACATAATTATCTATTTTTATTCTGTCGTCATCCCAACAGCAATGAATTTTACTGCGATCCCACTTATACACTAATAAGGGTAACTTATTCATAACTTTAGCTTCTCTAGTAGTTTGGTCCCAGAATTCTAACAATAAGTTTGATTTAGCTGTTAGTATATTATTCCAGTCTACTTCTTTATGATGCTTTGCTTCTATTGTCCATGGAAAGTCAGGAAGCCACGGAGCATAGACATCACCTTTTAAATAAGTAAGAGCACCCGAAAGTGGAACTCGTTCAAATTGTGATTTAAAGGTATCACTGCATTTGTCACGAACTACATATTCGAATGCTCTTCCTTTAGTCTTACTTAGATTTGACATAGTAGTCTCCTTATATATTATAGAATATATATCAGACTACCAAAAGTCAATTTTCAATTTTTATATAGTTGGTCAGTTTTAAGTAAGTGTAGAATATACTCTGGACTTTCTTTTTTGTACTCTATTTCTGCAAATCTAGTTAAATCTTTTTCTAGAGACGATACCTTAAAAAATTTAGAAAATATGGTCATTATCATAATCTTGTACCTCTATTTTCTAGCTCTCTTAAGCGTCTTTCTAAATCTACAGTATCTACGGCTTCTGCCAAGTATCTATACTCTGCTTCTTTCTGTCTTTTTTCCGTGTCGAAGAAGTTTTTTATCTGTGTAAGTATGTGTCTTATTTTCATCTTTGTTTCCTTATTTAAAATATTCGACCAATTCGGTATACCCGCCTATGTGGTTTCCATCAATAAATATTTGAGGTACAGTTTTTACTCCGGGTACTAAGTCTCTGAGTTGATCTAGAACGTCTGGTCGTGTTACGTCTAGCTCAGTGTAGTTAAATCCTTTTTTAGTGAGCAGGGTTTTAGCCTGCTCACAATATGGACATGGTTTTTTAGAATATACTAAGACTACGCTCATATTTCGCATCCAGTAGAATCACAGAATTTATTGCTATCGGCATTTTCACCTTCTTCTGTTAATTCAGAAAAATCTAACTCCGTTAGACGGCTCATATACTCTTCTATCTCTGCTCTAGGAGCTGGTGTATATGGTGCTTGCGCGTATCCATGATCTGAGATAGGCAGTAAACTTACCCCTTTTAGTCTTGTGTCAAAGCAGCTCAACGCCCTAGCAATCTGATCTTTTTCTTTGTCAGTAAAGGTAATAGTGATAGAAACTTGGTTGTCTGCCCAGTAGTGTTGCATATCTACTGCATTTGCAAACTGTTCCCATATGGATACGTTAGCTTTGCTGATAGTACCTTCTGCGTGTAGTACTGGGAAGTACACTACACTAGTTCTTAGAGGATCGCTGATAGAACCTTCTATTCTGTAGCCTGCTTTTTCTAGTATAGGAAGTAGCGGACTGTTATTAGCAACTCTTACTAGTCTGTAATAGCTGTCTGCTTCCGCATAGTGAATACCTGGTAGCGCTCCTACTACTAGAGATACAGTACCACTCGGTTTTACACTAGTTTTCTTAATACTTAGTGGAACACCTAGCCATTCACTATATTTCTTGTCTAGATAGTTGATATAGCTGTATGCTTGATCACAGAATTTGTCCAGGTATTCTCTACGACCAAACTGTAGCATAGCCTCTTGAATACCACTTTGAGAGGTACCGATACGACGATTACGCTTAATAACATCGTTTGTTTCTCTCCAGTGAGTTGGAACAAGAGTAACAGTTTTGGCGTATAGATAAGCAAACTTTAGTGTGCGCTGGAAGTCCCAATAATCATCGTGCTTTGCTGGATAAGATTCTACTAAACAGCATAGTTCGTAAGGTTCTAGTGATTGTTCTAGACAAGGATTTCCGCCACGTACACGGTGATCTTTATGATCTGCAGGATCTTTCATGCGTCCATAAGCTTGCATATTTTCAAGCCACGCAAAACCTGGCTCTCCATTAATAGCTACTTTCTTGGACACATTAGTGTAATCCATACCTAGTTTTGCAAATATACTGTTGTTAGATGCCCAACGCCAGCCGCCAAACTTATAAGCCCACTTCTCACCAGAGTACCTCTTAGCAATTTTTGCTCTACTATCCCAATTCGTATTATATGTTTCGTAGGCTGTAGGGTCTACATCTTTTAGCTCTGGTGGAGCAATAGAGCCAGTCTCTACTCCGTATAGTTCCCAGTTTTTCATATTAGCAAATTCTTCATCCTCTGCTTCAGCAAAGGCAATTTCTGCAGTACGACGAACGTTACCGGCCACTACTATCTTACCTATAATATTCATTATATCAGTAATGTCAGTAGATGTTAGCAATGGATTTTCACTACGGGCACGTTTTTCTAGAATATCTCTAATTCCGTAGAATCCTTGAACTAGAGGCTCAGGTCCAGAGGCTACGCCACCAAATCCTTTAATGGGTTCTCCGTATGCACGTACTAAGTGCGTATCTGGCTCGATTGGATTAGATCCCTCTTCTAGATAGGAATCAATTAAGCAAGAAATAAGCTCTACCCAACCTTCACGACTATCTTCTACAGTTATTACTTCTATATCGCCTTCTGGCACATAAGAAGCTATCTTACCTGCTCCTTTAGTATCAAAGCCAACACCCACTCCAACCATACTCATATCCATTAGGAATGCAAATGGCTTGCTTAGTTCAGCGTCTATATTTTCTGTAGATACAAACCCACAGTTATTTAGTGCAGCCCCGCCCTTTTCATATACGAATGGTGTACCCATCATCCACAGGCCGCGACCTGGAGGTGTCCATTTAAATTGGAATAGACGTTCAGCTGCTTCTTCAGCTAGTTTATGTGCTCTATGCTCATCCCATGAATGTCCACTTGTTATAGAGTGTGTTTTTAGTATTGAGAACATACCTTCGATTACTCTAATGACACATTCTTGCCAAGTTTCTAGTTTACCGTTATCTTTCTTACGGGCATAAGTTCTGTAATATGTAAATGCTGATAATCCACCATATCCCCATACAACTTTGCTAGTTGTCAGCTTTTCTTTAAAATCCTTTTTCAGTTGGAATTTTAATGGGCGTTTGCCTAATGTCATCATTTATTTTGCTCCTTTACGCATAAAAAACTCTATTATCTCGCTCAGGAGATAATAGAGCTAATATTATTAGTTTTTGATATTTCAATTCGTGGTATCAACGGGTGAGAGTAGTCGTGAGAGATCAAAAATACATTTAGATCTGTTTCTTCTTGCAATACTTCAAATAATCTTTCTTTACCAGCTTCGTCTAATACCCCTGTAATCTCATCTAAGAATAGTAGATTTATATTTTTTCCGCCTATCTTAGATAAAGTATTACGAACAGCTAATAAAACTGAGGTCTGTACTCTACTAAATTCTCCGCCAGATAGAGAATCTATGCTAACTTCTTCTGAATTATTTATTACCACTACGTTAAGCTTGTCTCCACTAAGGCGGAATATTACTTGAAACTGTCCATCGCTGAGTAGTGCCAAATAATGATTTATATTGTCTTCCAACTGTTTAGCTACATTTTCTAACTTGTATGCAACTATTCCACTAGTAGAGAAAGCTTTTCTAAGAATACTAATGTTAGTAATCTCATTCTGAATACTCACTATATCATAATTTAGTAGCTCTTGTCTAGCTTTAAAATCTCGAAGTTGCTCTACTAGAGCATCTATTTTAGCATTTCGAATCTTAACACTATCGTTATGTTTCTTTGCTTTTTCATGCTCTTGTTCTTGCCATGTAATTTCTTTTTCTATGGCAACTATCCTATTAGAAATTTCTTTATAATTAGGATAATCTGCTGGTAGTGATTCATCTATTAACTGAACTAGCTGAGTAAAACGATCTATAGCTTTCTGATTTCTATTGTAAGTTTTTTGTGCAATGTCCAGTTTACGCAATTCAGAAGTTTTATTATCTAGTTCGTCGTTCAGATCTTGTAATTCTTGTTTTAGCTTAGTATTACTCGTTACTAGTTCTCTACTTAAAGAAATAGCTCTGCTGTTATCAATAGATTGTTTACACACATAACAATTATCTGACGTGTCTAAAGATTTTAGATCTTTATTATTCTTTGTTATTAAAGATTCAGTTAGTGTTATCTTACCTTTTAAAGTTTCTATATCACTAATTAGAGTTGGGTCTATTTCTACACTAGTTAAGCTTATGTCGAATACAATACTATTTCTTTCTTGTATGTACAGATTGTTTTTGTCTATCTTGTCACATAAGCTTTTTTCTTGTAACAGTTGCTGTTTTAGTAATTCTAATTCACCGTACAGCTTAGAGTCTATTGTTGGTACTTTTATTTCATATGCTACTTCAGGTATTACATTGTTATCTATAAAATCTTTTACAGTTTTTAGTTCGCCTTGTTTTGAAGCTAACTCTTTCTCTTTCTTACTGTTTACAGTTTTTAGATCTTCGCCTATCTCTAGGTATCTAGATAAATTAAATAAATTTACTAAGAATTTTTTTCTGTTGGCGTCCGTTGCTTTTAGAAATTCTAAGCTGTCTACACTACTTTGATATGTTAGTTGACTGAAAGTTTCAAAGTCTCTACCGATAATATCGCTTATAGTCTTATATGTATCTAGAACTTTATGCTCGCTTATATCCTTACCGTTTTTAAGTAGGGTTACATTAGTACTAGCGCCATTTCTCTTAGATACGACTTTGTAGTCATCACTATCAACAGAAAATTCTAGACTGCCTTCCCAGGTTTTGGCTCCGTTGTATCTATTTAATATATCAGACTTTTTTAGCCCTTTAATATTCTTGTTGTATAGTAGTTCTTGAATAATAATAGCTAAACTAGATTTACCACTACCATTAACAGCTAGTAACTGACTAATAGGAGATTTATCTAAATGCAGTACATTATTAGGGCCATAGCTAAACATATTACTAAAAGATAATTTTTTTAATATTACACTCATTACTTAATTCCTAAATGTCCTGCTACTTCTAGTATTTCTTTTTTGTTTTCTACTTTTATGAAGTCAAGATATACAGAGAGTTCTTCTATTAAAGTCTTATTAGTTAAGTCTAGCTTAGAATTTTCAGATGGTTTTTCTGCAATTTTCTTATCTAGCAGCTCATGATTAACTACTTTACTAAGTTTATCAATACTTCCAGTAACTTCGTAAACAACATGGTTTATTGGGTGCGGTTTTAGTTCTTGTCCAGCTTCCACTGTCTTTCGTATTAGCTTAGGCAGTTTAAGATCGACAAATTCCATGTTAAAAGTGTGGGCATCATAAGTTATTATATCTACTCCATACTCTCTTGAGTCATCTCTATCAAAAGTAGTATTTAGTGGGCTGCCTGGGTAGTACACGTTGTAGTCTTTATATTTATGATTAAAATGCAAATCACCTAGTAAAACTAAATTCCACTTACGTATTAGTTCAAAATCAAACTCTGGAGTTATGTGCGGAGGTACTTCACCACGTATGTGTGTTACTAGTATATCCCCAGTAACATACTCTGGTATATTGCCAGATTGCATTTCTCCGTATGGAAACAACTGAAAACCTTGACCCTCTATTACAACTCTTTTATTAGTAGTAGACAGTATAAAGTTACTGTTGTTTATTACATTTTCTTGTTCAAAGTACTCTAAAAAGCTTTTGCCTTTAGTAGTCGCTTCATGATTACCTGGTATCGCTAATGTAGGTTTAGTTACAGCATTAGCGTAGCTGAGAAACAGACATATTTCGTCAGGCTCAGGTTTTTTATCGAATATATCGCCTGATATTACAACTACATCACAAGATTTTTCTAGTTCTAGTAGTTTTTCAAATAGTTTTTTAAATCTATTTGTTTGCCACTCATAAGGAATCTTTTTCTTGTGTAAGTTTATGTGAATATCAGCTACGCTAAGTATCTTCATTTTATTTCCTAAATACGTTACTTAAGTTTCCTTCAAAAGTATAGCTTCCTACATGATTTAGTTTAGTATTTGGATCTACCCATATTTCTCCGCCTAATTGTTGCCAACGGCGACAGAAAGTATAATCTTCAGATAAATAACGTCTATCAACGGGATCTATCATAGTATCCCATAGAGCATAGCAATACTGATTGAATACTGGATCAATAGAGCTATCGTTCTTATAGTGAAGTTCTGGATGGTTTGCTACCATCTTTTCAATTACTTCTCTTTTTACTATCATAAATCCGGTAGAAGCATCTAGCACTTCTACAGCACCCATGCTAGTTCTAACTCTGTTAGTGCCTGGTTCTATTTTCATATTAATAGCATACTCAGCTCCGTGAGTTGCTAGCTCTTGTTTATCTTCCTTGGCTGCCGCTCTTACTTGATCCCAGTTAATTGTCTTTTTAGGATAAGCGCCTGCTATAATATCTTTATCCATAGCCAGCATTCTGATAATTGAATCTGGTTCAAATTCAATATCGGCATCTATAAACATTAAGTGTGTCGCACTTTTATCTTCTAAGAACATTGCCGTTAGAATATTTCTAGCTCTAGTAACTAAACTCTCATTTCTTAGAGTAGTTATCCTAAACTTAATTCCGTACTGCATCAGTACTTGACTCATTCTAAACATGCTCAAGAAGAATTGATCTGATACTGCACCGCCATAACAAGGGGTAGCAAAAAAGATATTCATACCTCTGAGAAAGTCCATATCAATAGTAAGCTTATCGCCCTCTACTGATTTAAAACCTTTAGGTAGTCCAGAAGTTACTAGTGGGGCAGGCGTGCTAGCCTGCCCTCCTAAAGATTTAATACTAGATAGTTTTTGTTTAACCATTATAGGTCTTCCATAGTTTCGCTAGTTTTTAAATCGTCTGCTACTTCTTCATTGAAGTAGGCAGTATTATCAATTAGCCATTTTTTCTGTTCTTCATAGCTGGATCTTTTAAAGATAGTATCCAAGTTGTATGGTTCTAGTGTTTTTTCAGAATCTGTTAGAGGAACTACGTTTCTGCTAGGCATTACAGTGTATTTAACGTTCTGTGGTAGCGGTCCAGTCTTCTCTCTTTTGATGGTTAGATCATATCCATTGTCTTGATCAGCGGGCGATCCGTAATCTGGATCTCGTGCAAAGTCAATGATCTGCTTAAACACTGTAGTTTTTAGATCCATTAACTTTACTTTACCATCTGCTCGGTCAATAACATTAACTACATAAGCAAATTGTGGCTTTTCGTTATATACAGACTCGTCAATTTCTTTAAAGGGGTCTCTGGCATTTGTAAATTCTTCAGTATCTCTGTCGAAGTTTAGGCATTCTAGTGGATGCTTTTTTCCTTCATTAGTAACTACCCAACGTACATAGCGTGGCAGAACATTACCGATAATACGTACTTTTGTAGAATCCTTATCTAGTTTAATACGAACGATCTCTGTGCGCTCTGTCCCGCCTGACTGGGGCTTTTTTAGTTGTGTCCAGTCTCTGCCCATTGTTGTTTTTGTCATAGTTGTTTCTCCAGTTTGAAAATTAGTTTGTCTTGGTCTAGTGTGATAAATGGATTTGTGTGATGTTCTTCGTCTACATACTCTTTTGGTATCCAAGTATTCTTATTGGCCAACGACCTCTGGCCAAGTATATATAAATAGTTTGATTTAAGTTTGCTGGAATATTTTGAATGAAGGAAAGAGCAATTAGTTATATAATTTTGCGGCTCTTTACATTTATAATTAGAAAATATACCGTTGTATGTTTTTATTAATCTTTTAGAGAAGATTAAAGAATTAGGCATTAGATCTATGTTTAATTTTTTCATCAACAAAGTTTCGTTTGCTGATAACTTTTTATCTATACGAGATTTATTAACGTATAGAGCAAACAGCAATACCATATGACCTTCTGGTAGACTGCTAATTGTAGTAAACTCATGCCAATTATATTCTATTATCATAATACTTTATAAAAAACCAACAGTCAACAATTATTTAAATTTGACTTAGCTTAGTATTCACTTCTTCAATAACTGCATCCCAGTTATTTATCTTTGTTTGTCTAATATTAGTTACATTATCATACCAAATGCATTCACTACTATTTAAGCCCCATCTCCAATCTGGAGAGTACGGATGCATGATTATAGTCGGTACATTAGTGCCTCCGGCAAGGTGAGCAGCCATAGAATCCACAGTCAAAACTAGTTTACTAGACAATATAACATCTAACAGTTTATCTACCGTACTGACAGATTCTACATCTTGAGTGAAGTTATCTGCAGAAAACTCCGTCTGATCTATATTTAGTGATACAAATTTTAAGTATGGGTTGCTATTTAAGATTTGTAGTAGCTGTTGCTCATGCATAGAACGGTGCTTGTCATTGAAGTGATGTTTTGACCCTTTCCAGTTTATTGCTACATCCCATTTAGTTTCGTAATTTTGTAATCCAAATAAGATCTTATCAGGAATGTTTTTTCCTGTTCTTAAAGCAAAAGGAGCGCTCATAATTGGTAGTAGAAGATCGTAATCAGATTCTTTTACCTTATCCCATCCCTTTATTAATATATTGTCTACTTCTATTTTATCTGCTATTAGGCTTTTTACGGATGGCGGCTCTTGTCCTGGATTCCAATTGTTATAAGTATTTGGCCTTATTTCTAAATCAATTTTAGAAAACTTGTCTCTAAGTAGTGGTATATACCTTAAAAAGTGTAATAAATCACCTAATCCTTGTTCGTGAGTCACTAATAGTTTAGATTCCTTATCTACAGGTCTTCCATCCCATATAGGTATTTCATAACTCACAATATTATTAGCTCTAGAAGAAACGAGTCTAGCTTCGTGAAGTCTCCATCCTTTTACATAGTTACCTTTTAGTAATTCTAGCATACCTTCTTGATACATAGCATCATTTGCTTGCTCAGGGTCTTCACTCATTTGTACTACTTTAGTACAGGAAATAGCTCTATCTATTTCTAGTAAATTTGAATATACAGATATGAGATTTTTATTAGCGGGTATGTTATATGGATCTTTTTCTAAAACATCTTCTAGAGTAAATTTAGCTGCCTGGTACTTACTCATATCTAGATATATAGCTCCCGTGGCTATAGTAGCATCTAACTTAGCTATCGGATTTATACCGTTATGTATTATGTCATCTAAAATTGCTAAGGCTTCTATCTGTTTGACGGTATTATTTTTATACTTCGATGCAATAATAGTTGCAAATATTAAATTAGAAGCCTCACTGTTAGGATTAAGCAGTCTAGCCTGTTCCGAGCACTCTTCAGCCTGATCTATCATTTTTAATTCTAGATATGATCCAGCCAATCCATTTAGGCAGTCTTCGCTTATAGGATTTATTAGTAATGCTTGTTCAAATAATTTTATGGCTTTTGGGTGATTACCCTTTAATTGATGCATCCATCCATTAAAGAAGTTAAAAAAGTAAGAATTAGGTTTGAAATTCTTTTTTATAAGAGTTTGTGCAGTAGCAAACTTGCCCTCAGCTATAGTATCTATGATTCTATCGGCTATTAGTTTTTTTGAGTTGGAAAGTCGTTTTTGTAATACCATTCTAATCTTCTATTCTGTTGCGCCATAACTATAGCCCCAGTAAGCCATAAGTCAATAATTAGTGGATCTTTTTTATCTGGATGTGCTCTTTGTATTCTACCAATTCTTTGCTCTAGTTTAGCTGGGTTGTTGCTAGGACAAGTAAGCATTAAAGTATCTAGCCTATGACAACTAATACCTTCATCAAAAATTTTAGTGGATAATATTGCGTCATATTTAATGCCGGCGTTATCTATTATATCATCGCGATCTTTTGTTTCCCCTACCAATAGGATGCTTCTAGGTATTTGAGCCTTTAATTTTTCTAGCATATCAATACGTTCACTTAGTATTAATAAGCATCTTCCGTGTGCTATCTTATCTCTTGCTATAGTAGCTATCAGCTCTAAATACTTTGAATTATTAGATAGCTTAGTTAACTGTCTAGTCCAATCCCTATTAGGGTTTATAATAGGAAAAGGTATAGAAGTTTTTACTATCTCTACTGAGGGTATAATCTTAGCATCATCTTTTGCAATTACCTTATTTGGGCCAAAATAATCTGATAATATTACATGTAACCCATCTTTTCTCCAAGGAGTAGCAGTTAGAGCTATTTTAGTTTTTGCATTAATTCCATTAGTAACTTTACTGAAGGTATCTGCTGGACATAAGTGTGCTTCATCTACAAACATAACTTCAAATTGATTTTGTAGTTTGTCTAGCCTGTTTATTAGTGACTTATATATTCCCACTGTTATAGGTTTTATACTCTCTTTTCCATCGCCTATAAAACCTATGTCGGTACCTTCAATTAAACCTTTTAAAGATGAGTGCCACTGATTTGCTAATAATTTAGTATGACAGACAATTAGAGTTGGTTTTTGATAGTTACCTATTATATAAGTACCAGCGAAAGTTTTACCCCAACCACAAGGAGCCTGAATTAATCCGCTATACAGTTTATCTTGAGTAAGTAGTTTGTCTACTACTTCTGATTGGTTGGGTCTTAATGTGCCATTAAACGACCAATTATGTTTAGCACTAACATATCTATTGTCAGTAAGATTTTCAATGTTTAACTTATGCCATGCACCGCTAGGTATTGAGCACTCTCCAGTATCATTATTTATCTCTAAGGTACTGTAAAATCTGTCTCCTAAGTTATAGGAGAATAACACATATCTTAATGTGTCTAAATCCGCGTCGATTAGATCATCTTTGTGAAAATATATCTTATCGGATATAGTTGCGTGCTTTACTGAGTACCTTACTTTGCTATTCATAATTTAAGTTTATCTATGCTTTCTCTAAAACTAGTAAACTTATGTAACACCCAAACATCATCTATATACACTATTGTAGCGTATTGTTGAATTAATTCATTTTTGTCTATCATATTCTTTGGAAGCGTAAAAGGATAACTAACAGTATTTACCCATATTAGGTTATTTTTAACCTTTATTACTTTTTCGTTTCTAGCTATAAATTCTTGTTTATTTTCTAAATTGTATATCTTTGCTGCACTGTCTATTCCCCATTTAATGGGCTTGGAGATTAACTGACTAATATTTAAGCAAGTATAATCAAAGCAAAAAATATCGTCTTTAGTCTCAATATATCTAGAGACTAAAGACTTTTCGTTTATAAATTTATCTATTACGTGCCATTCTCCAAATTCTTTTAATTGAACTCCTATCGTATCGACAGTAACAGTATAGTTAAAGGGCTTATTTTTTAAGGCAAAAATAGGATATTCTATGCCATAAAACTTACTTCTAGCCTTCATATTTTTCTAGTTCACCCCACGAAGGACCAACTTCAATATCTACTACGATAGAGCAGTTAGGTATATTCACGCCCCGGTCTTTTTGTAGGTTTTTCTTGAGAGTTGTGCAATATAGATCGAGCATGTCATCAGACACTTCAGCAACAATAGAGTCGTGAACTGTTGCAAATATAGTAATCTTATCTCTTAAGTTATTTTCTTCGATCCAGTTTACTGTATCAATCAAACCTAATAAGTTAACATCGCTAGCTACGCTTTGAATTAAGAAGTTCAAGCCACTTCTAGCCGCATGGCTAGCAGTGCCTTTGTTATCTGCCTTCACTTCTGGTAGACGACGTTTTCTTCCAAAGGCACTATAAATAAAATATTGAGAGTTAATCATGTCAAGACATGTGTCAATCCAACGTTTTAATGCGGAAGCTTCTCTGAAATACTTTTGAATAAAATCTTTAGCTTCTGTGATAGATACATTTGCTGTTTCTGAGATTTTACTAGGTCCGGCTCCGTATAGAATACCGAACGTAATTGCCTTGGCCCATTGACGTTCATCGGGATAAAGCTTTTTTACTTCTTCTACTGCGCATGGCAGCTTGAACATATTTTTAGCTACGTAAGAGTGAAAGTCCATCTTTTCAATGAAAGCTCGTTGTAGAAACTTATCATTGCTTAATGCTGCTGCAATATAAACTTCTGCAGTACCTAAGTCCGCCTGTACTATTTTATAGCCAGGTCTAGCCTTAAATACCTTCTTGATACCTGCATCCTTATCTCTTGGTAGGTTTTGATAGTTTAAAACACCACTAGAACTTAGACGACCGCTGGTAGTACCGGTTACGTTGAAACTGCTTCGTAGTCTGTTATCTTTGTCTACACCTTCTTGAATGTTCTTCAAATAGGTTTGACTTAGCTTTACTTTCTTTCTGAGATCTAGGATGGCTTCGGTAATAGGATGCTTTAAACTCTCTAGGACTTCTGCATCAGTGCTGAAGGCTCCCGTCTCTGTTTTCTTACTAGGTTTTAGTCCTAGAATATTAAACAGTACTTCTCGTAGGTGAAACACGCTATTAGGATTAAATGTTTTACCTTGTGTTTCCTCAAATTTTTGAATTGCAGGATTGTATGCTAGTTCGTTGATAGTTTCTTCAATATCAATCTGGTAATCGCCAATAAGTTCTTTTAGAACCTCTAAATCAATAGGGCCGCCATTAGTTTCAATGTGAATAATAGCTTTTGTAACGGGCTTTAGAATGTCGTTATAGAGCTTAGAAAATTCTTTGTTATTGAATATCTTGGGGCTGAATTTTTGGTACAGCTGCATAGTCGCATCGCCGTCTTTACAGCCATACGGAGCAAGTATCTCAGGAGGTAGCATACCATAGTTAAAATCGTCTAGCTTGACTTTGTGCTGACGACACCACGCTTTTTTGTATTCGTCTAGCTCTCTTTCGTAATCCCCTAGGTCAGTAAATTTTAACGCAAGTTGTTTAAGTCCGTGTGAACCTACGCTTTCATCCAAGCAGTAATGCATTAACATTGTGTCTTCAAAGTCTGGGAAATCAAATCCATACTCATAGTTGATAAATTGAATATCGAACTTACTGTTATGGAAAACACACTTCTTAGTTCTGAATATTTCCTCAAACTCATCATAGAAATGCTCTATGATGTGTGCATCTACGTATACACCTTCATGCGGCTTTGTACTAAAAACAAAGCCGAGAATATTACCTTTTCTAGGGGAAAGAGAGGTGGTCTCAGTATCAACACTGATAACCTTTACTTCAGGGTCTTGAAGTTTACGCAAGTATGGAATAAAGTCTGATACTTCAGTGTAATGGGTATACTCTTTAGCGTGAGCTATTACTTCTTCTTTATTCACAAGCTTTTTCAGTCTATCAAAAGCTTTTTGAATTTCGTCTTTGTATTGAGGCTTAATGAAAGTCATATTGGGGTCTAGGACAGGCAAAAACTTTTCATTTACAACAATACCGTTGTACTTAGTAATGCCAGTAAGTCCGCATACATATTTCAAGGGCTCTGCGCCGATAGGACAAACGATATCGAACTCGTCAAGAGTGCTTAGATCTAAGTCTACATCTTTTTTAAGAATTTTTTCTTTAGCTTCAGTGCTCAAATATACAGTGTCGAATTTTATGTTACCAACGTATTCTCTAAGTAATGCTGGTATGTTGTTTTTTAGTGGTGAGCTTAGTACTATTGCTACTTTCATATTATGCCTTTATTATTTTATTTACTAATGTCAGTATACTATAGAGTTAATTATTAGTCAACAAAAAAATCAGATAGATAGTGCTCTGCTTGTTCTTCATCTAAAGAACCTGGATCTACTCCATCGTCCAGATCAACTATTATAGTGTTAATAGATCTCTGTTCTAATAATTTTTTAATTTTGACAGCGGCAGTTCGACCTGCAGAATCTCCATCCATTAGTAGTAATACTTGCCTGCAGCCATATTCATCCAAAAGTCTTGCCTTACCTGCATTGAAGTTATTTGTGCCAAAGATGCAAAGAGTACAGTCATAGCCCAAGTCATGCATATTTAGCGCATCAAAGATGCCTTCTACTAGAATAACGGTAGTAAAATCTTTTATCTTGTCTAGCGGAAATAATACGGAACTAACATCAACCCCTGCAGGTCTTCTTAGGTATTTAGGCATAGTAAGATTCTTAGTGTTAAGAGTTGTATGCCGACCTTCTATAAATCTTAGTTTATTATTTTGATAAACCGGGACGCATACGTAGTCATCCATGTTGTCATGCGTTGTAGTGAATGCCTCAAACTTAGCGAGAGTTTGAGAACTAACACCTTTAAACCTAAAGTTAACAGGAAATCTAGGTTCTGGTAAATGTAATTCTTTTTCACCTCTAAGACCTTCTAGCTTTTCGGATAGTCTTTTAATTCTAAATCCTTGCTTAGATAAAGGCTCAACAGAAAATGTTACGCCCAACTCTTTAAATAGGCGTGCAGTATCGCCTTTAAAACCACACGAAAAACAGTTGAACACACCTTTTTCTAAGTTATAAGACAAGCTGGGGCTGTTATCCGCATGTGTTCCGCTAAAACATCTCATGTTTAGTTCATACGGATTGTTTGAATTTATCTTAAACTCAATGCCTTTTTCAATCAGAACTTGTTGTATCTCTAACAACTTGGTTATCTCCAGGGAATACTCTATAATTATCTTCGTCTGAATCCGGAGTGCTAACTTCTATAATTTCACTATCATCTTCTAGTGCTATTAGTTGATGCACGATTAACGGGTATATTCTAATACTATCACCTTTATGAAGTGATGTTTCTTTTACGCTCGCATTTTTAGTATCTAACAGTCTCAGTGTAAAGCTGCCTTGGGTTACATACCACGCTTCATCTTTTTCCTTATGAAAGTGCATAGAAAACTTATTTCCAGCCTTATCAAAGTGCAATATTTTTCCACAGTACAATTCGTTAGTGGCAAATATATATTCATGCCCCCAACCCTTTTTAATAAATCCGCTAAATCTCGTTACGTTTGACATATTGTGTGCCTTTCTTGGTTACAGCTATAGAAGCTGCTCTATTAGCAAACTGAATAGCTCTTTTAATATCTTTTCTTTCACTCATTGCAACAGCTAGTGCAGCGATGAAAGTATCTCCAGCTCCTGTTACATCTATGGCCTTAATAGGCAACGCAGGGTACACCTTAACTGAATATTCATCAACTAGTAAACAGCCCTTGTCTCCTAGTGTTATAATAAGGTGTTTAACTTCTAATTCTTTAAGTACGCTTTCTAAAGTTTTAACATCTAATCGGTTTAAAGCTTCATCAGCGTCGTTAGGTTGTTGCCAACCTAGCCAATCAAAGAACTCTTTGATATTCGGTTTAATAACAGTAGCTCCTTTAAAGTCGGCTAAGTTATTTTTAGAATCTACTAATACAGGTATATCTAATTCTTTTGCTTTAGAGATTATATTTTGTGGTTTTGTAATAGTGCCTTTACCGTAATCGCTTATAACAATCAAATTAGGATTATCAGAGAAAAGATCAGCTACTAAGGTACTTTCGTCATGCTTAACCTTATTATCAATATCTAATCGTGCAATATAGTTTCCATTACTGTATATACGTGTTTTTACAGTATCTGCTGACTTATTAGCAGTATACTTGATCGGTATATCAATTGAACAACGCAGATTGTCTAATTTCCCACCAGGCTCAATAGAGGAATATAATATTACTTCAGAGTCCAAGTGGTGTATATTTAATGCAGTATTTCCAGCACCGCCAAGCATTCTTAGCGGACTGGCAACTACTACTACAGGGGCGGATGCACACTCGGGAGACTGTCTAACAGAACTGCCATAAATATATTCATCAAGCATTATATCGCCTATAACGCTAATCATCCTAAGTCACCTACACTTTCTTTGGTATCATTTCCGTACTTGTTTAATATCTTTCCACCAATAACTTCAGTGCTTTTTTCTGGTACGACTTTTAGGCAATCCCATTCCATATGAACATTAAATTTCATACTCTTACCATTACGTATTTTAGTTATTTCAAAGGGTAAAATATTAGGATCTTCATTCAAGTCGGCTGGAGTAAATCTAAAGCTTCTATCTGCAGAGTCTAGTACCCCTTTAGCAAATCGGGCTTCACCAGTGGCATCAATCTGATAAGGACTCATTAACATCTGATCGTATTTTCTGCTTAATACTTTTAAGCTATCTGCTAGTCCAATTTGGCTTTTCCAATCCATTCGATCTTCTACTTTAATAATATTAAGGTAGTCTACTACGCTGGCTCTAACGTCATGCTTCTTTGTTAGCATATTTAGGTAGTGGTCTATTTTTGGAATAGTGAGATTTACGTCATCTATAATATGGAATCTTTTTTGTTTAAAAGGTACTCTGCCACTCTTTAATGTAGCATCAAATTCTTTAACATTGCCATCACGAACAAGTTTGTCGTATAGAGCTATGCCTTCATCACATTTTTCATAGAATGCGTCTAGCTTAGCTTTTGCAGTCTGTAGTTTATCTTCTGGAGTAAGCTCATTCTTTAAAAATCGCATAAACGGTACGCCGCTAAGCATACTCATTAGACGGTAATAAACTTCTACATAGCGCATTTCGATAGAGAAAAACGCTACTGAATTATTATTGTTTAAGAATTGGTGTTTAGCTGCATTCAAAGTAATAATAGACTTACCAGAACCACGACGACCTCCGAACATGATAAGCTCCTGCAAACCAAATCCGCCGTTTACCGCATCATACTCAGTGGATAAACCACTACTAAACATTACGAAACGGTCTTGATCTTGAATAATGTCTAGAGAAGCAGCATCAAATAGCTCTTCTCCCATTGGCATAAACTTATGTAAGTCTAGCAAATGAGATTGAATTTTATCAATGATTTCAGTTCTCTCTAACGATTCAAGAGAGCCAATAAAATTATCTAGCCAGTCAATTGTTTCTTCTCTAATGAACCAATCTTGTAACTGGTCTGCTATAAACTCACTCGATAGTTCTGAAGCCCTGGCGCTATCAGAGAATATATGCGTCTCTAGATATTCTCTGGTGTTGTGAGTTTTTTGTATCTCGTAGAATTCCTGTGCGGTAGGAATCCTCATGTGCTGTTCGTAGAACCTTTGAATCTTCTTAAATAGAATAAGGTTAGTATCGGTAAAAAATTTATGCACCAACTTGTTATACAAGTCAGTGCTCTGAGTATCTAATAGACGTCTGATCGCTGCTTTTTGAATATCTACTGCCATTATTTATACACTACAGGAAATAAGTCAGACCTATGGACAAAGTGTTTTCTAAACCCGTGCTCATTGTCAATCCACACATCATAAGTCTCTCTACTAGTTTCTGCGATCAGATCTTCTACTCGCTTAATATGATTTTTTAGAGCTGACAACTTCCAAGAACTGCCATCTTCTAATTCCCAGTAGATTTGATAGTGAATGTCTATAACAGGTTCAGGGTGTCTACTTTTTTCAGTCCACGGATATAATTCTACCCATCGCTGACGCCCTTGTCTAAGTTTATCCGCGTACTCCTCATCATTAACATTTAAAATTATAGCAAAAGAGTTTTCAGGCCCATAGAATACTCGATCACTAATGTTAAACTTTACATCGAGATCTTGTACAATATGCTCTGTTTTTGCGGCAGCATTCTTTGCCCTGGCTCTAATAGGGATGTTCATTTCCATCAACACAGCTTTGACACGCTGTGGAGAAATGTAATATCTAGCTGCAATCGACGTCTGAGCTTCTCCGTTAATATAGCTAGATGCTATATCTTTCCTAATGGCCGGGGTAATCTCTAGAGTCTTTGCTTTTTCTTTTAACTCTTTTTCTCTTGCTTCTCTAGCTTTGAAATCGTCAATTATCTTAGCTAGTCTCGTAGTGTTATACGCGATACCGAGGTGTTCGCATATAGCTTTTTTAGTTTTGTTTGTTTTTAGCATCCAGATAGCTTGTCTAATCTTAGCTTCTGAAATCTCTTCTTTTGTATCTTTTTTAGCTGCTGCTTTTGCCATAATAAAACCCATCATTAGGACTATGATGGGTTATATTAACACAAAATCGAGCATGTGGCAAGTTGTTTTTTTAATGAATTGCAAGCTTTTCCTTTCCTATCGAATACAAGTCAGAAACTAATTCACGAATCAACCCTGTTTTAGTGTATATCGCCGTGTAATTAGAATTAAGATAGGTTTCTGCTCTGTATGCTTTCTCTAATAGAAAACTACTATGATAAGCAGCAAATAGTTTTAAATAAGCCGAAGAGCCTTTTTCCGTGTGTCCGTAAAATCTGGCTATTAATATATGAATATAGTCCGCCAATTCTTGTTCAGGAAGGTCTAAAATATACTCTAATATATTGTCTTCCAGTTCGTATAGATATAGATATTCATCAGATTTCATTAATTCTCTCAGGCAATAAAAAAGAGAGCAGAGTTTTGCTCTGCTCTCTTCCAAATATTTCTAGCTTAGATTATTCAGCTACGGACTTTGGGGTATAGTCTTTAGCAGAGAGCTTACGACGAGATAGCACAGTCTTAACTCCGCGCTCGCTCTTATCAAAGTGTGCAGCTAGCTCAGCTACAGTTGATTTTGGAGCTAGATCTTCGATACCTTCGTAGGCGTCAGACTTAGCAGCTTTCTTATCACGCTGAGGAGCGGATAGTTTCATGCTTAGAAGCTTACCGCGAATTTGCTGAACGGTTTTGTTTAGTTCGTCAGCGATATCTTCAATGTAAGCACCCCCTTCCACTAGCTCGGCGATACGAGCTTCTTCTTCTGGGGTATAAGTGCGTGGAGCAGCTTTTTTGTCAGCTGGCTTGATTGCGCCAGTTAGTTCTAGGCTTAGAGCCTTACCATTGATTTGACGAGCAGTGAATTTACCACCGGCGATTGCTTCTGCGATTTCTTCTGCAGTGTGGGTGCCTTCGTTAGCCTCTAGGAACTCGCGTAGTTCTTCGGTTTCAGCTTCAGTGAAGGTTGGAGCAGCTTTTGGCTTGTGTGGTACGTCAAAGCCCTGCTTGCGTAGTTTAGCAGTAACTGAGCGACGTGGGAACTCGAACTCAGCGCAAAGCTGTTCGATGATTTCTTCTGTTACGCCATTAGCGCAAACAGATTCCATACGTGCTACCATTTCCTCAGTGTATTCAAATTTTGCCATATTTTTAATTTCCTCTTTATATATAAGTTGGTTTGTTGTTTTCTTCTATTAACTGTTGAAGGTTTCAACAACTTTCATTAAGTTAACATAGGTATCAGTAACAAGCAAGAAAAAAGTTAACTAATTTTTTGTCTTGTTTCTACGTTGTTTTCTTGTTTTGTCTTTGATATAATCAATATACGCTTACTCTTAGCGATAAGCAAGACTAATTTTACTGTATTTTGTTGGTCTGGTCGAATCTAAGTTTTACAGCGTCTACTAATATTTCTAGATTGGATTTTTTTGACAAATTCACCCCTTCTAAAGTTATATCTAGCATCTTTTCTAAGTCTAGTATCATGCTTTTCACACTACGCTTGCCGCTCTTATCGACTTCTGGTTTTTTGTAAATTTTCAACTGTACAAGCTTACTTATAATGCTCCTAGTATTTTTTCCAAAATGTTCGGCAATATCATTAATATCGTATTCTTGAACGCAGTATAGGGAGATTAATTCTTCTTCCTCTTCTTTACTCCACACTCTAACATTCATTAATATTCATCCTTAAATAGGTTTAGCTGTCTCTCTGGCAAGATCTTAGCTACGTCTTGGTAGTAAATGTCAGTAAGTAAAACTCCTACATTAGTTAGTATAGCAGTTACTACGTCTAGGTATTCACTTTTAATTGACATTCCTTTTTTAGTAGGAAACCATTCTCCAGTATCTTGGTCTTGCATATATTCTCTTATATGTACGTACCACTGACCTCGAAATTGGTTGACCGTGATTTTAGTACCTTTACCGTTTATAGGCTCAGATATAAAACCAAAATCGTATTCATCCACATATTATCTCACTCTCTGCGGTACATTACCGTTAATTTTTTCTAACATTACAGCATATTTGTCTGCTACGTCTGTCCAAGTCGTTAGATTACTCGTATCAACCGTTATTCTAGGTGTTTCTAACACATATTTTATGGCTCTGGCTAACTCTTCTCTGCTAGGTTCTAAGACCCACTTATGCTGCCCCATAAGACTTAATGAATCTCCTGGTTTTATAGCAAATATTTCTTGCATATTTACTAGTCGAGTTCCACTACTTATTCTAAAGTCTTTTACAAACTCATCAGTTGGTCCGCCAGCAGTAACTATGGGCACTGCTCCACAAGCCATTGCTTCTTGTATGTGCATACCGAAGCCCTCTCCTCTATACGGATGTACTATAAAATCGGCTGATTTGTATAGAGAAGACATTTCAGCTTCACTTTTTACAGAGTCATCATACACTATTTCAGCACAATTAGTATTATACTGCAGCTTAATTACGTCTTGTTGTAGTGTTGTCTTACCGTATATTTGCGGAGTATCTTTTATTATTAATCTTATTGCTTGATCGTGTTTTGTTATTTTCGACCAAACATCTAATAATATATCTAATCCTTTTCTAAACTGATAGCATCCTACAAAAACAAAATTAATTTTGTCTTTGTTAGTAGGGCGATCTTCCTGATTAAATACTTCAGGATCATATCCGTTAGGTATTACGTGTATCTTACTGGGGTCTATTCCTGCATTTTTATATACTTCTGCAGTCCAGTTACTTGGCGTTATTACTGCGTCTGCAAAAGTGTCGAATTTGTATTGCCACTCTGAGGGCATGGCCATAAACTCCCAAGGTTGAATATATACTACTTGGGTATTAACATACTCTGGCCATCTCCATAATATAGGGTAGGAATGTCTTATCTGGATAGACGGTACTTGATTTTTAGTACGAAGGTCCATAAGCCTATTTATTACAGAAACGCTGAGTTTATTTTCTGGATTGGGCGAGTCTATGGGAGTTATGCTTACGCTTACACTATCCATGAGATTTAGTGCAATATTTCTATTAACTATTGATAAAGAGTGATTATCAAAAAATTTACCAACTATCTCAACGTGCATATAAAAATCTCGCTTGTTCTTGTAGATAAGAATCTACTTCTTGTTCTTTGACGAATTTCAAAGCTGGCCATTGTGCTCCAGCTCCGTGTGTTTTAAAATTCCTTAACTGGGTGTAGTTATCTTTAGTTACTTGTTTCTGAACTGTATAGAACGGATCAACTTTGCTTTCTGCTGAGTGTCCAAAGTTATTAATTTTCATTGACAAATCTTTGTCGTCTCTACAAAAACTAAAATGCTTTATTGCTAGAGGACTCAGTATTTTTTTCTCTGAGTTAGTCCATCTACAGTATGTATAAGTATGTAGATTTTTATTTGCGGAAAAACCTTGTATATCTTTACTAAAAACAGTATGTCCATCATCTTCTGAGATTATTAGATACCCGTCTTCTACTTTTTTATACATAAGATACCAAGTAAACATTAGTTCAATATCTTTATAGTTTTGAACTAGCGGAAAGAACTTAGTAAAGAAATCCTTAGCGTTAACTAGTACCTCATCTGCATCAAAACTAAAAATCCAATCATGCTCACAGTTAGCTTTTAAAAAGTTTCTCTCGTGTGTATCGTTTTCTATTGGCACACTACTTCTATGAAAGTTACCTTCTATTATATTAATTTTAGAATCGCCGTCTATTGCAGATAGTTCTGATAGCAACTTAGTTTCATCAAAGCTAAACTTATTGCGACTCCAACTAATTCTATCTTGATCTAGTCCTAAAACAATCTCATCTACATATTCGTAATAACTTTTTATGCTCTCTACTAAAAAATCTGCATCGTAACTAATTAGGCTTATTACACTGGTCTTCTCTCTCATTAGTATAGTGCTCCTGTATTTCTAGCATGTTTAATTTTTCTTTGTAGCTTTTTACGCTTTGCAGCTTTTAAAGCTCTTTTATGTGCGCGCATGTTTAATGCGGCTTGTACTTTTTTCATACTTATACCTCTACATCTATATCTATACTAGTCATTAGACCTGAATTTGCCCACTTATCCAAAAATATTCTATGGTTTATAGCTACTTGTTCAGACTTTATTGGGTTGGCTTGTTGTATTCTTTTGTTGTCCTTACCTTCGAAATGAAGTAATTTAACAGGCGTTTGATAAATCTTAAAGCCAAGCTTACGGGCAGTAAGACAGTAATCCACATCACGATAGTAAGTCCACATATAATTAGGATCAAAGGGCCCGCAAGCATTAATGACAGTGCGGCGAATATAAATACCGCCGAAAGTAACCCAGGAAACTTCTCTAACTTTATTATACTGTTTCGTGTCTGAAACCAGCTGTCTAGTTGAGTTTGAATTAAATAATTCAAGTCCTCCTCCATAATGTATCGCTTCTCCATTTACAAACTGGCCTCCTGCATGTTGTATGTAATAGTTTCCTAAATCGTCTTTTTTAGGGTATAATAGGGTTGTACCAAATATTCCAGCATCTGGATAGGTATCAACATAATGAAGTAATTTGTAATACCAACCATCATTTAGATCGCTTGGCATAGGCAACATATCAGCGTGTAGTATTATTATATCTTTATCTGGAAACATATTCCAAAGAGTTTGATACGCTAGATCGCTACCAATTCTGCCTTTATCTTCCCAAAAATATACTGGCAGTCTATAGCCTAATCTGGCTCGTAGTTCTGCTATTTCTTGCTCAAATACATAAGGTATTACTATCATAATTCCCATAGGTCTTTACCTTTTCTAGAGTACCAGTCGTCAAATGCACTAATAACTTTGTCAGATTCTGAATTGTACACGCAACTCATTTTATTTGAAGTGTGTGGGCATGTTTTAGGCCAAAAAGTAAATGCTGCGAATGGACCTTCTGGTGAGTTATCGCCATATAGTTTAGGTTGCACACATTCAAAATTTCCGCAATGTATATCGGATTTTATTGGGTAGTGTAGTCCGCTATGGTAGTATTTAGGACTATCATACTCACTAGGGTATACGCTAGTAATATGAATAGTATCAACTCCTAGTCCAGCGGCAGCGTGTACAGGTAGCCCCATTGGTCCTATATAAATATGGGAATTATTTAATTTCTGCAAAGAAGATAGTAAATCTCCACTTTCTACATCTCTACCCAATAAATTAATTCTTGCCTTAATTTTATTATCGACCAAGTATTGTTTTAGCTTTACTAATATTTCTATTCTAAGAGTTTCGTTTTTTGTTTTTCTATTCCAATCCAGAGGTCCGCTAGTAGAAATAACTAAGTGATCTTGTGGTAGTAGTTTATCACTACCGATATTAAATTGAGTTTCAGTGTCTGAAAACTCTGATTCCCCGTATTTTGAGTACAGTTCAGCGTGTTGACTTTTAGCTAAACCTAAATCACTATACCACGAACTTTGAACAATTAATTCATCTATTTTTTCTGATACAGGCTGAGAGTAGCTTACAAGATTGCCGTTGTCGACGTATCCTACAGCATCAATGCCTTCTTGCATTTTTAATATGCTGTATATTACTCCGTCATTTATATCGCTTTCCCCTGTTGTAGGAACCAACCCTTTTCTAGTATAGAAAGTTATATAACTATCTGGAAATTTCTTTTTATATAGTCGCGCAGTATGAGTGCCTAATAGACAGTCTCCTGCAGCTTGAGTGTTGACAATTGCTACATTTCTCATTTATTAAATAATCTTTCTGTCCACGTTTTAGGTGTGTTTTCGTTTATTATCTCTAATTCTAGATGGTAATTAAAGTCTCTTTTAGGATTGTTCTTAATCCAGGTAATAGTTTCTCTAATAGTATCTTCAGTAGAGTAATTAGTTTTATAGTTTAATACCGTTTTTGCTTTTTCAGTACTTACCCACGCATCTTTTACTTCTCTAGGCCTAGCAGGTATATATTCGATATTTGTCTCAGCATTGAAATACTTATGCACTGAATGAGCTAATTCGTTTATAGTTATTTCACTGCCGTGATCTGGACCTATATTAAAAACATTGCCACTAGATATTTCATTTGCACTATCTAATAACTGAACATACGCATCTACACAATCTTCTACGTGAGAGAAACTTCTTTTTTGTGTTCCGTCACCATAAATATAGACTGGTTTTTCGTGCAAAACCCTGTTTGCAAAGATACTCATCACGTTTCTAAAAGGATCACTATAGCACTGATGAGGGCCGCATACATTATGAGGGACCATGTGAAATACTTTTATGCCGTGTATTTCGTGCATTAAGTTTAAATGCTGTTCTGCGTGTAATTTTGCTAGACCATAAGGATCTACAGGAGTAGGCATAGTTTTTTCTTCTATGAACGGCGCTTTACTGTTTCCGTATCTAGCCATAGAGCTAGTATTGATAAGTATTTTACTACCACAAGCTATGGACGCGCTGGCTACACTAGCAGTACCTGAATAAATATTCTCAACTATAGTTTTAGGGCTGAACACACTTAAACCTTCATGTGCTAAAGCCGCGCAATGTATAACTATTTCAGGTTTATGAAATTTAAAAAACTTAGCTAAACTATGTGTATTAAGTATGTCGAGCTGATAGTATTGAAAACTCTCACTATTTTCAGGCATATTGGTATAGTATCCACCTATTAAGCTATCTATACCTATTACTTTATACCCTAACTTTATAAATCTATAGCATAAGTGACTACCTATTAATCCAGCACTGCCGGTAATTGCTACTGTTTTCATTTTTCACCATACACACAAAAACTGTAGGCTGCGTCTCTTTGTGAGCAGAATACATTTCTAAATCCAAGGTATTCCATTTCTGCTTTAACTACTTCTGGATTAAGATTGTTAATATGTCGTTTAGTAGGCATAAATTTTACATCCCAGTATTCATTGTCCGTGTGAGGTAAGTACAGAAACAAAATACCTTTTTCAGCTAATGCATTATGCCAGTATATTAAAACCTCTCTCCAATCTTCTACATGCTCTAAGCAGTGAGAACTGAATATGTATTCTAATGAACCTTCATGGGGTAGGTTTCTAGCGTGGTACTCATCATCAAACGAACTATCTACGCATATCGAACCTGGATAGGACCATTCAGTATGTTTACAGCCTACATCTACGCCTAATTTATTAGCGCCTATGACTTCTGTTGCCACTGGCATTATGAATCTGGCATGATTACCATTTATTATAAAATCTGGGTATGGTTTATCTCTAAATTCTATTACTTTCATTTTAATACCTTACATAGCATAACTTTTCCTGCTCCTGTCCAAGTCATATCATAACTTTTGACAACTTCTATTTTACCATCTCTTTCTAGTTTATCAATGGCAGCATGTATATTATTACTACTATCAGGCATAACATCGTCGTATACTAGCCAATCTGCTCCATAATCAATAGATAGGTATGAATCTGATAGTGCGGCTCTATAGGTATGTTCTCCATCTATAAAACTGAGGTCTATTTTGTCTATATCTAGATTTTTAGCAGTTTCTGATGTACTATCGCCTATCCACCACTGTACAGATTTATCTTTAAAATTCAATGCAGTAGCTTGTATAGCATCTAGAGTATCTTTATGGGTACCTATATCTATTACAATAATGCTTTCTATACCGCTCTCCAGCCACACAGAGGCGCTATAACCAATATTAAAACCTATTTCTAGTAAGGATTTAGCTTTAGTTATGCTTAGTATGTCTTGTGCTACTGTTACACAATCTGTAGTGCTCCAATAACCTTCTGTTGATCTAAATTGTTTTAAATGCTCAAAGCTTAGTTTATTACTCATCTAACGAATTCCATATTTCTTCCCAGTTTACAAACGGACTCATATGATGATCTGTCATGTGTCCAGATAATGTTGGCATTGGGCTAACACAAGGTACGGCATTAAATATATGCTCAAATACTTTATCATTGCTTGTAGGCCCAGCCTGTTTTAGTTCATTCATATGGGATAGCCATCTAGAACCTTTAGCTATAACAGTCATGGTACAACTATCTATAGTTCTCCAGTGCCTGTCTGGGCCTAACATAATTCTACATTCTGTAGGATTTAAATTATATCTGTCGGGATAGTCATAGCTTACTGCAAAAGCATCCCAATCTTTTAGAGTATATTCTAGTATTTTTATAGCATTAGGTACATGCAAATAATCATCTTCTACTATGTAATGTAAAGCTGTAGGATTTTGTTTACTACGCTTTTCTAATTCTTCTAAAAGAACTACGGTATGTAAATGATAATCCCAAGTATGGGTAGGCACTTCTATAAACTCTATATTACTTGTTTTAGAAGTATTTTCTAACCATAATAAAGTATCTTCAGAAACACTATCATGAATTACTATTATAGTATCAGTATCACTTATACTTTGTTGTATAGAACTCCAACACTTTCTAAGTAATTGTGTTTTCGGTATGTTTTGAAATCTAACTACGTTAGAAATAGTTTGTTGTTTTTCACATGCTCTAAAGTATACGAACAATATTAACTCCTTAAAATAAAAATAGCCCTTAATAAATAAGGGCTTATTATACTTTTATAATATATTTGAAATGGGGAGGATGCAAGCAAAAATTTAATTTTTTTGCTTTGCGGTTGTGGATGGTGTGATTCGTTTTCTATAAGTCTCTCTAGAAATCTGCTCGTTTATAATACGAAGCTTCTTTTTAGTTCTAGCAATACCTTTGATTTTATCTTCTCTTTTTCTCTGGCTTTTGCTTTTAAAAAACTCTTTCTCTTTTAATTCTTGATAGTGGCCTTCTTTGTTTAGCTTTCTCATAAGAATTTTATATGTTCTCATGGGATCTCCACCATATTTTTTAGTAAATACTTGCATTTTTCTCCTAATACTTATTGTTGATATGCTTGCGCCCAGTTTAATACAGTTTGCAAATCATGCTTTCCTTCTAACGGGTACGCGGGAATATCACTTTTAATAATAAAAAGTGTAGGAACAGCTTTTACCTCTACATGGCCAGAGTAGTCTATGATGTCGCAGCTATCCACCTCATAACCTAGATTTTGTAATTCTAGTATCACAAAATCTACGTAAGTCTTAGTAAGGTTGTTATATATTCCTAATATTCTCACCGTTAATTCTCCTATTATTACAGTATAGTTATAGTTACCTTATAAGTCAATTTGTAAAAGTTTAAAAATTAAAATTTATACCACCAGTTAAGTAAGTAAATGCATTTTAATATTGCTAATTGGGACCACTCTTGGTATATATAGAGTATAGGCAATTATGCCCATACAATAATATTAGAGGTTTTATGACAACTTTAAATAAGTTTGAAATTGAGTTTTTTGAATTATCAGTAGATTTAAAAGGCAATATAAATAAGTCTGTTATTAGTAAGAAGCTATTAAAATTAAATAATCCTACTTACTATAATAAATATATTAGTGTCTTTGCTGGACAGCGCTATGGCTTTAAGAACGGTTCTGTAAAGAATCCAATACTAGTAGCAATTCAAAATATGATTCGTAGCTTAAAAAACGACACTAACTGTGCAAAGCAATTGCAAACGGAGTTTGCATGGGCATATAACAATTATATGAGTTATAAAGCTATAGATTTGTAAAAAAAATTATTTTTGACAATAGTTATAGTTTCTAGTATACTCTATATTGAGGGGCCGGAGAATAACTATGGAAGATTTGTCAAGCATACGTGCAGAAATTCAACAACTGCATGAAAGATCTCAGAATACTAAAATGGAAGTTAAAGTATTAGGTACTAAGTGGGATGAAAGACACGCTACTATCTTAGAGAAAATAGAAAAGATGGATTCTGAGCTTGAGAAATTAGCTGTAAGATTCGATAAAGAAATTTCTGGCATCTCGTCAAAGATAGATGAACTTAATACACTAGCTAATCAAGGTAAAACAAGCTTAAAAACTCTATGGTTTTTAGGCGGATTAATTGCGGGTACCCTAGCGTTAATTGCAGCATGGTTGGATTTATTTAAATAATGGAAGACATACCTGAAAAGGTTTTAGATAAAATTAAAGAAATACTAAGTTCAGATCCGTTGGAGATTTACTCAGCGGAAGAAGAAACTGTAGGCGAAAGCAATTTTGAACTTGTAGATTCTAGAGATAAAAATGATAGTAGGGTTATAGGTAGCGCTAATATGTTTATAGCTGCTACCGTAGCCTATTATATAAAAATAGAAGAAGAAACTGTTAGAGAGTTTTCAGAAGAAGAGCTTGAGGATTTTGCCGCTCACTGGAACTCTATTTTAGATCTCTTAAAAGAACAAAGATTTCTCAGAGAGATCGAACTACTAGCACGTCAAAAAATAAAAGTGGTAGTAGATAATACGTAATCGCCTTATAGGGGTTACAAAAATCTTGCTTAATATAGGAGAAAAAAAATGAATAATACTTATTACGACCCATTTTCAATAGGATTTGATAGTATTTTACATAAGCTAAATACACAAACTAAACAAGTTAGTTTTCCGCCGTACAATATTATAAAAGTCAATGAAACGGAGTTTCATATCGAGCTAGCCATTGCCGGCTACTCTAAAGAAGAATTGTCCGTTGCAGTAGAAGAACTAACACTTAAAGTTTCAGGGAATAAAGAAGATAAGCCTTCTAGTAATACCTATCTGTACAAAGGAATTTCCAGTAAGTCATTTAATCGCAGTTTTGTAATTGCTGACACTGTTGAGGTTTCTCATGCAGAATACACGGATGGTATTTTAAAAATTGTATTAATAAATAACATTCCTGAGCAGAAGAAGCCCAAGTCAATAACTATAAAATAATTATAGTACAGACCAAGGAGATTCAAATCTCCTTGGTTTTTAAATTTTTAGGTTGCCAAAAAATATATAATATGCTAACATATAATCAATGTAAAGACTTTAAAAATATAGATAGTCCATTAGGTAGAGTATATGATACTCCCAGCGGACTTTATCCCAGTGTAACAACTGTGTTAAAAAAGACAGCCAACAATCCCGGTATAGATGCTTGGAGATTGAAGGTAGGGGAAGAGGAAGCCGATAGAATTTTACAAGAAGCATCTTCTAGAGGTACAATACTCCATTCCTATTTAGAAAGATTCTACTTAGAGTATACTGAACCTAACATAGAAGATGCTAGATTTTTTATTAACAATAGTGGTATGAGTGAAGAGCCTATATTTATACAGATAATGATAAAAAACATTATGAAGTATTTATTAGCAAATAACTATAAGTCAATAGCTCAAGAATTTGTAGTGTGGGACACTGATTTGAAGTTAGCAGGTAGATGTGATAATTTAGGTTACTTAAATGGGGTATTAACTTTAGTAGACTTTAAAAGTGCTAGAAAGCATAAACCTTTATCGTATGTTAAGGATTATTTTTTACAGGCGACTGCGTACTGTAAGGCACATAATAGAATGTTTGAAGAGCAAATTAGGCGGTTTGTTATATTAATAGCAAATGAAGAAGGAGGTTTTCAAACGTTTGCAGGTTCTCCTAGTAGTTATATACCAGAATTGCGTTATAGAGTAAAAAAATACTATAATCAATAAAGAAGGAATAATGAATAAAAGAAGAATAAGACCCATAGAACCTAAAAATAAAAAGCAAAAAGAATTTATTAGTGCTGTTGCAGAAAAGCCCGTAGTAATTGCTGTAGGCGCAGCTGGTAGTGGTAAAACTTTTTTAGCGGCACATCAAGCTTTTGAAAGCCTGAGTTATAACTTCGTAGATAAAATCGTGGTAGTACGCCCAGCAGTAGCCACTGAAGATATAGGTTATTTACCGGGCACTATGGAAGAGAAGTTAGATCCGTATCTATTACCAATGTTAGATGCTTTTACTTCGTTAAGCAATCCTAAAATGGTACAAGACATGATACAAGACGGCGTAATAGAAATTGCAGCACTAGCTTTTATGAGAGGCAGAACTTTTAGTAATGCTTTTATTATATTAGATGAGTCTCAAAATACAACTGTAGATCAAATGAAAATGTTTTTGACCAGATTTGGAGAAAATGTTAAGGTAGTAATTACAGGCGATTTATCTCAGAGTGATATAAAAGGCGAAAATGGATTACAGTGGGCAATTCGTACTATTGACAAAAGTAAGAATGTACATATAGTAAAATATGAAGGGAAAGATGTTGTAAGAAGTGCACTAGTTCGTGACTTGCTTTCTTTTATAGATAAAAATGAAAAACACGATATCAGTGCTACCGATAGTGAGGCATATACCGGAATCGAAGTTCAACGAGTTGTTGGAGCAGAGTCTGACGCCGCAGCATAAAAGTATTATAATATCCTTTAGAGCAGCCCAAAGAAAATATGGGCTGCTTACTAAAAAGAGATACGCCTATTTTTGGACTATACATAATAAATATTTACCAATAGAAGAATTGGAATACAATGATGTGGTTACATTTAATCCATATCAAAGTTAAAGGAAATAAAAATGCCCTTATCTAAAGGAAGCAGTCAAAAAACTATAAGTAAGAATATAAAAGAACTAATGACTAAGCCAGGTAGTTCGAGAAAAAAAGCTATAAAGACACTAGCTTCCAAAGAGGGTATAACTCCTAAAGAAGCCCAGAGACGTCAAGCTGTAGCTATAGCTCTTAGTACTGCCGGAAAAACTAGGAGTAAGTAAATGGAGAAAGAAATTAAATCCAAAAAGCCAGGAATGAAACTGCTAAACGAAAAAGAACGTAGTTCTTTAGCTAAAAGAGCGGTTGCAGGCAAAGATATTGGCAAAAAAGGTAAAATGTTTTCTCGCGTAGCAGAAAGCGCTGCATTAAAATATGGAAGTGAAGAAGCAGGAAAGCGAGTAGCTGCTGCAGCTATGATAAAAGCTAGAGCTTCTAAGAAGAAATAAAATGGTAACCAAGTCAAGAGTAAATGAAGCAGGAGTGTATACAAAACCAACTTTACGCAAGCAGATATTTGAAAGAATTAAAGCAGGCAATAAGGGCGGATCTCCTGGTCAGTGGAGTGCTAGAAAAGCTCAGCTATTAGCAGTTGAATACAAAAAAGCTGGTGGCGGATATAAAAAATAAAGGAGTCTAGAAATGGCTAAAAAACCAATGAAAAAAGAAGAAATGTCTAAAGATAAAGCATCAGGATTAACTGCTGCTCAGAAGAAATTACCTCCAGCACTGCAAGCTGCAATGTTGAAGAAGATGAAGAAAAAATAATGGCTCTCAAAGCGCCTCAACGTTCATTAAAAAAATGGACAGAGCAGAAATGGCAATATTCTTCTGAGAAAGAAGAAGATAAACCTAAATCAGAGAGAGGCAGATATCTACCTGAGAAAGCTTGGAAATCACTGTCTAGAGGCGAAAAAGCTGCTACTAATAGAGCTAAACGAGAAGGCACTAAGGAAGGTAAGCAATTTGTTGCTCAGCCAGATACAGTTGCCAAAAAAGTAAGAAAATATAGGAAAATGAAATGACTGTAGCTCCTGCATTTCAATCCACCTTCTTAGGGCAACCTAAAATCAAAAAGAAAAAGGCTGAAGTAAAAAATGGCAACAACAAAGGACGTAAAAAGATTGCCAAGCGGAAAGCTTGAGTATCGAGGCGAGACTTATCCTGGGTTTAATAAGCCTAAAAGAAATACTAGCTCTTCTCAGCATAAGCAAGTAGTTCTAGCTAAAAAGGGTGATGAGGTAAAGGTCGTAAGGTTTGGTCACAAAGATTATGGCCACAACTATTCTGCTGAAGCAAGAAAAAACTACCTTGATAGAAGCGCCGGTATACGAGATGGCTCAGGTAATCTTACAAAGGACGATAAGTTCAGTGCAAATTACTGGGCTAGAAAAAAATTATGGGCCGGTCCAGGAGGATCTAAAGCAAATCCTAAACCCGGCGGTCCTAGAAAATAAGGAAGTAAAAATGGCAGATGATATGACTCAACAAGAGTTGCAAGTAGCAATGACTGCAACTAAATACATACTAAATAAACTAAGCATGGGTTGCGAGTTAGAAAGATGGCAGATAAGTAAAATAGTTCTTGCTTCTGACTATTTAGCTTCTGTGCATTCCTATATGTGCGCTCAAGATGATATAGCAGCAGAGAATGGTGATTCTTCTGGCGAAGAAGCTGAAGATGAAACTGAATCTGAGGTAGAAACTGAAGACATGCCTATGGTGTTTGTACTAAAACCCTAATAAATAAACTTTACTGTTGCCGGGCGCTCAATACTGTGGTATAAGAGAACATAACTTAATCTTATGGAAAGCTCATGCCCGAATATTTCAATACTTCAGAAAAACACTGGAGAATTTCTCAATGTTGCCAGTTTCACAACCCCGCACTAGTAAAATTATACAATCCAGGTACTACAACTAAAACCACTGCATTATCTCCAGCAGGCAAACAAAAAGTACAAGAAAAAGCATTATCTAATTTAGATAAGCTATATAAAACTATTACTGAGTATTTTTCTAAACAACCTAAAAACTTACGCAGCTTTCGTATAAGCTCAACTCTATTACCATGCTACACTGTTCCAGAAACAAAAGACTGGTATGCGGAGATTGAAGATAAAGTAAAGCTTAAATTCAAAAAAATTGGAGATGCAGCCAGACAATACGAAGTTCGTCTATCTACTCATCCCGGCCAGTTTACTGTATTAGCAAGTAATAACGCAGAAGTAGTTAAAAACAGTATAGAAGATCTTGAGTATCACGCTCTGTTCGGTAAGTATATGGAAATTCCAGCAAATGAATTTGTAGTTAACATTCATTTATCTGGCGTGTATGGAGGAACTAGGGAAGCTGGTATTGCTAGGTTTGCTAGTAATTTTTCTTATTTATCTGATTACACACAACAATGTTTAGCAGTAGAAAACGAAGACAAACCTAATAGCTATGATATTGAGCATATCCTAACGTTGTTAACTAAAATACCCAGTAGAGCTACTTTTGATATTCATCATTATGATTGTTGGGGTAAAAAACAACGAGACTATCCTACAGTAAATTTGTCTTACTTCAAAGATGCCGTAGCCACCTGGAAAAATGTTCGGCCCTTGTTTCATGTGAGTCATACTCGACAAGAGAACGGGAAAGATGTAGCTAAAGCGTTAGAGCATAGTGAAATACTACACGATCTAGATAGATTGTCTATTATGGCCCCTATGCTGCAATTTGCAGATTTCGATATTGAGGCAAAACACAAAGAAATTGCCGTTCAACATTGCTATTCTTTCTTAAAAGAAGAAGAAACTTTTGCCGGAGAGCCTATACTGGCAATATAACATAGAGTTATTATGAGTAATATATTTGTACTAAGCTATTGCAACGCTTCAAATTTTATAAATAAAATTGGAAACGAATATTCTTATCACATGATTGATAACGGCAACCAGAAGTGTGAAACTCCTTCTGGTTGCTATTATTTTTCTACCAGCAGAAACATAGGGTGTGCTGGCGGTTGGAATTTAATATGTGATATTGCTTTTGAATATTTAAACTTAGAAAAAATAATTATAACTCAGGACGATGCTTCAGTACCCTTAGAGCTAATGGAACAAGCCCTAGACGAAACTCAGGGCCTATCTATTACTGGCGTAATTCAACCTTTTTTTGAATTTAGCTGTTTTGCCATAACTAAACAGGTATGGGAGACGATAGGTAGGTTCGATGAAAATTTTATATATGTATACTGCGAAGATGCAGATTACAAACAAAGATGCTATTTAAGCAGAGTAACTATAAGTAGCTTATACAGTCCTAATAAGGACATGAATCAAAGTCTTACAATAAAAGAACATCCTAATTTAGATAGAATATCTTATAATAGAGACTATTTACGCACTAAATGGGGCGATAGTATTCACCCATCTAATGCGGCTAGACAAGATGGGCAAGCCCCCTTTGAAAATAAAACTCCATTCTCATCTATTGAGGAGTCTATGCCAATAAATTATATACCTAGAACAAATAGAATTACTAAGGTATATGGAGAAGACACTAAGTTTCCTAGTGAAATAGAGTATGAAAGGTTTAAAAATATAAAATGGGATTTATAATAGAAGAAGAAATCTTAACAGAATTACCAAGAGAAATTACAACTCACGAGCTACTAGGCAGAAAAGTAGTTTCAGATTTGCAAAAAAGAGTTAAAAGTATATTAGTGTACCCTACAGAAGACTGGTCTAATTATACGCTAGTATACCCTAAAAATTGTAAATTAAGTTTTAGTAGATTTAATACTATTCCCACTATAAGCTATGTTCATAAACCAGAAACACGAAAACTAACTCTTAAGTTTAGTGAGTCTGTTACCCCGTTAGAAGCCCGATATTTAACCCAACACTTACTTAATGAGTTTGAAAATGACAGAAAAAAAGCAAAAAGAAGCAAAAACGATAAAAGCAATAGATCCTAAAGACGTAGCAGACACTATTAATATGGTTGTAAGTCTTATGGAATCTGCAGATTCCACTAGGGAACTTATCAACAATAAGATTAAGTATTTAAAAGATACTTATGGGCTAAGTAGCACGGATGTTAGAGCTGCAGCAACCGCTATTAAAAAACAAAACGTAGATGAAATTGATGAAAAAGTAAAACGTATTCAGGAGTTAGTAGACTTATGTTTGTCCTAATTACTGGTGGGTTTGATCCTCTACATAGTGGCCATTTAAATGCATTTAACAAATGCGCTGATATAGGCAAGTTAGTTGTAGCACCCAACTCTGATGCTTGGCTAATTAGAAAAAAAGGTGCATTTTTACTCCCTATAGAAGAACGAGTGAATTTAATACAAAATTTACATTGCACTTATGATACCATCCAAGATTGGGATGATTCAGATGGCTCAGCTTGCGACGCAATAAAAATATTTCACTCTAGATTTGCAGGCGGTCACAATGTATTGGCTATGGCAAACGGAGGAGATAGAGATCCAACTAACTACAACTCAGCAGAGTTTGAGCTATGTCAGAGTTTAGGCATACTTACAATTTTTGGAGTTGGTGGGGGTAAGACTGCAAGCAGCTCTGCTTTTACGCACCAATTCTATGCAAATAAAAAGAAATAATAATTGCATTATTAAGGTTTTTCATATATTATTAGTATATAACTTAAATATATAGAGAATAAACCAATGGCTTATTGCAAAGTTTGTGGAGAAGAGTTCAGCGATAAACGAGCCAAGTTAGGGTACAAAACATGCTTAGAGCATCCAGAACCCTTAAAACAATTTACACTAGCGCCTGCCTATAACAAAGGTGCGTACCAGCTTATCACTAGGAGTGAAATTGAGTATATTGGCCGATAAAACAAAACTAAATAACCTAGTTCGTGCCTGGGCTTCAGAGGCTGAAGCTCAGGTAAACTCGTGGCCGGAATATGAAGGATTTAGTTTAATAACTATAAAACTAGATTGGTCTAGTCGCAGAACTTGCAGTATGGGTGGCTGGTATGATGGTCCTGGTATAAATATGGCTATGGAAATGCTCTTTAGAGAAAGAGGGAAACCATATAGACTCTATGAATATAAATCTTATGATTCCGACAAGATAATTGGAGGCTTCTATGCAGAAGATCCAATGTTAGCAGCGCAGGTAATTGTTATACATGAAGTTGCACATGCAGTACAATTCTATGCAGACAGAGCACTTGGATATTACATAGATAAGCCTCACGGAGAATCATTTAAGAAACAATATCGTAGGCTTAGAACAGAGTTATTTAATTCTAAAATACCAGTAAATCAAAGCCAATTGGCTAAAAGATATAATGATATTATATCCAATATAAATAAAGGAAAAATCAATTGGACTCAGTTGGACTGTTAGGCGTAGTACTAGTATCTGCGTTTGTATTTGGCTATGCTACTGCTACTCTCGCTTCTATAGGCATGGTTCTAGTAGGGGTGTCATATTACTTTACCTATAAACAACAACAACATATATTAGGAATAATGTTGCTATTTGCACATATATCTGGTAGTATTGTTAATATGTATGAAGAAACAGACGAGGAAGAGTAATGGATTATAAATCTCTAAAGAAGATTATCCTTTATCACGACAAGCTTTATTATGACTTAGGCAAGCCCGTACTAGAGGATTCAGAGTATGATTCTCTATTTGACAAGCTAGTCGAGATTGAGAAACACCAAGGTTGGAAAGATCCTGATAGCCCTACTATCAGAATTACTGCCGCTGCTGGTAAGATTAAGCACCCGCATAAACTCTATTCACTAAAAAAAGTGTATGAAAGAAGCGAGGTAGAAGCTCAGTTTGATTTAGAACTTCCAAAACTAGACGGTGTTAACCTAAGCGTAACCTATAATAATAAAGTACTATATACTGTATTGACTAGGGGTGACGGCGAGTTTGGAGAAAACGTAGCTCATCTAAGTAGAGTTATTAAAGGTATACCCGCTACTTTGTCAGTTGACACTGACGTAACCTTTGTAGGAGAAGTAGTAACAGATAACTTTGAAGTAGAGAATTTTAGAAACTACGTAGCAGGTGCCTTGGGACTAAAAAGTGCAAAAGAAGCTGAAACAAGAAATCTACGTTTTGTTGTTCATGACGTGTTAGGCTCTGATATTAACTTTTTAGATCGAATGAAATTTGCTAGAGACTTAGGTTTTAGCACTGTAGATGTTGGGGATTACTCTAAGTATCCTCAAGATGGTATTGTATTCAGAACTAATCTTCTTGCACTAGAGCAAAACTTAGGATATACTGCAAAGTACCCTAGGTTTGCCGTAGCTCTAAAACAAAAAGAACATTTTA